>Ga0310121_10005938_pt1 | contig 10363 bp, 9 predicted proteins | sample CB27_Tmax_986_MG_FD_203504 | JGI IMG/M metagenome (GOLD analysis project Ga0310121, IMG submission 203504) | Marine microbial communities from Western Arctic Ocean, Canada - CB27_Tmax_986 | ecosystem: Environmental > Aquatic > Marine > Oceanic | place: Canada: Western Arctic Ocean | collected... | reverse complement strand
GGAGTTTGTCGATGCCGTCCATTCGAACGACACGTCAAGCCGCCTGATTGCCGAGACGTTTGCGCCGATGGTGATGAGGGCCCTGGGTGTCAGGATGAATTGATCAGGCGGGGTGTGTCCGGGGATGGTTGAGGGATGAATTGCCCAACGGCAGGGGCTTTGGGAAAGAAAGCTGGGGGGTGGGCGATTATCCTGAATACCGTGCTGCCACAGTCGCGGCCTGAGACACGCGTATCTTCTGCCAAAATTATTGCTTTTGGGGCAGTTCAGGGCATCCTCACCGGGGCGATATGACAAGAGCAAAACATTGCCCCCGCACTAGCGACGGGTCATACTGGCCAGTGGTATTCCGCAAGAGGTGCCTTTTCGCTGGAGTCCACTAATGCGTCTGGTCACGCTGTTTCTGATCGCCGCTTTCGCGACGTCTACTGTGGATGCTGCTTCGTATCAGAAAACGGACGGGACCATCGTTGATCCGATCCGGCTGACGCACGGGGGACCTCACTCCTACAGCGGGGTAAATCTGGAATCCGGCGCGAACCTGACCGGCGCGAACCTGACCAACGCGAACTTGACCGGCGCGAACCTGACGGGCGCGGACCTGAACGGGGCGGACCTGACCCACGCGAACCTAGTAGAGGACGCGGACCTGACCGGCTCAAATCTCACAGCCGCGAGATACTGGGAATACGCCTATTGGACCAACGCTTATTACTACGCCGACAACGTCCCGACCTGGGGCAGTGGCATGGATCAAGCATAGCGTGACTCGGAGGGCATCCTGGCGATTGATCCAATGAGCAGCGACCTCAACGGCAACGGCGTTCTCGATGCAGCCGACTTCACCGTGTGGCAAGATAACGGGGGCGACCAGATCGATTGCCGAACCTGGAAAGATAATTTTGGCGAATCTATCGCCAGTGGTTCAGGGGCAGACCATGTCCTCGAACCCACCACCCTCCTGCTGGCCCTCTTGGCCATGGTCGCCGCAGCCCTAGAGTGCCGAGAACTCGTACAGAAAAGTGCAGAATGTCGTGACAGATAGCTGGGCAATCAACAGTAAAGCGGACGGCTGAAACTGGCGAGGTGGTAACATGCACATCGTGGAGTGTTTGCAAACATGCGATTTTCCCGATCGCTTCCAACCCGTAGGGCGACGACTCGTATCGACGACGGCGCCTCAGCTGCTCTATTTAGTGAACAGTCAAGTCGTCGCTGGCCAAACAGAACGGCTTGCCCATCGGCGAATAAACATGGAGCCTGCAACCGACGCCGATCGTGTGACACTCCTGTACCAGCGGCTGTACGGCAGATTGCCGACCGACACCGAAGTTCAGGCTGCCATCGAGTATGTTGCCGGCCTGGCAGAGCCTGCTTCACACATTCGTCACGGCGAATGAATTTGTGTATACTGAATAAGTGTCCACACAGTTGGCCAACGATCGCAATGCGATGCGCCAAGGGGGATCCGAACGACGTCAGGCTGCTGGCCCAGTTTCTGTTGCACTACGGCGACCAGTGAAGTTCGCTTGATCCTGAAGACGGTCGGCGATAACAAGTATCGAGTGCACCATGCTTCACAAGGCTTTCCTAAGGCCAAACATTTTGCTCGCTTTGACGCTGGTCGGGCTCCTTGGCCAGGGCCCGTGGAGCAAGGCGGCGGTACTGCCCGACCTGATTTTGTACCAGGATGGCTACCGCTTCCCTTTGCAGGGGACAGATTCTTTTAACGAGGACCTGAGGGACCATTTTACGGTCATTGGAGGCAAAACCACCGATGCCGCATTAGTCCAACAGCTGCGGTCAGAGGGAAAACTTTTTTTTTACAACGTGTGGATAGGCGATGGAACTTACACCACGCAACAAATGGTCGATACGTGGAGTGCTCCCTTTAACGATACGAGGGGGGGCGAATTGCCAGGTGGTTTTGATGCTATCGAGATCAATGAAATTCTTCCGTATCTCAATGGTACTGTTGAATCCAACCGAGTTGTCGCTGCCCTGGCGCAGCTTCGTGCCGAGTATCCTGACAAAATCATTACGGCTTTTGCTCCCCAGGAATTGGGATGGAACCCGGGACTCTATTCGAATTTATTGAACGCCATCAACGACCACGCAGATTTGTTTTTGTTTGAAGCTTATTTGGATGAATACGCGGCACCGGGCAATGTTCTCTGGCACGCTAACATGGCAATTCTCCTCGAGAACCAGGTGCCGGGATTGATCGACAAGACCATTTTTGCGTTGTTGTCCTATCAGGGCAATTCTTCTGCCGACGCCACGACGGACATTGGTTTTTGGGGATTTTTGGATGCCCAGATGCATGCCATTCGCAATCACCCGGTTACCTCACGAATGCCGGGTGTAGGGTCTTACTACTACAGCCTGGGTCTCACGACCGACTTCATGGGGCGGGCCATGGACCACTACTACGTTCAGGGCAATACCGACTACTTTGGCGATGGGGACATGACGCAGGTGGTGAACAACCCCCAGTTTGAAAACAGTACCGCTGGCTGGGAGTTGGCCGCAGGCGCCGGCGGTTCGATTGGGATCTTCAACTATGACGGTGAGCCGGTTTCCAACACTCACGGCTTGAGCTGGAATATTCCAGGAGGCAACTGCTGCTCGCACGGCACCTATGGCCTCAAGACCGTCCGTGGCAGCGAGGCCAACGAGGTTTCTTACGCGGCCACCGTTGAAGCAGGCCTGACGTACCACATATCGGCCTATGTACATGCCGGTGCCGGTGGCGATCTTGGCGATGCCAAGGTCCAGATCACGACCGATTCCGGAAACCTCATCGCAGAACGCTTGGGTAGCCAAATGGAGACATTGCACGGCACGCCTAATCCGTGGAAGGCGATCACCTTTAATTTCGTGGCGAATCCGGGCCAGGAGGACATCCGGATCGTACTCACGGATGATGCGGCCGACCCTGGTGATGTGTTTTATTGGGATTTCGTGGAGATGGAAGATGCCTTTGTGCCCGACGCGCCAGTCGGGCCAATCCTGGAGCAGTATCAGTGGGTGGCGACCGGGGGCGGAAGTTGGCACACCGCTTCGAACTGGTTGCCAAATGCCAATCCCAGCAGTAGCGACACACAGGTGCTGTTGACCGGTGCGACCGCTTCTACCGCAGACATCAATGTGGATCAGGCCACGACGGTTGCTATTATCGATATCGATGGCGGCACCGATTATCGTATTACCAGCCAAGGTGCAACAGCCAGGTTGGAACTGCAGCAGAATTTTGAAGGTGCCAGTGAAATCAATGTGATGGCCGGTGATCACGTCTTCGACATCCCGGTCAATGTGGGTGAAAATGCGAAAATTGCGATTAGTTCGGGAGCCTCACTCAGCCTCGACGACACCTTTGTTTTTCACGGTAAGACGGTCACCAAGGAGGGAGAGGGCAGGCTCAATATCAACGGCAACACGAATTCCGGCTTCGGCACGCTCCGTTTAGACGGTGGGATGCTGGGTGGGAGTGGTGATATCAATGGTGACCTGGTTGCCTCCGGGGGAGTGATTGCTCCTGGTGAAAGCGTGGGGACGCTCGACATCCAGGGCTATCTCACCGTCGGTTCCGGTGCGACACTTCAAATTGACATCGCCGGGCCTTCGTCGCACGACCAGTTGTTCGTGAGTTATGACGCCAACCTGGCAGGTTCGCTGGAGATTAACCTGGTTGACGGTTACGAACCGAACAATGGCGATCAGTTTCTTGTCATGATTGCCAATTCCGTCACGGATTCTGGTTTAACGATTGAAGGACCGAATGCCCCCTACTTCCAGCATGCCGCACTGGGTAATGTTCTCGTGCTGACCGCGGTTGATCTTCCCGCCACGCAGTGGACCGGTGGTGCGAGTGGCAATTGGAACACGGCCTCAAACTGGTCGACAGGGGTTGTGCCAAATTCCAACCAGGTGAGGGTGAAGTTTGCCGGCGCTGCAGTTCCCACAACGAGTGTTCAGCTCAACTCGACGGTCACCGTCCGCGAACTCATCGCAGATGACAGCAGTTCGTTCCAAGTGAGTGGCAGCGGTACGATTCAACTCGATAGCCAGTTCAATCAGGCCGACGTTGTAGTGACTGGCGGTGATCACACGTTAAACGTAGGCGTACACGCCAATGTTAACACGAAAGTTGACATTGCCCAGGGAGCAATTTTGAGTCTCGACGGCACGTTCGATTTCAATGGCGTGACGGTTACCAAGGAAGGAGAAGGTGCACTCCACATCAACAGCAGCACGAATTCTGGCAGCGGCACACTCGAAGTCATCGAAGGGGAGCTTGGAGGTAGCGGTGACGTCAATGGAGACCTTGTCGCTTCTGGCGGAATTATTGCTCCAGGTCAAAGCGTTGGCACGCTCGATGTACGTGGCGACTTTACACTGGGTGTAGCTGCGACTCTGCAAATCGAACTTGATGGACCTTCGTCAAGTGACTTGCTATTGGTTAACGACGATGCCGATCTTGCTGGCTTACTGGAAGTGGTCCTGGCAGGCGGTTATCAACCGGCCGAGGGCGCACAGTTCCTGGTTATGATTGCCGACAACATTACCGGCAGCGGGTTGACGCTGGCGGGAGCGAACGCAGCCAACTTCGAAGTCGATGCCATAGGCGGAACCCTCATCCTCACATCACTCTTCACGGGTCTGGGGGGAGACTACAACGAAGACGGTGTGGTTGACGCAGCCGACTACACGGTTTGGGCCGACTCAATGGGCCAGGCCAGCGCTGGCCTCGCTGCCGACGGCGATGGCAATGGTGTCATCGAGCAGGCCGACTATGATCTCTGGAAGACACACTTCGGTAATACTACGGCTAGTGGTTCAGAGGCAGACCATGTCCCAGAACCCACCACGCTCCTGTTGGCCCTCTTGGCCATGACCGCCGTGCCGCTTCGAGTGCCCCGCGGGTGATGTTGTAACGTGGATCTCCATCGCAGTTCTTTCGAAACATTCTAAGTACCTCGCAGCCCCATGGAAGGTCGCAGCGAAAAGACCAGAAGTGCCCGTGGAAGTTGGTCAGGCAGCTCGTTTTTTGAAGCCGAAAAATATCCTGATATACTCAGGGACGGCAGCAGCCGTCGAGTTCTGCTGTACGACTTGTCTTTGCCGTCTTGCTTTGCCCCGTGGCGATCCACCTGGCGTCGAGGGTGCTGGGCAGTTGAGCCTTGGCGGCGGGGTTCTTGCGTTGGTGGTTCAGGCTGGGTTTCAGGCGGTTGCGAAGATACTCGATCGTCTGCATCGGTCGCCGGGCGTAACGCAGTAGCACCTGCCGGTTCTCGATCTCCCGGTACAACATGGTTTGCGTCTTGGCCGTCTGCAGCCACCGCTCCATCACCGCGTCGACCTCGTCGTACTTCCGCTGGTTCTGCAGGTGCAGGCAGTGGAAGTAGAAGTAGTCTTGGGTGCCCGGGATCAGGGTCTTCAGCGCGACCGAGCGATCCGGGGGGAGCGAGAAATCCTCGAGGAAAGAAATCTCGCCCGCGGTGGCCGGGGTGACGGCGAGCAGCAGGATGACAGGAACGGCATGGACACGGATCAAGCGACGGCTCATGGCAGAACTCCGGTTTGGAAGATCATGCGACGGCGAGATAACCGATCACATACCGGGTTGTTCCTCGACAACCCGGTTTACGGAAATACAGATCTTAGCGCGCCTCGGAACAGCATGCGACTACCGAGTCGGTCTGCTGCGGGGCGTACGTCTTGGACGCGGTTGTTGGTCGATGAGTTCCGCGTGAAATGGGGCGAATGTCATTCGCTGCGGCTGCCTCCTGGCGAGACTAGCTCAACAACTCGCGAACCACCTGCGCTCCGGTGACCTCGGGGTCGGTCAATCGTTCGTCCCGGCCATTGTGTGGAAAACTCAGCTCGTGGTGATCCACGCCCAGCTGGTGCAGTAACGTGGCATGCAGGTCGTGGACGCTGACCGGGTCGACGACCGAGCGGTACCCGAGCTCATCGGTGCTTCCGTGGACGTGCCCGCTGCGGAATCCGCCCCCGGCCAGTAGGGTACTGAAGGCGTGGCGGTTGTGATCGCGACCGGTACCGCTTTGCGAGATCGGCAGCCGTCCGAATTCACCCGACCAGATCACGATCGTGGAATCCAGCAGCCCTCGTTGCTTGAGGTCCCGGATCAGTGCCGCAGAAGGCTGGTCGACCATCGGGCAGATCTTCTTCAGGCCGGGTTCAAGGTCGGTGTGGCTGTCGAACGGGTTGCTGCCATGGACCACGGGTACCATCAGTTCGACAAAACGGACGCCCGACTCGACCATCCGCCGTGCCATCAGGCAGCGACGTCCGAAATCGGCAGTTGTTTCGTTGTCGAGCCCATACAGGGTCCTGGTGGCGGCGGTCTCACCGCTGGTGTCCAGCAAATGTTCGGCACTGGCCTGCATCCGCGCTGCCAGCTCGTAATTTCGGATCCGTGACTCGAGCCGGCTGTCCTCTGGATAGAGCTGCTGCCGGCCGCGGTTTAGTGCGGCCAGCAATTGGAGGTTACGGCTGCGCACATCCTCAGGCACTTTGTGTGCGGGCTTCAGGTTCAGCACCGCGTCACCCTCGGAACGGATCTCGGTGCCGCCGTAGATGGCGGGCAACCAGCCATTTTTCCAGTGGTTGTTGCCGCCGTCGGTGTATCCTCGCGGGTCGCGGAGCACGACGAAGGACGGCATGTTCCGGTTCTCGGTTCCCAGCGCGTAACCGATCCAGGCCCCCAACGTCGGCCAGTCGGGGACGATCTTGCCACTCTGGAAAAACCGTTGTGCCTGGGGGTGGTTGTTGTTGGCACCGAACATCGAGCGGACCAGGCACAGCTCATCGGCGATGCCGGCCAGGTGTGGCAGCATCGAAGAGATCTCCATGCCGCACTCACCGTGGGGACGGAAGTGAAAAGGCGTCCCCACCAGCTTCTTGGTCTCGCTGCCTGACTGTAGTGTCTCGAACGTGCCTTTGGCCGTCTGGCCGTGGAATTTCTCCAGCGCTGGCTTGGGATCCAAGAGGTCCATCTGGCTGGGTCCGCCAACCATGTTAAGCATGATGATCGAATTCGCCGGCGCCATCAGCTGGCCACGTCGTGGATGCAGACTGGTGGTTTCACCGGCCAGCAGGTGCCGTAATGCCAGCCAGCCAAAGCCCAGTGACGAGCACTGCAACAGGCCACGGCGGGTCAATTTTGTGGTTGCCGGTGATGTCATAGAAGAACTCACATTATTCCCGGTAGAGGAACTCGCTGGTGTTGAGCAGGGTATGAGCCAACTCGACGACTGCCTGCCGCCTGGCCGACGTCCTGTCGTGTCCTGCCTTGAGGAACGACCCGATGTCGGCTGTCAGTGCTTGCCGGCACAATGTTCGCTCGCGGGGATCGGGTTCGCGACACAGTGCCCGTCGATACAACAACTCGATCAGGCGACCGACGTCTTCCCCGGCCGTCGTCACCGCCCGCTCGGCCAGGACGGTCGCCTGCTCGTAGACGAAGGGGCCGTTGATCATCGCCAGGGACTGAAGTGGAACGGCACTGATCTGTCGCTGGCTGCAGGTGGTCAGGATGGCTGGCTGATCGAAGACGTCCAGCAGTGTCAGCGAGTAGCCACGGCGAGTGACGAGGTACACGCTGCGCCGCTGGTGATCGAAGGGTCGTTTCAGTTTTTCGAGAGGAATCTTGATTCGACCATCGGGGAGGGTCTGCTGGGGAACCGGGGGGCCACCGAGCGAAGAATCCAGTTGACCACTCACCGATAGCAGGCTGTCACGAATGGCCTCCGATTCCAGTCGTCGCAGCGGCATCCGCCACAACAGCCTGTTGTCCGGGTCGGCCTGCATCGCCTGCCGGGAATCAGCGAGATGCGACGCCTGGCGGTAGGTGTGTGAAAGCAGGATGGTGCGTAACACGGGTTTGATTTGCCAATCGTGTCGTTGAAAGTCGCGGCAGAGCCATTCGAGCAGTTCCGGGTGAGTGGGCTCGGTGCCCTGGATGCCGAAATCACCCGCCGAGGCCACCAGGCCACGCCCGAACAGTGCCTGCCAGAAGCGATTGACCAGTACCCGGCTGACCAGTGCCGAGGCGCGGGTGTCTGCGGAGGTCAACCAGCGGGCCAATGCCAGGCGACGGCCGCTCGATCCGTTGGGGGCCCGGGCCGGTCGCAGCACGGCCTGCTCGGGCGTGTCGCAGAGGACTCCGAGCACCCCGGGTTCCACCGGTGGTCCGGGATACTCGTACTGACCTCGCTTGAGTACGAAGGTCGGCCGTCCCCACGTCGAAGAGGGCCTGAATGCGGCCGTAGGCCCGTCGTTGCGTCTGCAGGGTCGCGATCGCGGCTTCTTCGGTCGCGATCGTGGTCTTTTCGTTGTCGGTCAACTCGCCGGTCACCTCGGAATCGCTGATGGCCAGCGACTTCTCGAACTTACTGGCGAGGTAAACCTGGATCTTGGTCCGCCGTTTCGCGTCCTGCCTGATCGCTACCAGCACGTCGGCTCGAATCGCGGCCGGAAGATCACCCGATTTTTTCTCGAGAACCCGTTGCCTGACGATCGTTCGGAGGGCCTGGATCTGCGACTGGTGCTTGTTGATTCCACAATCCAGTGGTCCGTTGTGAACGTCGATTTCCTGCTTCGTCTTTGCCGAGACATCCGGCAGTGATCGGTCGTTGACTTTCTTGTCGAAGGGGTACACCGGTCGCCAGGCGGTGGGGTTGTAGGAGGTTATCAACGTGGCCATCAGGCGGTAATAGTCCCGTTGGGGAATCGCATCAAACTTGTGGTCGTGACAACGTGCGCACTTGACCGAGAGGCCCAGCAGTCCACCGGCCACGACATCCATCGTTTCGTAGAGCACTTCATAGTAGCTGGGCGTGATCAGCTCGACCGACTCGTGTGTCTGGTCGCGCGAGGTTCGCAGGAATCCGGTGGCGACCAGGTACCGGATTGTCTCGGGCGAATACCGCGCGGCCGTCTTCCACTCGACCAGCTCGTCCCCGGCCAGTTGCTCCTGCAGGAACCGGTCGAAGGGATAGTCGTTGTTGAAGGCATCGATCACGTAGTCACGGTACCGCCACTTGCCTTCGGTCATGATCACCTGGTTGGGACCGTGGTCGAAGCCAACGGTGTCGGCATACCCGGCCACGTCCAGCCAGTGGCGACCCCAGCGCTGGCCGAAACGGGGCGAGGCGAGCAGGCGGTCGACGAGACGTTCGTAGGCGTCGTGTCGCCGGTCGGCCAGAAAGTCTTCCTGGTCGCCCGGGGTGGGCGGGATTCCCAGGATATCAAGCGAGATCCGCCGCAGCAGCGTGTCGCGTCGAGCCAGCCGTGCCAGCGACAAGCCGGTATCTTCGAGCCGAGTTTCAATGAAAGCGTCAACCGGCGTGACCACCCGTTCGGAGTGCCTGGGGCTGGGAACCGTGGGTGTTGCCAGCCTGCGAAAGGCCCAGTGTTCCCGATCTTGAGGGGTGATCGGGTCTTGCCGTGGGGGAATCGTGTACTTCGCCGCCGCCGCCATACCTCCGGCAATCCAGGCCCGGATTCTCTCGACCTCGGGCCCAGACAGCTTCATCTTGCCGCGGGGTGGCATCGCGCCGCGCCGGACCATCTGGTACAGGTAGCTCTGTTCGGGTTTTCCCGGGACGGCGATGACACCGCTGAGTCCCCCGTCGACAAGGGACTGGATCGACTGCAGGTCCAGGTTCTGCTGCGGTTGCTTTGCGCCGTGGCAGCCGTGGGGGTGCGGCGACGGAGGTTGTTGCCGTGATCGCCAGTGCGACGACCAGGTGCGGGGATCTCATGAAGTCGATTCTACCGCCGGCGATGTCCCGATGACGACTTGGTGACATTCGAGAAGGCATGCGACGGTTCCCAACAAGCCACAGCATCACCGGTGGGCGGCCAGTGCTTACCACCAGTGTATTTAAGCGACGGTTTCCGCACAAGCAGCAGAGTTGGTTGACGTTTGTTTTAGTGTATCCAAGCGACGGTTCCCAACACGCTACCCAAGGGAATTGCTCTCAACTTGACGCCATACTTTGATCCGCCTCTCTCCACATCCGGTTCACCATCACGGTCAACGTTTCAACTTGGCCTCCAGAACCTCGCGTGGAAGTAACAGCTCGTCTGGACTACGCGCAATATATGGGGGAACCGTTAGTAAAAAAGGGCTCCCTCCGCAGGCCTCGAATTTCCAGGCCTTGCCATCGGCCGCTGGTCTCACCGGAATTTTGAAACAGCGTGGTTGACCTCCCACTGATAGGAAATTTGATTTCACTCCGTCTAAAAGGAAGATCCACTAATGCAAGGGATATGGCCGACTTCGCTCGGCCATATCCCTTGCCATTTTTTGACGATGGTGGGTGAAGTTGGG
>Ga0310121_10005937_pt1 | contig 10365 bp, 9 predicted proteins | sample CB27_Tmax_986_MG_FD_203504 | JGI IMG/M metagenome (GOLD analysis project Ga0310121, IMG submission 203504) | Marine microbial communities from Western Arctic Ocean, Canada - CB27_Tmax_986 | ecosystem: Environmental > Aquatic > Marine > Oceanic | place: Canada: Western Arctic Ocean | collected... | reverse complement strand
CCCAGCTCAGATTTTCTCTGGCCAGCACACCTCTCGGGTAAAATCCAGTTCCCCAAAACGCGGGTGTTTTTCGCAACGGAACCCTTTATCGCAGCCGTCATTATCACTAAAGAGATCCGTATCACATTCCGCCAGACATAAACCCGCTGGTTCATTGCCGATAAAACTACCAACATCCACGCAAAATGTACCGGCCATAAAGGGCGTATTGTTATCGGGACAGTAATGGCTGCACTGACGGGTACAGAATCCTACAGCTTCGTTCAATGTGTCCCCGGGTTCGCTGTTGTCAGGAGTCCAGTTTGGTGTATCCCAGTGTTCCCCATCCGTCGGGTCTTCATTCGATTCATCCGCCGCCATAAGCTGACAGAACCCCTCGTCAAAGGCACAGACAGAATTCGAGTTACAGACACCACCAATCCAGTGATGATTGGGTGTGTTCTTTAATACGTGCTCACTATACCGCTGGTAGACATTCCAGAAGAGCCAGTTGCCACCTTCCCATTCCAGAACCCAGGGAGTGTAGGTATAAAGCGCAGCGGTCGCCATATTCTTCGGGGTGATGGTCTCGCCGTCCTGGCTTTTCTTGGATATCCCGACTTCCCAGCCACTTGGGGTGGGAAAGCCGTTATCGAGGGCATCAATATATTCTCGCAGAAGGCTGGCTCCGCACTCTATTTGTCCCTTGAAGCCTTTCGGGCCATAGGGACAGCCGTAGACCCCATCGAGACAGCCACAGCCCATGGCGCGGTTGACCTGAAAATCACTCGGCGCCAAAGCGTATATCAAACTGGCCTCCACCTGGAGCTTCACCAGGATCACAAGGGGGTTGATCTGATATTCCGTGGCAGCGTCTACAATAATTTCCGATGCGAACTGCCCTTCTTCCCAATAATTGGCGAGGTAACTTCGATGTGAATAGGGGGGGAAATCCAGAAATTCCTGTACCTGTTCGACCGTCATATACTCGGCGTCAACAAAGAGATGCTCCTCGATCAGATGGCTCGACATAAAGTGGTTACCATCTGCCTTACCGTGTTCCGTTTGCTGCAGATCCTCTTGCGGAATGTAGAATTGCGGCATTCCCGACTTTCCACCGCTGCCACAACTTGGCAGCAGCCCTGCACAGAGAAAAAGGCAAAGAAAAATATATGTTCCCGCGCGACCCACCTGCGGCACCTACTCCATCCATAATAAGGAATTCAAGGATTAACCTCTTTTGAGCCTATAACATAAGCTGATGCCCGTACAATCGTATTAGGCGCCACATAGGCCCCATACCATCCCAAAATGACAGCCAAGCCCCAGGACGGTGGAAAAGTGGAATATCTCATGATAGCCGAACACACGTGGATTTGGATTGGGCCAGCGCTTCACATAGACGACCGAGCCCACAGAGATGACCGCCCCGCCAGCGACCAGTAGAGCAAAGGACGGACTGGGCATAGACCGGTATATATCGTCTACAAAAGGGAGGATGATCCAACCTGAGCACCAGTAGATGATGGTACGTAACACCCGCGGAAAGGTGCGTGTAAACACGGTCTTGCAAAAACCCAGTATTGAGACGCCCCACGCTACACATAGAAGTGGTACACCGATTCGGCGAGGCAAGGCCAATAGACAAACCGGGGTATAACTGCCTCCCAGATGTAGAAAGATCATTCCATGATCCAAGCGCCGTAAAAATTCGCGGATTCGTACTGGCCAATACGGTACGTGGTAGCTTGCGCTCACGGAAAAAAGAAGAAGCAGGCTGATACCAAACACCAGAGCACTTGCACGAGCATCGCCGCCCTCAGCCCGTAAGACCATTAGAATCGTGGCGGGGATCGTCAATACAGCCGACCCCAGGTGGAAATAACCCCGCAATAATGGCTTAAAGCCTATCTCCTCCGTAGTAGAGACGGACTCTGGAGTAGAATTGCTCATTGGCGCGACATCCCTCCCATGGGATTGAGTACGTACCCCTTCAGTCTCTCAAGCAGAACTTGAGACGCAAACTTTTCCAGTAAAAAAGCACTCGCAGAAAGCGGATTCTCGAAAGGCCAGACTCTCGTACTGATCACTTCGCCTTTACCGAGGCACAGATGGCGTCCACGTTCGCCTTATTGTCTTTCGTGCCGTCGCATTTCACGCCCACATGACAATCACCAATCTTCGCAAAGCGAATATTGGTATACACGATGCCCTGGGGCGCAAACTCCACCGTATAGGAGCCCTCACTTTCGGTAACACCTGTGATCGTGCCGCTATAGTTATAGTCTTTCGCGTTGCGCCGCACAGCTGCTTCATCTTGCAGAAGACAACTATCCGCCCACATCACCTTGAAGAGCTTTGCGCCCGTAGCCACAACACCGCCTTCCGCACTGAACTGAATATAGGCGTCTCCCTTCGCCGTTTCCTTGGCGTTCTCGGGTAGAGAGATCGTCGCACCAAAGGCCGGGACAAATTGCGTGGCCAGGGTCATAGCCGTACTTCCCCCGGTATTGGATTCTGTATTTTCTGCCGTCGTATCCCCGGTTTTATCTTTCTTTTTCTTGAGCCCATTCATCACGCCAAACACCACCAACGCGGCAATTAGACCACCGACAATCATTTTCTTCTTTTTGTCCACCTGCCATCTCCTATTTCATGCCTGACAATCCAGCCAGATTGCTTCAGTGATCGGGACTTGTCAAACCACTAGAACGTTCCGAACGATCCTTTCATCACGGTTGTATATTGGTGATGGTTCCATCCTCGAAGAGCCAGAGCCGTTGATCGGCTTCAAAGGGGCCGAGATATTCCACAACCTCCCCTCCCGGGAAGCGGGCCTGGATGAGATCTACCTCGGTATGATCGCCCAACCCGAAATGGAGGAAGGGTGAATCCTGGCAACCCTGGCCTGAGCCCCCCTGTACATGCCGTACCAACTGAATATCCCCAGACAGCAGTGTCACGGTAGCACCATAGGCTCCTCTATTACTGTTCACATTGCCGATCGGACGTACCTGTAGCCAGTGGTACTCGCGGGTTTCGTCCATCCGGTTCCGGTATAAGCCCCCGGAAGTAGCCAGATCGAGATCTCCATCCAGATCCACATCGGCTACAGCTACGCCCCAGCCACCTTTCAGACCGATACCCGACCAGTAGCTCTTCAACTCGAAAGTGCCATCCCCATTTCCCAGATAGAAATCCGTCGGACGACCGTCGTAGGTGGCGGTGATCACCAGGTCGAGGTTGCCGTCCATATCGAAGTCCGCCAGTACCGGTACCGAATGGGTCTCCTGGAACCGAAGCCCTGCGTCGCCAAAGGGTGTGGACCAATCGCCCTGGATATCTTCAAAATGGCCTTCACCATCGTTCAAAAGGATCTGGGTCTTGTCGGAGAAATCGAAGAAACGCGGATGGGCCAGATTCGCCTGTACGCTATCAAAATCCCCGTCCCCATCCAGGTCTCCCCAAGCCGCTCCGATGGTATGACCATAATGATAGGTTCCCTGGAAATTGGTTTGCACTCCCCCCAGTCCCAGGGCGAGACCTTTTTCGCTGACGGTCCCGTCTCCGTTGTTCCGATAGAAGAGATTCGGACGCAGTACATAGTTGTTGACCAGCAGGTCCACATCCCCATCTTGATCAAAATCTATCGGGGCGGCACCACGACTTGGAAAGGGGAAGTCCGAATACCCTTTAAAACCATATAGACCGGTCCAATCCTCGAAGGTGCCATCGCCCTTATTCCGCCAGATCCGATCCACGTAGTAGCTATAATTTGTCCAGCAGTTGAAGTTGGCCAGATAGATGTCCAGGTAGCCATCATTATCTATGTCCAGCCAGGCGGCGGCCAGAGTGGGTGCATGGGTATATCCTGCACCAGCACAATCGTTGTAGTCCTGCGCGTCCGAAATCCCCGACGCCTCCGTCACATCGACAAAGGTGCCATCACAATTATTTCTTATAAGCCCATCTCCCGCCGAGCCCGAGCTGTTGAAGATCAATAGATCGGGACAACCATCGTTATCATAATCGCCCCAGACGGCCGCGCCCGACACGGACATTCCACTCAGTCCGGTCTCACCGTTGACGCTCGTGAAGGTGCCGCCCTCGTTTCGCATAAGGTTCGGCCCCGGCAATACCACATCGTCATCGCCATCGTTGTCGTAATCCGCAAAGGCCATCTGACCGCCCATGCTCTGTCCTGTGGCCTCAAACCAGAGATCTTCCTCGGCCAGGGGCTCGTCATATTCCAACTCAAGCCGGACAAGAAAATCGTGGGCGAACCCACCGCTCAAGCCATTATAGGCGTAGAAGCCCTGTCCGCCGGCCGACCCCTCGTGGACTTCATCCAGATTCCAGGCCGAGTGACAGTTCCCCCAGCCACCACAGCTTGCATCCTCCGTTGTGGTCGTTCCATCGAAGGCCCAGGCCGCGTCACCGACGCCGCTACGTTTATGGGCCACATAGACCAGGCCCGGGTGGCGTAACTCCACCGGACTATCAAAGCCATAGCTGACCCAGGTGTCGGTTTCGATTGCACCACTGCAATGGTTCCCTTCCCAATAGGCTTCATACTTCCAGAAGTCGAATCCGTTATGGCCGAAATCGGGATAGAGCCCAATCGACACAGGGATCTCGGCGCCGTCGGGCAGATTTCGGAACTGTACCCGAAAACCGTAGATCCGTGCCGGACGCTCAATTTCAAAGGCCACTGTCTCCCACAACGGCTGGTCCGCCATGGGCAACTGCTCGTCCGTTACTACAAAGGACTGCTCCGGTATGCTGCTCACTCCGACGCCATCGTCATAGGCCAGCTCCGTCAATCCCGGGACAATCTCCGGACCAGCGGTGCCACATATTTTTTCTGTGCAGACGCCCTCCTCACACAACCAGCCCATACTGCAATCGGCGTTCTCGGCACAGCAGCCCTCAATGGCTGTATGGACGCAGCCCTCGGCGCCACATTCATCGACTGTGCAGTCGTCCTCGTCATCACAGCTTTCCGCGTCCTGGAGACAGGCCGGGGAACCTTCATCCACGGTCACATCCCCAGAACCCACATCCTTCGGTGATGTGGTGCCACCGCCACAACCCATAAGAATGGAGATAAGTAACGCTATCGACCCAACTCGCATCATTTCTCCTACACAGAAGCCGACAATATCGGTTCCCCCACACCTCCAAGTCAAGCGCCGGCCTGCCCTTGCCTTAAAAAACAAAAGGATAGAAGATCATGGCCGGAGGCTGTGCCATGAACACACGCATCGAAATTGAATACTGCACCGGCTGCCGTTGGCTCCTCCGTGGGGCCTGGGTAGCGCAGGAGATCTTGAGCACCTTCGAAGATGTCGTCGACGAGGTCGCCTTGATTCCGGGCAAGGACGGGATCTTTCAGGTGCGCCTTGGGGATGAAATGATCTGGTGTCGTAAGCGGGATCATGGTTTCCCCCAACCCAGGGAACTCAAGCAACGGGTACGAGATCTTGTCGCCAGGGATCGGGACCTGGGACATATCGATGAAAACCCATAACCCCCTGTAATCTGGATCCCACGGTTTGATGCGGCTATGATCAATCGGAAATGACTTCGATCTTCACATATGCTCCCGCCCTTCTGGTCAGCATCGTTTTATGCGCCTGCCCGATCCAGAAAGTTCCCCCGCATGAGTTTTCCGACGGATACCCGGGTGTACCCTTCCCTCCGGGTCCCGGCGATATTGGTGGTGGGGAAATCAACGATGTGACCGTGGATAGCGCCGGAGAGACCGAAACAACAGCCGATACACCCCTGCTCGACACCTCTACTGACTCCGCCCTGGACATAGAGGTTGCGTCGGAAACCAGTCCGGACATCCCCGCCCCAGAGACGGACGATACCACTGATACCACTGATACTACTGATACCAATGACACCCCGGACATACCGAACATACCTGCGGATCCAATCGCCACCATTCAGTTTAACGACCCCGCCTTCGGAGGTGCGTTCTTCGGACTCAATGTGATCGGTGAGCAGGCCACTTCGACTACCGACGTGACGGGTGTCGTAGAGCTTCCCGTGGTCGCAGACAGCCCGTTCCAACTGTACATTACGGCGGAGGGCTTTCCGATCCACCGCCTTCATGGCATCGCCGGAACAAGCTCATTCAGCCTCAGAACAACTGCCTTGAACAACGACCGTCTAAACGGCCTGCTCGGAAATGTGGGACTGATCCCGCAACAAGGCCTGGGGCATATCGTGGTCGGATTATTCGACGCCAATGACCTACCCGCTTTGCAGGCCACTGCGTCATTGAACACACCCTCTTCCGCACCGATAACCATCGCCGCCACTCTGGCTCAACCCAGCGGCATCATCGGTCCTGGAAACGAAGCCTGGCTTATATTCCCGAATGTGTCTGGATCGAGTGCGACGCTGACCCTGATCGGAGCCGAGGGCACGACCTGTCGGGTTGCAGCCGCTGGTGAAAGCCAAATCACGATTCCGGTAGCCCCCGGGTCGATTACGCTGGTGTCTGCACGCTGCGATTGATCGGTGAGCCAAGATCCCGTGGTGCGGGACGGACCATGGTGCCCATAAGGGCGAAAGCTCCTCCCAGGTAGGCCCAACGCGGTAGGCGCTCACCGGCGAAAAACTGGCAATAGTGTTGACCGATCTCCGGGTGCTCAAAAAGCAGCCGGATCAACTTCTTCCAATGACGTCCGTAGGCGAGTCTGGACACCCCGCTCAACACCCGCAGAGAACGCCCAAGAGAGGAGCCAAGAACCCGTTTCCGATAGCCACTGAACTGAATCTCCGATCCGGGTGAGGCATCCTGTTCGAAGGCTGTGACGACCACCTCGGCGGCAAGCTTCGCCATCTCCATGGCCTCGCCGATCCCTTCCCCAAAGAGTGGATCGATCCCCACGGCCTCGCCCACGCATAAGGCGCCAGGCAAGGCAAAGGTGGAGCGGGCCAAAAAGGGTCGCTCACTAAAACCATATTTGGTGCATTCCTGCGGATCGATACCCGCTCGCTCCGCCCGTTCGTCCAATAATCGAGACATATCGGCTCGCGGAAAGGCCGTACGACCACGGCCCTGTACATCCATAACGCCACGGTTCATTCGAACGCAGCCCTTGCTATCCCGATAGGGGAAATCCCAGACGTAGCCCTGCACGCCCCGTCCAAGCTCCGACAGATCAAAAACAAAACGATTGTCCGCTTCGTTCTCTCCAATGGGACCTTCCATCATCAAGAGGCGCGCGCGCCGCACCGGCTCGGGGATCCCCAGATCACGCCGCAATCTGGAGCTGGCACCGGTGCATAAAGCAAGGCTCCGACATCGGACCGGGCCTCGGGCTGTATGAAGACGAAAACCAAGCTCGAGTCGTTCAATCCTATCGATTCCGCAGTCCTCGCGCAGATCTATGCCACGCTCTCGGCACGCCTGGGCCAGACCATTGTCCAGCACGTCTCGACGGACGACATAGCCAATATCCGGCTGGGAATAGCCCAGGGTTCGGCCTCGGAATTGGATATCCGCGCCACGGATCACCACATTCGGCTCCGGTATCGGAAGACCCAATCGTTCCATCTGGGGCCGTATGCTTCCCGCCAATCCGCCGGCACAGACCTTGAACCGTGGATAACGTTCCTTCTCGAATACGGCCGCCCGAACAGGTGCACCCATATAGTGCAGCTCCAGGGCCAGAGTAAGCCCGGCCGGTCCCCCGCCCAGAATCGCGAGGTCCAGAAATTCTTGCTGTTCTGCACGTCCCACATTCGGGACTTACCATGTGAGCCAAGGGTTGCCTACCCCAGACTGATCCGATCCGCACCGATCACAGGAATTGCTTCGAGTTCTTCGATATAGTCCTCCGGCAAGCCATGTTGCCGTGCGGCCTCCACCAGCAGAGCACGATATTTCGAGGTGGGACGTACCACGTCTTCACAAAGCCAGCGCTCGCCCACCCGATAGACCCAGGCGGACATCGTTTCCCCGCTGTCCAAAGATACGAGCTTCAGCGGAGCCGTACCGCGGCTATACCGTCCGGGATGCCCTTCTTTACTGTCGAAAAGTGCGAGTGTCGCCTGGTCCACCTCCATCACTACGCCAATCACCCGACTCCTACTCGATGGACCCACATTGGCGGCGCCACCGCGCCGGGCCACCGAGCGATAGTTCCAGACCAGCGCATAGCCGCGCAGAATCGCACCATGGCTATGAAGTATCCGTGGTGGAGTCAGGCCGTTTTCTAATGCCCAGCGGCGCAGATCCGCCAGGTGCATATTGGACCCGTAGGCGAACACCCGGTGGAGGTTATTGGGTTCAACCGGATCCATAACCACAACGAGCACGGACTCTATCCAGGACCGGCACGGCTCGCTCCCGAGCGCGGTGCGCGCCATCCCGTAGAACGTCTTCGAGATAATCTATGTCCTGACTGATCTCCTCATACCGATCGCGATACGGCGCCATATGGGCGTTGATAACCTCGAAAAGAGCCTGCTTTGCATGGCCGTAGCCAAATCCACCAGCCCGATATTTCGACGCCAGCTCTAATTGTTGTTCCTCGGTGGCGAACAATCGATAGAGCGCAAAGACATTACAGGTATCGGGATCTTTCGGATCCTCCATGGGCGTGGAATCCGTAACCACCTGCATAAGCCGTTTACGCAATTTCTTCTCTGGCAAAAGAGGGTCGACCCCATTGCCGTAGGACTTGGACATTTTGCGACCATCGAGTCCCGGGATAGTCATAACCTCTTCCCGAACCAGGGCCTCCGGAATGACAAATGTTTCCCCGTAAAGGTGATTAAACCTTTGCGCAATATCTCTTGTCATTTCCATGTGTTGAACCTGGTCCTTTCCGACCGGAACAACATGGGAATCATAGAGCAGGATGTCCGCCGCCATCAAGACCGGATAGGCAAATACACCATGGTTGAGCTTGCCTTCATTGCCCTGATCTTTGGCTGCTTTATAGGCGTGGGCCCGGTCCAACAGACCCATGGCCGTAACACAGCTCAGAATCCAGGTAAGCTCCGTAACCTCGTGCACATCGCTCTGCCGAAAAAAGATCGCTTTGGCGGGGTCGAGCCCCATGGCCAGGAAGCTGCTTGTCACTTCGTAGACGGATTTCCGCATCTCGTCGGGATCACGCTGGCTGGTCAGGGCATGGTAGTCGGCTACGAAATAGTAGGCCTCGTATTCGTCTTGCAGATCGATCGCCGGACGCATCATCCCCAGATAGTTGCCCAGATGGGGGCTACCTGTCGGCTTAATACCGGACAGCGCGCGTTTTCGACCGGATGTTTCCGTGGACGACATGACCGTTCTCCAGAGGCGTAATTACCTCGCAGCCCGGTGTCATATCATACCCTGCGCGAGCAACCAAGACCGAGATCATTCACAATCACAATCAAGCCCATTTTTCGTGACCACGGCGTCCACGAACACAAGCCCACAGACCTATCCCGAGCATACATAGGAGCAGACTGCTCGGTCCCGGGGACCGATCCGCGAGCAGGCTACAACCACAGCTTCCCGGTTCTCGGTTCAAAGGCCCCATGAACTCGACCGGCTCCGTCTCGACCCCATCCGCAATTGCGTCCGCCACCACATCGGGAGCTACATCCTCGGCCACGTCTTCCACCACATCGGGAGCTACATCCTCGGCCACGTCTTCCGTCACATCGGGAGCTACATCCTCGGCCACGTCGGGGGCTACGTCTTCGGTTACATCGGCTGAAACATCGAGGGAGCTATCCTCGACTTCCACGACGTCGAGGCTGATATCCTCCTGGGACCCGCTGTCTTCGGCCGCATCGAAAGCGACATCTTCCGTGGCGTCCGAAGGACTGGAATCCGCATCGCTTCCTGCATCGGATCCGGGTCCCGGGTCAGAGACAATCGTTTCGGTCACACAGGCATCGTCCTCCTCGGAACAGACGCCGATCACCCCTTCTCCATCGAGAAAGCTGCAGTCCCGCGACGAGCCACTGCAATTACCGGTCTGGCAATTTTCGTTCACTGTGCAGAACAGTCCATCGTCACAGGGCACATTGAGGACCACCGGTGAGCTCGCGCACTCCTGGCTATCTTCAACACAGACGACCAGGGCACAGACGGCCGGATTAAAGGGGCAGGGAGTCGACTCTCCCGGAACGCAGATCCCCCCTTCACATACGTCCCCCAGGGTACAAAACACATCGTCTGAACATTCCGAACCATCTTCAACAGCAACGCATTCGTCACTACAACAGCCCGCCGCGCCAGGGATCGCCCAATCGCAGGTTTCATCCGAATCCACCACACCATTTCCACAAAGAACCGCGTCCAGGGCCCCATGAATGTCGACTCGTGGACGTTGGCCTGGAAATTCCGGTGGTAGATCCACCATA
>Ga0310121_10005935_pt1 | contig 10365 bp, 10 predicted proteins | sample CB27_Tmax_986_MG_FD_203504 | JGI IMG/M metagenome (GOLD analysis project Ga0310121, IMG submission 203504) | Marine microbial communities from Western Arctic Ocean, Canada - CB27_Tmax_986 | ecosystem: Environmental > Aquatic > Marine > Oceanic | place: Canada: Western Arctic Ocean | collected... | reverse complement strand
GCGCAGGGCAGCGCCGGTCGCCGAGGTGACGATCCCGACCGTCCCCGGATGGCGCGGGAGCGCGCGCTTCCGCCGCGGGTCCAGGAGCCCCTCGACGTCCAACTTCTTTCTTAGCTTTTCGAACGCGAGCCGCCAGAGTCCGTCAGCGTCGCGCGCCTCCAGCTGCCGGACGGTCAGCTGGTACTCGCCCCGCGCCTCGTACAGGGTGAGCCCGCCGAACACGCGCACGTTCATCCCGTTCTCGGGATCGATGGGCAGCCGTCGGGCGTCGCTCCGCCACATCACGCAGCGGATCTGCGCCTGGTCGTCCTTGAGGGTGAAGTAGCGGTGTCCAGAGCGGTGCGCGGTCCAGTTGGCGACCTCGCCCGCCACCCAGAGCGGCGGCAGGTAGTCCTCCAGCATCTCACGCACGGAGCGGTTCACCTCGCTCACGCTCCAGACCCTGGGCTCCGCGCGCACGTGCACCGGCGGCGACTCGGGAGTCTCGAGCTCGATCGGAGGCTCTAGCTCCTCCGACGAACCGAACAGGTCCAGCGTCTTGCGGTCCGCCTTCACCGCTCGACTCCCTCGGAGGCCATCCGCTCCGTGAGCGCCCGCGCCGCGGCGAGCGTGTTCGCCATCAGGAGGGCGCGGGTCATCGGACCGACGCCGCCGGGGACCGGCGTGATCGCCGACGCCACCTCGCGCACCTCCTCGAAGGCGACGTCGCCCACCAGCCGGTGTCCGGTCCTCCGCGAGGGATCCTCGACCCGGTTGACCCCCACGTCGATCACCACCGCGCCGGGCCTCACCATCGTGCGCGTAATCGTGTGCGGGCGGCCGATCGCCACGATCAGGATGTCCGCCAGCCGGGTGATCGCGCCCAGATCGCGAGTTCGCGAGTGCGCCACGGTGACGGTCGCGTCTCCGCCCCGTCCCTTGCGCAGAAGGAGCGAAGCCATCGGCCGTCCCACGAGTTTGGAGCGGCCGACGATGACGCAGTGCTTCCCGGCCGGATCGTTGCCGGTGCGGAGCAGCAGCTCCACGATCCCGCGCGGCGTGCAGGAGGCGAGCACGTCGGTCGCGCCGGTCGCGAGCCGGCCCACGTTCACCGGATGGAAGCCGTCCACGTCCTTGGCCGGGTCGATCGCCAGCAGCACCCGCCCCTCTTCGACGTGCCCGGGCAGGGGAAGCTGGACGAGGATCCCGTGGATCTCGGAGTCGGCGTTCAGCTCGCACACGAGCGCCAGCAGCGCGGCCTCGCCGGTCGCCCCCGGGAGCGTTATCTGCCGCGAGTGGAGCCCGAGCTCACGCGCGTCCCGATTCTTCATCCCCACGTAGACCTGGCTCGCCGGATCCTCTCCGACCAGCACGGTCGCGAGGCCAGGTGTGACGCCCCGCTCGGCGCGCAGCCGCGCGACCCCCGCGCGTACCTCGTCGGTGATCTCGTCCGCGATGGCGTTTCCGTCGATGAGTCGCGCGGACATTTCTTCCACGGGAAGAAGAAGCGGCGCGAGCCGTCAGCGACCCGCACCGAAATATAGCGGCCCGGCGCCCGCGCGCGGATGCCGTACCCGCCAATATGGCTACAGCCCGATTGGCCAGAGCAGAGTGGGACGCTCGGCCATGCGCTCCATATACCAGTGGGTGTACGCGCGGATCTCCGCGCCGCCAGAGAAGACCTCGACCAGGTAGAGTTCGTAGGGCTTGAACATCGCGAGATAATCGAGCCCGCCCATGACCCGCGCCTCGTCGATATAGATCCTGGGCTCGGTCACGCCCCCCCTGCGCAGCAGGCAGGCACCGGGGGTCCGGCCGCAGCGGTAGACCTGGAGCCCCCCCTGGAACCGGAGGAACTGGATCACGTTGTCCGCACTCGAGCTCGCCAGACGGGCCTGGTCGTGCGCCCGCACGGAACCCGTATAGGCCTTCCGCCGGCGGGCGAGCTGCCGATCCGTGGACGCGAGGTTCTGGGCGATGACCGTGAAGCCCTCGAGCGCGATGGGGCCGGGGTCGAGCTCCACCGTGAGGGGTGGATGGTTCGCGCGCAGGTCCAGGTCGAGGTTCACCTCGGCATAGCCGTACTGCTTCACAGCGAGGAGCTGCGGCCCGAGCGGCACCTCCTCGAAGGCGAAGCGGCCGAGCGAGTCGGTGAGGAGCCCCCGGTTCTCGTCGGCGAGCAGCACGATGGCGTTGGGGAGTGGGTCGCCCTTGAGCGCGTCCACCACCACCCCGCGCACCGTGGTCTTCGCGTCCGGATCGCGCAGGGGGCGCTGCGCGGCCAGAGGAGTCGCCGTCAGAAGCAGGACGAGCACGATGCAAGCGCGTGCCATCTCGTGTCCTCCGTGGAAGCCTGTGCCACAGCACCACCACTACGGCCGCCCGTCAAACGGCCTCCAGGAACATAGCGACGGGGCTGGGGGTGCGAGATCGCTGACGTGGACGGCCTCCTTATCGCCATGTCCGGATCCTCACGGGATCCGGATCCCCTCGGGTACGGATCAGCTCGCGGTCGACGAACGGGCGTTCGTACTCACCCTGCCGGAGAACCTGACGGAGATGGTGATTCTGTCGGGGCAGCCCTGGTACCACATCCACCGCATCATGATCATCGGCTGTGGCAACACCGGCCTCGCGCTCGCCCGCGAGCTCGAGGGCCTCGACCTGCCGCCGACGATCATTGAGATGGACCATCGCCGCGCCGAGATGGTGGCGGGCCTGCTCCCCCGCTCGCTCGTGCTCCACGGCGACGGGTCCGATCCGGAGTTCCTGAAGCATCGTCTCGAGGAGGGGCAGATCGACGCGTCTGGTCGTGCTCCTCGAGGAGGCGGAGAAGTCCGTCCTGATCGGCATCTTCGCCAAGTCGCGCGGAGCCCGAAAGGTGGTCGTCCGCTGCGACGAGCTGGGCTACATCCCGCTGGCCCACAAGCTCGGTGTGGACGCCGCCCTGAGCCCCAAGCGGGCGATGACCGACACCATTCTACGGTACGTGCGCAGAGGGACGGTAGCATCCACCCTGCTGCTCGGCGAGCACGAAGCGGAGGTCATCCAGTTCCGCGTGCCGGACCGACCCGCACGCGGCGATCTCGTGCGCAAGCCGCTCAGCCAGCTGGATCTCCCGAAGGGGGTGCTGGTGGGTGCCGTCATCCGGGATGGCAACGCTCTGATCGCGTCCGGGTCGATGGTGCTGCAGCCGGGAGACGAGCTGCTCGTCGCGTTCCAGGCGGAGGCGCTCGGCAGGTTGGAGAAGCTGTTCTCCTGAGCTAGCGCGCGAAGTCGACGGCGCGGGTCTCGCGCACCACCACCACCTTGATCTGCCCGGGATACTGGAGCTCGCTCTCGATCTTGCGGGCGACCGCCTCGGAGATCTGGACCATCTCGGTGTCGGAGACCTTCTCGGGCATCACCAGCACGCGCAGCTCGCGCCCGGCCTGGATCGCGAAGCAGCGCTCCACCCCCGGATGCTCCAGCGCGATCTCCTCGAGCTTCTCGAGCCGCTTGACGTACCCCTCGAACATCTCGCGGCGTGCGCCCGGGCGTGAGCTGCTGATCGCGTCCGCCGCGGTGACCAGGAACGTCTCGGGGAAATGGTGCGGCTCCTCGTCGTGGTGCGCCTTGATCGCATTCAGCACGATCTCGGATTCGTCGTGCTTCTTGCAGAGCCGCCAACCGAGCTCGACGTGCGTCCCCTCCTGCTCGTGGGTGAGCCCCTTCCCCACGTCGTGCAGCAGCGCGGCGCGCTTGGTCGCCTGTACGTCGAGCTTCATCTCGGCCGCCATGCTCCCGGCCAGCAGCGCCACCTCCTTGGCGTGGTGCAGTTGGTTCTGCCCGTAGGAGGTCCGGAACTTGAGCCGGCCCAGCACCTTGACGATCTCGGGGTGCACGTTGTGGATCCCCAGCTCGTACAGCACCTCCTCGGCCGCCTCGGCCATCCCATTGTCCACGTCCTTGGCGGCCTTCTCCACGACTTCTTCGATCCGGCCCGGGTGGATGCGCCCGTTCTCGATCAGGCGCTCGAGCGCGATCCGTGCCACCTCGCGGCGCACGGGATCGAAGCCGGAGAGCACGACCGCCTCGGGTGTGTCGTCGATGATGACGTCGATGCCGGTGGCCTGCTCGAAGGAACGGATGTTCCTCCCCTCGCGGCCGATGATCCGGCCCTTCATCTCGTCCGAGGGGAGCTGGACTACGGAGACGGTGGTGGCGGCGGTCTGTTCCGCCGCCATGCGTTGGATCGCGAGCGAGATGATCTTCCTGGCCTCGCGCTCGGCCGTCCGCTGCGCCTCCTCCTTGATCTCCCGGATGCTGTTGGCGGCGACCGCGCGGGCCTCGTCTTGCAGGTCCTCGATCAGCTTCTTCTTGGCGTCCTGGGCGGTCATCCCGGCGAGCGCCTCGAAGCGGCGGCGGACTTCCTGGGCCATCCGCTCAACCTCGGCGGTCCGGGCTGCCACGGCGCCCTCGCCCTGGTCCAGCTCCTGGGCGCGCCGCTCCTGGAGCTGCTCGCGCTCGTTCAGGGCGTCGAACTTGTGGTCCAGCGACTCGGTGCGCTCGACCAGCCCGCGCTCGAGCCGCTCCACCTCCTCCCGCCGGCGCGTCTCCTCCTGCTCGAAGGCATCGCGGAGGCGCATCGCCTCCTCCTTGCCTTCGAGCTCGTGCGAGCGCCTGAGGTTCTCCGCCTCACCCTTGGCGCGTTGGAGGATGATGGAGGCTTCGTCCTTGGCGGCGACCTTCTCGCGCTCGCGCCGCGTCCGCTCCCGGCTCTGGGCCAAGAGGAAGCCGGAGAGAGCGCCGATGGCCAGACCCACGACCGCCGCTAGCATGAGGCCTAGCGGGTCCATGTATCACTCCGTAAACGGACGCAGCGGATTAGGCGTCCGAGGTGGGCTTCTGTGGGCGACCCAGCGAGGATGGGTACGGGGTCATCTGACCGGGAGCCCCTGAAAACGGCTGGATAATAGGCTTCGGGGAACGCCAAGTGCAAGCCTTCCCCAGGTTTCCGAACCGTCAGTCGGGCGGGCTCGCCTGCGTTCCCTCCGCCAGCCGCCGGGCCAGCCCGGTGGCGCGCGCGGCGACCTCCTGGCGGAGCCGCTCGAGCTCCTCCCGGGCCTGGAACAGCTCGTCGGAGATCGAGAGCGCGGCGAGGATCGTGGCCCGGCGGGTCTCGAGCGGTCCGGCCTTGCCGCGGATCTCGGCGACGCGCTGGTCCACGTAGCGGGCGCACGCGCGCGTGTACTCGGGATCCGCGTTCGCGCGGATCGTGTGCTCCTCGCCGGCGATCCGCACTGAAACGGCCTTCCGGTCGTTCATGGCTTCTGATCCTCCAGGAAGCGGATGCGCCCGAGTAGCCGCTCGACCGCTTCGCGCCCGCGGCCGATGCGCTCGTGCAGGTCGTGGTTCTCGGCCTCGAGCCGCGTGAGGCGCTCCTTCATCGCCACCGGGTTCTCGTCCCCGACCTGGAAGCGGGTGAGAAGCTCCTCCAGATCGGCGCACCGGCGCTCGGCCTCGCCCGCGCGCGCCCGCAGCCGCGCGAGCTCCGCGAGCGCCCGCTCCACCGCGCCCTCCAGCTCTCGAAGGTCGTCCTGGTTGCTGGCCGTCATCCGCGGCGCTCGACGCCGAGGGCACGCGCGAGGTGCTCGACCACCCGCTCGACCGCCCGGTCCACCTCCTCGTCGGTCAAAGTGCGCTCCGGGCTCACGAAGCGCAGCCGGTACGCGAGCGAGCGATGTCCCTCGGGCACGCCGCGGCCCCGGTAGAGGTCGAAGAGGCTCACCTCGCGGAGCAGTGGACCCGCCTCGTCGCGGACCCTTGCCTCGACGTCCGCGGCAGGGGTCCGGTCAGCCACGATCAGCGCCAGATCCCGCTCGACCGCCGGGAAGGTCGGGATCGGCCGGTACGTGGGGAGCGCGGGCGCGGCCGGCTCATCCGGGAGCCGGAGCTCGAAGCCCCAGACCGGATCCGCCCAAGGCGGCGCGTCGAGCACGGCGGGGTCCACCCGGCCGCCCCAACCGACCACGGTGCTACCCGCGGTGTCGCCCATGGCGCCACCCATGGAGCCGACCACGGTCACGGTCAACCCTTCCGCGGGGGTGATGCCGCGACCCGACGGAGCGCCCGGCGTTACCTGACCCTCCGGCCACGCCGCGCGCGCGGCGTCCTCGAAGAGCCCGCGCAGGTCCCACATGGCGAACGGCTCTCCCGGGTCGGCGAAGTGCACGGGAGCGCGGCGGCCAGTCAGGACCGCGGCCAGGCGCGGCTCCTCGTGCACACGCGCTGCTACATCCGCATTCGCGTCCGCGCGCGCGAACGCGGTGGCGAGCTCGAACAGCCGCACGTCCCGCGTGCCTCGGCTCCAGTTGTACTCGACCCGGCGGACGAGCGAGGGGAGTACGGCGGCGCGCAGCGTGTCCTCCTCGGCCGAGACGGGATTCCTGAGCCGCACCTCCCCCTGCTCCGCGCTGACGAAGGTGGGCGTGTGCGCCTCGAAGAGGCCGCGGGCCACCAGCCGGTCGCGCAGCCCGTCCTCGAGCCGGAAGAGCGGGTGGTCGGGAATAATGCCCGGGCGGGACGCCCCCAGCGTCGCGGGAAAGGCGTCGTAGCCGTGCGTACGCGCGATCTCCTCGATCAGGTCGATCTCCCGCGTGACGTCGTAGCTGCGAAAGCCGGGGACCGCAACGCGCAGCGCCGCACCGCCCCTGCGGCGCCCTCCCCCCCTCACGTGGAACCCGAGCGGCTCGAGCAGCGCGCGCAGCGCCGGCGGCTCGAAGTCCACGCCGAGCACGCGGGCCACGCGTTCGGGGCGCAGCTCGATGGTCCTGCGCTCGAAGGGGCGCGGATGGCAGTCGGCCACCTGCCGCTCGATCTGGCTCCCCGCCGTCGCGCGGATCAGCTCCAGCGCGCGGCGGAGCGCGGTCTCGAGCGCCTCGGGGTCCACGCCGCGCTCGAAGCGGTAGCTCGCGTCGGTGGACATCCCGAGCGCGCGCCGGGTCGCCCTGATCGAGCGGGGCTCGAAGAGCGCGCACTCGAGCAGCACCTCTCGGGTCGCGTCGGTCACCTCGGAGGCGAGCCCGCCCATGACCCCCGCGACCGCGACCGGACGAGCCGCGTCGCAGATCAGCAGCATGTCGGGACCGAGCGCCCGCTCCACGCCGTCGAGCGTGCGGAACGTCCGCTCGCTCGGGCGCGGGCGCCGCACGACGATCGTGCTCTCTTCCAGGCGCGCCAGGTCGAATGCGTGGAGCGGCTGGCCCAACTCGAGCAGCACGTAGTTGGTGGCGTCTACCACGTTGTTGATCGGCCGCGCGCCCGCCGCGCGCAGCCGCGCCTGGAGCCAGCCTGGCGAGGGGCCGATCTTCACGCCGCGAATCACCGCGCCCAGGTAGCGGAAGCAGAGCTCAGGCGCCTCGATGCGCACGGTGGCACCCGACACGGACGCCTGCTCCGGATCGCTCACCAGCGCGAGCCGCGGGCGGCTCCCGCCCGGGATCGGGGGCAGCGCGAGCCCGCGCGCGCCGCCGGGCGCCGCCTCGCGCGCGATCCCGACGTGCGACAGCAGGTCGCACCGGTTGGCGGTGACCTCGACGTCGAGCCGCCAGTCGGCCAGCCCGAGCGCGTCGATCACGCGCGCGCCGGGCTCGGCGCCCGCCGGCAGCTCCAGCAGCCCCGACGCATCGGCGCCGAGCCCGAGCTCGCGCACCGAGCAGAGCATCCCCTCCGAGGCCTCCCCGCGGATCGTCGCGCGCTCGATCCGCCGCTCGCCCGGGAGCGTCGTGCCCACCGGCGCGAAGGGATAGAGCCCGCCCGCCGCCACGTTCGCCGCGCCGCACACGACGCGCAGGTGGCGCCCGTCGCCGGCGTCCACCGTGCAGAGGGTGAGCCGGTCCGCGTTCGGGTGCCTCTCGGTCGCCTTCACGCGCGCCACCAGCACCCCGTCGATCCCCTCGACGACCGGGGTGAGCGACTCGACCGGGACGCCTCTCAGCGCGAGCTGCTGCGCGAGCGCCTCCGGCCCCTTCCCGATGCCGTCGCCGATCGAGGGCGCGATCGCGCGCAGCCAGGCGTAGGACACCTCCACGGTCAGTCCACTATCTGCGACAGGAAGCGCATGTCGCTCTCGAAGAACATGCGCAGGTCGGGCACCTCGTAGCGCAGCATCGCGATCCGGCCGGCGCCCATCCCGAACGCCCAGCCCGTGTAGCGCTCCGGGTCGTAGCCCACGTTCGAAAGCACCGCTGGATCCACCATCCCGGCGCCCATGATCTCGAGCCAGTCGCTCTCCACGCGCACCCCGTCCGGCCGGGTCACCATGCGCTTAACGTCCACCTCCGCGCTCGGCTCGGTGAAGGGGAAGAAGGAGGGCCGGAAGCGGACCTTGGTCCCCTCCCCGAAGAAGCGGCGTGCGAACTCCCCGAGGGTGGCCTTGAAGTCGACGAAGGTGATCCCCTCGTCGACCGCGAGGCCCTCCACCTGGAGGAAGACAGGCGTGTGCGTGGGGTCGTAGGTGTCGCGCCGGTACACCCATCCGGGCGCGACCACGCGGATCGGTGGACTGTGCCGCTCCATCGTGCGGATCTGCACCGGAGAGGTGTGGCTGCGGAGCAGGAGCTGCACGCCGTGCGCGCCGTGGCGCGCCGTGGAGTCACCCGCGTCGCTCTCCAGGTAGAGCGTGTCCTGCTCGTCCGCGGCTGGGTGGTCCAGGGGTGTGTTCAGCGCGACGAAGTTGTACCACTCGGTCTCGACCTCGGGGCCGCGCACCCGCGTGAAGCCGAGCTCGTGGAAGATCCCGCAGATCTCGTCCACCACGCGCGTCACCGGGTGGCGCGCCCCGATCCAGGGCCGCCGCCCGGGAAGGGTGAGATCCACCGCGGGGCCCCAGGACGCGCCCGCGGCTACCTCGCTTCCCCGCCGCTCGAGCGCCGCGCCGACCACCTGCTTCACCCGGTTCGCCTCGGCGCCGACGGCCGGGCGCGCCTCGGGCGCGAGGGTGCCGAGCTGGCGCAGGACGCGGGAGAGCTTCCCGTCCTGGCGGCCGAGGTATTCCACCCGCACCGCCTCGAGCGCGACCGGGCCGTCGGCGGCCGCCACCGCGTTCAGCGCCTCGCTCTCGAACCGCTTCAGTTCGTCTACCAGCGAAAGGGTGTCCGTCATCGGTCTCCGCGTGAGCGCGCCGGGTACGAGACCATGGCGTGGCGCCGCGCAAAGCTACGGGCTTGGCGCAATCGGGATAGGGGGTAGCCGGTGATCCCGGCTACCCCCCTCTCACACCACCGGACATGCGGGTCCGCATCCGGCGGTTCAGTGAGTTGAGGTAGGTGTAGCGAGCCGAGGAACACGAACCGGATAGAAGGCGCTGTCGGGTAGGGCGAGCAAGCCGATAACCGCGAAGCTCTCACGACCAAGGCCCAGGCGGCGTAGATCTGGCGGTTGTGCGTGGAAGGTCATCGTTCTTACCTGGGGAGTCAGAAAGGCCCCGCGGAGCGTCTCCGCGAGGCCCTTCGATTTCAGGGGCATCCTTCTGCCCCCTCCTTCAGCCCGCCTTGGCGATCCCCGCCTTCGCCTGCTCGGCGAGCGCCGCGAAGGCCTCCGGGTTGTGCACCGCCAGCTCGGACAGCGCCCTCCGGTCCAGCTCCACCCCCGAGCGGGCGAGCCCGTTCATGAAGCGGGAATACGAGAGGTCGTGCTGGCGGGCCGCCGCGTTGATGCGCGTGATCCAGAGCCGCCGGAAGTTGCGCTTCTTCTTCTTGCGATCGATGTAGGCGTACTCCCAGCCCTTCTCGACAGCGTCCTTGGCGATCCGCCAGAGGTTCTTGCGACCCCCGAAGTAGCCTTTGGCCTCCTTGAAGATCTTCTTGTGACGGTTGTGGCGCGGCACCGCACCCCTGGAGCGTGGCATGATGCGCCTCCTCTTACAGACCGTACGGGAGCAGCCGCTTGGTCGGCTTCTCGTTGGACTTGTCGACCAGGTCGGAGGAGCGAAGGCGGCGCTTCCGCTTCCGGTCCTTCTTGGTCAGGTTGTGGCTGTGGTTCGCCTTGTGGCGCTTCAGGCGGCCCGACGCGGTCATCTTGAGCCGCTTCGAGGCGCCCTTGTGCGTCTTCATCTTCGGCATCTTCGCCCTTCCTCAATGGGCCTCGAGGGCCCGCTCCGGGGGCCGAGGCCCCTACCTAGCCTGCCTGCGCTCCTACTTCGCCTTGCGTGGCGCGACGATCATGGACATCTGCCGCCCCTCAAAGCTCGGGTTCTGCTCGACCTTGGCGAGATCCTGCAGATCGCCGGTCACCCGCTTGAGCACCTCGAGCCCGATTTCCGGGTGGGTCACCTGCCGACCCCGGAACATCATGGTCAGCTTGACCTTGTTGCCCTCCTCGAGGAAGCGGCGTGCGTGGCGGAGC
>Ga0310121_10005934_pt1 | contig 10369 bp, 8 predicted proteins | sample CB27_Tmax_986_MG_FD_203504 | JGI IMG/M metagenome (GOLD analysis project Ga0310121, IMG submission 203504) | Marine microbial communities from Western Arctic Ocean, Canada - CB27_Tmax_986 | ecosystem: Environmental > Aquatic > Marine > Oceanic | place: Canada: Western Arctic Ocean | collected... | reverse complement strand
TCGGTAAAGTATCAAAACGCAATGAAAATGCCCGGGACGGGAGTCCCAGGCTACGACTCCCGTCCCGGGCGTCATTAACCGCGCACACCCGCAAAAGGTCGTCGGTAAAGTATCAAAACGCAATGAAGATGCCCGGGACGGGAGTCCCAGGCTACGGGGTTCTAATTTCCGCTGGCAACTCCATTTCCATTGCCCAATAAACCGCATTGAGCAACAACTGCACGAATTCTTTCTGTTGAAAGTCCCGGGGGCTGCCCATGGACGTAAAGAAAACACGGCTCCGGCCGTCCGATTCGACGGACCACGCCAACGGCTCGTGCGGCTGATAGTCTACATAGCGTCCCATCAGCAGCGGAGTTGCTCGCGCTTCTAACGGCTCCGTCTTGTAAAGCGCGGAACCCACGGGGAATTCGCCAGATGGCAGGCCGGACACCAAACGATGCTGCGCTGCCGCAGGAACAATCCACGCCTGGGTGGGCGAATCGCCCTTGGCGACGCGATTGCCGTGATGCCCGTGGTAGTTGCAGGCTAACACGTCGCGGTCGAACCGCTGCCATGTTGCACGTCCCTCGGGTGTCTCCCCGCTCCGCGTCGCAAATGCGTGACAACTGGTGCGAATCGCCACGAGCGGCTTGTTGGCCGCAACATAGTCGCGGACAATCTGTAGCTGGTCCGGTGGCAACGTGCGTCGCCAAATGCTAATGACGGCCAGATCGGCGTCCTTGAGCATCTCGATACCGTCGAGGTCATGATTGTCGATGTCGTCGTTCACAAGATAAACAACGTGAAAGTCCTTGCCCAAATATCGGCGGGCGAAGGCGGGAAGTGTGTCGTAAGTTTCGTACTCGAACTCGGATACAATCACGGCCACCGTCGGCCGCTGTTGAGCTTCGGCAGACATGGTTTTGTCCAGCTGGGCGATCACACAGAGTGTGGCAAGGACGGCAATGAAGACTATTCGCATGGTGCCTCCTCTTGCTTAGGTGAACTTTCCAAATAGCTAAACAAGTCGCGCCGCTGTTGCGCGGTGAGCGGGTCAAGTATCTTCTCTGGCATCAGTGAAATGGTGGACTCCTCGATCTGCTCAATCTCCTCTCGATGAATCCGCGTTCGCTTGTTTTCAGCGTCCAGTAGCGTAACGCTGGCCGCGTCCTGCTCTGCCATCAACCCGGTAAAGACACGACCGTCCAAAGTTTCAACAATATAACTTAAGTACTGAGCACGGATAACGGCATTGGGATCTACCACGGCGATCAACATCGACGGTGTGTCTGTCCGGGCCGCGCTGGTCAAGTCCGGTCCGATCGTATTGCCCTCGCCGAAGAGCTTGTGACACTTGCCACAGTGCTCCGTGAACAGCGCTTTACCCCGCGTCGGATCGCCGCTGCCCAAGCGAAGATCGTTGGTGAATTGATTGACGTTGGCAAGTTTTTCACCAGGCGTGGCGCGGCCGATGCTTCCCCAATGTTTCCGGACCAGCGCATCGATTTCATCGTTTTCGTAGAGAGCAAAATTGCGCAGCTCGTCAAGCTGTACTTCGTTTGGGTCCACCTGTTGACCGTCGACCATTTTCAAAAATGCCGCGGTCGACTCGGCGCGGCGAAACAGTGCAGCACGAGCGCTAGAACGCAGATCGCTTGACATCTGCGAATAATTAGCCAGCAGCCGCTCGGCCAGCTGCCTGGGAGCAACGCGGTTCAGCACACTGATCGCCGCCGCTTGAATGCCGTCCGATTGTTCCCCACCTACCAAGGCTAAGACGCTCGGCGCACAATCTGGCTGGCCAAACCGCGTGAGCAAATCGAGTGTTTGCCGGCAGGTCGACTCGTCAACGTCGGGTCTGGCCATGCGTTGCACCAAATAAGCATGGGCGCCATCAACTTCTGCGAGCAAAGCCAGTTCGAGTCGCGACACGTCGTCGCGATCGCCATTCCAGTATTCGTAAATGGACTGGCGAAGCTTCGAGGTCAACGGCTCGCTCCCGCCACCGCGCTCGGATAACCCTTGGCTCAAGATGGAATACATCTCGTCCAGTCGCCGGGCTGGCGTTGCGGATAACAATGTTGTGCAGTTGTCGTAACCAGCTGACGTGCCATCCGCTGACCAACGTCGCACGAGATGACGCAAGTGCATGTGGTTCGATTCGTTGTCCCACACGTCGTCCTTTGCAAAATAGTCCAACAGCGATTCCGCATGCGTCATCGCGTTGGCTTCAATCGCCCACCACAACAGCGAGGGAATCCGCTCCTCGTCGGCATCAAGATCGCGGCGGAGGAGAGTGTAGACAATTGGCAAGCCTGTTTGGCCGGGCAACCGTTTGGCAGTGGCAGCCAGCTGGCAACGGACGATGACGCTAGATTCGTCCTCTGCTAGCGCGACCAGGCATCGCTGTGATTTTGTGGAAACCGTTTTCCTGTCTCCCAGCAATCTTACCACCCAGCTACGCACGTATTCGTACGGATGTTCCATCAAGTCCCCAGCCAGCTCATCGGTCAGCGCCGAATTCAGATGCAAACCCCAGAGACCTTCCAAGGCACGTTGATGGTTGGCTTGGTCCAAGGCCATCTGCTGAAAGACTAGATTCAAAGACTCGTCGCGTCGCTCGGCCAGGATGACTCGAGCGCGGTCGGCATGCCATCGATTGGGGTGCGTGAGTAAATCGACCAATTCCTGACTAGCATGACCATGCAGATCGAGTCCTCTACGAGGTTGAGTCCCCTCCGCTTCAATCTTGTAGATGCGCCCATTGCTGCGATCCCACTCCGAATCGGGATCCGGGTGATGCTGGCGCTGTTCGTGGAAATCACATACGTAGATCGAGCCATCCGGCCCGGCACACAAGTCCGTTGGACCAAACCACGAATCGTTTGAGTTAAAGATCTCTCCTCCGTAGGTTGCTTTGACCGTCGTACCGTGAGATGTCACATGCCACCACGATGCCGAATGCCCGAGAAAACTGTTGACCAGGAACTTGGATCGAAACGGTTCAGAAAAGGAATCGCCATAATACATCGTTCCACCAGTCGGCACGCCCGGGTCCTGATCGCGCTCGACGTGATTGAAGTATCCATAGGCGAACGGATTGTGGAGCGGCCCGTGCTTGCCAAACCACTTGTAGAAGTATCCCCCCTGAACTGCGTGCACAAAAGGCCCGCCATTGGTCGTATAGAACAGATTGCCATTGGCGTCGAACGTGAGCCCATAGGTATTTCCACCCCCCTCGCAAAACAGCTCGAACTCGTCCGTTAGCGGATGATATCGCCAACACCCTTGTTGGAATTCGATGCCGCGAATGCTGCAAGTGGTCGTACTGCCGTTCACGCCATACAGCCAACCGTCAGGGCCCCAGGTGAGATGATTTGCCAGCGATTGCGCGTCCTCCATGCCAAAACCTTTGAGCCTCACTTCGGGATCGCCATCCGGGACGTCATCTCGATTACCGTCCGGATAAAACAGCAGGTAGGGTACCTGCAGCACAAACACTCCGCCGTGGCCAAAGGCGAGCCCCGAGGTGAGATTAAGACCTTCCAAGAAATTCTTGAACGTATCGGCGACCCCATCACCGTCGCTGTCCTCACAAATGGTAATGACATCGGCGCCGCGGGGACCGTGCGGTGGAGGGCCGGGCACGTGGTCGTAGACGGTTCGCCAATATTGATCCATCTGCACCCGTTTTAAGCCAGCTGGAAGCGGGTATTGCAGGTATTGAATCGTCCACAACCGGCCGCGATCATCCATCTTCACGAAACTTGGCTGTCGGACGTCCGGTTCACTGGCAAACAATTTAATCGTCAGACCGTCGGCCGCCGTCATTTTGCTGACGGCAACATCGGGTGAATAGCCTTGTCCCTGAAGAGAAGCGGCCGCGGAAATGGCGAATAAAATGGTTGCGACGGTAACTAGCGGTAGCCTGGGACTCCTGTCCCGGGCGTCAACGGACTCGGGTTGGTGCGAATCGCTGCACATACGAGCTAAATCAAAACAAAACGCCCGGGACGGGAGTCCCAGGCTACGGTGCGTGCAGCTTCTCGCTGCTGTACCTTTTCGGCTAATGTTTACGGTTGATTCCACTTAACTTGCTATTATATAGGGTGATTGGCAAGTCGTCAGCAAGCTGGATAGGATTCTAATATAGAGAAATCAATATCAAAAGGGATGTAGCCGAAGTCGTGAGACTTTGGAGACGTCGCGATTAAAGTCCAAACTCCCACGAGTTCGGCTACGGGAATTCAATTGCCATGCTCGTCTCAAACCGTCGCAACTTGATAGCGTGCCTCGCGGCATGCCTGGCAGTGGTCTTGTCTCATGGACAGGGTGTTGGCGAGGAGGAGCTGGCAGCGCGCTCGGAATCGTCAGCGGCGCTACAGCTGCAAGCCCGCGTGCGCCAGTGGAGCGAGAATGGGCATGTTACGGTCGTGGAGAAAACACTTGACTGGGATCCGCAGCAGACGGCTCTCATTATCTGCGACATGTGGGACGGCAACACGTGTCGTAGCGCCGTCGAGCTGTCGCAAAAAATGGTTCCTCGCATGAATCAGGTGACGCGCAGAGCACGAGAACTCGGGGTTCTTATCATCCATGCGCCCAGCAGCGTCACGGAATTTTATGCGGGCACGCCGCAACGCCAGTTGGCTGAGCAGGCGCCTGATGCTGACAATTACCCGGAAGCCATGGACCGTTGGTGTGACGTTGTCGAGGGCCGCGACCTCGATTACCCGATCGACGTGGACGGATGTAATTGCACGCCGCGCTGCCAGATTGACGGAAAGATCACGCGACAGCTCAAGGCGTTAGAAATCGGCGAAAGCGATGTGATTAGCGACTCAGGCCGCGAGATGTGGAATCTCTATGAACAGCGCGGCATTGACAACGTCCTCATCATGGGCGTGCACGCCAACATGTGCGTGCTCGGGCGACCCTTTGGGATTAGAAACCTGGTTAATGCCGGCAAGAACGTAGTGCTCATCCGCGATCTGACCGACTCGATCTATAACCCCGATTGCCGGCCCTACGTGAGCCATTTCACCGGCACCAATCTGATCGTCGAACACATTGAGAGGAATTGGTGCCCGACCGTCACCAGCACGGCATTTACGGGAACAGCACCGTTTCGATTCGCGGATGACAAGCGTCCGCATATCGTGATGGTGATTGCCGAGGACGAATACGAAGCCGACCGAACTCTGCCGGCACTAGCGCGCGAGTATCTCGGCAAGGACTTCAAGGTGACGTTAGTATCAGGGAATCCGGATGATCGCAACGACATTCCCGGCATCGCTGCGCTGGACGATGCCGACCTGGCGGTCCTCTTCATTCGCCGTCGGCTGCTACCTCCCGAGCAGCTGGCTTGCCTCCGCAGGTACGTCAATGCGGGCAAACCGCTGTTGGCAATCCGACCGACAAGTCACGGTTTCAGCCAGCGTGACGGCCACGTCCCCGAGGGCAAGGCTGACTGGCCGGATTTCGACCGCGATGTTCTCGGTTGCGAGTATCTCGGCGGGTTTGAAAACGTCGATCCAAAGGGTCGTGGTACGTATGTTTGGTATGAGCCGGAGGCACGGGAGCATCCTGTGATGAGTGGCTTGCCGACCGAGCCGTTTCGGGTCGGCGGTGCGCTGTACAAATCCAGTGTCCAGTCGACGGCGGCAACCATTTTGATGATGGGACGTGTTGAGGACCGGCAATCTCCACAGCCGGTGGCGTGGACCAACGTGCATTCGGGGGGCGGCCGCGTCTTTTACACCTCGTTGGGCCACGCCGCGGATTTCGACGTACCAGCCGTCCGTCGGTTGTTCGTGGGGGCCATCTATTGGCTGACCGATCAAGAGCTTCCGGAGTCGTAGCCTGGGACTCCCGTCCCGGGCTTCTTAAATTAAGTCTCAATAGTATGCCGACGACCTCTTTCCACAGTAGGTTGTTGGTGACGCCCGGGACGGGAGTCCCAGGCTACGCTCGCGCTGCAAACGCATCCAACCCAACGATAGCCGCCTTATCTCCAGCGGCATCGACCAATTCACAAATCAGATCAATGGACTTGAACTCTGGATCGACCACGTACATGCAGGAAGGATGACCGATGAAATCGTACATGGCCCGATTCTCGATCGCCCACTCGACTCCCAGCCGAGTCGTCTTCAAGAAAGTTTCCAATTTCCATTTCCCGTACCGAAACGCCGCAATATCCATGACCGGACTATTGGGAACCTCGATCAAACCGCTGGGATAGATGTACGGTTGGGACGACTCGTTCGAGCGGACGACGTCCGCGTATTCGTCCGGCGTAAGATCTTCGCCATTCCGCTTGCCCAAGGTATGGCTGGCATTTTGTGTACTCACCCACGTAAACCCCAGGTCCAATAACAACTCTTGTAAGTCGGGACGATTCTTGAGCCCCGAACCCCCTCCGCCGGGCATGCGAAACCCATTGGATTTCACGCCGATCCGCCGTTGGAGAGCAAGTTCACACATGCGGATGTTTTCGCGGACAACCTGGTTCAGCGTTTTCCCTTCGATCAACCACGGCGCCCGCTTGAATCGCCACTGCACCTTTTCGATCTCGTCCGTAATTATGTCGACGTGGTCATAGGTATGATTCCCCAGCGGATGGCCGTCCGCGGCGATTTCCTTGAGCCAGTCGACGCTTTCATGCTCCAGCACCTGGCCCACGACGAAACTGTGGAGCACTCCCCCAATCGCCTTGACTCGCCGGCAGGCTTCGACGGTGTAGCTCTTGGTTTCGTCGTTGAGGTTTCCTTTTTCGTAGTCCCAATGGGTCGTCTCCCAGGTGGGAAAATTGCTGCTCATTTCCAGATCGAGCGTGATGGCGATGAGGGCCTTGTCTTGGTGCACAGCAGTATCGGGCAACTTGGCATCAGCCGTTGTTCGCCTTTGCGAAACTCCGAGCGAGGCCACCGCCGCTATGCTCTTCAAGATGTGCCGACGGGATAACCGAGTTGAAGAATTCATCATGTTGACTGGTGTTTACATTGTGTCCATAGAAGAGAATCCACAACATCAACTGTATCATGTGTGCGGCACGAAGAGAAGAATAGTCGACAAACCAGTAACCTTGCGGCATAGCGAGAATCTCGTCAGTCCAGATTAGCGGTGGGCCCAACGTCGGTGATCGCGCACGCCCGGTAGCTTTTAAAACACACATATGGCTTTGGCTCACGGCTCAGAGTAAAATTGCCGCTATGAGCAATTTGGAAGATGTACAAAAAGCAATTTCAGGTTTGCAGCCGGCTGAGAAAGCGCAACTGTTGCAATCTGTTGTGCGGGATCTAGACGAAGTGTTTCCAGGTATTGAATCGATTCCCGGCGTATGCGGTGGCGAGCCTTGCATCGTACGTACTCGAATTCCCGTGTGGATTCTCGAACAGGCGAGGAGACTCGGCACGAGTGAAGCTGAGTTGCTGACTTGCTATCCTACACTTAGGGCTGCGGATTTGGTCAATGCTTGGGCCTTTGCCCAAAAAAACCGCGACGACATCGACCGGCAGATCCGCGTAAATCGGCCACCGACATCAGGGAGTTAGGGTTAACCTGGGGCCGGTGGCTCTTTCAGACGACAATCGACCAAAGGGGATCATTCCATGAAATCATCTTGGCGACTCATCCTGTTCTCAGTGCTGATGTCAATTTCAACACGGGCCGACGCGCAATATCCAGCATGGAACCTGGCTCCCGGCACGCCCGTCGAGGACGTCGATCCGGACTACCAGCACGCACCTCCCGAGGCGGTGGAAAAGTGGCTCGATATGAAATACGGGCTTCGAATCCATTGGGGGCCACTGGCTATGATCGGCGAAGGCGATTGGGTCCTCAACGGGATGCAGGAGTTCTCCTACGACAGAAAAAAGGGTGAGATGTGGCCGGATCGGCGCGAACTCGAGCATTTTGCTTTCGAGTATCTGCACCGCGAATTCAATCCGATGGAATTCGATGCCGATCGCTGGTGCGACATGATGGTGCGGATGGGGTTTAAGTACTTTGTTTTTACAACCAAGACCCACTGCGGCTTTGCCAATTGGGATACCAAGACGAAGGTCAAGAAAAAGTTTGTCTACGTCGGCGAGAAAGCGGGTCAGATCGAAGACTGCGACATGCACTACAGCATCATGGAAACGCCGCTTAAGCGTGACATTGTCAAAGAGCTGGTGGACGCCGGCCGCCAGCGCGATCTGGGGATTGGACTTTATTTTTCGCACATCGATCTGTTCGATGCCGACTTTCGCGTCGATTCCTGGGGCCACCATCATCCGGACAAGAACTACTCCCGTGAAACCGATCCGGAGGGGTGGGCTCGGCTGGTCGCGCGGCATCGTGACCAGATCTGTGAATTGCTGACCAACTACGGGCCGATCGATCAGCTGGGTTTCGACCTGGCGCTGTCAGCCAACTTCTGGCCAGACATGAAGGAGAATATCAAGATCGCCCGAAAACTGGCGCCCAACACACTGTTTCGGCATCGTGGCATTGCACGGTACGGAGACTATCACACACCCGAGAACGCCATACCCCAAGGAGACAATCCCGGCGGCTACAACCTGCCGTGGCAGCTGATCCACACGCTGGGGGATTCGTTCTTTTACGAACCACGCGTTTCCACCTATCGATCCGGCAAGTGGATCCTTACGACCTTGATTGATTCGACGGCCAAGGGAGGCAACTTCATGATCAGCGTCGGACCGGACCCCTGGGGTCGATTTCATCCCGAAGCCTTCAAACGCTTCGAGGTCGTAGGCCGCTGGCTCGACGTCAACGGTGAGGCGATCTATGGGACCCGCCCGCGCAAAGAATACCAAGAGGGGGACGTCTACTTTACGCGGACCAAAGATGACCAGTTTGTCTATGCGATCAGCATGAAGTGGCCGGGTGAAGCCCTAACTGTACGGAGCGTCCGCGCGCGGCCTCACTCGAAGGTCTCGATTCTCGGGGACGGGGGGCACTTGGAGTGGAGCCAGAACGACGAGGGCCTGGTCATTCAAATTCCCGCCAGGCTTCAGCCGGAAGAGAGCCGACCATGCGAGCACGCGTATGTGTTCAAGATTGAGCAGGGTGACTACAATTGAATGTACCATGACTTCCGCACCTTCTCACGGTTTCGACGCTGATCACACCGACCTGAAAACTCCGCAAGATTGGCCCGCTGAATTCGATGCCGCGGCGCGGCGGCCGTTGAAAACGCGTTTTCGATATGCATTCATCCACACCTACAAACCTGTGTTGGATGATGAGCCATATCGCGAGTTCGATACGATGGAAGAATACCGTCAATGGTGTGAAGATCATCTACCGGACTGGCTTGGTTATGGCCGCATTTGAATATCGGCAGGCAGAAGAAATCCGCGATGCATTCGCGCGGTATCTGTTCATTGGCAAGTCAGGAGCGATCCTACTTGGTTTCTCGGATACCACGCAAGACGCGAATCTCTTCGTTGAAAAGTCACCTAAAAACGGAAGAGGACTTGTCGCAGCACTCAAGGACATTGGATTCGACCTGAACCAACAACAGTCAGAAGAAATTGTTAGAGGGAAGGATTTTGTTCAATTGAAAAATGGTCCGTTTGACCTGGACCTCGTATTTGCGCCGGACGGGATCGAAAAATTCACAGATGCTTGGGAGCGCCGCATCGAAGTTGAAGGATTTCCGGTTTGCCATCCTGATGATATTATCGCCAGCAAAGAAGCGGCAGGCCGCGCGAAGGACCGAGAAAGCTTGCCGCGTCTTAAATCATTCCGTGAATACTGGCTTCGCAATCGACAGGAAAAAGCCTCCTGTGCCGTGTGGGTCTCGAACCCAAACAGTCGAACGATGAAGATGAAATAATCAATCAAATTAGCAGCCATGTCTCGTAAAGGCCAACGAAAAACTAGGAGCCATCACAAAGATCGCTCTCCCCTGGTTCCGATTGTCCCTTCCCAGCGTCGAAAGCGCCCGCTTTTTCTGATCGCCTTTCCCATCGTGGGGTGTGTGATCCTTACCACCCTTTTATGGCGTTATCAACAGCGGCCATCGACCGCAACGACATCCAACACGACGGACGTGAGCGAGACTCGAGGGTCCTCCCAACGGGCTCAAGTCGAAACCAATTCTGACGACCCCCTTCTCTCTGACTCGGCAGAAACGTCAACCGTAGTCATCGGCGAGCGGACTCGAAAACGACACACCCAGCGGCAAAGTGTACTCGACCCACGGCAGGATGGCTGGAATACGGAAGACTTGGCGGAGGAAATTGCTGCCCAACTTAAAACACTGGGAAAACTGATGGTGAAACAGCAATTCTCAGATCCGAGCGTGTTCTCAACATTGGCCACAGACAACATTCAAGTCGGTCCCTTGCGACCATCCCGGTCGACCACCGTT
>Ga0310121_10005932_pt1 | contig 10370 bp, 10 predicted proteins | sample CB27_Tmax_986_MG_FD_203504 | JGI IMG/M metagenome (GOLD analysis project Ga0310121, IMG submission 203504) | Marine microbial communities from Western Arctic Ocean, Canada - CB27_Tmax_986 | ecosystem: Environmental > Aquatic > Marine > Oceanic | place: Canada: Western Arctic Ocean | collected... | reverse complement strand
TGCTGAGCCGATGATGTCGTCGCCACCCGCGCTGGTAATCTCCTCAGGCGATATGAAGCGAGTTGAAGGAGTGTTTAAATTGGCATTGACTCCTTTTTTGTCATTCGCTCTATAGAAGGCAGAACAGCCGTGACCACCCGCCCCGTAGAAGCAGGGCTCGATTACAGAGTCGGCCAGCTTGAGGGCGGTTGGAACTCCCTCTTGCAGAAGGAAGTCAACAGCATCTCGCCCTCCCTTGCCGTAGGTGAGTCGGTTCACCTTGCGCTTCGAGAGGTTCAGTAACTCATCCCCGCTGTGAATCTCGATGATGCCTAGGCCATATGTCCCAGAGTCATTCTTGACGAACAACACCGGCTCCCCTTCGACACCATGTTCTGCATACTTCCCACTCAGAAACTCGAGACAGCTGTCGACCTGTGCGGCCAACTCAATCTTGCAGACATCCTTCTCCAGACACTTGTCCTCGCTGACGAACCAGTGGGTACCGAGCAACCACGGGTCAATGCCGATAATCTCAGCCGCCTTGTCGATGAACGGTTGAGCGTGTCTGAAATGGCTGGACTTCCGCCTTTGGAACCAGCCCATCTCCTGTGATGGCGCAACAGGAACATCACCTATGCCTTCAAGAGGGCCATCACTCAAGTCGTGATTCAGAATCAACAGGTCTGGAGTTTCACCGCCGCCAGCGCCCATCCCGACAGAGGAAATCAACAGGTTGCCGTCAGCAGTCGTCTCACTCAACTCCAGATTTCCAGTCAGCCCCTCCACCTCGGGAAGACCGCTGAGTTTGGGGGAGCCAACCGTGACTCTGAAGCCACCACTGGAGAGCATTTGTCTTAGCACAAGCAGATTCTCGACATACCCCTTGTTTCGGGTGTGTGATTCCGGCCAGATGTGCAACCACTCTACATTCGGATGCTCGGATAAAATCCATGAGAGAAGGTGTTCGGAGAGGTGAATCCGCTGATTATCAGAAATGTTGTTGAATCCAGCGGGGTAGGCGTTCGCATCAACTGCAGCAACTTTCCATCCCGCGTCGCGGATGTCGACAGAGGCGTAGAATGGCATCGGCAGACGGGCTCGCTCCTCTGCGAACCAACTGCTCAATTCCTCCCGCTTCGACTCGAGGTGCGGAGTCAGTCCGGCAAGAATCGGGGGTCCTGAATATCCAGTCACAGACTCACCTCACTCGACGTCTTCTAACAGAGTCCAGAGGTCCCTGTTCTCCCTTCCCACACCGCCGTCGACGATGTGCAACGATTCAAACAACCGGAGTCCTATTGCCATATCCGGCTGGGTTTTGAGAATTCTCTCAAATGCCGGGTGACTAGCGGCCCAGTCTGCCGCGTGTGGGCGAAGTTCGTCGAGTAGACTAGCGAGGAGAATAGGTGTGGTGGCAGTTCCTGCCGGCAGTTTTGGCCGTTTGACGATGGATTCCGGCAGGTCAGTGAGTGCTGCAGCGGCGCGCAGTGCGAGTTTCTCCTGACTTCCTCTGACTCTCCAATTGAGCGGCAGCGTGTGCGAGGCTCTTCGATGAGCGGTGCCAAGAAATGGAACCCTGACCTCCAATCCGTGCGCCATGCTGTGCCTGTCCACCAGCCGTAGTTGGAAGTTGGTTAGTTGGCCGTGATCGAGTTCGAACTGGAGCGTGGAGGTAAGGTCTGCGAATCGCCTGCTGGGGTCGTGTGAATTCGCCCTCCACGGCTGACCCGCTCCGTGCGGGGCTGCTGCGCTGATGTCTTTGATGAGAGCCTCCGCGAATGGGTGACGGCTCGCTCTCAGACGGTTAGAGATGAGATCGCGATGTCCGGCGAGGTCACGATAGCGGGTGTAACCACCGTGCAACTCATCGGCGCCCTGTCCACAAAGTCCGACCGTGACGTCCTGCGCCATCCTCTCAAACAGCGGTTGGAAGAAGAGGACGGAGATGTCGAGGTCTTCGCCATGCCAACCCAAGGAGGGGAGCGTTCTCCAGAAGGAATCCTCCTCAAGCGTCGAGGTGTGATGGCCTAGGTCGAGGCTCGCGGCAACCTCCTCTGCCGCCACGAAGTCAGGATTATCCTCGCTTTCGGCGACCGTCCAACACTCAGGGACCGGCTTTCCCGCCTGTTTAGAGGCGCGGTGAGCCAGACCGGCAACAAGGCTGGAGTCGAGGCCACCGCTGAGAATGATTCCAAGCGGGACATCCGACATCAATCGGTCTTCGATGCTCTCGCAGAGAGAGTCCAACAGACCAGCAGCCTCTAGGTCGGGATTCCAAGCCGCGCTCGGAGCGACGGATTCTCTAGAATATCTCGCCACCCCGGTCAAGGTGGCCCTCCCCTCGCCATCCAAACTCCAGGTCTCGACGGTTCCGGGAGCGACCTGCGCAACCCCTTCAAACAGCGTTGTCTCGTCCAATGGGTACTCGAAGGCTAGCCGCGCCAGCATCGCATTCTCGTCCATTCGCGGGGTGTAGGCTTCGTGGTGGCAGAACGCCTTCGCCTCACTTGCCACCAACAGAGTGCCGTCATCAGTGATGGTTCGTAGCAATGGTTTGACGCCTAAAGGATCTCGGCAGAGAACCAACTCCTGGTGGCGAGAATCCCAAAGTGCGAAGCCCCATATTCCATCGAGTTGAGAAGCCCATCCGATGTGCTTCACGGCGGGATTATCCGAATCATCCGCTCCCGCAGTCCTTCGAATCCACCCCTTCACATTTGATTTCCCTATTTGTGCCGGTCCGCTCGTAGGAGGTCTGACGGTGTGGTGGTGGGCAGCGAGAATGGTTTCCGCATCTCCTTTAGTGCGCCATTCGTATCCTGATAATTTCGTTCTCAATCTTGCGAAGTTGTAGATTTCGCCATTCTGAACGAGCCAGCATCCGTGTTCGGAGCCAATCGGTTGGTCTGAGCCCAGTAAGTCGACGATTGAGAGACGAGCATGGCCGAGCGAGCAGTGCTCATCATGCCAAGAGCGAATTCCATCTGGCCCGCGGTGTGAGAGAGACTTCGCCATTTTTCGAGCGAGGCCGGGGTCGTCGGAGCCTAGCAGCGCTGATATGCCACACATTCGCTTCACCCCGGCGCTTCAACTGCAATAGAGGCTTTGCCAAATGTGAGGAACACACTACCAAAATACGTAGCCAATCACGAAGGTTGCGACGAGGGCGATTGAATACACTAGCATGTAGAGGCTCTGCGGCGGGGCATCGTCCTGAAGCACTTCGTCACTCATCAAACGGTTCGACTCGCATGCGGATTGTAAAGGTAACGAAATAGTGTAGAGCCGACTCCACATCAAATGCCGATACTCAAAGGATTGAATTTAGGGCAATGACCACAATCAGTGGGAAGAGAACCATTGTGCCGTTGTCGTCAATCCAACGGAGACGGGGCCATTCGGAAGCGACTTGGAACGGTGTCAAGATGATGGCGAACAGTAGTGGGGTTGCAAGGAAATACCACGAAAGCAGCCAAGCGGCGCCCACCACAAGCAGACCGACGCCGAAAACCATCCTCGGCTCCAATCCTGCCCGTCTCGCCTCGCCCATGGCGGGGTCACCGAATGCAAGCCCCCAGATTAGTGGAGCTCCAAGTGCAGCCCCCATCAGCCCAAGTTCGGGAGCCACCAGAAGTGCGGTGCACACCGATACTGCACCCCAGAAGAGTGCGCTAAACTGCTTGGCTTCGTACGCCCTTTGGCCAACTATGGTAAAACCCAATTTCAGCCGGATCAATTCGGCCAAAACGATGGTACCAAGGATGGCTACAACCAACTCGGTTGGTGTCATGTTGATGGTTTCGGCGATGCTCTCACCGTGCCAGTAGTATATCCAGGGGACTACCCCCAAAGCGATGTGGACGGCCCTGCGAAAGATGTGGCCTCCTAACCCACCCACGCTATGCTTGACATGGTCCACCTCGTAGGTCTCCTCACTGAGTAACAGGCCATCTGCCATGTTCACTCCTCCATTCTGTCTGTGACCCACTGGTCTGCGTCGAAATCACCGGCTTCTAGTCCTGCGAGCACCTCGTCGAGGTCGCCTCGCTCGAGTAGGGCGGCGTCCCACGCCGTGAGCAGACGCTCTCTCCAACGGGCCATTGAGGCACCGCTGCGTGATGGGAGGCTCAAAAGTAGGTCGGCTAAATCTTCGATGCCGACATCGTTTCTTGCTGAAGCGAGTAGTACCGGTGGCGAGTTGCCGGTGATTTCGAGGGCGGAGCGGAGGTCAGAAGCCACTCGCTCCGCCCCCTCCAAGTCAGATTTGTTGACTACGATGGCATCTGCGAGTTCGAGAACTCCCGCCTTCTCCGCTTGTATCGAATCACCGCGGGCTGGCCCTTCTACGAGCAGGACGCGGTCGGCGACTGAGACTATTCTCACCTCGGACTGGCCTGAACCGACAGTCTCGACGAGCACTAGGTCGAATCCGCAGGCGACTAGCACTTCGGCCATCAGGCCGAGGCGAACTGGGAGACCACCCGGTTGGTTTCGGGTGGCGAGTGAGCGAACGAAGACATTCGGGTCATCGTCGGCGGTCTGCATTCGGACGCGGTCGCCGAGTAGGGCACCCCCTGTTAGCGGAGAAGAGGGGTCAACCGCAAGGACAGCGATTCTCATGTCAGCGGCGGAAAACGTTCTGAGAAGACAGTCGACGAGGCAACTCTTGCCGACTCCGGGGGCGCCGGTTATGCCGATTATCTTGCCACCGCCCGAATTGTGAGGGATTCCGAGAGATGCCCGGGATTCGACCCCATTCTCAACCGCGCTCAGCAGTTTAGACAGGGCGCGACGGTCGCCAGCGCAGGCTGCTTGCAGCAAGTCGCCCACAGGCTCACTCCCCGCTCCACTTCCAGTCGCCGCCCTCTCCGACGCCAGACGGCTCGCCGGCGGTTCGGCGAGCTTCGACGGCTGTACAGAAGTCACCCATCTCCGCCATCGTTGTTCCAGGGCCGAATATCGCCCGCATTCCCGAGCCGTACAACTGTTCCCGGTCATCCACTGGAATGATGCCGCCACCAAAGACTACCACCTCGTCAGCGCCCGCCTCCCTCAGCAGTTCACAGATTCTCGGAAACAAGAATGCGTGTGCGCCGGATAGACTGGAAATGCCGAGCAGATCGGCGTCTTCGTCGAGCACGGTTCGCACGATTTGCTCAGGAGTCCTGCGAAGCCCAGTGTAAATCACTTCATGGCCGGCATCGCGCAGAGCCCGTGCCACGACCTTAGCACCGCGGTCGTGGCCATCGAGTCCGGGCTTCGCAATCACGATTCGCATGGCCATCCTCACTCCACCTCGACCGTGCGCGCACCTTTCAATTCAACGAATCCCTCTGCGGGGCAATTGAGGCCCTCAACAAGACCGATATCAAGAGAGACACTGCTACCGTCGCCTATTCAGCGCCAATCGGCCACTCTACGGCTCGACGCCAAGACTATGGGCGGAGAGAGTCACCCTAATCCTTGAGTTGAATGGAAACGACTGATGAGCGCCTCGGAGACCTGCGCCGCCGCAAGGCGCAGGCAGCGTCAGGTGGAGGCCCTCAGAAGGTGGACGCCCAGCACGCCAAGGGGAAGATGACCGCGCGGGAGCGGTTGGACGCGATGTTGGACGAAGGCTCATTTCAAGAGATTGATTCACTTGTTGAGCATCGCTGCCGCGACTTCGGCATGGACCAGAATGTGGTACCCGGAGATGGTGTGGTCACAGGGCACGGAACCATCGGCGGTCAGACGGTCTACTGCTTCGCACAGGATTTCACCGTATACGGAGGAAGTCTGGGGGAGATGCACGGCCTGAAAATCTGCAAGGTTCTCGACATGGCGATGAAGACCGGCTCTCCAGTCATCGGTTTGAACGACAGCGGTGGGGCGAGGATTCAGGAGGGCGTGGCAAGCCTCGGCTCATATGCTGAAATCTTCTTCAGAAATGTCAGGGCAAGCGGGGTCATTCCGCAGATCAGCGTCATCATGGGACCGTGTGCGGGTGGCGCGGTGTACAGCCCGGCAATCACCGATTTCGTGATCATGGTCGACCAAACAGCGCACATGTTCATCACCGGCCCTGAGGTCATTAAGACGGTCACAAACGAGGATGTCTCATTCGAAGAACTAGGTGGGGCTTCGACCCACGCAAGCCTCTCGGGGGTGACTCACTTCACCGCAGAAGACGATGAGGGGGCGCTCGCCATCGTTCGAAACTTGGTCACCTTCCTACCCCAGAACAACCTTGAAAAAAGCCCTCGCAAAGCCACCTCCGACCCGGCCGAACGAGATTGCGAGCCACTGCAGACGATTGTTCCCGATGACCCTCTGAAGCCCTACGATGTAGTCGAGGTCATCGGCCAACTGGTCGACGACGGTGATTTTCTGGAGGTGCAGGCGGAATATGCTCAGAACATCGTCGTCGGCTTTGCACGGTTGGATGGGCATCCTATCGGTGTCGTTGGCAACCAGCCGAACCATCTCGCCGGTTGCCTCGATATCGACGCCTCCGTGAAGGCGGCTCGATTCGTGCGCTTCTGTGACGCCTTCAACATACCACTTCTGACTCTGGTCGATGTTCCCGGCTTTTTGCCGGGCGCAAATCAAGAGTGGGGTGGAATCATCCGACACGGGGCGAAGTTGCTCTACGCGTTTTCAGAATCAACCGTCCCGAAGATGACCGTCATCATGCGCAAGGCGTATGGCGGCGCATACGACGTGATGTGCAGCAAGCACATTCGCGGCGACTACAACATCGCCTGGCCTACCGCCCAGCTAGCGGTGATGGGAGCAGAAGGGGCGGTCCAAATCATCCATCGACGGCGACTTGAAAACGCCACCAACAGCGAGCAGGAGAGGGAGAGACTCGTTGAGGAATACGGCGAACTGTTCGCAAATCCGTACAAAGCGGCAGCCCTCGGCTACCTCGATGATGTCATCGAGCCGCGCGAAACTCGAGCCAAACTCTGCAAGGCGCTCGACATGCTGCTCGACAAGCAGGAGACAAGGCCGGCGAGGAAGCATGGAAACATCCCACTTTGAGTTGAGCAGATGGAAGATGACGAGTCCTATTCAAGCGCCATGAGCCGCATCCTGCAGAACGCTCGGGGGCCTCTGGAGGATATCGAGGAATTCGAAACCTCTGAGCTAGCCGAGCCCGAACCGAACACTCCGACTCCACCCCCCATCGCTCCAACCGACGACAGGCTCGCAATCCTACGAATGGCGGCTATCATGGCCGTCCTCTCGATGAGTGATCATGCGCCCTCCACAACCCTCCAAGTCGGCCGCCTCCTCGGCACCTCATGGGCACAGGACCACCGCCTGTCGGTAATGGGTCTGCCCGGTCTTGCACACAGCACTCAACAGCGGGCTAGTTGGAGGTGAGCGACTTTGGGTGAAAAGCGTAGGGTTATCATCGACGGCGAGACCTTTGAGGTCGACCTTGAGCGCCAAGGCGCGGTCTGGAAGGCGACTGTCGAAGGACAAACTTTCGAGGTTGAAGTCGATGGGGAGAGTGCAGCCCCACCGCCGAAGCGTAGGAAGAGCGGCGCGAAAGCGGGAAAGTCAGGCGTCATTTCAAGCAACATCCCTGGTAAGGTAATGACCATTGAGGTCGAGTTGGGGCAGTCGGTGAGCGTAGGCGACATCGTGTTAATCTTGGAGGCGATGAAAATGCAGAACGAAGTCACCGCACCGGTCAGCGGGACGGTCACGGAAATCAACTGCTCGGAGGGAGCCAACATCAAGGCAAACACCCCACTCGTCGTGATTCAACCTGTCGAAACTGGAGAGGGCTCAGCGCAAGCGCAATAGGGCATGAACGGTAATCGGTGAATGGAGGGGAATGTCTTGAGTGAGGAAGCGTCTGGACCTGCGGTCACCGGTCCACGCTGTGACTACCCCGGTTGCGAGGCTGAGGGTGACATCGTCAGCCGGCTCTCGCCCGAGGGCTATCTGGTGGCCACTGGCAAGAAGGCCTACTCATTCAGGGAAGCCTACAGGCGATTCCACTACTGCAAGAAACACCACGATAAACTGATGTCTGGAGTTTGGAACAGGGTAACGGACGACTCCAACAAAAGCGACGACCATGTCGCTCCTACCGCAGTCTGACTCAGCCCCAGGAGCCTTGCTTCATCATCGCGTCAGCAATCTTCTCGAAGCCGGCGATGTTGGCGCCGAAGACATAGTTCCCAGGCTTGCCGTACTTCTTGGCGGTGTTGTATGCCTTCTCGTGGATTCCAACCATGATTGCATCAAGCTTTGCATCCACTTCTGCCCGTACCCACGGCATTCGGAGGCTGTTTTGGCTCATCTCAAGACCGGAGGTTGCTACGCCACCGGCATTGGAGGCCTTTCCGGGAGCGAACGCGATGTCGTTCTCGTGGAAGATGTCGACCGCCTCTGGTGTGCAGGGCATGTTTGCCCCCTCTCCGACATACTTGACGCCGTTGTCAACCAGATGCTGGGCATCCAGCCCGTTAATCTCGTTCTGCGTCGCGCATGGAAGTGCGATGTCGACTGGTATCTGCCAAATCGGATTGTACCCTAGTTCCTTGTCGCGAGGTGTGTAGTCATAGCCGCGGTGCTTCGCGTAATCCTTGATTCGACCTCGCTTGACATTCTTCAAGTCCATGATCCATGATAGCTCATCAGCGTCGACGCCGTCCGAGTCGTAGATGAAGCCGCTGCTGTCAGAGAGTGTGACGACCTTTCCGCCGAGTTGCTGAACCTTCTCACAAGCGTACTGAGCGACATTTCCCGAGCCGCTGATTGCGACGGTCTTGCCCTCGAATGTGTCGCCATTCGCCGCCAACATCTCGCGCACGAAGTAGGCCAGCCCGTAGCCGGTCGCTTCGGTTCGGATCAGGCTGCCACCGTATTCAAGTCCCTTTCCGGTGAGAACACCTGTGAACTCGTTGGCCAACTTGCGGTACTGGCCGAACAGATAGCCAATCTCTCGCCCACCGACACCGATGTCACCTGCAGGTACGTCGGTGTTTGCACCGATATGCTTCTGGAGTTCGGTCATGAACGACTGGCAGAAGCGCATCACCTCGTTGTCAGACTTGCCCTTCGGGTCGAAGTCCGAACCGCCCTTTCCGCCCCCCATTGGGAGCCCGGTCAGGCTGTTCTTGAAGACCTGCTCGAAGGCGAGGAACTTGAGAATCGAGAGGTTGACCGTGGGGTGGAAGCGGAGACCACCCTTGTATGGTCCAATGGCCCCGTTGAACTGGATTCGGAAGCCACGGTTGACCTGTATGGCCCCATCGTCATCAATCCATGGTACGCGGAACTGAATCAACCGCTCAGGCTCTACGATTCGGTGGAAGATGTTGGCCTCCAATAGTTCGGGCCGCGCTTCGACGACCGGGGTGAGACTCTCAAGAACCTCCAACACAGCCTGATGGAACTCTGGCTGGTCGGGGTCTCTCTGTAGTACCTTCTCGTAGACTTCTTGCAGATGTGGGTGCATTTTTTTCACCAATTGTAAGAATGAAAGGGACTTGTCGCCCTTTCGTGGCCGGGCGACCCGCATGCCCCTTTTCATCCTTGCTTATTTCATGGGCTGCAGAAAAACCGGTTGAATGATGCACGCAAAGGACAAACCGCCTCTCCATCAAGAGAAAATTACTCTCTCGGCGACTTCGGCGACCGCTTCGGCATGGCTCGGCAGAGTCATCACAAACATCGCCGCTTGGGAAACCTGTCTGGTGCGAAGCGCTTCGGCGATTGGTGTATGTTCCTGCAACCAGCGTATGCGACCATCCTTGCCGACGATCTTAACGTCGACCTGAGTCATTCTCGGTTCAGACAGAAGCAACTTGACGCTAGGAACATCGATTGCAACAAAACCCTCAGGGGCATGGCTGCGGCCGGCGATCTCATCCTCTATTCCTCGCCTAATCTCCGAGTCGGTTGCCAATTCGACCAGCCTTGACACCTGCTCGATGCTGAGCTCATCCCGAGTTCGGGTGACACAGACCTTGAGCAGTTGCCGATATTTGAGTCGCCGGAGCATCTCCTGAGCAATTCCACCCGCTTCGTCCAGCGCCTGCCAAATCTCAGCGTCCACCATCCGCTGCATCTCCACAGCATCTGGCAACTTGTCGGCGCTTCTCTCAACGGCGCGTGAGAGCATCATCTCCGTGACCCTCGTCACACGATGGAAATAGACCGCGCTATACATCATACCGCGAGCCATCAGCATACCTTCCAAGGCTGTGATGCCGCCCTCCTTCACCGCCACTTCACCACCAACACGCGTGAGACATTCGATGAGCCGAAGGTGGTCGACCACGCCATGCCGAACACCGGTGAAGTGGGCATCTCTCAACAAGTAGTCGAGTTGGTCGCAATCAACAGGTCCGTGGACTAGATTCGCCAGGGTGTGGTCCTCG
>Ga0310121_10005931_pt1 | contig 10370 bp, 7 predicted proteins | sample CB27_Tmax_986_MG_FD_203504 | JGI IMG/M metagenome (GOLD analysis project Ga0310121, IMG submission 203504) | Marine microbial communities from Western Arctic Ocean, Canada - CB27_Tmax_986 | ecosystem: Environmental > Aquatic > Marine > Oceanic | place: Canada: Western Arctic Ocean | collected... | reverse complement strand
ATCGCTTGCATCACGTATCACAAGTTCCCCAAAGAGATCTGGCCCGAAGCAGAATTCTCCGACACGCAAGTCACGCTGCCACGCGGCGAAACGGTGTCGTTGAAGCTGGCCGAACGAGGCTCGTGGATCGGCGACAAGAGGAACGGTTTGTGGGTCCGTGAAGTTCGTAAGCTCAACGCCAGCGGCCATCAAACCAGTTTGATCAGCAGTGCCTACGGCCAACTCGCGGTGCAGGACACGGCGGGGCTGTTCAGCCGTTGGTGCCAGGAAAACTTTTTCCGCTACATGATGCAACACTATGCTATTGACTTACTTAGCGAGTATCATACGGAAGAGATTCCTGGCACCAATCGTCCGGTGGTCAACCCTCGCTGGCGGGAGTTGGACCGCCGCTTCCGTTCGCTGAAGACCAAACTGCAACGTCGCCATGCCGAGTTCGCCGCCCACACGCTGCATCCCGAAACCGACACCGACGCCGAGGCCGTACAAAAATGGCAAACACGCAAGAGTGAGCTAATGGAGACGATCGAGGAACTCGAACACGACCTGACGGAAGTCAAGCAAGAGCGGACCGCGACGCCGCAGCACTTGGAGTGGGATGAGTTGCCGGCAGAGGACAAGTTCGAGCGTCTGTCGCCGAGTCGCAAGCGTCTGCTGGACACGGTAAAGCTGATCGCTTACCGCTCTGAAACAGCGTTAATGCAGATCGTTCGCGGCACGTTGTCGCGCGAGGACGATCCCCCGGAGTTTGGTGCGTGAGTTGTTCCGCAGCGCGGCGGATCTGACCCCGGACCTGGAGTCGGGCGAGTTACGAATCAGTTTACATTCGCTATCGAACCCTCGCAGCAACCGAGCGATCGAGCAGTTACTTAAGGAACTCAACGCGTGTGAGCTAACGTATCCCGGCACGCCGCTGAAGCTCATTTACACGCTGCACGGCAGCCCCAAAAGTTAATAAAACCCACCACATCAATTTCCGCCTAGATCAGGAGTTCTGAGTCTGCGAAATGAGGATCAGGTCACCCTTGCAGAGCCGTCCGCGCGCGTCCCCGTGATCGACCCGCAGAATATACGGCTGGTGTGCCGACTGAGCTCGCGCCGCCGCCGCGCCTGTCACGGCAATGGCCGTTCCGTCCCACCCAGGGCTTTCGCGAGGCTCACCATCGATGAGGTGAGAGATCACTGGCAAGAGATCGCCCAGACGATCGCTGCGCTCGAGGGAGCCCAGCGGCTCGACATGCTGGATGTCGCTGGTTCCCATCAACCACTGATAATTGATCCCGAATTGATCACCGATCCGCCGCGCGAGGTCCGCCGAGATAAACTGCGTGCCGAAGCCCACCGCCGGCTGGATGAGCGGCGCGCGCAGCAACATACCACGGCGATGTGGCGCGCAAACCGTTGGCTGGCGCTACGGTTGTGTCGTGCCACGTTGGGCAGCATCTTTTCCTTCGCCTGCAAACCGAAATCGCTATCGTTGACTTCGCGACTGGGTCGTTTTATCCGCTCCTTAAAAGTCGTTCGACTGTCCACTATTTGTGGGGAAGATCATCCCGCGATTGTCGGCGAAGAATGTCCTGATGACATCACGGATTCGTCTGCTTGCCCAGTTTACCACCCCCGTCGCGGGGCGTTTGGCCGTTTTGGACTGCACAAGGGCGTCCGGTTACAGGTCCAGCGGAACGGTTTTGCAAACGCTGGCCTGGATGGGTGCTCGCCAGGCGGGTGTAACGTCTGCCCACCCGAGCGAGCACCAGTTTCCGGCGCCATCGGGCTGGAAGCAATACAAACGCATCGAGCAACCACGCTCCCCATCCACTACGTAGAAACGAGCCTGCACCCCAAAATAAGGAGTTTCGTCGGCCATTTTCAGTTGCACGGCTGTGGGACTCCGAATGGGTGCTGCTTTGCAACACTATCCATAACCGGAAATCTCGCAGCCGTGTACTCATATGTGTTTCCGAACCACGCTTGGTATACTTGTCGTTGCTTGGTGAAACGGAGTTGGGCTCTGCTGGGAAGCAACCCAATGAGGGATAGCCAGGTCGAGGGCGCGTCGATGACGCACCGCTGCCCTGGTTGGCTCAACCGCCAGGGCAGCCTTTCTCAAAACCCATCGAACGCCTGAGTCATGCCTCAGGAAATCCATACTCAATTCCCTTCTCCACCCTCATTTCACCCACAGTTTCTGGCGGGGAGCCCAAAATAAGGAGTTTCGTCGGCCACAACACCAGCTTCGAGGCCGATGGGCTGGGGGCTTTTCCTCGCGCGAGAAGTCGCAACCACTTCAGTCACGGCGTTGAACAACCGCCAGGCGGTCCTGCCGCTCTCAGCACTGTAGGGGAGACTGCAGCGCCTTTTCCTCGCGCGAGAAGTGCAATGCAGATACCTGGTTATCTAAGATTTGTTGCGCTAAACCTTGGAGCGGGAGGGGACTCTGCCTTGCTTCGGCGAAAATCAAGGATAGCGCAAATGAAGACCGTGTTCGCGCACCTCATCGGCGGCCTGATCGCAACCGCGTTTGCGGTCAGCTCCCATGCGGCTCCACCGTCCGGCCCACCTGTGGTCCGCTGGGAGGAATTGCCTGCGCTGCCCGACGATCAGGGCTTCGGGGGAATGTATGCCGGTGTCAGTGGCGGCGCCCTGATCGTCGCGGGCGGAGCCAATTTTCCGGAAAAGCCGTTTTGGGACGGTGGCCAGAAACTCTGGTACGACACGATCTATGTTCTTAAAGATCCCGAGGGGGAATGGCAAGTAGCCCAGCAAAAGCTGCCGCAGCCAATGGGCTACGGAGTATCGGTCACCTATGATGACTCCCTGATCCTGTGCGGTGGGGTGATCGCAGACCGCGCGTTAGCCAACGCAGTCCAGTTGAAATGGGACGGACGGCAGATCGAGTTAACGGAGCTTCCCTCGTTGCCGCTAGCGGCCGGTTACACGTGTGGTGCCCTGCTGGGCAGCACAGTCTACATCGCGGGCGGCGTCGATCATCCCAATGCGACCCATGCGTTGCAAACTTTCTGCGCCTTGGATCTCGCCGTTCCGGCGGGCGATATGGCCTGGCGGAGATTGCCCGCCTGGCCCGGTCCGGAGCGCTTGAATGCCGTAGCGGCCGTCCAGAACGGCTCGTTCTATCTGTTCAGCGGCTACCAGGTCGAAGCCGATGAGAAGGGCGAACCGCAACTCATTACCCCCTACCTTACCGACGGTTACCGCTACACGCCGGGCAAACAAAGGGGCGGGGGCGCATGGCACAGGATCGCGGATATCCCACGCGGCGTCGCGGCTGCTGCGTCGCCCGCACTGGCCCTGGGCGATTCGCACATCGCTCTGCTCAGCGGTGTGGACGGCTCGTTAGCGGACACCGATCCCCAGACACATCCCGGGTTTAGTCGGGACATCTACGTCTATCACACGATCACGAATACCTGGTTGCGGCGCGGACAGGTTCCTGAGGATGGCGCCCGGGTCACGCTACCTACCACGACCTGGCAGGGCGGCTGGGTGGTGGCCAGCGGCGAGCGGTCGCCCGGTCGGCGCTCGCCCAAAGTCCTGTGGGCCAGGCTGATCGAACGCCAGTCGGGAATGTTGCCCCTGGACTGGATCGTGATTGTCGTCTACCTGGCCTCGCTGGTTGCGATGGGACTCTACTTTGCACGGCGCGAGCAGAGCACCGAGGACTTTTTTCTGGGCGGCCGTCGCGTGCCCTGGTGGGCAGCCGGGTTGAGCATGTTCGGAACGCTGATCAGCGCCATCAGCTATATGGCAGTTCCCGCCGTCGTGTACGGCGACGACTGGAGGCGGTTTGGATTCGTATGGCTGGCATTGCCCGCCGGCTTCGTCGCCATCCGGTACTTCATGCCCTTCTATCGCCGGTTGCACGTGACGACGGCTTACGAGTATCTCGAACGCCGCTTTAACGTCACCATTCGCATGTTTGCCAGCGGGCTATTCATCGCATCCCAGTTGGCTCGTGTGGCGGTGGTCGTGTACCTGCCCGCGCTGGCGCTGGCGTCCGTGACCGGGCTGAACGTATACGCCTGTATCGGGTTCTTGGGTGCACTGTGCATCGCGTACACCGTGCTGGGCGGGATCGAAGCGGTGATTTGGACCGACGTCATTCAGGTCGTAGTGCTGATGTCTGCCGCCGTGCTCTGCCTGGGCATCGTCCTCTGGCATGCCGGCGGGATTGGCAACGCCTTCGCGATCGCGTCCGCCGACCACAAGTTGGACACGCAATTTTGGAGCTGGGACTTGACCGAGATGAGCGTGGTGGTGGTTCTGGTCGGAGGGTTCTTCGGATCCTTAGTGGACTACAGTTCGGGGCAGGACACGATCCAGCGCTACCTCACGACACCGGATGAACGGGGCGCCGCCCGCGGCATCTGGACGGCCGTCCTGATGTCGTTTATCGCCGCTCCGATCTTCTGCGGCCTCGGTACGGCGCTGTATGTCTTCTACAAACTCAACCCGCAGGACTTGATGCCCGGCAAGACTGACGAAATCGTGCCGTGGTTTGTGGTGCAACAGTTACCTGTCGGCGTATCCGGCCTGGTCATCGCCGGGATTTTCGCTGCAGCCATGTCCTCTTTGGATAGCGCCATGAACAGCGCCGCCACGGCATACGTGAACGACTTTCACCGGCGTTTGAAACCGACGATTTCGGACGCCCGCGCCCTGGCCGTCGCCCGCTGGGTCACCGCACTCGTCGGTATCTTCGGATCGGGGATGGCGGTTCTGCTGGTCAACGTGAAAGAGCTGCCCATTTTCGACATGTGGGCGGTCGTCATCGGACTGATCGTGGGCGGCATGGGCGGCGTCTTCATGCTGGCCGTTTTCACCGAGCGTGCCAACAGCAAAGGGGCTCTGGTCGGTGTCGTCGTCGGCGCAATTACCCCGTGGATCGTCCAGCAGACGACCGACATCCAATTCTACATGTACACCGCGATCGGCATCCTCAGCTGCGTGGTCGCGGGATACCTGGCCAGCCTGGTCCTTCCCGGTGACGACCACGACCTGACGGGGCTGACGATTTATAGTATGGATCAGGACGCGGGATGACGGGGTGTGAGCTGCGGGTTGCTAGATGCAGGTTGCGGGTTGCAGGTTGCGGGTTGCGGGTTGCGGGTTGCGGGTTGCGGGTTGCGGGTTGCGGGTTGCGGGTTGCGGGTTGCGGGTTGCGGGTTGCAGGTTGCGGGTTGCGGGTTGCGGGTTGCGGGTTGCGGGTTGCAGGTTGCAGGTTGCAGGTTGCAGGTTGCAGGTTGCGGGTTGCGGGTTGCGGGTTGCGGGTTGCAGGTTGCAGGTTGCGGGTTGCAGGATACGAGTTCCACGCATCATTGACCATGGGATCGAACACTGAGCACTGAAACCTAACCTCTAACCTCCAACCTCTAACCTCTTTCGTTACGGACCACCACGCCAGGAAACATCATGAACTCACCATCGCCCGGTTGCCCGGCCGAACTCCGCGCGGCGCTCAACAGTCCCATTCCGTCGATCCGTACGCCCTTTACCGCGGCTGGCGAGATGGACGAGGACGGCATCCGCGCCCAGGTCGACTTCGTGATCGCGGGGGATGCAAAGTTCATCATGCTGACCTGTGGCGACAGCCTGCACACGATCCTCAGTGACGAGGAAGTGGCACGCCTGGCCAAAGTGGTCGTCGAGCAGGCGGCGGGACGCGCCAAGGTGATCGCGTCGGACAGCGTGTGGCCCACGCCCAAGGCGGTTGCCTACGCAGAATACTGTCAGCAGATCGGCGCCGACCTGCTGATGCTGTTGCCACCCGACTGGGGCGGTTCGACGACCCCGGAGACGCTGGTCGAGCACTGCAACGCGGTGGGCCAGCACATGCCGCTGATGCTGGTGACGGCGTTCTTCGAGCAGAGCGGTGTGTTCGGCGCTCGGCCGGAGAGTTTTAGGATGGACGTGATCCGCGCCCTGTACGAACGCGTACCCAGTATGGTATCGATCAAAGATGACGTCTTTGGTGAGCTGGGCAGCCAGATCTGCAACTTGGCGAGTGATCGTTGGGCCGTCGTGTCGGGTGGCTGGATGAAAAACCACCTGGCCCACGTACCGTTCGGCGTGGCCGGCTACCTGTGCGGGATGATGAGCTATGTGCCCGAGATCCCGCGGCGGTACTGGCGCGCTGTTGAGGCCGGCGACTTGCAGGCCGCGGGCGACATCGTGCGGGATATCGAAACGCCATATCGGGAACACGTGATGAGCTACGAGGGCGGATTCAACTGCGCAATGCACGGGCTGTTCGAACTGTACGGAATCTGCTCCCGGCATATCCGCGCTCCGTATCACACGATCACCGACGAGCAGCTGGAGCAACTCAAGCACTTCCTGCAGGGCCAAGGTTTGCTGTGAGACTCATTGGGTCCGAGAACCGCGAACCGAAACACCGAGAACCAAAACATGTATCTCAAGGATCGACTCGCCGCCGGCGAACCCCTGATCGGCGCGGGCATCTACAGCGGATCGCCGGACATGCTCGAGTATGCCGCCCGGGGCATGGACTGGGTCTGGTGGGAGTGCCAGCATTCCCACGACAACTGGCAGACGATCTTGCATGGTGTGCGCACGGCCTACGGCATGCGGGTGCCGGCACTGGTGCGCAGCTGGACCGACGACGGCGCCACCCTGGAACGGCTGCTCGACACGGGTGCCGAGGGGATCATCGTGCCGATGGTCGACACGCCGGAACAGGCGGAACAGATCGTCTCCCGCTGCTACTATCCGCCGCTGGGCAATCGGTCGTACGGCGCCATTCGCATGGTCAGCGTCGAGGACGACGTCGCTGAGTGGAACAAGCGGATCGTGACCGTGATGATGGTGGAGACTCCGCGGGCCGTCGAAAACGCCGCCGCGATTGCCGCGGTATCGGGCGTCGACGCCCTGTTGCTCGGGTCGTCAGACCTGACGCTGCGCCTGGGCAACGCTCCGCGCACGCACACCTCGCACGGCGAGTGTCAGGAAGAGATGGCGCGAGTCGTCGAGGCCTGCCGCGCCGCCGGCAAGGCTGCGGCCACGATCACGTCCAGCGTCGAGGCCCTGGAGGCTCGCCTGGACGAAGGTTTTCGTTTGATCTGCGCGGGCATGGATCTGGACCACGTCAAGGCAGGTTACCAGCAGATGCAGGCCGCCTTCGCGCGGATCACCGGCGACGGCGAGTGATCGGAGGCAGGCACCACGTCCTCTCGCAGCTCTTTGTTTGAACACCAAGGCCGCAAAGATCGCGAAGGAATCGAACGCAGGAATAGCGTTGCGCGAACGCCATTCGTGCCGTGTCTTTTTCGTTCGTCCAGGTTAGAAATACGGGGAACACTAATCCACGCTAATCAACGCTAATAATTCAAGCCATAGGCAAAAACACGACTCAATCTTCGCATCATAAAACCCAAGTATCTCTTCTGATTAGTGTTGATCAGTGTTGATTAGTGTTCCTTTCCTAAATGAACTGCTGCATATGGGTTAAGTGTAGCGAAACGCGATCAACCCTGTAGATGCTCAGCAAACCAATTCTTCGTCCGTCGCCACATCTCATCCGAAAAGACGTGTCCCGTCTCCTTTTCGATGAAGTGCGAGAAGTTCTGTGGTGCGTTTGCCCTATCGTAAGCCGCGGCGATCGTCTGCAAGCCAACCCGAACTTCGTCGATCGGGCTGCCGCTATCAAGTTCTCCGAAATTCATGTGCAGCGGGCGGGGTGCGATCAAAGCGGCGATATCGTACGTGTCGCCATGCTGCAGCAACCCGGGCACGAAATTCGGAAAGCAGTGCAACATGTGTTCGCGATGAATTGCTTTGTACGTCGGCAAACAGCAATTGCAGACCAGGCACTTTAATCGCGGCTCCCACGGGCCGACCATGTAGGTGTTCGTCGAACCCATCGAGTGGCCGTAGCAGCCAATCCGATCTGATTGAACTTCATCCCGCGCAATGAGCAGATCGACGCCGCGCCGGATGTCGAGAATGTTTTTCCAGGCGAGGCATTTGCCGTTGACCAGGTAGCGCAGGAACTCGAACCGCTCATAGTCTCCCTCTTGCAGTGTCTCGTCGCGGCGCTCGCCGAAGCAGAGCATGTCGGGACAGAGGACGACATAGCCTTCGCGCGCCAGGGCTGCTCCCGTGTGGTGCATCGTGGCGCCGTCCAAACCGGCCGGTTCATGCTTGCCGAATTGAAACTGGTGCTGGTGCAGGCAGACCACGGCCGGCGCCGGACTGGCCGTCGAGACGCCGTCAGGGATCAGCAAGAGCGCCGGCACCTGATCATCCGGTTCGACTTGGTAGTAGAGCGACTCGATCGTAAAACCGTCCCGCTGGATCGTCTCGCGGAGGCGAACTTTAGGGTCCGTCGCCTCTGGCCACGGGCCGCCCAGTCCCTGCAGGAGTTTCTGGCGAAACGCGTCGGGTGCCATTCGACGTCTTTCCTCATCCGCGAGCGACGTGCCTCCACCCGCCATCAACATCGCTGCCGAGGTGGATGCCAGAGTGTTTCGCAGGAATCGTCGACGCGATTGAATCATGGGTGTGTGAAACGGATTACGCAGGCATGGAGTTCATTGAATGAGCGTGACGACATACTTGTAGTTCTTAGTCGGTGAATGGCCCGTCACGACCATGTACAGGTCGAGCGTGTGGGTCTCGCGGTTTTGCACGAGCGTAAAATTAGAGAATTGGATACTCTCGGGCTCATCGGGCTGGCGGTCGTCGATCGCGGTGACCGTATTCTTCTTGAGGGTCGGCATGGGCCCCGATTCATCGACCTCGGCGATCACCAGCGGGTAGCGCGGATAGGCCATACCCGTTCCGCCGGGCGGCGTCGCGATGATGTTGCCGAGCCAGTACAGTTTTCCGTTCACGTTGCTACGAATCAGCCGATGAAACGACGCGGGCGAATAGAAACTGGTACCGTCGTCGTACTTGAATTCCGCGGGCGGGCTGAGCGTCATCCCACCGTCCGTCGAGACGCTGAAATATTTTCGACCGGGAGTCGTATCGGTGCCCTCGGCGCGCCACACCACGAGCACACGTTTGTCCTGCAACTCGCAAATCTCCGGCTCCGAGAGCACGGACGCCTTGTCCCGTGCGATCGAAACGCGCTGGCCGGGTGTCCAATCGTAATCCTTTTTTGCCGGGTTCCACCTGGCGATGAAGCAGAGTGAACTGTCGCGCGGGCCGCGGTTCCGGTTGGCATTTCCGAGCACGGTGACGATCGAGCCGTTCGAGTGTTTAATAATGTTGTTGCCGAAATAACCCTGGTTCGTATGGATGTACCCGGGTGCAACCGGGTTCTTCGGATCGAACTCATCGCCTTCGTCGTAGCGGAGCATTTTGGGCGTCGTCCACGTCACTCCGCGATCCCAGGAGATGCAATAGTACGTGTGGAAGCCGTTGTTGTTCGACCGACACCAGGTCTCCAGCAGCACGCCGGCCACCTGATCGTAGAGCCGTGGTCCGTGATACTCTGCGTATTCGATCCCTTCGTAGTTGACGGTGGTTGCCGACGGAACCATCGGCTTGAACTCGCCCCAGGTTCGGCCGTTGTCCATCGAGCGCCGCCATTCCATGCGACTGAGCTTATCTCCATACGGCGAGCTGGCCATTTGCCACAGCTCGAGATCCGGACCGATGTAGTGCATGTCGATCCAGACCGGGCTCCGCTGATCGGGATACGGGAAATAACGTTCCTTTTGCACCGTGACGATCGGCCCGTTCACCATCCACGGCAGGTCGGATGCGTTGTCGTCGGCATGCGCGGGACAACAGATCAGCAGGCAAATTGTCACAGCCAAGAGTCGTCGCATCGTTTTTTTCTCACTCTGAAATGAAATGATTTCAATCCCTATTCACCCCTTCAACCTAGCCGATGGCTCTCCTGGTTTCAAGATTCCGCCCCTGCGAATGGGCAGTGACCAAGATGCGAACAGCACCTGAATTGTCATTCCGAAGCGAGCCGGGCCAGTGCGCAGCACAGGCCGTCGACCGAGGAATCTCCCAGCCAAGGTTGAATTGCTCGCCGCGGTGGCGCTACAGGATGAATGCCCGCGCATCCCTTTATCCGTTTTTCGCTGCCTCTGCTGGCCCTCATACATCCCTGGCAGATTCCTCGGTCGCGTCTCGCCGCAGGCGAGACAGCTCCCTCGGAATGACAGCGCAGCGCCCCCAGCATGTCATTCCGAAGCGAGCCGGGCCGGTGCGCAGCACGGGCCGGCGACCGAGGAATCTCCCAGCCAAGGTTGAATTGCTCGCCGCGGTGGCGCTACAGGATGAATGCCCGCGCATCGGGATCGCAGATTGTTGCTGTTTGACAGAGTCCATAATAGAATTACAATTACGGCATAGCATTTAACTCCGATCCT
>Ga0310121_10005930_pt1 | contig 10371 bp, 10 predicted proteins | sample CB27_Tmax_986_MG_FD_203504 | JGI IMG/M metagenome (GOLD analysis project Ga0310121, IMG submission 203504) | Marine microbial communities from Western Arctic Ocean, Canada - CB27_Tmax_986 | ecosystem: Environmental > Aquatic > Marine > Oceanic | place: Canada: Western Arctic Ocean | collected... | reverse complement strand
ACAGATTGTCGTTTCAGCGCTGTACGGATAAAACAGGCGCGAGTTGCGATGCGCGAGAAACTGGTAGGTGGTCTACCAGTTTTTTAACTCGCAACTCGCAACTCGCGCCTCGAAACTCGCAACTCGCGCCTCGCAACTTGCAACTCGCGCCTCGCAACTCGAAACTCGCGCCTCGCCATGATTTACTTCGACAATCACGCCACCACGCGGGTTGACCCGCGCGTCGTGGAGGCAATGCTCCCCTATTTCACCGAGCGCTATGGGAACTCCGGGAGCACCGGACACCCCGTTGGGGAGGAGGCCAGCACGGCTGTCGAAGATGCTCGCCGTCAGATTGCCGCTTGCCTGGGGGCACAGCCTGCGGAGATCGTTTTCACCAGCGGTGCCACGGAAAGTAACAATCTCGCCATTCGCGGGGTCGCACTGCGAAGGCGCAGACGGGGGAATCACCTCGTCAGCGTGCGTACCGAACACGATGCAGTGCTCGAACCACTAGGCCGCCTGGCGAAGCGAGAATACGAGCTAACGCTACTCAACGTGGAACCCTATCCTAGTCCACTCGCCGGCAGGCTCGATCCACAAAAAGTTGCGGGCGCCCTACGCGACGATACGGTGCTGGTGAGCGTGATGCTGGCTAACAACGAAATCGGCGTCATTCAGCCGCTGGCAGAAATCAGCGCGGAATGCCGTCGGCGAGGGGTGTTGCTACATTGTGATGCCACTCAAGCGGTTGGAAAAATCCCAATCGACCTGCAGCAAGTACCCATCGACCTGCTCAGTTTTTCTGCCCATAAAATCTATGGCCCCAAAGGCGTAGGCGTGCTGGTCGTCGGCGGCGGGGATCCCAAGGTGCGGCTGGTACCACAAATCACGGGGGGTGGGCAGCAGGCGGGCAGGCGTAGCGGCACGCTCAACACGCCGGGGATCGTGGGTCTGGCGAAGGCATTGCAGCTGTGTACCGACGAGATGCCATCCGAGTCCAAACGACTGACGGCGCTTCGAAACCGACTCTGGGAAGGACTTGGCCAGCGCCTTGGCCAATTGCAACTGTGCGGCCCAGCGCTGGACGCGCTCGAAAGCTCAGGTCAACCGCTGCGGCTGCCGGGCAATTTGAATGTCTCCTGTGGCGACGTCGATGGCGAAGCCTTGGTGATGGCCATGGGCGACCTGGCGGTAAGCTCGGGAGCCACCTGCGCGTCGACCAATCCTGGGCCCAGCCATGTACTGCTAGCCCTCGGGATGGGAGAGGATCTGGCCAGAAGCAGCCTGCGGTTCGGATTGGGCCGCTTTAACTCCCAGGAAGAAGTCGAGCGGGCCATCGATATTGTTGCTACGGCTGTCGGGCAGATGCGAAAATTGGCCTCTTCCTGAGCTTAAATGCGGGATAAATCGTTTTCTCCGGCGTCGGATTAGGCCGGCAAAAAACCGAAAAAAACAGGAGTCGCCGCAAGTTCGGCTTTCCCCCCACCAACTGTATGGTATAACCTAAGAGTAGCCGGGCACGTTGGTTTCTGGAGAAAAACGGGTCCCGCGGTATTTCTAATCGGAGTGCCAATCGGATTTGTCAATCGGCAGTGCAAGTCTGTGCAGCATGTCAGGAAGTGGTTCACTAACGATTCGAGGATTCTGAAATGAGTGTTGTCTTGACAGAGAAGGCCGCCGGCGAAGTGAAGCGGATTATTGAAGACCAGAAGCTCGAAGAGGGGACGATACTCCGGGTCGGAGTAGCGGGCGGTGGTTGCAGCGGATTTAGCTATTCGCTTGGCTTCGATCGCAACTTCGACGCAACGGCCGACGCAAAGTTCGAGTTTCACGGTGTCCCGGTCGTGGTCGACAAAAAAAGCGCTCTTTATCTCGACGGCACCACGGTTGATTTTTACGATGGAGTCGATAAGCGTGGCTTCACGTTCGACAATCCCAATGCCGTGAAATCGTGTGGCTGTGGACAATCGTTCCAAGCGTAACCGGCACATCTGTTACACCTGGTGCTAATCCCTCGTGTTTTCCGTGGGGATTTGGTCCTGCTCGCAAGTACTGTCGGCCTAGCTGGCAAGCGTGAGATAGGATTGCTATAGTGCGCGACGGCCCCTGGATCCCGCCAGCCTTGTCCTCTATTTATGGCGCACTAGCATGTTGGAATTTCTACGCCGCCTGGCAATCGACGAAGATGGACCTACCGCCGTCGAGTACGCAGTTCTCGTGGCATTAATCATCGCCGTGTGCATCAGCTCCGTGACCGTGCTCTCAAACCAAACCGCGGCTAGCTTTGACAACTCCGCCACCCAGCTAAGCGGCATCCTGGGTTCCTGAATGCCACGAGTGCGGCTTACTCACCAGTTTCGACACGTGAATCCCGCAATCTCGATCTCCCGTAGTATTCGGGCGGCGAAGAACTCTGGAACATTCATCTCGGCGAATCTGCGCTGAGCCAAAAGGTGGAGATTCGCGAAGTCTTACGTTCCGCCCGGGAAATCTGCGCTAGATAATCAGCATCGCGTCGCCGTAGCTGTAGAAGCGATACTCTTGCTGGACTGCCTCGTCATAGGCGGTCCGAATAAGTTCGGACCCGCCAAATGCTTGCACAAGAAGTAGCAGCGTGGTCCGCGGAAAATGGAAATTCGTTAGCAGTCCGTCAACGGCCCGATAGGTATAGGGTGAGCGGATAAAAAGATCGGTTTCTCCCTGCCAGCTGCACAGTTTCGGCATCTCATTCAAACTGTCGATGCAGCCCTCGGGTGCTGTAGCGGCAACCGATTCCAAAACGCGGGCCACGGTCGTCCCTACGGCAATCACCCGCTCGCCGCTGGCCCGGCTATCGTTGATTTCGCCAGCGGCCTGTTCTGTAAGCTCACTCCACTCGGAGTGCATCGGATGCTCGTCGAGGTCTTCCACCTCAATCGGGCGAAACGTGCCCCGGCCCACATGCAACGTCACCGCTGTAAAAAAGACTCCCGACTGCTCCAGTGCCTTCAAGAGGTCGAGTGTAAAATGCAATCCGGCAGTCGGAGCCGCCACGGCCCCTGGTGATTTCGCGAATACGGTTTGATAGCGTTCGACATCGCTGTCAACCATATTGCCACCGCGGATATAAGGCGGCAAAGGTACCCGGCCAATTCGCATGAGTAGCTCTGCGCTGGGCAAGGCCGTATCGGGCCGTGCCAGCCACTCGCCGTCGGGCAGCTGCTCGAGCAACCAAAGCTTGGCGCTATCCCGGCCGTCTCTGTCGAGCAGGGTAACGCTTTCCATGGGCTGCAGTCGGCCGCGTGTCTTGCACACGACTTTCCAATCCAACTCTCCTCGGAGTCCGAGAAAAAGACCCTGCCAGCGCCCTCCGGTACGGGTGCGTAGGCCACGCAATTGGGCCGGAATGACTTTGGTGTCATTGAGCACCAGCCGGTCCCCAGGCCGCAACAGCCGGGGTAAATCGCGAATATGATGATGTTCGATCGACTGGCGCGCGCGATCCACTAACATCAGTCTCGCGTCTGCCCGATGCCGCAGCGGCTCCTGCGCAATCAGCTCCCTGGGAAGCGTGTAATCGATCCATGGTTCCATGCAGATCAACCTAGCAGAGAAATCTTAACTGGGTAACGCCTCAGAAAGAACTTCGGCATATTGTGGTGTTCGGCGTCAGGCCTCGATAACCGCCCCTTCTGTCCGATTGCAAAAGCAGTCCGCTCGAGGAATTGCAAATCGACCTCGGAGCGTCGACAATCGTTCTCGGCCATCGGCCCTAGCCGCAGGGAACGGGCGCTAGTCGCAGCTGGCGCCCTAGGAGCCATCGCCATGTGCCAAACCCGGCGCCTACGGCGCAAATCCACGTAACCACGACCTCCAAAGATCACCGCCGTGCCAGAGTCGACGTGCCATATTCCTGTGATGCTTGAAGAAGTCGCCCTCTGGCTCCAAGCGGCGCCAGGAAAGATCCTTGTGGATGGCACGCTGGGAGGCGGTGGCCACAGTCGAGAGCTCGCACAACGCGTACTTCCCGCGGGGTCCGTGCTGGCCATCGATCTTGATCCAGAGGCAATCCAGCGAGCACAACCGGCAATCGAGGGCCTGCCCGTCGAGGTAGCGATCGGCAGCTACACGGCCATTCCAAGATTACTCCGTGCGCATCAACTCGCTGGCGTGGACGGTATTCTGCTCGACCTGGGCCTGTCCAGCGACCAGTTGGCAGATGGCGACCGAGGCTTCAGCTTTCACGGCCAAGGGGAGCTCGACCTGCGCTTCGATCGAAGTCGGGGAGAACCTGCTTGGAAACTCTTATCGCGATTGGACGAGAAGAGCCTGGCCGACATCATTTATCAGTTTGGCGAAGAACGATTGAGCCGTCGCATCGCGCGGCATTTGGTGGCGGAGCGCCGCGACCGTCCTATTCGCACGGCCGACCAGTTGGCCAGCCTGGTCCGTCGTTGCGTGCCACGTAGCCCCGGCCACCGAATTGACCCAGCCACCCGCACCTTCCAAGCCCTTCGAATTGCAGTGAACCAAGAACTGGCTTCTCTTGAACAAGCGCTCTCCGTTCTACCGGACTGCCTGTCGGTCGGTGGACGGCTGGCAATCATAAGTTTTCACTCGCTGGAAGACCGGCTGGTAAAACATGCCTTCCGCAACGATCCGCGCCTCCAGGTACAGACGAAACGCCCGCTCCTACCCTCGAATGAGGAAATCACGCGAAACCCCTCCGCGCGAAGTGCCAAGCTTCGGGTAGCGGAGCGCAGTCCATAACTCGATGCGCGGGGGATTGAATTGCGCAGGCCCGACGCAGCGCGAGCAAACATGCTGCGGAGGCGTAGCATCCTTTGGGGTGAGACCTGCCGCCTAGCGGACGGCAGGCAGCGCGACTGGAGGCGCGCCGACAGGCGCTTGTGCCGTCTGAGCTGGCACCGACTGGTAGACTGGCCCTGCCGAGCCCACTCCGTGCGTCGGATAAATCCGCCCATTGGCCTGACTCGGCGGCGCCATGGGAGTCGGCAACACCTGTTCGTCGGACATGGCCATTTGTTGGGCAGCCTGCGCTGAAGCACCGCCTATTTGCGACAGCAGTGTACTGGCGGCGTCAAGTTGGGGATCCAATTGGGCGGCAACAGCGAGGAATCGAACCGCCTCCTCGTTGCGTCCACGTTGGTGGAGTAAGACACCCAGGTTGTATTGTGCGATGGCCGGAGCATGGACCGCGCTGAGATGGGCGGTGGCAGCATCGAGCTGGTTTGTCTCAACCAACACTTTGGCGATGTTGTTGCGATAAAGTTGTTTCTTGGGATCAAGGCGAATTGCGTTCTCGAGCACCTGGGCGGCCAACTGCAGTTTGCCCTGGCGAGCGCGGCAAAGTGCCAGATCGTTCAGTACTTTGGCATCCTGAGGCCGGGCTGCCGCAGCCTGGTGATAAACACGAACCGCCTCATCCAAGTTTCCTTCGCGATCTTCCAAGCGCGCTAAGCTCAGAAGCGCTTCGCTGTTGCCCGGGTCCACCGAGAGAGTCCGCCGGTACATGCTGCGTGCGTGTTCGGGGTTACCGCCGCGATCACTCAACTGCCCCATCGACAAATAGAGCTCCGCATTGGGCGGACCCGATTCAAAGCCCAGCGAAATAGGATCCGTTTTTTGAGAAGTGCGGGCTGTCGTTCTGGCATCGGCCTGACGCGCACGACTGGCCGCTGAGCCAGGGGTCACGAAGTCGACCACGCGCTCTGCAAATCCCCGGTTCTGCTGCCCAGTGGTGCCTGCCAGCGGCCCTGCTATTCGCGGAGTGGGGGAACCGGGAACGCCAGGCATGGCACAGCCGGTCATCAACGCGATCGTCGCCCAGCTAGTTATCCATTGTTTTTGCACGATTTACCCTCCCTAGTACTGTTTCAGTTTGGCATCCTGCCAAATCTATTGCGCAGGCCATTCACGCCTCATTGCGGCAGAGCTGCTATTGTCCACTTCCCGATCCGGTGCCCGTACTAGCCGGCAGCACCGGCAACGGTTGATGCGTTCGGAAACCGACAAAAGTATGGTCAACCGCTCCCGCCGGATGGCCTTCCGCGACCAAATGGGTGTCGTTCACTTCCACGGCCCCCACCGAGGGACTCATATTTGAAGCATTGTCATACACGGCTGCCACGCGCGCCGCCGTTTGCGATTCGTCGATACCTCGCTCCACAAAAATGCCGCGCCGGTGCGTCGGGGCCTGCGAAAGAATCCATTTGACCTTCAGTTTCCCAGCTTCGGTCAACTGGTTGGAATTGGGTTTGAAATGGTAGTCGCCCAGCAGGTTTTGCCGCCTCCAGCCGTTATCGATCATCGCTGCATACGTTTGACATACGGCTTGCCGAGCGGGCGGAATAAAGATTCTGGGCCAGGTGACGTTGGCGTCGTATCCGGCGCGAAAAGCGTCGGCAACGCTCGCGTGTCCGCACGAACCATAGGTGCACTGTCCCCCCCAGCCGTAATCGGCACGTGCCTCAGAAGCAGTCATAATTAAGGCGAACATCGTGCTCGCGGCAAGGCAATGAATCTTCATGACGGAGTCCTAACGTGACAGGGTAAAAAAGACGGACCCATATAAGCTCGCGTGGCACATCCAACGCCAATATCGTCAGGAAAGTTCGGTAAGCTGCGTTACTCCTATAGCAACTAGACTAGTTTACCCAGCCGTCACAAAACCGCGGGGGGAAATGGCGCCCTTTCGATGCTGCCGGCGGGCCCGGGTAGGCGGCAAACGGGTTAGCCGCCTTGCATCGAGGGAAACAGCTCATTGACCATCGTGATAGCAGCAGGGCCAACCAACACAATGAAAATCGCGGGGAAAATGAATAGTACCAGCGGGAAGATCAGCTTCACGGCCGTCTTGGCGGCTTTTTCCTCCGCCATTTGTCGTCTCCGGGTACGCATTGAATCACTTTGCACACGCAGCGCCTGGGCAATACTCGAGCCGAATTTATCTGCCTGGATCAAGATCGCGGCCAACGCTTTCAGATCGTCGACACCCGTACGAAGGCCCAAATCGTGCAAGACATCGTTGCGCGCGCGGCCCATTTGTAGCTGAAGATTGCAGATCGCAAATTCTTCGGCAATGACATGGTAGGACGCCTTCATCTCTTCGGCCACTTTTCGCATGGCCTGATCCAGCCCTAAGCCCGCCTCGACGCACACGACCATCAAGTCCAACGCGTCAGGAAGTCCGTAAAAAATGTTGTCTTTTCGGCCCTTGGTGATAATCCACAGGATAATCGTAGGTAGGAAAAACATCACCAGCGCAATGCCACCGGCATAAGTAATCGAATCGATGTCCATCCCGCGAGTCAGGATTACCGCACCGCCACCGAGGAAGAATCCTCCCGCCAAACCCAACATTTTTAATGACCAAAAAACTTCGCTGGCATTTTCGGCACGGAAACCAGCCTGGTTGAGTTTGGATCGGGCCGCGCTGATTTCTTTGTCAGTCTTGGGCTGCAGCGGTTTAGCCAGGGCCGGCGAGGCCATTTCCAGCACCTTGATCATAGCACCCGACTTGGCGTTTTTAGTTTCGCGTAGCAGGTCGGTTTTTCGGCCGTTGGGATCACGGATATCCTGTAGCCGCTGTTCAGCGCGCGACTTTTTACTCGCAATTACGTCGAGCACCCACCAGACCGCGGCAGCAACTGCCCCTACAATGGCCAGCTGCAAAACCAACGGTGAAGAAAATATGTTTGCAATCAGTACAGCCATGTCAGACTCGGATGTTGACGATTTTACGAATAACAATCGCACCAAACAGCTGGCTCACGACGCCCGCTATCAGCATTTTTTTCCCCAAGTCATCCGTAAACAGCAATTGAATATAATCAGGATTCATGCGGTACACGGTAACGAACAGAAGCGGAGGCAGAGCCAACAACACGATGCCCGACAAGCGGCCTTCGCCCGTGAGCGCTTGCACTTGGCCCCAAATCTTGAATCGTTCGCGAACCAGGTGGCCAATTTTGTCCAGGATCTCGGCAAGGTCACCGCCTGTCTGCCTCTGCAGAATAACAGCCGTCACAAAGAATTTGAGATCCAAGTTCGGAACCCGCTCCGACAAACTTTGAAGCGCTTCCTCGAACGGAATACCCAAGTTCTGCTCCTCAAACACACGGCCAAACTCTCCGGCGATGGGATCCGAGCTTTCTTGTGCGACCAAATGAAAACCGGCCGCCAGACTGTGCCCAGCTCGCAACGCCCGTGCTACCAGCTCGAGCGCTTCAGGCAGTTGTGCAGCGAATTTTGCCAGCCGGCGCTTCCGCTTGAACAACAGCCAGAAAAATGGCAAGCCGGCAAACATGACGCCCACAACGGGTGCGATCATCAGATTGAGCCCAGCGACGCCACACAGAGTTGCAGAACCGACTCCAAGGGCTACACAAATCCTCAGGAATGTAGCGACTGTCATTTTGACCTGTGCCTGTTCAAAGAGCAGGCTCAGGTTGAACCATCTGGCCAACAACACATCGATAGGACTCTTTCCTTCTTTGTCCCGGGCCAACATCTGGGCCACTTCGGAAAGCCCTCCTGGATCACTTTTATCCCCCTGACTGGTAAGCGTGCTGAGTCGATCTTCCATATTGGAAACCGACTTATCGCGAAAGAGCATGGCTGCCGCCATGATCGCCGCTACCACGCCGACGAATACGGCGGCACTGATCATTACACTGGAAAGCATGATCGATTCACAAAGCAAGTGGAATAAATAAGTGACTATTGCAAAAAAAAAGCTCGCCGGAGCCCCCTCTGCCCTCCCCGGCAAGCACTCAAGTCTAATCTCGGAGCATGATTCGTTCTCGGAAGGCACTCGCCGGAAGCCGGATCCCGTGCGATTCCATCCGAGGGATAAAACTGGGGCGAATACCCGTCGAAACAAAATTCCCCGTCGCCCGCCCGTTTTCATCGACACCTTCTTGTTGGTAGCAGAAAATATCTTGCATCACGATCGTCTCTTGTTCCATCCCCATCACTTCGGTGATGGCAGTCACCTTTCGTGGGCCACCTGACAAACGGTTGACCTGCACAATAAGGTCCACGGCGCTGGCGATTTGCGTGCGCATGGCGCGCATCGGCATTTCGAAGCCGCCCATCATGATCATCGTTTCCAGGCGGGCGATCGCGTCCCGCGGTGTGTTGGCGTGACAAGTGGTAAGTGAACCATCATGCCCCGTGTTCATGGCCTGGAGCATGTCAAGCGCCTCCGCTCCTCGGCATTCGCCGATGATAATACGGTCAGGACGCATGCGTAGGCAGTTGCGTACCAGGTCGGTGGCCGAGATCCGTCCTTTACCCTCGATATTGGGCGGTCGGGTTTCCAGTCGCACGATGTGATTCTGCTGCAATTGCAATTCCGCCGCGTCCTCAATCGTTACGATGCGGTCGTCATTGGAGATAAAACTCGATAGCGTGTTGAGCAGGGTCGTTTTACCCGAACCAGTACCGCCAGAAATAATAATGTTCAGTCGTGACTTCATCGCCCCTTCCAAAAGCATGACCATCTCAGGCGTCAAACTCTTGTAGTTGAGCAGGTCCTCTAGCTTCAATGGGTTTGAGCCGAATCGACGAATCGTCACGCTCGGCCCATCTAGGGCCAGCGGGGGGATAATCGCATTGACTCGTGACCCATCGGGCAAACGCGCGTCGACCATGGGACAAACCTCGTCCACGCGTCGGCCCACCTTGGAAACAATGCGATCGATGATCTGCATTAGGTGTTTGTCGTCGCGAAACGTGACCCCTGTTTTTTCTAGCGTACCGTTGTGCTCAACGTAAACAGACTTGGGGCCATTAATCATAATTTCACTGATCGAGGGCTCCTTCAGCAGCATTTCGAGCGGGCCAAGACCAAACGTCTCATCCAGCACTTCGTCGACCAGGCGTTCGCGTTCTGTCCGATTGAGGAAAGTATCCTCTGTGTCGCAAAGATGCTCGACAACCAGGCGAATCTCGCGCCGTAACACGTCGCCCTCTAACTCGCCGACGTGAGTCAAGTCGAGCTTGTCCACGAGTTTGGAGTGGATGCTTTGCTTCAACTTGTCAAACTCAACTTCCTTGTCACGGTTACCCATAGAGGGCATTGTAGTATTCAACTTGGTCATAGTGAGAATATCCTCGCCTGTGCGCGTGACAGCAGGAATGCGTTCGCTCGTCCGACAGCTTTGCGTCATGCAAAGATAGCTTATGGCCTGCGGTGTTCGGCACCGAGCAGTAACCGCGGGGCGGTAAAAAGAGATGGCCAGCCCAAATGTACCGTTTGTACCGGTCTTAGCGAGGCAGCAGGATACCGGTAGACGCGCTGCGCGGAGAGGCAACGCGCCACCCAGCAGAAAACGCTTAATCCGGGCTAAAAGGCAGGTGTCTCGCCAACTTGCCAACTTGGCA
>Ga0310121_10005929_pt1 | contig 10373 bp, 7 predicted proteins | sample CB27_Tmax_986_MG_FD_203504 | JGI IMG/M metagenome (GOLD analysis project Ga0310121, IMG submission 203504) | Marine microbial communities from Western Arctic Ocean, Canada - CB27_Tmax_986 | ecosystem: Environmental > Aquatic > Marine > Oceanic | place: Canada: Western Arctic Ocean | collected... | reverse complement strand
CATGACGACGATCGATGAGTTTATCGATTCGCTCGCTGGGGAGAACCGCCCATACTTGCAGAGCTTGGTGACAGAGAATTTCCAGACCTTTGAGATTCCGAAATCCTAATGCCGAGAAGTATATCATGCCCCGCCCCTCAATAATCCGTCGTGCGAAATTCTTCCACCTTCCGCTTCTCGATTGCCGCCGCCTTCCCCGGATCCCTCCATTTCTCCAGGTAGAAATACCAGAGCGCCACCCCCAGCAGAATCCCCGGAACCAGGGCAACCTGCATCCAGAACTCGACCCTCGGACTCACCGGAGTCTTCCCAATCTCGGCGTGCTTCACCACCGCGATTTCACTCCCGGCCGGCAGATTGATCCCTGCCATCCCCGGCTCCAGTTTCTCGATCTGGCCTTCCAGCGACTTGATGCGCTCTGAGGCCTTCAGGTATCGCCGCGCCTCCTCCCGCGCCAGGAAGTCCTCCGCGTTTCCCCCTTCCTGCTGCAGCAGTTGCCGGGCGTGCGCCTCCGGATCCTCTCCTGCCTCCTCGATGAATGTCCGGGAGATTCGCGCCTCCCTCCATTGCCTCTTCAGGTCGTAGTACTCGCCCAGTCCTTCCTGTTCCGACTCCGGCAATTCGTTCACCGCCACCCACCGCATCCAGCCGGGATAGAAATGAGCGCAGGCCTCCGCCAGGTCCCGCGCGTCTTGAGCATTCCGGTGCCGAACCCGGATCTCGGTCGAGCGCCCGCGCCTGGAACGCACGATCCGGATCGCCTTTCCCGCCAGGTGCTGGGCCTCTTCATCCGAAATGGCTTCATGTTCCTCCCCGCCCTCGCCCAAACGCCCCCACCGCGAAGGGAGGGCCAGCCGCTCCGAGATGACCCGCAGGCCGTGGGAAGGAACCGTCAACTTCGCGCCGCCAGCCACGGGCGGGGGAGGTCTCTCCTCGAGAACCACAATCGATCCATAAAGCTTGGGCTGCACGTACAGCAGAGTTCCCGCCACCACCCTGCAAAGAATCACCCCTGCGATCACCCAAAGGACGACCGTCCAGGCTCTCTCTTGCAGATTTCGCCGAAACTGCTCCGAGGTCACCCCCACATCATTCTCCATCCTCAACCACCCCGTCAACCATCCCAACCGGCCGGCGAGACGCCGGCATCCGCGACCTGACTCGCGCCACCCTACCCCACCAACCTCCCCAGCTCTTTCTCCGCTTCCTCCACCCACTCGCTCCCCGGCAGGGCGTAGGGCCGGAAGGTCTCCAGGTATCCCTCGTGCTCGTTGTAGAACAGGGCCCGGTGCAGTCCGAGATTGCTTGCAGCCGGGCTGTCCACCAGCGCTGCGGAGTCGTTGGCGCTCATCTGGAAGATCACCCGCATCTCGAACTCGCTCAGCGCCTTGCGGCTCAGGAATCGGTTCACGTTGTTGTAGGTGTCCACCGTCACGATGACGTGCATCCCGAGACTGGTTCCCTCCGTCACGAGTTCGTTGAGCTGCGCCCCCGGATTCGATCCCGAATCGTCGCCGTCGAACGAAAAATCGAAGTCGTCCTCGTGCTTCAGCTTCTTGAACTTCTGCAGATTCTCCACGATCAGGAAGACCGGCGGCGAATCCGCGGAGGCGCGCTCGTCCTCCCCTCTCCGTTTGAGTTCCTCTGCCAGCTCGTTCATGACTTCCGGGATGTCGTGATTTCTCACCACTCGAATCCGGTGCGGAACGGCCTTCACGATCGACTCCAGGAAGGCCCCTTCCGACGATCCCGGCGCGGTCCCATCGCACAGAATGAACCTCACCCCGTCCTTCGGAAACTGCGCCGAGAGGGAGACCAGCGAGATCCCCACCATCGCCAGGGCCGCTTCCTCGCGCTGCCCGATCACGATCAGGTTGTTCCCGCTCTGCCGGTGGAAGGTCGCCTCGGTCGGTCCCTTGATCGAGTTGGGCGCCCCCAGCCACGACTTTGCGGCGGCCGTCTTCGCGACCATCCCGGCCGCCAGCAGGTCGTGAAGGAGTTCGTTTTCGCGCACATCGGCCGGGGCATTGCCTTCAAACACAATCGGCGCCGGCCCCTTGAACCCGCGCTCCCTCGCAATCTCCTGGGCCTTGTCGAGATACATGTCGCGCTCGTCATCCGGCAGCCAGACCACCTGGAACGGGCTGTTCCCCTCGATCGCCCCGGCGCTGTCGTTGTAAATTCCCTCTCCGGGCCGCGTCAGCATCCGCGGGGCCGGATTGGTGTCGTCCATGATGAGATAGGCGTCCGCCTCGTTGCACTGCAGGGCGACCCGGATCACCATCTGCCCCATCGTGGTGCGCGCCATGGTGTAGGCCCCGCCCAGGGTCTGCGATCCCAGCAGAACGTGAATCCCGAAGGCCCGCCCCTGCCGCACAATGCGGTCCAGCAGCACCGAGGCATCCTGCGCGATCCGGTCGTCCTCCACGAACAGTTCCTGGAACTCGTCGATGATCAGCAACGAGCGCGGCACCGGTTCCGTCCCGCCCGCCCTCTTGTAGCCCGCCACATCCTGCACCCCGAGTTTCCTGAACATGTCGCCGCGCCGCTTCAGCTCCTCGTCGACCCGTTTCAGGACGCTCAATCCGAACTCGCGGTCACTCTCGATCGCCACCACCCGCGCATGCGGCAGGCGCTTGGCGGCATAGCACTTGAATTCCACCCCCTTCTTGAAGTCCACCAGGTAGAATTCCACTTCCTCCGGGCTGCACCACAGCGCCAGATTCGTGATGATGACGTGAAAGAGGGTCGACTTGCCGGAGCCCGTCTTCCCCGCGAACAGGGCGTGCTGCCGCGTCGCCTTCCCGATCGCGAGATACTGCATTTTGGTCGCCCCGGTTCGCCCGATCGGGACCCGCAGTTCGCTGGTCGTCCGGCTCGACCAATACTCGCCCTCCTTCGGTATCACGTGAGAGAACGGCACCTCCACCCGGTTCGAATCAACGCTGCTCTGCCCGATCTTCTGGAGAAACTCGATCGCGAGTTCCGGGTCCGGCGGCGCGTCGAACACCAGCTCCATCCCGTTCTGGTCGCTCGGCCCGATCAGGAAGCGCCCGCCCTCGCAGCGCACCCGGATGCTGTTTTCGCGCAGGGTGTCCGGCACGAAGTCCTGCGGCCCGCTCTGCTGGTGATCCCAGTGAATGAGGGTGTAGATCCCGCACCGCGCTCCGCTCATGGCAATGCTCTGCAAGCGGTGCGCAGCCGTCTCGCTGAAGTTCGCGGGAAAATCCGCGGCCACCAGGAAGTGATACTTCTCCGCGATGTTTCCCGCCTTCTCGTTGTACTCCGTGATGGTCTCGTACTCGTTCCGAAGGTACATCTGGATCACCTTCTCGATGTGCTCGTTGAGTTCCGCGAGCTTCTCCTCGATCTGTCCCCGCTGCGTCCAGATCCGGCCGTTGATGACGCTGTCCTCGTAGTCCGCGAGGTGCATGATGCCCGCAAAGTTTTCGCCCAGTCCCACCGGATCGATCACCGTGAAGCTCAGCTTCCCGGGCGGCGTGGTGGCCAGCAGCCGCAGGATGAGGTTGTTCAGCGCTCCGATCGCCGTTTCCCGGCCGGCACCATCCGTCTCGAAGAGGATCGACCCTTCGTGAGGCAATTGCAGCGACAGCGGGACTTCCAGGCCGCTCGCCCCGGGCAGGGTGAGACTCCGCTCTGCGGCCAGGACATCCCCCTTCACCTCCAGGCGCCCGAAACGCGCCAGGTCGTGAAGCTCCGGAGAGGGCGCCCAGGCCTCGAGGTAGCCCCGCTCCCAGGCCGGCGAGAGCGGCGACACCGCCTCCGCCATGCCGGCCGCTTCGCCGTAGATTGGCTGGATGCGCGCCCTCCACTCCGCCTCCATCTCGCTCCGCTTCGCAGCAAAGTTCGCCTCCACCTCCGCGACCTCCGCGTCGTGAGTCTCCTGGAGCTTCGCCATGCGGTCCGCGGCTGCCGCCCGAAGCTCCTCCAACCGCCTCTCGTGCCCGGCACTCAGCGGCCCCAGCACTCTCTCTAACAATTCGTCGTTCTTTGCGGACACCCGCTGGTTTTTTTTCTCCAGCCTCTTTCCGCCTTCCTGGCGCAGGCGCCGCGCCGCCTCGTCGGCCAATTCCCAGCGCTTCCCGCCGCCGGCTTCCTCTTCATCGAGGTGCCGCTTTTCCTCGGCATAGCGCTTCGCGATGCGTTCCGCACAGGCCGCGCACAGCCGGCGGGTCTTCTCGAGTTCCTCGCCCACGGCGCGCGCCGCCCCCTCCGCCCCCTTCCCGGAGACGCACTGTATCACCAGGATCAGCACCACCACTCCGCCGAAAAGGCCCCCGGCCGGGCCAAACGCTGCGGATTCGGAATCCCAGAACCGCGAAACACCGACCGCCAGCCCCGCGCCGAGGACCCCCAGCAACCAGGGCGGCAGGAAACTGAGCAGGCGCGGAAGCCCGTGACTCCTGAATTCCTCCAGCTTCTTGCCAACCTCGCTCACCCCCTCGCGCACTCGCTCCAGGATCTGCGGGGTCTGCCCCGAAATATCCACCACCCCGAGGTCCAGCCTGGCCCCGAACCCCGGCTTCACCAGCCGTTGGAAGCGCAGGTAACCCCGCATCGCTCCGCTCGCCTTCCGCTGCAGGGCCGCCAGCTTGTCTTCTTCCTCCGAAAGCTCCGCCCGCAGGCCCGCGTACATCGCCCCGAGTTGCTCGAGCGTGGCAGCGCGGTGCTCTCTCTCCTCCAGAGCCTTCACCTGCAATTCCGATACGGTGCGCCTTTTCTCCTCCTCCGCCCGTTTCGATAATTGTCGCTTGCTGGCGGTGTTTGCCCGCTCGATCCATGCCGCCCGCGCCGCGTGCCGCCTCCGGGCGTGCCCGCCCGCCGCCTCGCATTCCTCGCTCGCCAACGCCAGCGACTGCTCCAGGAGCGCCTCCTCGTTCTCGCGTCCCTTGTCGAGAGCCCGCTTCGCCGCGATGTTATTGCTGCGGCGCTCCCGGGCCAGCTCCGTTTCGCGCTCCGCAAATTCCGAAATTGCGCCCGTCAGCCCCATCGCGAGTTCCAGGCTACGCTTCGCTCCCAATCTACTCCTCACAGTCGCGGCGGGCTTTGGAAATTATTTTGTCGATCTCCTCTATCACCTTGGCGGCCGCGCTGATCTCGTCGGGAAGCGATGCGATGTAGTTCTTCTCAAATTCCCGGCTCTTCGCATCGCGCCAGTAGCTCTTCACCCGCTCCCAGCTCTGCAGAACCTGCTTGGTCGATTTCCCCAGTTTGACTGCGCTTGCCCTGGCACTCATGAATCCTCCCCTTCTCCCGTCGCGGGCTCCCCTTCTCCCTTCCCCCCATCAGGTTTTCCCGAATCGCTGCCCTCCGGCGCGATCCGAGTATAGGAATCCAGCGTTTCCTCCGCCTGGCTCAGGAACGAAACCGCCTTCGGCATGTCGTTGGTCAGGACATGCTGCATCCCCTCCAGTTTCTTCAGGAGCGGTTCCACCAGGCTGTCGTAATTCCGAATCCATTTCTTGACCACCTTCGCCTTCTCCTCCGTTTCACGCACCTTGCGGCGGAGGCGTGTTACCGCCATCTGCCGTGCCGCGCTGTGACTCGTCATGGCGCTCAAGCGAGAGGTGAACAGCTCGCTCTCGGCCTGCTCCAGTTGCTTCCTCAACCGCTTGAGCTGCCCTTCCCAGAATCCTCGCTGATCGATCTGCAGCCACGTGCGCGTCCGCCGCACCTCGTCACGCACCTCGTCGAGGGCGCTCGTGGCCGATGCCAGGTAGAGGACCAAACTGGAGCGAAACGCCGTCAGGGCGTCAACCGACGTGACCTTGGCCTGACGTTCCATCAACGCTGATCGAGATACTTTTCAATACGCTGCGCCTTCCGCAAAAGGAACGGCGTGTGTTTTTCGGAGATCTCGATGAACTTTTTCAAGGCCTTCATCGTCCCCACGAACTCCTCCGCAAATTTCTGGTTTTCCTGGTCTTTCCAGGTGTCGCTCAGCGCGGTGAAGCGCGCCTGGAGGGACGATGATTTTACCTGGAGGTCGTCGTTGAAACGCTTCAATTCCTTTGCGAAGCGCCGGACCTCGTCCGGATCCATGATTGCCTGGGCCATAATCGTAGTGGTATGCGCGGAATTCTGGAATTTTCGGACCCCACCCCGCAAGGCCCGATCTCCCGGAACACCAATGAAACCATAGCCCCGCAATCTGGTTGCTTCAAGTTCCAGTCATTTCCCGTGCAATTGCCCGGATTGAGGGAACCATCCATTGTAGGGCAGGCGCTTCGCCTGCCGCGTGAGACCCAATGACCGGCAGGCGGGAAAGAAGCCGAATGCCCGGTGCGCGTGCGAAGGAGGGACCGACACCGAGAGGCGCGGCTCTGCACCCGGCCACCCAAAACGTGTTTCGGACTCCACAAAAAGCGCCGGCATGCCAGCGCGCTCCGAAGAACCGGATTGCATTGGGCCGACCCAAGGGGAAGGCTTCCGACAGATTCGATGAAAGGTCTCATCCCGCATGCCTTGCTCGCTTTCTCGGTAGCAAGTCCGGTGCTCGCCCAAACCGGCTCGGTCCCCGGGGAGCGCCCCGCCATCCGCCCCCCGTCCGCCCTGCACGGCTGGGCGGACTGGGATCGCGGGAAAAAGATCTTTGAGAAAATCAAGGTTCCGCCCGCCCCGCCGCTCTCGCCGCAGCAGGAACTCGCCACCTTCCGAATGGCGCCGGGATACCGCGTCGAGTTGGTGGCCTCCGAACCCATGGTCGCCAATCCGATCTTTTTCGAGTTCGACCCGGACGGCCGCATCTGGGCGCTTGAGTATCGGGGCTACATGCGCGACCTGCAGGGCCGCGGCGAGGGCGACCCGATCTGCCGCCTCGTCGTCCTGGAGGACACCGACGAAGACGGGAAGGCGGACCGGAGCACCGTCTACCTGGACAAACTCGTCATGCCGCGCAGCTTTGCCTTCGTGGAGGGCGGCGTCCTGCTCGCCGAACCGCCGCACCTCTGGTTCTGCCGTGACACCAACGGCGACCTTCGCTGCGACGAGAAAAAGAAAGTCGGCAACTACGGCTGGGCGGAAATCCCCAGCATACCGCCAACGGCCTGCGGCGCGGAATCGACAACTGGCTCCACAGCGCCGACTGGGGAAAGCGCCACCGCTTTCGCGACGGAAAGCTCGTCGAAGAGGATGCCATCAAGCGGGGCCAGTTCGGAGTGAGCTTCGACGACCTGGGTCGCTTTTACACCTGCCATGAGAGCAGCGCCGCCTTCATGGACTACCTTCCCGAACAGTACCTGCGCCGCAATCCGAACCTCCTGGCGCTCTCCCGTCAGGGGGGCGGAAATCGCGATCGCTTCGGAGTTGATGTCCACATCTCTCGCCGCGCCCAGGAAGTCTTCCCGATTCGCCCCACCCCCCAGATCACCCTCGGCGGTCTCGAGCTTCGCGACGACGGCACCCTGCGCACCTACACGGTGGTTGCGGGCACCTGCGTTTACCGCGGCGATCAGTTTCCCGCCGACGCCCGCGGAAACCTCTTCGTGCCCGAATCCGGTGGACACCTCATCGGTCGACTCGTGCTCGAGGGCGACCTCGCTCCCACCGCGCGCAGGTTCTACCCGGCCAGGCAGGAACTCCTCGCCTCCACCGACGAGCGCTTCCGTCCGGTCAACGCCCGCACCGGACCGGACGGCGCCCTCTACCTCGCCGACATGTACAAGGGCATCATCGAGCACGTCATCTTCATGGTCCCGTGGGTGGCGGACCAGGTCAAAGCGCGCAACCTCGAGACCGGCAACGACCTCGGCCGCATCTGGCGAATCGTTTCCACCGAGGGGCCGATATCGCGCAAGTCCCCCGCTCTCTCCAGCGCGAGCCCGCGAGAGCTCGTCGAAACTCTCCGCCATCCCAACGGCTGGCGACGAGACACCGCGCAGCGCCTGCTGGTCGACCGACGCCCCGGGGAAGCCATCCCGATCCTGAAGGAGTTCGCGAGGAACGGCGGATCTCCGCTCGGCCGCATGCACGCCCTGTGGACCCTGGCTGGAATGGGCGCCCTCGACTGGAACACCGGCACGGCTGCTCTGAATGATGGTCATCACTTCGTCCGCGCCACCGCCTTGCGCGTCCTGGAACCGCTGGTCACCCCGGGCCCCGCTCCGAAGTTCGTCGAAGCGATTGCAGCCCTGCTCGCTCGCGGTGAAAGCAATCCCATCGTCCTGCAACAGGCGATCCTCAGCCTCGGTGCGGCCAATACCGCCCCGGCCGCATTCGGGTTGCTCCTCGAGCTGTATGAAAAGCGAACCACCGACCTCGGGCATACCGCCATGCTGTCTGCCCTGCACGGACGCGAGGGCGAATTCCTCGACTATCTAGTCCGAGCCAATGCCGGAGCAAACCCTCTCGAAGAGGATCTCTCCAGGTTGTTGCAAGCTGGAGGCATCCCCCGCGATCCCTGGACTGCAGCCCGCATCGACCTCAATGCCCTCACCGCAGAGCAACGCGCGCTAACCAAGCTGGGTGCGGAGAAGTACGCCCTCTTCTGCGCCAGCTGCCACCAGCCGTACGGCACCGGAGCCCAGGGAGTCGCTCCTCCCCTCGCCAAAAGCGAGTGGGTGAACGGACCGCCCCAACGCCTGGCACAAATCGTCCTGCGCGGCATAGTCGGCCCCCTCAAAGTGCGCGGGCAAGAATGGAATCTCCACATGCCAGGCCTCGGAAATGCCGGCGTCGTCAGCGACAAGGAGTTCGCCGCCATCATGACCTTCATTCGCCGCGCCTGGGGGAATCGCGCCGAGCCGATCGATGCCGAGTTGGTGAAAACCGAGCGCGAGCGATCCGACGCCCGCAAGTTTCCCTGGACCGCCGCCGAACTTGCCGGAGAGTCGGCCCCCGCGGATCTCGCCGCGATCAAACCCGGCGCCGACGGCCGGATCGAGCTCCATTCCAAAGCCGCCAAGCTCTTCGCACAGAAACTCCGCTACCATCCCAACCTCGACCTCATCGGCCCCTGGGTGATAGAAGGCGACGCCGCTCTCTGGCGCGTGGCAGTCCCCGCCGCTGCCACCTACCAGGTTGAACTCGTGTTCGCGATGGACGACAAGAACGCCGGCAACACCTGGGTGATCGAAACCGACCTTTCCGAACTCGAGGGCAAGGTCGCCAGTACCGGCAGCTTCGATCGTTTCAAAACCGTGAAGGCCGGCACCCTGAAACTGAAGAAGGGACTCAATCGTCTCCTCATGCGTCCGGCCGGTGCGCCGAAGGGTGAGTTGATCGATTTGAGGGCGATTCGACTCGTCCCGCTCCAGCCCTGAAGAAAGCTCCAACCCACAAGTTCCAAATAAATCTCAACTCCAATTGCAGGCTCCAAGAGTCATGAGCTATCTCAAATGGCGCAAGGTTGGACACGGAAGATGGCCCTTGGAGTGCGGAAGCCCTGCTTCCGCTTTGCGGAGAGGTCGAGCCTTGCGCGACGCGGACGGGGCGGTGCCGCATACCGATGCGAGGCGCCGGGACTGCGACGATCCGCATCTCTCATGCCCCGACCACACGAAGCAAGCTTCGTCTACCACAAAAAGCGGAAGCAAGGCTTCCGCACTCCGACAGAACGAAGATCTTGCTTAACCAAGCGCAATTCGACCCTTATCAGCTTTTGAAAGTTCGCTCTTGGTCTTGAAATTTATTTGGAAATTGGTCCGTGAAGTTTTCGCCGCCCGCGCTTGAGCATCGAACCCATCTCCCTACCCCGAATACCGTTCTCAGCATGTTTCCGGTGAGTGGTGTGCAGAAACCTTCAGCAATCGTTCACCAATCCTGCTCGGCGAAAACCCGAACCCACAATTTCCAAATAAATCTCATCGATCAAAATCCAATTTCCAAAGTCGGTGGCGCAAGGTTGGGCACGGAAGGTGGCCCTTGGAGTGCGGAAGCCCTGCTTCCGCTTTGCGGAGTGGTCGAGCCTTGCTCGACGCGGACGGGGCGGTGCCGCATACCGATGCGAGGCGCCGGGACTGCGATCATCCGCATCTCTCAGCCCCGACCACACGAAGCAAGCTTCGTCTACCACAAAAAGCGGAAGCAAGGCTTCCGCACTCCGACAGAACGAAGATCTTGCTTAACCTAGCGCAATTCGACCCTTCTCAGCTTTTGAAAGTTGGCTCTTGGTCTTGAGATTTATTTGGAAATTGGTCCGTGAAGTTTTCGCCGCCCGCGCTCGAGCATCGAACCCATCTCCCTACCCCGAATACCGTTCTCAGCATGTTTCCGGTGAGTGGTGTGCAGAAACCTTCAGCGATCGTTCACCAATCCTGCTCGGCGAAAACCCGAACCCACAAGTTCCAAATAAATCTCATCGATCAAAACCCAATCTCCAAAGTCGGTGGATGATTTCAAGATTGGAAATTGAT
>Ga0310121_10005923_pt1 | contig 10378 bp, 8 predicted proteins | sample CB27_Tmax_986_MG_FD_203504 | JGI IMG/M metagenome (GOLD analysis project Ga0310121, IMG submission 203504) | Marine microbial communities from Western Arctic Ocean, Canada - CB27_Tmax_986 | ecosystem: Environmental > Aquatic > Marine > Oceanic | place: Canada: Western Arctic Ocean | collected... | reverse complement strand
CTGAGGGAAGGCGAAGACGAAGTCAATGTTGCTCACGATTCGATGTTTCCGCAAGTAGACGAATTGCTGACCCAGTGGCGAGCCATTCGAGACGAGGAACTTCAATTGGAGCCAATCGGCTACGACTCCACCAAGAGTCCCTGGCGTCAATATGCCAATCAAATAGTGCTCGACCGCCGCGACATCTCACTCCTACCAGGTGTCGGCGCTAAAACGGCTGACGATTGGCGTAAGTTGGGGATTAATACACTGGATGATGTTTTGGCAGCCGGTCCCGACGGTGACCTAGGCCGCACACCGAAGAGTGACTGCTATTATCATGCCCTCGCTTACGACCAGAATCGACCCGTTTTCCGGCCTGGTGAGTCTGTTCAGATAGAGCGAAAACCGCGGCAAGTGCATTTCGATGTCGAAGATACGTCGGTCCTGGACGGCGAATTGGTCACTCGACCGCATACGTATATGGTCGGAGTCGCGACTCCCGAGGGCGAAACCACAATTTGGACTGCTCATGGCCAAGACGATGAAGCACGGATGTGGACCGATTTCCTCGATTGGCTGGGCGACCCCCAGGAAGTTGCCCTGTACTGCTGGACGATGTACGAATCGACGAAGCTCAAACAGGCCGCCATCGATCACCCTGCATTGGCAGAACGCCTAATAGGGGCAGAGGCAGCCCTCATTGACCTGAAGGAAGAGATCAAACACCGACCCTATTTTCCGGTAACGAGCTACTCCATCAAGAAAATCGCACCCGTATGCGGTTTTCATTGGAGCCAGGGCGATGTGGATGGGCAGAGTGCTCAGCTAATGTACCGCGACTGGTTGAAGACGGGAGACGACTCAATCATTCGTCGCGTCGAGCAGTACAATCGCGAAGATGTCTTGGCGATGGTGGCGGTGGATCAATACGTATGCGCGCTGACGCCAGAACCGCCGCGTACTTGTCGCTGACGAATTTCGCGAACGGTAGGGCCAGCACGTAGTCCTTTTACTGGCTACCACCCATGCCGCCACGTCTTTCGCCAGCAACATGCTTAGTCGCAGCGGGAATCGAGCTGATCTGGCAGGTATCCACGGAGCTGGACAGCATCGGACACGGGCACTGACCAGAGTCATAACTTATTGTCGCTCAAGCCACGTCCACGCCAGGCTTCGCTCCAGGGCGCGCAGGAATCCAGCTGCTTTTTTCGATTTAGCATACACAGGATTAACCTCCACCACGGCCAGCCATAGTAATGACGATGGCATTGTTGGCGAATCATAGTCTGCGGACGCCAAGATTCCGCGGTCTGTTATCTCTAGGTACATCCTTTCAAGCCCTGGCCAAACGCACGAAGCCGACTCAAGTGTGCCGGCAACGCTAAGTGCAATAATAGCAGTCTCGCCCCCGAAATAACATGCCAGCGTAGCCGTAGTGAAGATCCATCACATCCAGTACGAGATTCCCAGGCACTGGTAAACTGTATGCGCCGGGACGGATGTATTCCTGAAGCTTCTCCATTATTTTGCGATCAAGCTTAACCCGCGCCGCACCGTAAATTTGCCCGGTGTTCAAGATGTAGTGGATCACGTTGAATTCTCTGCTAGAAGACCGGTCTTCCCAGTTCGCATGCCTCGCGACAATAAAAAGTTTCGTAGGCTTTACTCGGATCCATCGAGCTCAATCGCTACAAGAATAGCGTCGAGGCAAGAGTCGCCATCACTGACTGCCCAGTTCGTATCAATCAACTGCTCTGGCACTGCTTCTTGAAACACGCCTCGCGCGCACAACTGCGAAACCGCGTTGAACGATGAATCTTGTGCAGGTCAGCAGTTGGCAATACCCCCAGTATTAGGGGCAATCGACGGCGTTTTGCCAACTTCCGCTTCCTACGGAGGTCGTGAACACCCCCGCTAGATGCGTAACCAAGCGTTGATGGTGAATCGCGGTCACTTGAGCAGATTCGTCACGTGATGAACGTTATCACTTTGACTGCGCCGTGCTCTGTCTAATCTGGCACATCTCACTATCACAAATCAAATCGATTCGTGCTTAAAAGTGCTCCTCCTGCGCGCGCAATTCACAGAGTGTTTCCTCCCGTGGCGTGTCATGCTGACGCTCGAAGAGCTAGGTTCAGAAAGTCAGCGGACAACTACACACCCGCATCTATCACGGTTTGAGAATTAGCTTCTGTGGGGAATCACAATGCCAATATCGTGGGCGCCGAACGCAGTTATTTGAACGTCATTCGTGACTCAGGACGGTTCGTCCCTGGGCACTTAGCGAGAATCGCAACAGGCATGAGGATCGACTGTCTCGGGCCTCAATCTGACGACATGAATCGGCGATCTTAGCAGCGCTAATTGTGGTCGAACGGTGTGTCCGACGCAATTTATCTGGCGTGTGTGATGCCAGACTACGGTTGTTTCAAAAAATGGTGGTTCAATCGAAATCTCACAAACGGCCTGAGGGTTCAAGGCTAACAAACCTTTGGTGGTGACTACTCCCCGCTCATTAAGAACACTTGGCGCAGAGCGGGTCGACCTCTTCGTTCGTGAAGGCCACGGAAAACGTTCCACAGCCACAGTGTGTGCAGCAGATCGGCTCCAACTGTTTCAAGAGCGGATTCCAGTAGACCGTGTGTTTTCGTCGGGCACGTTTGCGCTCGACAGACAAGTCGACCGCCAGTACTGGGATTTCCATGCGAGTGAGCACGACCGGCTCCAACGTCAGATCCATCGCGTAACGCTCGTCCAGCTCGGTTGCCTTGCGCCGCATCTCCAACTTTACGGCTCTTTCCCTGGCCACTTGCTTCTCTGGGTCAAGCTTTGTTTGGCCTCGAGACTTCTTGTGATGGCTTTCCCGTAGTAGGGCATTGTAGTATTCTCGTAGCCGCCTCCGGTCGCGTCCGAGTCGTCCGTCCATTCGGTCGAGAAATTCGCCAGCCAACTCTTGAACCTGGTGTTGGGCTCGAAGCACTGCTTGCTGATAAGTAGTCGGTGGTTGTTGGCAAGCAGCAGGGTGCGGCTCCAATTCCCAAAGGTCAAGCAAATTGGGCATCTTCACCTCGGTTCCAGAGGATGCGTTCACGGTGATTGGGAATCGCTTCTCCCAGCGGTCCTCCGAGACGAGCAACGCATGAAACCACCACGTGTGGTACTCGACACGCACGGATCTTGTTTCCTGAAGCCGCACCCTGGCATTCAGCCACGAGAACTCGCGGTGCACCAATTCTTCAAAATCTCCGCGTTTGAGATAGATCTCCTGGATGCAAAACGTTCCTACCCGTGGTTCAAGTTCCAGTAGTCGGGAAGCGGTGTCGAGAAAATCCGTGGCAAGGTTGAGGCACCAGCCTTCTTTGCCAGGTTGCGTACTGAGCTGGACTGTTTCGCTATCGGCATGGAACAAGTCCGCCATTTCCGCAGGCACAATTGCGGTACCCTCGTTAGGATCCTTCCACTCCACCAACCCCCCACGGCGTTCCAAGAGCTTGGTGGCGAAATTGCAAATATCCAGTTCAATGCTGCTGGTCATTCGTAATCGTCTCCAAAGAGCGCTTCATCGAGTTCTTTGGTCTGGACGTACTTCTCCTGCGCTTCCAAGAGTGACCGCCCGAATGCATCGAACGAATGTTCCAATTCCTGGTCGTCGTGAGATTGCATCCAGAGGTTCAGCACCAACGATTCAAACTCCTCACCGCCATCCAGGTTTCCAAGAATAGATCCTACTTCGCCGACGACCAGTTCAAACATGCGGATTTTCTCGGTCAACAAATCCAAGAGCTTCGCTTCCAACGAGCCGACGGCGCAAAGATTGAAAATAAACACTTCTCGAGTTTGGCCGATCCGGTGGATTCGCCCAATGCGCTGCTCGATCTTCATCGGGTTCCAAGGCAGATCAAAATTGACCAAGGTATTGGCAAATTGCAAGTTTTGCCCTTCTCCACCCGACTCGCTGCAGAGCATCACCGGCACCTCGTGGCGAAACGCTTCGACGGCCGCGTCTTTCTGCTGTTGCGATTGTGCGCCAGAAAAAGTGGTGTATGCCACGCCCGCCTCGTCGAGCAGATGTTGTAATTGCTGCAGAGTGCGCCGAAAACAAGCAAAGATTAGCACCTTCTCGTGTCCATTTTGGCCTAGCAACTCCAGGAGCTTCTCCTCTTTTGCCGATCGCTTGATGCGGCGGGCAAGCTCGATGATCGGCCCCGTACGCTCGTCCTCGCCTGCCACATTCTCCAGCGACTGGGCCAGCGTCCGAGGATGACTTCCCGAGGCCAGGAGCAACGCACTCAATTGTTTTCGCGAGAGTGGTGGGAATTGTTGGTCGTTTTTTTCGATGGTGTCTTTCTCGACGATATTACCGGAGTTGCCATCCGGAACGACCAGTGGAATCTTGCGCTCTTGCAGGTAGTCGTTCAACTGCCGGTAGAGCTCCTGCTCGTCATCGCGCGGTTGGGCCATCAGCGTTTGCGCATAACGCGGCGGCAAGTCCATCTGAACAAGACTCCGCGTATTGCGGATCATTACTTCTCCCAACAGGGACCGCAGTCGCTCGCGATTCAGTGGATCGCGAGGACTGCCGCGACGGACGTATTTTTTCTTGAAGTCAGTTTCCGTCTTCAGATGCCCCGGTTCAAGCAGCGTTAGCAGATTGTAGAGTTCCAGCAGGTTGTTCTGAACCGGCGTGGCTGTTAGCAAGAATAGGTGTCGGCGTTTCAAGCTGTTGACCAGCTTCCAGTTGAGCGTTTTGCGGTTTTTGCAGTGGTGCGCCTCATCGACAATCACCAGATCCCAATCAGCCGCCGTGACTACATCCGCGCGCCGCTTGCTCTTTGCGAAAGGTAGCGACGTCAGCACTAGGTCCGTGTTGGCCCAATACTCTGATTTGTCGGCGGTGGCCGTTTTGGGTGGAATGGAGAACTCCAGTGCAAACTTCGACTGTAGCTCTTCGTGCCATTGGGAAACTAGTGGAGTGGGGACCAGAATGAGCACTCGCTTCACCAGTCCTCGCAGGAGATACTCACGCAGAAGCAGACAAGCTTCGATCGTCTTGCCGAGCCCCACTTCGTCGGCAAGCAGCACACGGCCTCGGAAATGTCGCAGCACCTTTCGAACGGTCTCGATTTGGTGCGGCAGTTGTTCGACTCCGGTAAGCCCTTCCAAGCAAAGCAGTTGATCGAACCCTCGCAGGAGCCCGAGCCGAGTGTGTTCCAGATGCAAAAGCAGCGACTCTACGTCGTCGGTAGTGGGACTACTTAAGCCAGAAGAGGGCGACCGAAGCGTGACGGGAATCCCTCCAGAGGTCTTCCACACGACCTTTGGCTGTGTGCCCTTCGTTGACAATTCTGTCGCTAATGGTTCTTTCAGAACCGTCTGTAAGGTAGATTGGGAAACGATTCCGTTCTTCAACTGGTAAGCTCCTTCCAATCCCTAGCTTCTCTAGCAGGCTTCTTCCTGGCCGACCTTACATTACCTGAACTGCCCAGACCTAACGCACAACTCCGTGAGAAGCAGCCAGACGCTCCCGCAACGATCCGATCCTGTCAGAGTCTCATTGTCGGAGCAATTCTCTCCGAAGATCCAAGTTGCGTCAACCAAGTGTGCGAAGGGATGCAATATAGCAGTCTGTTGATAACCTCTTCAACAAGCCTGCGAATTTTCACTTGAGATGGATTGAGCGTCAGGAAATACTTTACGTTTTCCACAACAATTCTTGATCATCTTGCCACTCCCACACTTACAGCGTTGGTTCGCCACAGGCTTGCCTGTGTGTTGCTTTTCGAGTACCCGTCTTCGTTTGGCTGAAGTCACGGTTGGCGAGGCACCTTCGCCAACGTCGGATCGACGTTGAGTCTCCATTCCTTCATATCGAATGTGCGACGACGCGCCATTCTGAAGACAAGCGAGGATAAGTGGGGCCGGGTCAAATCGGTCCTCGTCCACACCCGAGCGAAGTTTCCGTTGCCATTCGTCCAATTCGTTGTTATCCAGAATGCCCAAGGGAAGCGCTGCGCCTCCGGTCACGATAAAGTCGCCAAAATCGAGCAACCGCGTCATCAGAGTTGCGCCGGGCCGTGCCGTTTTGGAGAATCCGATGTCGACCAGCAATCGCGTTTCTTCCGTAAACAGATTCCGTACGTGGCAACCCACCCCCTGCTCAATACTCAGCACTGCTACCAACGCGTACGTGGCTCGCTGCATCGCGTGCAAACATTCCATCTCGTCGGAATCAGGATCAGGTGGAGATTCACATAGGTACTGCTCGATCGCATTGCGCCCCTTGCGATAGACGTCATAGATGCAGTAGTCCATCAGCACGGAAGTCTCGTCTTCATTGTCAAAAACGAACATTTCGCCACGTAGGATGCCAATCCTTCTCGCCCCATCATTGAGCACATCACTAGAAAGCCGGTGAACAAGTTTGTCATTCAGACGTAAGCGTATCGAGCGAAGACATCGGTAACGGGCGATAATATCTTTGGGAACCGCATCGTTGGAATGCGCGGCTTGAGTGGATGGCGATTTCCCGAAATTGAAGAGGCCCATGATTCACTTCCTTGTAGATGGGTTGTTAAGACCGTGGGCATGAATTGTACAGCTCTCATGTGATTGATTTCAACCCAAGTGTGGATTGAAGCTAGCATCCCAAGGAACATGCTAACTTTTTGGAATCCTGCCGGAGTACGCGATTCCCCAATGACTACACCACGCAAAGGACACTACCGTTACAAAATTCTCGAGAATGGGGCGCTTATGGCACAGAAAATCAGCGCCCAAAAGAAGCCAGTTATCGCTCCAGGTCACACGACATCTGCTACGCGTTAGCTGCGTCGGACCGACACGTCAAAGCTGATTTGACAATGATCATAACGCGCCCAGGAGGGCGTGTCCTTTGGCACTCGGCAGTTACCGTTACTACGTTCGGTGCAAGAGCAAGCCGCAGTTCGTCAATTGCCACAGAAACGCCCTACCAAGGGATCGATTCGGCACTCGCTAGCGCGCGGCGGTGTAATTGACCGCGAGCAGAATGGGCTCTCCAAGTAAAAGCCGTCGCTGAGGCTTCCTGTCATCCAATAGCATGCGTAGGAAACCCCCTTCGACTCGCACATTTCGCAGCCGAGCAACCTGGTGTCTGTCATCAGATTGACCGCGCGAAAAGACGGTGCCGAGTTCCCATGACCAACGGCGTTTTCGTTGCCGGATAGGGCGACTTGGTGCCACTCGCTTGCGCGCGGAGGGCTAAACGACCTCGGGTAGAAACGGAGGTTCCGGGTGCCCTTTACCCCCTAGATGGGCCAACGGCGTTGCTGACCAAGGTCGAACCATCTTTGTACAGTTGGCGGTAGGCATCAGGCATTCAAAAACGGCCCCAAGTGGGCAGCAATGGAATTCTTGAATGCGTCGGAGCGAATGGCTGATGCAGATACGGCAGATTGCAAAATGCGTTCGGATTCATCGTCCGAGCAGTCGTCATACTAGGGAGTTTCACTCCAGTGCACGTTTGACCACTAATCCAGGAATTGCTACAATTGACTGTGGTGGCGAGGACTCGTATAAATGTGCCGATGCCTGGTCTTAGGACCAGCTAGGCCGCCCAAGGGTCTTCGCCGATACCACGGGCGGCCATTATTATGCGCCGCCCGTGAGCATGAAGCAATTCGCTGTCATGGACAGCCGGGTTATGTTGCGTCGGCGCTTTCTCCCGGACCAAAAAAGAGTCGAGTAATAAAAGCACACGGGTTAAAAGCTCCCCGCAGTGGAAGTCGAGTTCGAGGAAACGGTGGGTTTACCCGAAAAGGGGTTTAATCCAGGCAACGGGCAGGTGGTTGATCCTGCACACGCGGCGACGCCCTGGTCCAAAAAGTGACTAATTGAAACCGCCGGCATAAATCGACACTTGGCTACCTGAAAAGAACAACGGATTGTTTGAACACACCCGTACCGTGAACTGGATTAGTCACGAGGGATGCCGCTACGCACTGGCGACTGCAGAAGCTATGCATAGTCCCATGACCACCAAGCTCTTTTCGCACGTATTCAAGCCGTCGCCGCACCTTTCGCGCGTCGCGCTACCTTCGCCCCGATCTTGACGAGCTTCTCTCGTAGCGTCGTTAACGACCAGTGCTTCACATCACGGGGCAAGGCTATGCATGGCGCATGGCGCATGGTGCATGGCGCATGGTGCATGGTATGCATGGCGCATGGTATGCACGGCGCATGGCGCATGGTGCATGGCGCATGGTGCATGGCGACATGGTGCATGATGCATGGTGCATGATGCATGGGTATGCATGGTATGCATGGTGCGTGGCGCATGGTGCGTGGCGCATGATGCATGATGCATGGTATGCATGGCGCATGGTGCATGGTTTGCATGGTGCATGATGCATGGGTATGCATGGTGCATGGTGCATGGTTTGCATGGCGTGATTCACGAATCCGATGCGAACCTTCCTGCCGAAGGCCGTCTCATTCGCCCGTGGTGGGAGTCAGGAGTAGGTACTCACCGGCCATGCTGATGAGGTGTTCGAGCAGACCCGTAATGCTGTGGCGACTGGTGTCCTCAAGGAAGTCTTTTAGCACGGCTGAATTCCTCAACCATGACTCGATGCCTGGACCAATATTGCTCTCGCTCGTACAGATCGTCACTGCCTGTACCTCATGCCCCAATCCGTCGATGATGTCTGCCCGAAGCTTCGGCGAGCGTCATGCCAGAAGGTTGGATCAGTATGCCCCTCTCCAGCGGTGGTGGGGCATGATCATGGTGCTACCGGCGGTCACTTCGCAGCGTCGCAGCTTCGGCCATGATCAACGAAGGAAGTGTCGCGCGTAGCAGCTCCAAGGAGGCTGGAATTCACGTCAAAACAATTATGCTGACGTAGACCAGGCTACCGACCGTGGTCAAGTCGGTTGTGGGAAGGTAAAGCTTTCGCCAGCGGTGCGCTAGGGACAGCTCTAGGCAATCTTCGGCCAAGGGCTGGGCATCGCCGGTGTACGGACAATCAACGATTTTCACGGACACGTATTCTTCGGCGTAGACTTTGATGTAGTTGTCGCCGTGAGTGACAACTAGAACACTTTCCTGCTTCCGTCTTTTTGGGGTATCATTACGCATTGTTGAGCCCTTCCGCCTGGCCAGCGAACTTCCACCCTCGCTGCGTCCAGGCAAGCTTTAGTTGGGCTTCTTCTCAATTAAGTGCTCGATCGACACGTCGTCTAACAACGCTTGTTGCCCCGCTGGGCTCTTACGCTGCCTGCAGAGTTCCGCCGGCCTGGCTGGCTTGAACAGCAGCGACCTTTTGTGCCTCTTGTTCTCTGTAATTTGACCGACGCCTTTTACTTTTCTCGGCATGTGTAAGCTCCATTTCTTTCCGTACGCCCTGACAGGCCGCAGCCTTTTTTTGCCTAGGGTTGCCCCGATAATCGAGACTTCAGGACGTTCGCAAGGTTGGTCATGGGGTTGTTCTTGATATCACTGGTACGAACAAGTTGAAATAAGCAAAGCTTCGGATCTTCCTCAGGTTGTCAGCTTGCCATTGTCGAAGTTCATCCAAAGGCATTCACACTTTTTCTCCTTCTTTTTCTTGCCGCTCGCCTTGTTATCGATTTCGCAATCTGCTCGACGCCAACCGTGTCGGGCGGCGTAGTCCTCGTACAGTGCGGACGGATAACCGCTTAACAAGAACTTGCCCTTAATTTGAGCCAGGGTCTGCAAAAGCTTCTCGTGTGCCATAGCATCCATCTCAAACGCATATGTTGATGTGGCAACTCGAGTCTCGTGCAGATACGGCGGATCGCAATAGAAGAGTGTGTAGGGACCGTCTTGGCGTTCAATTACACGGACAGCGTCATCTTGCAATATGACGACTGTCTTTAGCCGCTGGTGGACATCGCCCAGCCCTTCGATGGCGGTGAGCCAGGCAGATGTCTGCTCGTTCATACGACGGCGGGTGCGGTTTCTGGAAAGTGTGGCAAAGTCTTTCATCAGCCCCTGGCGTGATTGACGAGCACGAACGAAGAAACGAACAGCTCTTGCGACCGGATCACTTCCATTGACCGCCTCACCTGCATCAGACCACTCAACCTCGCTTAGAGGCATGCACTCCACTTGACGACAAAAGGCGACGAAGAGGACCGGGTCTTGAAGCACTCGCCAGAAGTTCATCAGCTCGCCACTGAGGTCATTGACGACCTCGCTGCACCCCCTCTGGTGTGACGGCAACTGTTCGCCGTTAACGGAAAGCCAATCCTTCGTGGGATCACGGGCGAGCAGGACAGACCCTCCGCCGAAAAAAGGCTCGACGAAATGCAAGTGCGGCGGCGTGTGGCCGATGATCCATTTAGTGAGATAGTGCTTGCCACCATGCCATTTGATCGGCTGAGTTAACTTAGTGTT
>Ga0310121_10005921_pt1 | contig 10383 bp, 8 predicted proteins | sample CB27_Tmax_986_MG_FD_203504 | JGI IMG/M metagenome (GOLD analysis project Ga0310121, IMG submission 203504) | Marine microbial communities from Western Arctic Ocean, Canada - CB27_Tmax_986 | ecosystem: Environmental > Aquatic > Marine > Oceanic | place: Canada: Western Arctic Ocean | collected... | reverse complement strand
GGCGACATATCCCAATCACCCGAACGCACGCTCTCCGGAACGGTCGAAGATTCACTCGGCGGGGCGATTCCGGCGGCGGTGGTCACGGTCGCGTGCAACGAGCGCACCGTCACCGTGAACGCCGACGATCGCGGAGCCTTTTCGGTCGAAGGGCTGCCGCCCGCCACCTGCCTCGTGCTCGCCGAGCGCGACTTGTTCACGCCGGCGACAGCGCAGGTGGACCTGACACGCGACGGTGCGACGTCGGTCCGGCTCGTCCTCCACGTGGCCGGGCTCGAAACGGAGGTCATCGTCACACCGGCGCGGGGCGCCGCCGAGCAGTCGTTCGACATCCCCGAAGCGGTGGCCGTCACCACGCGCGAGGAGATTGAGTCGCGGCCGCATCAGATCCTTCCCCAGGTGCTCCGCGAGGAGCCTGGTGTCCTCGTCCAGCAGACGACCACCGCCCAGGGCTCCCCGTTCATTCGAGGATTCAGCGCGCAGCGCATCGTGTACCTGATGGACGGGATCCGCTTCAACACGTCCACGTTCCGCAGTGGCGCGACGCAGTACCTCGGCTGGATCAACCCTTCACTGGTCGACCGCCTGGAGGTCGTGCGCGGCCCGTCATCCGTGCAGTACGGCAGCGACGCCATCGGCGGCACGATCAACGTCCTGAGCCTGACGCCGGCCCTGTCCTCCGCCGGACGGCAGGTGACGGGCGGTGTGGACGGCGTCTTCGGATCGGCCGACCTCAGCGGCACCGGCGACGCGACCATCCTCGTGCAGGACCGTCGATGGGCCGCGAGAATCGGGGGCGCCACGCGCCGCGTCGGCGAATTGCGCGCCGGACGGGGACGCGACTCGCACTCCGCCCTCACCCGTTTCCTCGGACTTCCGTCGACGCCGCAGTACACGAAGCTGCCCGACACCGACTTCTCGCAGTCCGGCGCGTACGTGGCGGCTGCGTTCGACGCCGGCGAGGACGCCTCGCTGCGGGCCGTGTACCTCCACGAGGAGCAGTTCGGGGTCAACCGCTACGACCGTCTGCTCGGGGGCGACGGCTGGCACCGCAGCGAGTTCGAGCCGCAGCGGCTCGATTTCGGCTACGTGCGCTACGACCGCGGGCGCACCGGGTGGCTCGACCGGCTGACGGCGAGCGCCTCGATCAACCGGCAGCAGGACGATCGCCTCGAGCAGCGCCGCCGCGACTCGCCCATCGAACGGCAGGACGCTCGGGTCGTCGCCATCGGCTACCAGGCCCAGGGCACCCGCGTGGTCGGCGGGCGCCACGCGCTGACGTTCGGCGGCGAGATCTACGACGAGTACATCGCCGGCGAACGCACGTTCGAGGATCCGCTCACGGGGACGCGCGCTCAGGTCAGGCCGAGGATTCCGGACGGAACCCGCTACACGAGCACCGGCCTCTTCCTCCAAAGCACCTCGGAAATCGTGCCCGGGCGGCTGACGCTCAGAGCGGGCCTACGCCACGGATATTTTCTGTTCAGAACCCGGTCCGATCCCAGCTTCGACATCCGGACCACCCGCGTGCCGATGGACGCGTTCACGTTCCACACCGGGGCGGTAATCGGACTGACCGACACACTCAACGCGACACTCACGGTGAGCCGAGGCTTCCGGGCGGCGAACGCGTTCGATCTCGGGGCGGTCGGTCTCAGCGGCGGCGGATTCGAGATTGCGCCCCAGACGGCGGAGAATCTCGGCAGTCTCATCGGGGACAGCGACGGAACCGACGCGGTGAGCACGGGCCGGCGCCTCGAGGGCCTCGCCCCGGAATCCGCGGTCGCGATCGAAGGTGGCCTGAAGATCCGGACGCCCCGCGTGTCGGCCTCGGTGAGCGTCTTCGACTTCGAGCTCAGCGACATCATCCAGCGCCGCGCCGCCATCTTCCCGAACTCAATCGTCGGTACGACGATCGCCGGCTTCACGATCGTCCGCCAGGACGCCGCGGGACGCGCGTTCGTTGAACAAGATCTTCGGCCGATCATAACCCGGGCCAACATCGAACGAGCGCGGGTGCTGGGGTTCGAGGCCGACCTCCGGGTCCAGGTCACCCCGGAGTGGCACGCCGCGGTGTATGCCTCGATGGTCAACGGCCACGAGCTCGGAACCAACCAGCTACTCAGGCGGATGTCGCCGCCGTTCGGCGGCGGGCGCATCCGCTGGTCGCCCGCCCGGCAGCCGTTCTGGATCGAGGGCACATCGAGCTTCGCATTCGCACAGCGCCGGCTCAGCCCTGGCGATCTGAGCGACGCGCGCATCGGCGCGCTCCGATCGCGCGAGTCGATCGCCGAGTTCTTCACCGCCGGCGCCACGGTCCTCGGCCTGGTGCAGAACGGCGTGCTGACCGCGACCGGCGAAACACTCTCGGAGGTGCAGGACCGGGTGCTCGGCGACGCGAATTCCGCCACGCTCTTCGATAAAACGCCTGGGTTCCTCGCGTTTGGCGCCCGGGCCGGCTGGCAGCTGCACTCGAACGTCGAGTTGACCGTGATCACGGAAAACCTGACGGACCGCAACTATCGGTGGCACGGCTCCGGCGTCGATGGGCCGGGCGCCAACGCCCAGGTCAGGCTGCGCTACACGTTTTAACAGCCCGTGGTGAAAGTCACGCGTCGCACAGAGAGCGTCGAGGCGCCCGCCACGCAAGGCGCGAGGAGGGAGATTACCGGGAGTATTTGACCCATCGTGGACAACGCTCACCGCCGCCCTTGGCGGGATGCTTCGGCGGTCGACTGCAGCGGGACTTTCACCACGGGCTGTTAAGGGCCGCACGCGAGCCGCTCATATCTTGTCGAGGTCGGTAAAGAGCCGCGGCGCCTGCTCGACCGGCTCGACGGTCGGGATGTCCTCGCCGGTCGCGGCGCCGAGCTCCTTGAAGCGCCGCGCCGAAGGAAAGACGCGCGTCTCCATCGAGCCCACCGCACGGTTGTAGGCCGCGACCGCCCGCCCAAGCGACTTGCCGACGTCCTCCACGTGATCAGCGAGCGTCCGCACGCGGTCGTACAGCTGCCGTCCGAGCTCGCTGATCGCCTGCGCATTCTCGGCAATCTGCTCCTGTCGCCAGCCGTACGCCACGGCCTTGAGCACAGCGATCAGCGTCGTCGGCGTGGCCAGCACGACCTGACGGGCCATGCCGTCTTCGAGGAGCGTCCGATCGGCATCGATGGCGGCTGCGAACAGCGCTTCGCCAGGCACGAACATCACGACGAACTCCGGCGTCTGCGGAAACTGCTCCCAATACGATTTTGCCGCCAGCTGGGTCATGTGGGTCCGCAGCTGCTGTGCATGGCGCTGCAGCGCCGCGCGCCGGGTATCCTCGTCGTCGGCTTCAATCGCATCCAGATAGGCATCGAGGGGCACCTTGGAATCCACGACGATTGTCCGCGTGTTGGGCAAACGCACCAGCAGATCAGGCCGCACGCGGCCGTCGTCACCGGTGACCGCCACCTGCGGCTCGTAGTCGCAATGCGCCGACATCCCGGCCAGTTCGACGACCCGATGCAGGGTCATCTCCCCCCACCGCCCCCGCACCTCGGGCCGGCGAAGCGCCTTGACGAGATTCCCGGTCTCCCGCTGCAGCTGTCCCTGCGACGCGCTGAGCTGCTTGAGTTGCTCCTCGAGCCCGCCGAACGTCCGCTGGCGCGTCTCCTCCATCGCCACGACCTGCTGCTCGTAGCGCTTGAGCGTATCCTGAATAGGTCGGATGAGCGCGTCGATCGCCTCCTGGCGCTTGCCCACGTCCCCCTTCGTCTCGGCCACGATCGACGCGAAGGACTGCTTGGCCAGATCAAGAAACGACTGGTTGTTACTCTTGAGCGCGTCCGCGCTGAGCGCGCGAAAGGTGTCGGTCAGCCGGGCGGTGGTCTCCTCGACGAGCCGTTGCTGGTCGCGGAGGCTCTCGCGCACCTGCTCCAGCCGAGTCTCGGCCTCGGTGCGCGCGCGGCTCTCGGCATCGAGCGCGGCCCGTACTCCGTCGAGCTGCCGATCGTTCGCCGCCAGCTGCTGACGCAGCTCATCCCGCACCCCCTCGGCGGCCCGGGTCCTGGCCTCCAGATCGGTGTCGTGGCGGGCGGCCGTCGTCCGCTGCCGGGCACTCACCAACGCCCACGTCACGGTGGCGCCTCCGAGCGCGGCGATGAGGGCAATCACAAGCTCAGTCGTCATGCGGGCACGACCCGCCTTCGAATGCGAGGCGACAAGACTGCAGTAACATACGCTCGACCGATGTACGTCCAGGATACCGCAAAGACCGCGACGGGCCACGGTCGTGCCTGACGCCAAGGTCGCCGCGTACGACCTCGTGCTCGTTGGGTTCGGTCACGTCGGACGCCGGTTCGGCCGCCTGCTCGGCGAACAACGCGACCGCCTCGCCCGCGAGCATCGCCTGGCCTGTCGCGTCATCGGCATCGCCACCCGAAATCATGGCGCCGCGATCGATCGACGAGGTCTCGACCTGGACCTGGCGATCGATGCAGTCGAGCACGGCCGATCGCTGACGGCGCTGCATGCCGCACACGAAGGCCGCGCGCCCACCGATGGCCGGGGGCTCCTCGAACAGCTCGGCCATTGCCGGGAGGCGCCGCCGCGCGTCGTCGTAGAGACGACCCTGCTCGACGTCGAGACGGGACAGCCCGCGATCGACCACGTGCGCTCGGCGATCGATGCGGGCGCCCATGTCGTCACAGCCAACAAAGGTCCCGCCGCCTTTGCCTATCGCCAGTTGCGCGACCGGGCGGCCGGAGCCGGCGTGATGTTCCTGACCGAAGGCGCGGTGCTCGACGGCATCCCGGTACTGAACCTGGTGCGCGAGACGCTGCCGACGGTGCGGATCGACGGCTTCCGCGGCATCGTCAACTCGACGACGAACCACGTGCTGACCGCGTTGGAGAACGGCGCCAGTGCCGTGGAGGCGCTGGCCGCCATGCAGGCTCAGGGCATTGCTGAAGCCGACGCCTCGCTCGACACGGACGGCTGGGACGCCGCCGCCAAGACGGCGGTGCTGATCAACGTGCTGATGGACGGCCGCGCGACGCCGCAAACCATCGCGCGCACCGGCATCGCCGACGTATCGACGGAGGAGGCCCAGGCAGCCCGCCGCCGGGGGCGCCGCATCAAGCTCGTCGCCTCGGCGGAGCGCCGCGGGAACGTCGTCCGCGGTTCGGTCGCCCCGACGGAGCTTGCCGCAAACGACCCGCTGGCCGGGCTCGACGGGCAGGCCAATGCGGTGGTGTTCCGCACGGACCTGCTCGGCGAGATCATGATCGCTGAGCTGGACGGTGGACTGACCCAGACCGCGTTCGCACTGCTGGCCGACCTCGTCACGATCCGGAGAGCAGCACGGACGGCGGCAGCGACCCTTTGATACACTGCGCTGCGCCTTAAGGCACCTTCGGGTTAGACGAAGCCAACCGACCCACTTTCAGTCCGATGATCCCAGCCACCACACCGTCCACCCCGAACCGCGGCCCGCTCGAAGGGATCACGGTGCTCGACATGACCCGCGTGCTCTCAGGTCCCTACTGCACGATGATGCTGGCTGACATGGGCGCGCGGGTCATCAAGATCGAGCGTCCTGGCCGGGGCGACGACACGCGGGCCTGGGGGCCGCCGTTCGTCAACGGCGAGAGCGCGTATTTTCTGAGCGTGAACCGGAACAAGGAAAGCGTGACGCTCGATTTCAAGATGCCCGACGGCCGGCGGGTGCTCGACGCGCTCATCGCGCGAGCCGACGTGCTCGTCGAGAACTTTCGGCCGGGCACGCTGGCCCGACTCGGCCTCGGCTTCGACGCGGTGCACGAACGACATCCGCGGCTCGTCTACGCCTCGGTCTCGGGATTCGGTCAGACCGGCCCGCGCCGACAGGAGCCGGGGTACGACGCCGTCGTCCAAGCGGAGGGCGGCCTGATGAGCATTACCGGCAGCGCCAACGGACCGGGCTACCGGCTCGGCGTCGCGATCGCCGACATCACGGCTGGCATGTTCGCCGCGTACGGCGTGGCGGTGGCGGTCCTGGCGCGCGAGGGGACCGGCCGAGGACAGCTCGTCGATGTCGGGTTGTTCGACTCGGTCGCCGCGCTGCTGACCTATCAAGCCGGAATCTATTTCGCCACTGGCGCCGTACCCCAGCGCTTGGGCAACCGCCACCCCACGATCGCGCCGTACGAGACCTTCGCAGCGGCTGACGGCGAGTTCGTGCTTGCGGTCGGCAACGACGCGCAGTGGCTGAAGTTCTGTGCCGTGGCTGGACTGTCGGATCTGGCGGCGGACCCGCGCTTCGCGACCAACCGGTCGCGGGTGACCGCGTACGACGAGCTCCGGCCATTGCTCGAGCGGGCGCTGCGCACTCGGCCACGCCACGCCTGGATCAAAGAGTTGACGGCCGTCGGCGTCCCGTGCGGTGCTGTCCGGGACCTCGACCAGGTCCTGTCCGATCCTCAACTTGCCGCACGTGACATGGTCGTCGAACTCGAGCATCCGGTGGCTGGCGCCATTCGCGTGCTGGGCGTTCCCGTCAAGCTCTCCGGATCAGCGGGGGCGGTCCACACACCACCACCGTCGCTCGGCCAGCATACGGACCACGTGCTGCAAGACCTGCTGGGGCTCGACGAGGGTGCCCGAATCCGTCTGCGCGAGGCCGGCGCGACTTGACCGACTAGCGGGCTGCTAGGCCACAAACGGCCCGAGGCTCTCGAGCAGGAATTCCAGGACGTCCTCGCGGGTAAGGCCGGACACGGCCTTGTCCGGCTGCAGCGGGCGCTCGGCCTGCGCGGTCTCACGGCCCCGGCGCACGCTCGAGCGGCCCATGACGACCGGGCGGACGCCCGACACGTCGAGCGAGAGCTCGACAAAACTCGGCAACGACCTCGCCGGAACGAGGCGCACGACGCCAGGCGGCGTGACGAGCTCGAACCGATGTCCCTCGGCCTTGAGCGCCGTGATCATGAGACGACACACCGGAATGGCCACCGCGTCCAGGAACTGTTCGTAGTCACCAGCCGCCACATCACGCGCCGTCTGCTGTCGCGTCGCCAGGTGTTTGGCCTCGTCAATCGTCTGCTTCAGTCGCCGGCGCACGTCGGATACGTTCATGGCTGATTCTGGTCGGGGCGAGGCGGCCCGCTCGTCACGTCGTAGACGCGCACGAGCTCGACCAGCTTATACCCCCGCGTCTGATAGGGCGGCACGACGCGCCCGGTTTTCAGGTACTGCAGCATCCCGTCGTCGCCGTAATCGGCCTCGCCAACCGCCTCGACCCCGGACAGGGTCCGCTCGAGATCAGCCAGCGCCAGACACGGCTCCTCGACCGTCATCGACGCCGGCCAGAACCCGAAGCGGCGCACGCGCCGCCTGACGGCACATGTCCGAAACGCCACGTAGATCTCGTTGCTGATGAGCTGGTAGCCGACATCGGCGCGGGTCGCCGGCGCGTCCTCCACGCGAAGAAACGCCACCTCGTCGATCGCTTCAATCGCGTCAATCAGCGCCCGGGTGAACGCGCCGTCGCCCGACCACTCGGAGGTATCTACTGGCATCGCGCGCAGGGCCGTCTCTCTACTTCACGGCGCGGTGGATCGCCATCAGTCCGCCCAGAACCGGGTACACCTCGACCTCACGAAACCCGATCGCGCGCATCCGATCCGCCACGCCGTGCGCACCAGGATACCGCCGAATGGAAGCCGGGATGTAGCGGTAGGTGTCGGGATCGCCGTGCAGCAGCACCCCCAAGCAGGAGCCGACCACCGTCAGATACGCGAGGTACACCGTCCGCAGCAGCCACGATCGCGGACGGTCGAAGTCGAGCGACACCAGGCGCCCGCCTGGGCGGAGGACCCGATGCGCCTCGCCGAGCGCCGATTCCAGCACCGGAACATTGCGGAAACCGTAGCCGGTCGTGACCAGGTCGAACATCCGATCGCCCAGAGGCAGCGCCCCCATGTCCCCGACCAGGAACTCGACCTGCCCCGGCTTGGCGCTCGCCAGGTCGACCATCCTGGGCGTGATGTCCAGGCCGACGACGCGACGGACCCGTCCGGCCATCGCGAAGGCCAGGTCCCCGGTGCCGCAGGCCAGATCCAGTACGGCCTCGCCGCGCGCCGGGCGGGCCAACGCAATCAGACGCGCCTTCCAGCGCCGGTCTCGGCCGAACGACAGCAGGCACGTGATGAGGTCGTAGCGATCGGCAATGGTCGTGAACAGCCGCCGCACATAGCGGCGTTTCGTGTCGGGCGAGGAAAAGGCTGTGCGGAGGCTCACCGGCGAGCTAGAACGACTTCGATCGTGCCGCGCATCAGCGCGCGGTGCGGGCTGCACTCGTAGATGTAGCGTCCGATCCGGTCTGGCACGCGGAACACGACGGCGTCGCTCGAGGGTCCGTCGAGTCTGGGGGTCCCGACGTCCCAGGCGTCCACGACGAAATCATGCGTGACGCCGGACTGCTCGTTCCGCAGCACCAGCCGGACCATCTCGCCGGCTTCCACGCGAATCCTGGGGTTCGGCTGCGACTCGCCGTCCAGGTAGAACGCCATGCCGCGGACCACGACGAGGATGTCGCGGGGCTCAGACGAGGGCTCGATCAGGCGCGGCAACATCCCGGCCACCGCCAGGCCCGTGAGCCCCAGCAGCACGGCAACCGCTGCCTGCCCGCCTGCAGTGCGTCTCCAGGTCATCGCTCAGCCCACCAGCATGCCGGTCACGTACATGATCGCAAACCCGGCGCACAGGCCGCTCAAGGCCGGCGCCGTCGACAGGACCCGAACGGCCGGTCCCTCCGGTGCCATCTGGCGCACGATCTGCACCACGACCTGTGCGATGGCGCCCGCACCGATGCCCAGGAAGAGGACCGACCACAGCGGCGAATAGACGAGGCCGCCCAGCCAGGCGCCGGCGATGGTCGGCACCCCGCCGATCAGCCCGAGCCGTACCAACTCGCCCACGCGGACCCGGTGGCGGGCGAGCGGAGCCACGATCGCCAGCCCCTCCGTCGTGTTGTGCAGCGTAAAGCCGACGATGAGCAGCGTGCCGAGGCCCGCCTCGCCCAGCGCAAAGGCGGCGCCGATCGCAAGTCCCTCACCGAAGTTGTGCAGCCCGATACCGACGGCAATCAGCAGCGCCAGCACCCACGCGCCACCGGGCGCATCGGCCGCCGTCGCGGGCCGTTTCGCTCGCAGCCAGCCGCCCAGCGCCTCCAGTCCCAGGTAGGCCCAGAACGCACCGAACATGAACAGGACGACGCCCTGATACGACTCCGGCATCACGGTGGCGACCTCCAGCCCCTCCTGCCCCGCATCGACCATGAGGAACAGCAGCAGCCCGACCGTCAGCGAGAGCAGAAACGCCAGGCCGGTCCGGCTGAGTCGCGCGACCAGCGGGAACCAGAGCAGGCCGATCGCGACCGGGATGACGCCCACGTAGATCCCGATCAGCGTGAACACGACGAAGTACCGTCCGTCGGGCCGCGGTGTCTCGACCGCGACCGCGATCTCGTGGTCGAAAGTCACGCCGGTCGACGTGACGACACGGACCACGTGGGTCTCACCATTCACCCACGGATACGGAATGGTCAACGTGGCGCTCTGCAGATGACCGAGTTCGTTTCCGGCATCCGACGTGAACGCCCAGTAGGCGTCGTCCACCTGGACCTGGCCAATCGTCACCGGGTCCGGACCGTCGTTCAGGACGGTCAGCGCGATCTCGTTGGGCCGCAACTGGACCGCCGAGAACGTGAGCGCCTCGACCGGCGGGTGCGCGTCGGCGCCGATGATGTCGCTCGGCCAGCTCCACGTAATGAGGACCAGGAGCCCCGCCAGCAGGACCAGTGGCGCCAGGCCGATCAGCCACAGAGGGCCGGTCGGCGTCCTCGCTGCCTTCACGCCGTCGCCCGGCTCAGGTATCACGCCGGTCCTCCTCCGCCAGGAACAACCCCATCCACCCGAGCTCGGCAAACTCGGTCTGATGCGCATGGAACATGAACTGGCCCGGGTAGCGGAACGTCGTCTCGATTACCGCCCGTTCCCCTTGACACAGCATCAGGGTGTCGGTCGTCTCGTTTGGCGCCAGGCGGGTGCCGGTGCGGGAGACGTCGAAGAACATGCCGTGCATGTGGATGCTGTTGACCGGATCGAACTCGGTCAGATTGACGAGGTAGATACGAACCAGCTGTCCCACCTTCACGCGGACCGGCTCGTGCATGTGATAGTGCGCGACCGTGTTGACCGCATACACCTCGTTCTCGGCGTCGAAGTTCGTATCGAACCCGTTCATCACCATCACCAACTCGTCGGCCGGAGGGCGCGCCGGCACGCCGTCCACGTCCTTCGGGTCGACGATGAAGACACCGTACAGCCCCTTGTGGATGTGCCGCTTCAGCGGCGCCGAGTGACA
>Ga0310121_10005920_pt1 | contig 10383 bp, 11 predicted proteins | sample CB27_Tmax_986_MG_FD_203504 | JGI IMG/M metagenome (GOLD analysis project Ga0310121, IMG submission 203504) | Marine microbial communities from Western Arctic Ocean, Canada - CB27_Tmax_986 | ecosystem: Environmental > Aquatic > Marine > Oceanic | place: Canada: Western Arctic Ocean | collected... | reverse complement strand
CTTGGCATTCAGATGATCCAACGCGCCGCTGAGCGATATCCGTGGGAGATAATGCAGGTCGAGTTTCCATTTACGGAGACCGGCTTGGTGGAAGCAACGGACACGGCAATCGCGATGAAGTGTGTGAAGGCAACGATTGTGCCGGATTAGTACCCCGTCAACGTGGATAAACGTGGATATGATAGGTAGCTCAGCCCCTTGTGGGCGCTCTTCTACGCACAAAGCGGGCACAAGGCCCTGCGCTACAGCCATCGAAATTAAATTGACTATGCACTAGGAAAAACGCATGGATTTCGGAGTCAAAGACAAAGTCGCAGTCGTAACGGGCGCGAGCGAAGGCTTGGGGAAAGCGATAGCCCTGGTCCTGGGACAAGAGGGCGCTCGGGTCGCCATCACTGCTCGTCGCTCCGAGCAATTGGACTCGGCAGCCAGTGAAATTCGAGATCAGACGGGCGCGGATGTGCTCGCTGTTACTGGCGATATGTCCGCCAAAGCGAACGTGGAGACCTTCATCGGCGCGGTGGTGGATAAATGGGACACAGTGCATGTTTTAGTCAACAACGTTGGCCGCGCTATGCGGGGGAAGTTTGCCGATCTTTCACAAGACGAATGGCGCAACGCTCTCGATGCGAATCTATTCAGTGCGATCTATTGTACGGAGTTGGCGCTACCGTTAATGCGCCGGTAGCGCTGGGGCCGCATCATCAACATCGCCGCCGTCTCGGCGAAAGAGCCGCCCGTCGGCTTGCTGGCGTCGAACGTCGCCAAATCCGGTATGCTCAGCTTTTCGAAGACGCTCGCTGGTGAAGTCGCCGCCGAAAATATCACCGTGAACAGCATCCTGCCTGGCCGCATCCTGACGCCGCAATTGACCGGTTGGTGGTCAGAGGAAGAGATCGAGAAAATTGCGGAGGCGCAGATTCCGGCGAAGAGATTTGGTGTGGCGGAAGAGTTGGCGGACCTGGTTGTGTTTCTGGCGTCCGAACGCGCGAGTTACATAACCGGTAGCACGATTCCGGTTGACGGCGGAATGTCGAAAGGGCTTTATTAGTTTACATACTACTCTGGAAGTTTGCGCATGCGGGTATGAGTCCAACCACCGTCCAAATGGATCACTTGCCCCGTGAGGTAACTCGCCGCATCGCTGGCGAGGAAGTGAACCAGGTCGGCGACTTCTTCGACTTTCCCGTGCCGGCCGCGCGGGATCTCGTCCACGAATAACTGGCGCAATTCTGAATCGCCTTCCAGCAATGGCGTATTCATCGGCGTCTTGATCATATGCGGCGAAACTGCGTTGACGGTGATGTTGTCTTTGCCAAGCTCGACGGCCAGCACGCGCGTCAACGAGACCATCCCGGCTTTACTGACGGTGTACGTGCCATAATCTGCGACTGCGAGATCGGTGACGGGCGAGGTCACGTTGATGATCCGGCCACCCCCCGCCGCCTTCATCGTTCGCCCGGCGACTTGTGCGCACAGAAATGCTCCAGTCAGATTAATGTTCAGGACACGTTGCCACTCTTCCAGATCGGTGTCTAATATCTGACCCACGGCAATGATGGCAGCATTATTGACCAGGATATGAATCGCGCCGAAGGCTGCCAGCGTCTCGTCGTGCAGGTGTTGGACATCTTCGGGCACAGAGACATCCCCCTGGACCGCGATGGCCTCGATGCCCTCGATGCCTTTATCGGTTAGGAGTTGCTGGGCAGCCAGGCCCGACTCGAGGTTGCGGTTAATTATGGCAACGCGTGCGCCCGCCGCGCCAAGCCGCTCGGCGATGCCGAGGCCGATGCCCTGGATCCCTCCGGTGACTATCGCAACTTTGCCGTTGAGTTCTTCGGTGCCGTTCATACGGCCTCCACTTCACTCTATTTTGATCCAACCGCCGGCAGCACTGGACTCACGTGCCGCGTCCAACACACGTTGCACGTACAAACCGTTGTTGAAGGTGGCCGCGGGACTCAGGCCGCTGTGGTCGCCGTTCTCAAGCATTGCGCGCAAGGCCTCTGCGAAGTGGAATGAGCCGCGTACCCAGACGTTGTTGGGAAGGTCCGCGGGAATCGTCAGCGCCTCGGCCGGGACGATCGTCTCCGCGTAGGGCGATCCCTGGCGGTGGCGTAAGAGTTCGCTGCCGTCGAATATCAGTGTACCTTCCGACCCGACCGCAATCATGTGCGTGATGTCGAGACCCGGCGAAATTCCGTTCGACTGCAACAGCCCGGCGATGTCGCCGAAGCGCAGGCGCAAGGTAAAGAAGTCGTCGCTCGTGGCCGGATGTGAATCGCCGGCGGCATCATCGCGCTCGCGGATGAATGTGTGCAGGTCACCGCTGACCGATTCTGCTCGGCGGTCGAGTATGAACGTCGCGGCGTCGATCAGATGGCTGCCGACTGCGCCCAAAACCCCACCTCCGGCTTCAGTTGTGTGCCACCAGTTCCACGACGGATCGATGCCCCAGTCGTACCACGCTGTCCCTCCGAACGAGCGGACTTCGCCGATGTCGCCGTCCGCGATCAGTGCGCGCATTTTTTGCAACTCGGGCAGAAAACGTAGTTCGTGATCGATGAGTGAAAGCTGTCCCGAATGAGCTTGTGCCGCTGCAAGCATCTGCTCGGCTTCGGCTGCGTTGAGCGCCGTCGGTTTTTCGCAGATCACGTGCTTACCTGCCACAAGGGCGGTGGGCGCCATTCCAACGTGCGCCGCCGGTGGGGTCGTGATGCTGACGAGTTCGACGCCCGGTTGCCCGATCACCGCGTCAAAATTCGCGCTGCCAAACGGAATTGACAACTCGGCCGCCTTCGAGAGCGCCTTCTCCTCCGTCCGCCCCCAAAGGCCGACGATCTCCAGACCTGCCTGTCGGAAGATCGGTGCCTGGATATTGACGCCCCAGCCGGTACCGATGAGGGCTACTTTTATAGTCATTGGATAGCTACTCCATATATTTATTGGATCATCTGCTGTTCGCCATCGCTCGAGTAGTTGGTAAAAACCGTTTTTGTGCGACTGCCATGTGGCTGATCACTTTGAGCGACCGTCCGGCAGTGGCCATTAGATTGCCGTCGATCCTATCGGTGAGCAGACACAGCAGGCCGTCGATACCTTCCACCTTCTTCAATAGAACTTCATACGTTGGGGTAGGGAATTCTGCTAGACTTCGACATCGGCCACTTCACTCGCCATTTGCAACCCCTTCTCGGGGATAATGCGCGTTACGAAAACTTTAGGTTCAGTCATGTTGTATCCATAAGTTAGTGTTGCGATCGCCGCAAGAGTTAACGCAGACGAGTTCCCCGTGTATAGTGCTGTCAGACCAGACTTGTAAGGCCTGGATCGGCTGCTCCGATGTAAGTCAGTGATACGCTGTCGTCGGCGTTATGCCCACCTGTTGCAGCGGGTGAGGACGGTTAGAATCAGCCCCCAGGGTAAGCTGGTCTTTTTTTATTTGCGCCCAAGCACCTCGCTCTTGACCTTGGCCTCAATGAGACAATAGAACGTCTCATCCTCCACCGGACTTTTCAGACGCTCACTAGGTGATTTCATTGATGAATATAAAAACGTGCCTAGTGATTATTAATCCTCTGACCGGAACGTTACGCCACCAGCCAATTGTTCGATCTGCGGATAGGTGCGCTTGACCAATTGGAAAAGTAGAATCCCGAGGATGCCAAGGCCAACCTGGATCAGGTTGATCGGCAATTCGGCGAGAGCACCGGCAGTCCCAAAGCCGTAAACAGTTGCTTCCCCGACAAAGTAAACGGCCACAAGTGCCAACCCACCCACGATTAAGCAGGTGAGCATGCCGCTCCAACCCTTCTTCCAGCCAAGCCAGCCGGCCAGCAATCCGAGCGAACCATGCGCAATGAGAGTCAGCGGAGCAAAGCTGCCGTAACCCAGTACCAGATCGGCGATTGCCGCGCCAACACCTGCAGCAACAAAACCAACCAATGGGCCAAAAGCCATAGCCACAAAAATCTCGGCAACTGCGCCTGGGTGCGTGAAGCCACCGGTTGCTGGAATTGGAACCGGCACACTAGCGACGAGTACTGTTACTATAGCAATACAAACCGCTGTAACGGCAATAGTTTGAGCCTACATGATTATCGAGTCTCCTTTGCTATGTTCTTAAATTCATAAGGCATACTCAATGGACAGGCGTTTGAGCTAAAAACGTATCCAGAGAACACACCGTATGAGGAAATAAGAAATCTTTTCATACTTGGGCACAACATTTTCTCTTGTAGGAGTTGCGCAGTTGAAAGCATTTGTAGCGTGGATCAGCGAGATATGAGCGGATTGCATCACAAATGTGCTGCTTCAATGCTTGCTGCTATCCTTATATTTGCCAGGCATCCGGAATAATAAAATGCGCACTAATCAAAGCCTATCTCCAGATCGTTTGCCGCCGAAATTTCGAAGTCGCTGTCTGCTGCCATTATCGCTAACCTTCCCGCTCATGATTTACCTCTCATTCGTTCTCAGTCAGAACTCTAAACCAGGCCTCCGACCACACACGTTTCGTTCCTGCGATCACAAACTCGGATGACTCTTCCGCGTCCTGCGATTTGACTTCAAAGCCAATCCAGGGTCGCTCTGATTTTCCTTCTGCTAAGTAGCCAATCTTGAACAACGCGCGGATAATTCGACAAGTTCGTCCACATCGTTGCAGCCGCCCGGCCAGCCGAAGCGCAGGTGTAGGTCTCCGTATCCGGGCGTGTTTGGGTCAACTACACAATTGCCGACATGTGCGTGTACCAGATGGTCTTGAAGCAAAGTCAGCGCCGGTTCGCTTTGCTCGAATAGCAGTGGCTGGTGGCTTAGGTCATACAGCAGCCCAAAATCGGGATAGTTCACGCGGATGGCCTGCGCGAAATCGGCGGCGGAGTCGCTCGGCCCGATCAGGCACTTCTTGTCGATGACGCGGTGGAGGTTTCGCAGGTGAGTGCGATGTCTTTGTCGGCAGCGTAGGCGCACGCCTCCTTGACGGAACTGACGAGTGCCTCCAACGCTGCGGGACGAGCTGCATCGCCGGAGTCTTTGCCGGTAAAAAAGCAACCCGCTCCGCACTATCTCGGCCGCCTTATCGATGTTCGCTTTCAGTTGCCCGACGGCTTTGCTGCGCTTAGCTCCGTTGAAGCTGTTCAGATTGAGCTGCTGCCGGAGCAGGGCGGATTGCGCGGCGTGACCGATCTGCATGTGACTGGTATCCAGAACGGCCTTGGTTGCGGCGCGCGTGTCGGGATCTTTGATCCACCCGATTTCAATGGCGTCAAAGAATGGATCGGCCGCGATCTGGCTGACGGTTTCGACGATTGGCTCATCGCCGCCGAGGCACTCTTGATACGCCATGAAGTGCACGACGCTCAACGTACAGAAGTGGCTCCAATGTTTCTCCACGTGGTCTACTCCTTGCCGTTCTCGTTCCTGCTCAGAGTTAAGCGCGTGCCGTCGCTGATGGTGCGGAACTCGGTGGCGTCTCCCAGCACCTGTCCCAGGATGTTGACCGGACTCGCGGCCCGCGGCTGGTTGCCGGTGCTGACGGGGGTCGGGCCAAAGAAAATACAGAAGGCGCTTCCCACCGGCCAATAGCCTAGTTCGCCGACGTCGATATCCGCGCGGGCATCCGGGTCTTGTTCGGCCGCGACCGGGATGCGGAAGTAGATTTCGTCACCCCAGGTATTCGCGCTGCCTTCAATCGGGAGCGCTTCCCATATTTGGCGTGCCGTCGGGCTGTCGTTTAATTCGGCCTGCATTGAAACTCCGCCGCCTGTGATTGTGATCGTGTTCATTTCAATTCCTCAGCCTGTCGGGAAATATTCGGGGTGCCGCGGATTGGCACGCGGATGACGCTGACATGTGCGGATCTTCGCGGGTATTAAATTGCGGTAAATCCGCGTGAATCTGCTCGATCCACGTTATCCGCGTGCCATCTCACTTTCGTGCTGCTGAGAACACTACTTCCCCACCCTTGACGACTCCGCTAGGTATTAGAGCCTGGTCGGCGATCACCGTCTCTCGTTCTCGGCTCTTGCTGGCGTCCGTCAATGAAACCGGTCCGTCAACCAATTCAAGGATGGTCACATCACCCAAGGCGCCAGGCCGGAGCGAGCCCAATTGGTCTTCCATGCGAATCGAACGCGCCGGTTCGAGCGTCGTCTTCTTAACAATTTCAGGCAACGACATGCCCAGGTGCAGGAACTTGGACATAGTCTTCACCAGATCAAATACCGGGCCGTGCACGTTGTGGGCGTGCACGTCGCTGCTGATGGTGCCGGGCGGGAAGTCTTGGGCCAGCGCCTGGCGCGCGACCTCGAACGAAAAGCTGCCGCGTCCATGACCGAGGTCAAACAGCACGCCACGCCCGGCGGCGGCGCGCACTTCCGGCCGGACTTTCCCGTCTGCCAAAACACCGTCCGGCCGGTCGTGAAAACAATGCGTAAGGACATCACCGGCGCGCATCTCGGACAGTATTTCGCGCAATGGGGGAACTGAGTTACCAAAGTGAACCATGATAGGCAGCCCGGCCGCATCGGAAACTTCGCGACCGCGCTTGAGCACCTCATAGCCGTTCTCGCCGACCATATCCTTTTCCAAGCGCATCTTGATTCCCAGTAAAACGTCGCGATTGGACTCGATGGTTTGCAGGGCGGCCCTGGTGTCCGCGTAGCGGAGTTCTTCCAGTTCGCCCGGCGGGCATTCGGTGAGCATGCCGATCATCGAAAGATTTAGATACGCCAGGATGCGAGTCTGCGACACATCGATTACGTATTGGCGCAGCCCAGGGAATGTGTTCGCGCCGGCCGAACCGGCGTCCACTGCGGTCGTCACCCCTTTGTGCAGACAGTTCGTGTCTGCGTTGACGCCGTAGTGGGAGACTCCTTCGTACACGTGAACATGGATGTCGATCAGGCCGGGAGTGACAATGCGGCCACGCGCGTCGAGTACCCGCCTCCCTTCACTCGGCGGGATGGCCTTTTCGAGCGCGGAAATCTTTCCGTCAGCGATGGCAATATCGCGAACGTCGTCCAGCTCTTGTGATGGATCGATGACCCGTCCGCCGGCGATTAGTAAGTCGTACATCGCCATTACAGTACTTCCCTGAACGCGCGTAAGGTGGTATTGATATCCTCGGTCGAAATCCAGTAATGCGCGACGGCACGAAAAAAACGATTCGGGCGTGGCTTTAGCACGATGTCCATGTGCTGCAAGCGCTCGGATATTTCTTCTGCCGAGTGCGGCACATCGTCGTGGATGCGAAAGAATACGATATTGGTGCGAATGAGCGACGGATCGATATCGATGCCGGGAATTTCGGCCAATCCTTTCGCTAGACGCTTTGCGTTGCCATTGTCGTCGGCCAGGCGGTCGATCATGTTTTCGAGCGCGTAGATGCCGGCGGCGGCGATGATGCCGGCCTGCCGCATTCCGCCGCCCAAAACTTTGCGCTCGCGCCGCACCTGATAAATGAAATCGGCGCTGCCGCAGACGACCGATCCGACAGGACAACACAAACCTTTGGAGAGGCAGAACGTGAGCGAATCGACCGGCGCAACCAATTCGCGCGCGGACACGTTTTGTGCCGCGGCTGCGTTGAAGATGCGCGCGCCATCCAAATGCAAACGCAGGCCGTGCTTGTTTGCTAAGTCTCTGACGGACTGTGTGTATTCGACCGAAAGCGGTGCACCATTTTGGGCGTTATGCGTATTTTCCAATCCGATCAAACGTGTGCGCGGATGGTGTTGGTCATTCGGGCGAATGGCGGCCTCAATATCCTCGAGTCGCAGCGTGCCATCAGCTTGATTGGGAATCAGATGCGGCAATAACCCGCCAACCGCAGCGACGCTACCCTGTTCAAAGCGAAAGATGTGCGCCTTGTCGCCGAGAATGATCTCGTCGCCGCGCCGGCAATGCGCAAGGATCGATGATAGATTGCCCATTGTCCCGGAGGGCACGAATACGGCGGCTTCCTTTCCCAAGAGTTGTGCGGCTTTGGCTTCGAGTGCGTTGACGGTAGGGTCTTCACCATATGCGTCGTCTCCAAGGGGAGCTTGCCACATCGCTTCCATCATCGCAGGCGGTGGGTGAGTGATGGTGTCGGAGCGCAGGTCTATTTTGCCGTTGAGCATAATGTTGGTGTCCGTAGAGAGTAGACTATCATTGTAGCTGATGTTTCAGTAAATACGATGCAAGTGCAAAAAGATTCTCTGCCGATTGAAAACACGCAGCGGCTTTTGCGTTACCGCTGGGTCGTGTTTGGCATTCTGGCTGCCTCTCAGCTTGCGATCTTTTTCACATGGGTGGTTCCGGCGACCATCGGAACCCGCCTCGCCTCAGAGTGGAACCTGAGCGCGACCACACTCGGACTGCTAGGGTCATTCGTTTTCTATCCGTATGCCATCATGCAGGTGCCGGCCGGATACATCACTGACACGGCCGGACCGCGCAAGGCCGTGACCTTCGCTATGTTGATTATGGGGGTTGGACAGATCGTGTTCTCCTTAGCCACCAGCCTCGCCGTTGGACTGCTTGGTCGCGCGCTCACTGGGCTGGGTGGTGGCATGGTGCTGATCGCTATTCTAAAAATCCTGGTTGCCTGGTTTCGCCGCAACGAGTTTGCGACGATGGTCGGTCTGAATGGCACGATCGGATTTGGCGGCGCGATCCTCGGTACCGCACCGCTGGCCTTCGTCGTGGCGCAAGCCGGCTGGCGGCTGCCGCTGCTGGTTATGGGGGGCGTCACGTTACTGCTGGCAATCTTGAATTGGGTTTTGGTGCGCGATGATCCGCGCGAGTTGGACATGCCTGGCATTGACGAGATTGATTCCACCCCGCGGCCGTCTGCTGGCAATGGTACAGCGCCCGTGAAGAGCAGCGCGCTGATCAAAGAAGCGTTCTTAACGTGGCGGCGCACGCCAACCGTCTGGCTGATCTCATTAATTTTTTTGCTGGGTTTTGGCAGCTTCCAATCATTTCAATACCTGTGGGCCGGTCCCTATCTCATCCATGTCCACGGCAAAACTGCCGTAGAGGCGGGCGCCTCGCTCTGGTTGCTTTCAGTAGGCGGTGGCCTGGGACCGCTGGTCTCTGGTTTCCTCTCCGACCGAGTGTTTCAAGCGCGGCGTCCATTTCTGATAGCCGGTGCGCTTGGCCTTGGCCTGGGGTGGGCCTGGATACTATCGACTACCGACGGAGCCACCACAACAGTCATTAATATGACCTTTTTGCTGTTCAGCTTTTCGGGCGGCGTCTCCTTGATCTGTCAGCCAATGGTCAAGGAGTGCGTTCGTTCGGAAATATTCGGTACGGTATTTGGATTTGTCAACATGTTTCCGTTTGTCGGCAATTCGGTTTACCAAGTGATCATGGGAGTAATATTGAATTCTTCCGGCTCGATTTTAATTGAAGGAAGCCGCGTCTACAGCGCGATGGGCTACTGGCTCGCATTTCTGCCCGCCTTCATTGGCTGCACGCTGGCCGTAGTCATCGTGCTGTTCGTGCCAGAATCTATGCAGCGCGATTCACACCCACCATGAACCAAATGTTATATAGTGTAATATATATCTTATGGATAGGTCAATTGATGTAAATGAATCCCATTCCGATCTGTTCTCTCCGGAACAATCCGCCCTGCTTGTAATTGATTTTCAAAATGATCTTTGCCATCCTGACGGAATTGCAGCGAAGTCTGCTGGGCGATCCATTAAATCGGTACGCGCAGCGATAGATAATACAAAGAGGCTAAACCGGACCGCTCGTGAGAACGATGTGCAGATCGTGTACATTCATCTCACGGCCTTGCCCGAGCATAAAAGTGACTCCCCGGCCTGGCGAGCCGTGCGGCAGCAGGCGACCTACGCAACCCCGGCCATGGTCTTGGAAGGCACGAGGGGTCATCAAACCGTGGACGAATTGGCACCACAATCCGCCGACTTGCTTATCAATAAGTTCCGCTATAGCGGGTTCGCAGGCAACAATCTGGACTTGCTCCTGCGCAGCGAAGAAATCTCACCCCTGATTCTGGCCGGGTGTTCGAGCAACGTGTACATTACCAGCACAGCGTTCGACGCCATCAATCACGACTATCACGTCGTCGTTCCAGAAGATTGCATTGCCTCGTGGGACGACGATTTACACGCAGCGGCGTTGCAAACGATTCGACACAGGATCGGTCGAGTGACGGTGTCTACCGAGCTCATTGCGCGCTGGCGCGGTGAAGCTCCGCTGCAGGTTGGGGGAGAGAATTAATGAAAGTACTCGGCGTTGATGTCGGCGGTACCCTACGCCGACCTGATCTATGTGGACGAATCGGCCAAACCGCATTATGCGCTTAACGTCAAAGGTGGATAAAGTGCAGCCCAGAGGTGAGTTGAACTCAAAGGATTT
>Ga0310121_10005919_pt1 | contig 10383 bp, 12 predicted proteins | sample CB27_Tmax_986_MG_FD_203504 | JGI IMG/M metagenome (GOLD analysis project Ga0310121, IMG submission 203504) | Marine microbial communities from Western Arctic Ocean, Canada - CB27_Tmax_986 | ecosystem: Environmental > Aquatic > Marine > Oceanic | place: Canada: Western Arctic Ocean | collected... | reverse complement strand
CAAGTCGCGAATGACAGCTGTGTACTTTTCTCGAATCCATTCAATGATCTGTGCTTCCGGCATGTAAATAACATCGCCCAAAAGCAAACTGCGTCATCATCAAATTCGGTAACTTATTGTTTTGCAGGCCCATAGTCGGCCAACGGATTGTCGGGGATCAGCCCAGCCTGGTGAGTAAGTAACTGGAAGACGGTGATCTCCTCCTTGCCGTTCTGACCGAACTCGGGAATGAACTCGGTAATCTTGTCGGCCAGGCGGATCTTCCCGCGCTCGATCAACACCATGATGCTGGTCGCCGTGGAAATCGGCTTGGTCAACGAAGCCAAGTCGAAGACCGTGTCGATGGTCATCGGCTCGGTAGTTGGGCGGATACTACGGTTGCCGTAGGCCTTGATATGGACCACCTCCCCGCGGCGTCCGACGCAGACCACGCAGCCTGGTGCCGCGCCCTCGCTCAGCGCTTGGTTGACGACGTCGTCGATCCGCGCGAGATGGTACGGATTCATCGCCACCGAATCTGGCGATGCCGCACGGGCGTCGCTGGGGATGGCAAGACAGATCGCCCACAAGGCGACCGAGACCCAATGGAACCGCACCGAGACCGAATTCTCACGCTTGCTCATGAATTCACCTCCGTTCCTTCCATCCAACACGGTCTAACCGATCATCGTATCAGCCGGTTCACGGCCCAACCCACACCCAAGGTCACCAGCGAACCGATGGCCGTATACCACAACCCGTTTACGTCGGAGCAAAACATCGTTGCAAACAACGTCGCCAGTCCCACAAAAAAACCGATCAAGGCAGACGCTTGGCCAGCGCCACGCACGAACGTTCCCAGCAGGAAAATACCCAGGATCGGTCCACTGGTGAAGGCAGCGATCTTGAGCACCAGATACACGACACTGGTATCGGACACCCGGCCAGCCGCCACGATCGCGATGACCATTTGCACGATGCCAAAGATCAAGGTCGCCCCACGGCTGATTGCAAGCAAATGCCGTTCGTCTCGGTGGGCGGTCCCGCCCGGCAACAAGTCGTGGATGAGGACGCTGGCTGAGGCATTCAGCGAGCTGGAGAGCGTCGACATGGCGGCCGAAAAAACGGCGGCCAAGATGATGCCCACAACACCCACCGACATGTGATTGACCACAAAGTCGGCGAACACGGTATTCTCGGTCGGCGTGGCGTCGGCCGGGCTCGATGCATGAAAGCCGGCCAGGCCGATCCCGATCAACAGGAACAGCGCGAACTGAACCAGCACGACGAAACCGCTGCCAATGAGCGCCCAGCGGGCATCTCGCGTTGAGCGGGCACTGAGCAGCCGTTGGACAGTGAGTTGGTCGGTACCGTGTGACGCCAAGCTCAGAAAAGCTCCTCCGACTAACCCAATCCACAGCGTGATGTGCGGAGTGGTCGGCGACGGATTGAAATCCCAGCACTGGAGTTTGTTTTGTTCGAGGGCATAGGCGTACAGTCCCGTCCAGCCGTCGGTGAAATGTCCCGCCAACACGACGAGTGCCCAGCCCGCGCCCAACATGTAAATCACGAATTGAATGCAATCATTCCAGACGACCGAACGCCAAACTGCGCGAGCTGGATAACCTAAAGACTGAGTGGCAACTAGAGAATAAGCTCCCGTCAAGTTTTAGAGACGCCATTCAGTGGTCGATGCCAGCGCACATGTCCTATGAATCGCTCGACCAGATTTACGAAAAAGCAGTACGCCGCATTGACGCCTATTTGGACAAAGGTGCCGGGAAGTGCTTGCTGAAACAAGCAGCCGCGGCTGAGGTGTTGGTCGAATCTCTTCACTATTTCGATGGCGAACGTTATACACTTGGCTGTTTTGTGATTATGCCCAACCATTGTCATGCCATACTCACGCCCCTGCCAACTGGAATCTCACAAGAAACCGGCAACGCAGACGGGTCGTCATATCCACTAGAACGAATCTTGCATACATGGAAACGACGGTCGGCGTTTGAAATCAACAAGCGATTCGATCGCGAAGGCAGTTTATGGCAGGATGAGAGCTATGATCGCGTCATTCGCGACGAAGAACATCTCTATCGTTCAATTCAGTACATTGGAAAGAATCCACAGGTCGCTCGACTGTCGACACAAGACTATACGTTGTGGATTCGTCCAGAGTGGGTGGCCAGTGGTTGGGGCTTCGCGTAGTCCTTTTCGATCAATCGACTGAACTGCCACACGAAACGTCACACGCAGAGCATGTGGGATGGATTGGCCGATCGAGAGTCAACACATTAGTTCAAAACTCGTGCCACCGATCGGTAATCCGTCCAACTTACGCGTGGCCACAGTGAGGTTCTTGCGATGGGGCGCGTGAAGTCGTGAACTGCTCAAGCATGAAGATCTTCCTGAGGTCTCGTGCACACTGGACGGATTACCCAGCAGGCAACCCATCTTGGCCATCGCAACATTGTTTGGCTGCTGGGCCAATCCATCCCACATGCGTTGTCTAATGCCACGCGAAACACCACACGAAAAGCACGTGAGATTCCCAAGGCCACACGAAACACCACATGCAAAGCATGGGGGATGCCCAAGGCCACAATCAACACCACATGCACGGCATGTAAGATGCGTTGCCAACTCTGGGCGATTGTGGTGGCTTGGATTTCATGTTCTATTCATCAAATTCCATACTGCCACCAAGCAAGGTACGCGCATGAGCGACAGGACCGCCAAATCTAACTCGGCTTTTCTAACCACCCTCATCCTACTGGGCTTTGTCGCGGGGGCGGTGGTTGGGCAATGCCTCTACAGCCATTACGAAGGCGCCGTACCGCTGGGATGGATTCAGTCACTCGAATTCGTTGGCAACACGTTTTTTATGAGTCTATTGAAGATGGTGCTGGTTCCTTTGGTGGCATCCAGCGTCGTCGTGGGAGTCTCGTCCATTGGAGATCCATCCAAGTTAGGATTTGTGGGGATGACGACGGTCACCTATTACTTTTCCACGATGTTATTGGCCGTGACGCTGGGTGTGTTCCTGGTGACGACGATTCAACCTGGCGCGGGAATCGACGAGGCCTTTCGCGACGCGCAGGTGGCTGACTTTGATGAAGGTCAAGCGACAGCCAACCAACGGGTCGAAAAGGCCCAGGGAACTGGGCTTTGGGGCGCCGTGAAGAACATCACCAGTCAGCTGATCCCGAGCAACCCGATCGCGTCCGCCGCTCAAGGCCAGCTACTGCCAGTCATCTCGTTTAGCCTGATCTTAGGCATTGTGTTGGCGGTGCTTGGCGCGCCGGGCCAGCCGCTGTTGGATCTGTTCGCGTCTCTATTTACCGCCATGATGAAGCTGGTCGAGTGGATTCTTTGGCTGGCACCCGTCGGTGTGTTTGCCCTAGTGGCGTGGACGGTCGCCAGAATTGGGCTGCGGTCGCTCACCGGTCCCTTGTCGTTTTATGTGACCACCGTACTGGTCGGATTGGCCATCCACGGTTGTCTGGTCTTGCCGACGATTCTGATCGTGTTTGGTAAGGCCAGTCCTTGGCACTTCTTCATGCAGATGCGACCTGCCCTACTTACGGCATTGGGCACGGATTCATCCAGCGCCACGCTGCCGGTGACCATCGAATGCGCCGAGGGTCCCGGAGGTTGCAGCCGAAAAGCGTCACAATTCGTGCTGCCGTTGGGGGCGACGGTAAACATGGATGGCACGGCACTCTATGAGGCCGTTGCCGTGGTGTTTTTGTTCCAGTGCTTCGGCATTGATCTAGGTGCCGTGGAATTGGGGATCATCGTAATTACCGCGACGTTGGCCGCGGTGGGCGCCGCGGGAATACCGTCCGCCGGGCTGGTCACCATGGTGATCGTGGTCGAGGCGGTCAATAACTCGTTGGGCGGTTCGAAGGTGCTGGCGGTCTCGTCCATCGGGATCATCTTGGGCATTGATCGGTTGCTGGACATGTGCCGCACCGTCGTGAACGTCTGGGGAGATGCGGTCGGGGCCAAGCTCATAACCCGCATCGCGCCGGATGAACCCAGCTCATAGTCACCATGCGAACGAGAGTGTTCCACTCACGACTTTGGTTGTCACACCATTCGTCGTTTAACCGCTGCGCGTTTCCGTGAAAAAAATGCGCATGATTCAGCGCACGTTCAACCTGGATGCGTTATCATGAAAGTTGGGCCCAGCTGCCAAGTGAGTGAAGGACCAAGCACTCATTCGTCGTTCACCGTTAAATCTCAATGTCGCCAGTCACGAAGAGAGAGGGAACATGTCGACTAGAACTCATCTCCTGACAACTTGTGCGGTGTGGCTGGTTGCATCAATCGCGTGCGCCGGAAACACCACCATCATCGATGACAATTTCGACAGTTATGCGAATCAATCGGCTTTCGATGCGGTGTGGCAGCCCGACATGGGTGACGGCCAAACGCCGTTGGGGTTTCCCACTGGTTTTCTAGTCCCCGACGCCGGTAATCCACTTTTCATCCCTCCAAACGACGACCCGCCGGATATTCAAGGCACGGGTGTAAATATCCGCCAGAACATCAATGAGCATGCCGGGCCCACCATGGTCAACGGCATGACATTGGACCAATTGAATCTGGTTCCGACGGCGACCGAGGCCATCCGACTTTCCACCGACATCTTTGACGACGCAGTTGGAAACAAAAAGCTGACCGTAGCTCTGCGAAACGACAACATTGACCGTTCGCCGGACTTTGGTTGCCAGTGCGGATTGAATTTCTTGGAGATGGGCTTTTGGAATGCGCTTGTGTTCGATCCCACACTGCCAGGCGAACCAGTGTCGGACCAGCCGACGCGAGGTTATGCCTATCGAATGGCACTGTTTAGTACTCCTGGTGATCCATTGGTCCGCGATCCCAATTGGCAGTATTTTGAAATCAATCCGGCTTTCGCTGTCGAACTCGTTTGTGTCAATGCGGCTGGCTGGTGTGCTGTTTGAAACGGTCCCCGAGCCCTCCACGGGAGTATTGTTTCTCCTCGGCGTATTGGGCGTCGTAGCTCGGCGGCGGCGAACCATTTAGCTGATTGAATTGCGACATGTGTCGTGTGAATTTAGGAAACCACTCCGTTCGGCGGAGTGGTTTTTCATGTGGTCGTGTGACGACATTTCGTGCCATCGGTCTTCTCGTTATGGAACTTGCCATAAAATCTCGCTCCATATTATCGATGCACAACTCTCCAGCATTCAATTTGGTTCTATTCTTTATGCCGTTGACGGTATTCTCATTCGACCGTGGGAACATCACCAACGCGACTCCTACTTTCGTGAACGTCACCGAGTGCCGGGTTGAGTTACCGGCAAGGACCAGCGAGCGACCCGACCAACACCCCTGAAGTGCATGCGATGACCGGCGGCGTGGCCGCCGGGAACTTTGACGGCGATGGGTGGGTCGACCTGTTCGTGACCCGTTCTGACAACACGGACATTCTGTTTCGTAATCTGGGGAACGGCCAATTTGACGACGTGTCGACCACCGCCTTTGGCGCCAATCCGATCAACGCGTTGACCAACGGGGCAGCCTGGGGTGACTTTGAACCTTGTCCTATTCAACTGGAATTCTACTTCGGTGCCTCCGGGATGGTTCAACGACATTCCGATCGAGAAAATTGGCGTCGATCATCTCAACCGAGTGTTGTTCCGTTGGAACGCGCAATATGAATCGATCGTGGCAGTCGCGGAGCCCATTTCTAGCATTTGGCTTGCCGTCGCTTGTTGGTTCGGGTCGACATTGCGAAGACGCCGGAATTCCCATGGAAGCGAGACCGTCTGGAGTCGTGTTCTAGAAAAAAATTAGACGCTGAGCCCGGACTTCGAAATCCACGCGGACCGGGCTATCCAAGCTCACTCGTTCACGGTTCGATAGTAGATTGCATCCTGGATCTTCCCATAAACTATCGCTTACGGAGTCGTCTGCAATGCACTCGTCGAGTCCGCTAGATTCCATCCTCCGTGTTCCACTCGTCTGCGCTCCCACGCCGCTGCAATACTTGCCGCGGCTGACCGAAGAGTTACGTGGACCGCGCATCTGGATCAAGCGCGACGATCTAACCGGATTGGCCACGGGCGGCAATAAGACCCGTAAGCTCGAGTTTCTCATGGCCGAAGCACAGTCGGAAGGTGCCGACTGTGTCATCACCGCGGGAGGGACTCAGTCCAATCATTGTCGGCAGACGGCTGCGGCCGCCGCCAAGTTGAAAATGGATTGTCATCTGGTTCTCGGCGGCCAGCCAACCGATGTAGCGTTGGGAAATCTGTTGTTGGATCGGTTACTTGGCGCCCAAGTCCATTGGGTCAATCCAGAGCAGCGGGTGGCCACGATGGACCAGTTGGCGGAGCAGCTCCGCACGCATGGGCAATCTCCCTATGTGATCCCGATCGGCGGCTCCAATTCACTGGGCACGCTCGGCTACGTCGCCGCCATGCGAAAATTGCACGACCAAATGCGGCAACACGATGTCCTCTTCGACACGATTGTTTTTGCGACCAGCAGCGGTGGTACCCAAGCCGGACTCATGTTGGGTGCGAGACTGGAGGATTTCGCCGGAAAACTGTTGGCGATTAGCATTGACCAGGTTCCGGACGACGATTCGGATGTCAAATTCACGGAACATCTCCGAGAGACGGCCGCGGAGGCGGCGAACCGGTTGGGTGAGTCCGTGGACTCGACCGATTTCGAGCCGTGCATGAATTACGACTTCTTAGGTCAGGGTTACGGTGTGGTTGGGGAACTGGAACGCGACGCGATCCATCTGATGGCGCGCACCGAGGGCGTTTTGGTCGGACCGGTCTACACGGGACGCGCATTGGGCGGGATGGTGCAACTGATACGCGAAGGGGATATTGGCGCCGATCAAACGGTACTGTTTTGGCATACAGGAGACGAAGCGGCGCTGCACGCATACTCCAAAGAGTTGGTTCACGATGGATCGGCCTGAGTTCGTCGGGCAGCTCCAAAGTTGTTTGATCCAACCATCTGCGATCGTCTTCGGACGGCTCACGTTGCCATTCCTCGTCCCGTCATCCAACCAGTTGTGGGTGTTTGGTAACCACTCTCCAGCGGGTGGCGACCAATCGCACTGCACTGGGGCTGGATATTTCGCAAGGCCATGGTCATGCCCGCGGCCAGGAATAGGATGCCGTTCTCCAACGGCGAGATACTGACTTCGTGGAAAAAACCCTGAGTAGCCGCCGTCACCCACAACACTAGGAAAAAAAGACCAAAACCTCGCGCCCATTCCGGCTGCTGGTCGTCACGCCAAACTTTACGTGCCGCGTAGGCCCAGGCGGCCAGCATCCAAAGGTACAAGACAAATCCAACCAGTCCCAATTCAACAAGGATCGACAGAAACGTGTTGTGATGGATATATCCACGAATGGTTTGCAAGCTAAACCCATAACTCCGATCATTGAGATATGGCAGGTTCTTGATGGGGAATTGTCCGAAGCCATGCCCCGTCAGTGGCTGGTCCTTAAACATCTCCCACGACACCACGGCGAACACACTTCGCATCTCCGTGGACTGGCGCGTTTCCACGGCCGAATACTCACGTTTGAACTCGACTAGACTGCCGCTGAGCATCGGAGCGGCGACTAGCAGGGCGAAGGCCACTCCGACCAGACACACTCGCTTCCACTTTAGCTCGAATGTGAAGAGGATCACCACCAATGTACCGATCGCGAGGCCCAACCAGACGCTCCGTGTGTACGTCACGTAGTGGGCCGCGATGATTAAGCATGAAAACACGAGCCCTAACAAGAGCCCGGGCCTGCCACGGTTTCGCTGCCAAATCAACGGAACCCATACCGCCGCGAGTCCCGCTGTTAAGTAAATCCCCAGTCGGACGGATTGGAGGAACGGTCCTCGTGCCCGTCCAAAGTGTATGCCCAAGGACGAATCCGAGATGTAGCGAGGAAAGACATACGACCAAGCGCCAGCGATTTCGCAGAATGCTGTCACGGCCAGATAGACTCCGAAACCCGCAAACGCAAAGTAGAACCAACGATAGGATCGTTCGTCAGGGTTTGTATATCGCCCCATCGCATACAGCATGCATGGGATGATAAATCCGTTGATGAGACGCGGAACGATCGGCGGTATTCCGGGCCGTACCGCATGCCAGTCGTTCATGAAGGTACTGACACAGACCACTCCCAGAAACGAAAGCGTGACCACGTCGACGGCATTTAACCGCGAGTGAAAGCCACCCGCCCGCCAGCGACTCACTACGAAACTGGCCAACACGGCCATCAGCAGCAGTCGGTCAACGGACATCGACATACCCGCGACCTCGAAACTGAACCAATCGCCTCCCAGTGCCGAGGCCGTCAGCAAGTAGAGCGCGCACGACCGGCACGTGCAACAAGAACAACGCACCCCACACCGCGCCAACGACCAACAACATGGCGGCCAGGACCGACATCTGAATGAGACCTCTTGGTTCCTCACTGCGGCGCCAGACCTCAGTTTCAGGCGCCGGCCACGGAAGCACAGTATAGAAACAGATAAAAAAGGCGGAGCCGAGCTCCGCCTGGCCCTTCTCGGTTCCGGCCCCGTGTAGGTGCCCGGTGAGAACGGCGGAACTCATCTCCGCTCACTCAAACGATAGGTTAGGATCCGTCACTCAATGGCTGAAAACCAGCGATATTCAGCCGGTCGAGTCATCGGATGTGGCATTTCCGCTACACGTCGACTCCGAGCGCCAACCCAATCTAAAAGCCGGTTCGAAAAGTCACGTTCGACCGACGGGATCAATAAAGCCGTCGTCCAGCCCGAATCCGCTTGATTTACCGCCTCCGTAACGCACGTTTTACTGGGAAGATTCAGCTTGAAATCGATAACAGCGAACGACATACGAAGCGTCCTGAGGCGTAAAGAATAGGTGGGTGTAACGATCGTTCCACATCCGCCGAATGCGTGATCAATCCTAGCCTATCGACGTATCAACTTTCGCGGAATGCGCACTATGACCAAAGAACCATTGCTTTCGATCACGCCGATCCATACCTGGGATGAGATGGTCGACCTGCGTGGTCGCTGGAACCAATTGGCCGGAGAGAACCCTTTCCGGCGCTGGGAGTGGCTTGCCAATTGGTGGAAACATCTTGGGTCACCCCACGACCTGTTTGTGCTCCTCGCCCGCGATCGGGACAACCAAATCGTGGGTCTGGCGCCCTGGTACCGAGAACAACAAGGGCCCGGCCGACGAGTGATCTCGTTTCTCGGTGGTGGCAAGGCGTGTAGTGATCACCTCTCGCTGCTGTGTGACAGACAACATCTCGAGTCAGTCCCCGCGGCGATCGCACATTGGTTGATCGAGCAACATCAAACGACCGACGTGATGACTCGATGGGACTCCATCGAATTCGTGGGCATCGACGAGGACGACGCGTCGCTTGACGCATTCATGCAACATTTCGCCGACAGCGACTATACCGTCTACCGAAGATCGGGCTTGCAAACCTGGGAAGTCTCACTTCCGACGGACTGGAGCGACTACGTGAAAAGTTTGTCCAAGTCCAGTCGACGACGAGTCAAACGAGCCATCGAACGCGTGGACGACGACCCACGCATTCAGATGCAACGATTCTCGGAGCCGGCCGACTTTGACTACGCATGGAGTATCCTCGTCGATCTACACCAACGGCGGCGCCACAGTCTTGGCCAGCCCGGCTGTTTTGACTTTCCCGGTTTCAACAACTTTCTCCAGCAAGCCACACGAGGGCTGATGGCTGATGGGCGGTCGCAATTGGACGTCGTGCTGCTTGACGGGAAACCGTTAGCCATCGAGTGCATACTGTTGGGCGAAAATCATGTTTACGTGTACCAATCGGGAATGGATCCAGCCGGTCTGGAGGAGAGACCAGGTTGGCTCACCTTTGCCAGCGGCATACGCAACGCGATCAACAATCAGCGGCGGACTTACGATTTTCTGCGTGGCGACGAAAGCTACAAGGCGCACTGGAAAGCGGTCCCTAAGTCCACGCTTGACGTGCGGATCGTCGCACCCCACCCAATCGCTCAACTACGACATCAGGCGTGGTTGGCGACTCGCAACGTCAAGGATTGGCTGCACCAAAAGTTATCAACACCTTCCTCGTCCACTTAACCCGAAAAGCGAATTTGCCGCCAAATGCGAGTATCCTCTCAACCGCAAGCGGCAGCAGATTGCGCTGCAATCCGGATGGATTGTGCGAGCGAGGGCATTTCAAGGGCGCCGCTGAGGCGGTCGCGGAGATAGGCGAAGGTGCTTATGCCCAGCTTCTTCGATGTCTGCACCAGCGTTGTGAAGATGTCCATCGCACGGGCGCCTCGCTCGCTACGGCTGTGTAGACTCACGTCGCGACGGCGCGCACTGACACGCGCACCTAACTC
>Ga0310121_10005918_pt1 | contig 10384 bp, 7 predicted proteins | sample CB27_Tmax_986_MG_FD_203504 | JGI IMG/M metagenome (GOLD analysis project Ga0310121, IMG submission 203504) | Marine microbial communities from Western Arctic Ocean, Canada - CB27_Tmax_986 | ecosystem: Environmental > Aquatic > Marine > Oceanic | place: Canada: Western Arctic Ocean | collected... | reverse complement strand
CTTTAGCGTCTACCCCGTGAAGCCTGGTGAAACCAAGCCCATTGAAGTTCGTACCACCGAGGTTCTTCAGCGTGCAGAAGGTAGAATCAGCTACACGATTCCCCATGAAAACCTACCAACAGGAGACGTGCTTCTTTCCCTTAGCTTCGACATTACCGACGATCTTCCGATCGAGAATGTCGAGCTGGACGGTTTCAACGGCACAGTTCGTTCGCTCGGACCACGCCATAAGCTGATCGTATTCGAGGGGAAAAGTTCACAGCTGAGCACCGATCTCCACATTCGCTATAGCCTCAAGGCCGAGGACCACGCGCTGCGGTTCGTATCCTACCGTGACGGCGACGGCGACGGCGACGGCTCCTTCATGCTCCTGGTGTCACCGAAAGACCATGTCAGCCAGTCCGATGTGATCGGTCGAGATATCGTATTCGTTACCGACATCTCGGGAAGCATGCATGGTCAGGCCCTTGCACAGAGTAAGCTCGGACTCTCTTCTATCCTCACAAAGCTCCGCTCCGAAGATCACTTCAATGTGGTTGCATTCGATGACGAAGCGGTGCCCTTCTATGCTGGGCTTCTTCCCGCCAACGATGAAAACCGGGCCGATGCCAATCAACGAATTACCGCCCTTGAGACGCGCGGTGGCACGAACATCAAAGGCGCATTGCTATCGGCTCTGGACATCCTGGAAAAGTCCCCAAATCGAGATCGTCCCAAAGCCATCATCTTTCTTACAGATGGTCAGGGTAACAACCCCGCCGAAGTGGTGCTGTCCGAAGTTCGCAAGAAAACCCGCTCCGTACGCATTTATAGTTTCGGTGCGGGCAATGGCATCAACCGCCAGTTCCTTGAGCGGTTGGCACGGGACAACCGTGGGATCGCCACCTTCATCGCCAACGACAATCAGATTGAGCGGGAGATGGCACGTCTGTACGACCGTATTTCCATGCCCCTCATGGTCGATCTTGAGCTTGAATTCGAGGGTGCACAGGTTCATTCCATCTACCCCAAACGGCTGCCTGATCTCTATCGTGATGGCGAAGTGATCGTGTTCGGTCGCTACTCCAGTCCCGGTATGGCCAAGATCCGCGTGCGCGGCCTGGTCAAAGGTGAAGCCAAAGAGCTGACGATGGATATTACTTTGCCCAAGAACTCCGATGATCACGCACATATCGAAAAACTATGGGCGAATGACCGCATTGAGCATCTGAAAGAGCTGCATCAGCTCCGTGGCGAAGAAGAGCTTGTCTCGGAGATCACGCGGCTTGGTATCGTCTACAATCTGGTGACCCCCTACACCACCTTTCTGGCGGTCCCCGAATCTCTGAAGACCGATGAGATCAAAGAAGCCATTCGCCGCGGACGTCAAGGCTATGACAAGAAGCTCATTGACACCATGAAGGGAATCCGCCTGTCCCAGGCCAATATCCCCCCTGGTGATCCCGTCCTCACGGTACTGGCGCCCGCCAATGCCAAGAAGGTCGTGGCCTACTTCCCCTTCGGCCTCGTAAAACGGCTTCAATACGACACGATCCGTCGCAGTTGGTCCGTACGTTTTCTGGTGCCGCGTTGGGTCACCGACGGTGTATACAACATTAAGGTCCAGATCATTCACACCGACGGCCGGATGGAATGGAAGTCGATCGAATATACCATCGACGGAACCGAACCCGAGTTCGAAGCCATGCTGCCCGAATATGTGGAGCCCGGTCAGACCATTTCCATCGAAGTGGATCCCTTCGAGCAAGTCCGTACGGTTGAGGCCTATGTGGTGGAAGATCCGCGCCATCATACGCGGCTGAAACTTAACGCCGAAACCGGACTCTACGGCGGCCAGCTTGCGCTTCCTGAAGAGTATGAACTGGATAGCCTTACGATTCGCGTAGTCGTGCGAGACCGGGCACGGAATCGCCATGAACGTGACTATGAGGTTATCTTGACCGTCACGGACGACGGTTGTGAAGCCACTCCATCGTCGGACTCGCCTGCGACCAGCACTGCAGCTCTGGAAACGGTTCGAAACCGCGGCCAACAGTCTGCATGGTTCTACGGCTGGACCGGTTGCGCGTGGTCCAACGAACTGGAGAGGGAATACTGCTCCTCCTGATCTGTCTTCATCGGTCCCAATAGACCCTCTCCGCCCGGCCCACTCCTGTAGTGGGTCGGGCTTTTGCGTCTGCACCACTTGCGATTCCACCACGAGATAAGCATAGTCCCTCCTATGAGAGCCTTCGTCAGCACATCGCATCTCGCCCTGATCTGGGTCCTGCTATGGTTCCTTTCGGCCTGTGCCGGAGCCACCCCCACCACAGATCTAAACGAACTCCCGAACAACCTGGACCCAGGTACCAGCCAGGACCAGACCAGTCAGCCGCCTCTACCCGCCAGCGTCTCGGAGCTGGTCACATCGGTTCTTCAAGGGGAGCGAATGATGGCCCCGCTCCTCGACCAGGATGTGTTTCCAGTCATGCTGTACCTCATCAATACAGCGAAAACCGATGTATGCATGCTCGAGTTCGTCTATTCAAAGAGCACCGTCACGGAATCGGTCAAACACAGCCTGATCTATGCCCAGGAGCGAGGCGTGACCGTCAAAGTGCTTACAGACGATGAAAGCTCCGACACCACAGCCTTTGTAATGGCCCTCAACGAGGGCGGGGCCGATGCACGTATGGACACGACAGGAACGGCCCATAGCAAGATGATGGTTGTCGACCAGTCGATTGGTTTCATGGGTTCCACCAACCTCTCCTATAGCTCTCTCAAAAAAAACCGGGAGGCCAATATTTTAGTACGGGACCCGGCCCTGGTGGCAGCGCTTAACCAATACTGCACCTTGCGGCACGCCAACCCATCCGTCTGGCGTGACCTCCTTGAACCGGCCACCGGAGCTGATCGGCTTTACGGTGACGGTCGCATCGATGAGGCCCTTTTCGAAGTGGTCAATAACGCCACGGAACAGATTGATGCGGTGATTTACACAGCCAACGCATCCCCCCAATTCCCCGACGGCCCAGTCATGAACTTTCTCAACGCACTGGGTGATGCGGTAACCCGCGGTGTCGAGGTTCATGTGGTCATGGAAGAGAGCGACTACGATGACGTCGTCAACAGCATGAACATGCAGGCCCGTGAACTCCTACAGAGCATGGGAGTATCCGTACGCTTTGAAGAGGTGGATCGGATCACTCATTCCAAGCTTCTGGTGGCGGATAATGAAGCCGTTGTGGCCACGGGAAACTGGACCTACGGCGGGTTTGAAACCAATCACGAGATGGCTCTCCGAACATCGGATAGCGATACCGTTGCGGCCCTACGTGCCTACGCCGAAGCTCTCTTCAACAACGGAAATTAATCCTCGACGGGCCAGGCCACTTCCCGCAGTTGGCGGCGGATCCGCTCGATGATCACGTCAATCGCTACAGCCTTGTTCCCACCTTCCGGGATAATCAAATCGGCCAGACGCCGCGTCGGCTCGACGAAGGACAGATGCATCGGACGGACGGTCTCGTAGTACTGACTTCGAACCTCTTCGAATGTGCGCCCGCGCTTCTCTGTGTCCCTACGGATGCGTCGTAGGATACGAATGTCGGCGGGGGTGTCCACAAACAACTTCACATCGCATTGTTCGACAAGCCGTGGGTCCGTAAATAGAAGGATCCCTTCGAGTACAAGCACGGGTGCCGGTTGGATTGCTGTCGTCTTTTTCTGGCGCTTATGCGTGACAAAATCGTAATTGGGGCGTGGAATTTCTTCGCCACGGCGGAGCATATCGATGTGCTCCACCAGGAGGTCATTGTCCAGGCTATCCGGATGATCGAAATTGATCTGCTCTCGTTGTTCGTCGGTAAGTTCGGTCAGATCGCGGTAATAGGCGTCATGTTGAATCAGTGAGACCGCCCCTTCCGGCAACCGGTCCACTATCGCATTGGCTATCGTGGTTTTACCGGAACCGGTTCCACCACTGATACCCAGAATGAGTGCTGTTCCGGTCAATATCATGGCGCAAAGCTATGTGACTGGCGGGTGAACTGTCCAATATATCCCGTCATGGTCTGGTCACGAGACAGGCGGGGAACAGTACCCCGGATCAGCCGAGCAGACCCCGGTTACACAATACCCCGCGCATTCGGAGCTACTCTGGCAGGATTGGCGAACACAGCTTCCCTCACATACAAAGTTCGCATCGCATTCCGACGTATCCGCACACGTTGGTGGTACACAATGGCCGGCTGCATCACAGAGCAGGTCTCCACCACATTGTTCATCACTGGCACACGCTTCGACACATTCGAATGTTTCCCCGCTACACGGGCATGGAACCGATACTGTACTGCAGACAGTACCCTCCGACGTGCAATCTTCGTCGCTCTGGCAGGACTCTTCCGGTTCGTAACACATTCCGCAGAGTTGAGTTTCCGGGCCGACACAGCTCTCCTCTGGCTCCACGCAGGGCTGCTCCGCGGTACAGGCGCCTTCTGGCAGTTCGCCTACGTCGGTGTCCTGGCCGTCATTCGCCCCTTCATCGCTACCGCCCGTATCGTTTCCCGTATCGGTTGGCGGCGTATCCTCACCGCCCTGATCATTGCCCGTATCCGTTGACGGCGTATCCTCACCACCCTGATCATTGCCCGTATCGGCCGGCGGTGTGTCTTCACCACCCTGATCATTGCCCGTGTCGGTCAGAGGCGTATCTTCACCTCCCTGATCATTGCCAGTGTCGCTTGTCGAACTACTACTTCCACAGGCCACAGTCAGACTGAGAGCCAAACCAATAATCAATACATTTTTCATCGTCATATCTGCCTCCATTCACTCGATACAGCTATTGTAGGTGAACCTGAGTACGATTCAAGAAACAGATCCCATAACGGGTCGTACGACTAGCGAATCTTCCATTTGCCAACTCGGTTCGGCTAGCCCCATTTGCAGAAAAGGGGCTGTTAAATCGTTCGGCAAAGGTGCACAGATCGTCAATAACTCGGATGTACCGGGATGGGGAAAGGAAAGGAGCCCTGCATGGAGCGCCATTCGATGCAAGCCGAACTTCTCTCGAAAAAGCCGGTTCTGGTCCCCTTTGCCGTAATTCACATCTCCGATAATCGGATGGGTGATGTGCTTCAGATGTCGGCGCACCTGATGGAGACGTCCGGTTCGGGGGGCCACCTCTACCAGAGAATAGCGGTCAAAAGTGCTGCGACGCCAATAGGCGCTCTGGGCCTCTACACGCGGGCCTTTGGGTCGAGACGGCACCGGATTGTCAATCGCACCCTGTTCGGGGGTGATACCACGAACAAGGGCAAGGTACCTCTTCTCAATACGACCTTCCCGAAACGCTGTGTTGAGAGCTTTGTTCGCGGATTCGCTACAGGCAAATAGAAGGGCTCCGCTGGTGGGTCGGTCGAGCCGATGCACGGGATGCACCTTCTTTTTCGTATGCTCCCGAACGAGGTGTACTGCGGTGATCTTATCGTTCGCCCAACCCCGGTGAACGAGAAGCCCAGACGGTTTATTCACAACCACAAGGTCATCGTCCTGGTACAGAATAACAAGCTCTTCGGCCAGAACCTCGAGCGAAGGTCTATGGACTGTACTCAATCGGGTAGGAGCTGGCACAGTTGCTCATAGCCGTCCTCAAATATGGACCAGCCATCACCCACCAGCACGGTTTCAATCTGGGTCAACGAAGCCAGGTACTCAAGAAATGCCAGGATCTGCTCTTTGTCGTGCAACTTTTCATCCCCCAGCAGGTTGAGCTCACCCATACGGAAGCCTCGCACCAGATCTCCCGTGATCAGAGTGGTTTCTTCTAGCAGCAGAGCAAGTTCACCCGATGTCTTGGACCCATGAATCTCGATGACTTCCAGGCCTGGAACAATCTCCTCGCCATCTTCGAGCCATCGATCACAGGGAAATATAAACGAGCCTCGCTCCCCCGATGGGCCCGCGATCAGGGCTCCGGTAAAGGCTGAGAGATTACGGCTTGCACGGATATGATCGGAGTTGGTGATGATAATCCACGCTGCTCCTCCCAGGTCCATAAGGTGCTCTTGATCTTCGGGGCTCATATGAACGGGGTCGATAACCACATTTCCAGCCTCTCGCACCCACAAAACGCTGTTGAAATTCATGGCCTTTTCTTCATTGAACTCGGACCAGAAATAGAGATCTGTTCGATGTAACTGCTTCATGGCTTCAGCGATCCTCAACCTCGATTGGGACCCACCATTTGCTCGGGCCGTACTTTTTCATCGAATTCCTCTTCGGTCAGTAGACCCATCTCCACCGCCACCTGTTTAAGGGTTTTACCCTCAGCATAGGCTGTCTTGGCGATTTTCGCGGCATTGTCATAGCCGATATGCGGATTGAGCGCCGTAACCAACATCAGCGACTTGTGGAGTAGTTCCGAGATTCGTTCCCGATCGGGTTCGATTCCTACCGCACAGTTGGTATTGAACGAACGCATTCCGTCCGCAAGGAGCTGTATCGACTCGAGCACATTATGGATCATCACGGGCTTGTAGACGTTCAGTTCAAAATTCCCCTGCGATCCGGCAATCGCCACCGCCATATCATTTCCCATTACCTGACAACAAAGCATGGTTAAGGCTTCACTCTGGGTGGGATTGATCTTCCCGGGCATGATGGAACTTCCGGGTTCATTGGCAGGAATCGTGATTTCTCCAATCCCGCAACGGGGCCCGCTGGCCAACCAGCGCACATCGTTGGCGATCTTCATCAGGGCACAAGCCAGTTGTTTCAAAGCGCTCGAAAGGCCGACGAGGGCATCGTGGCTGCCGAGCGCGGCAAATTTGTTCGACGCCGTCACAAAGGGTTCGCCGGTTCGGGTGGCGATGGCTTCGGCTACCTGGACCGCATAATCAGGATGGGTGTTGAGTCCCGTGCCCACAGCCGTCCCTCCCAGGGCCAGTTCATAAACCGGCTGTAAAGAGGCCACGATCGCGTTACGTCCCTGTTCGAGTTGCGCCGCCCAACCGCTTATCTCCTGCCCCAGGGTAAGGGGCGTGGCGTCCTGCAGATGGGTCCGACCGATCTTCACCAGATCGGCAAAAGACCGTGCTTTTTCGGCCAATACCTGGCTCAAGCTATCCAACTGCGGTACCAGCGAACGCTTAACCTCCAGGACGGTCGCGACATGCATCGCGGTGGGAAAAGAGTCGTTGGTGGACTGGGCACGATTCACATGGTCGTTGGGATGGACCGGTTTCTTCTGACCGCGTTCCCCCCCCATGATCTCACTCGCCCGATTCGCCAACACCTCGTTCACATTCATATTCGTCTGCGTTCCACTGCCCGTCTGCCAGACCTTCAATGGAAACTCTTGTCCCCAATCGCCATCGATGACCTCCTGGGCCGCCTGATCGATGGCTGCGGCCACCTCCTCAGAGATCTCGCCCAATTGGCAGTTCACATCGGCCGCCGCCTGTTTCACGATCGCATAGGCTTGAATCAAAGATGCGGGTAGAACCTGCGTACCAATCCGGAAATTCTCGTAAGATCGCTGAGTCTGCGCCCCCCAAAGACGTTCCGCAGGTACCCGAATCTCGCCCATGCTATCCGATTCAATGCGATGGCTCATGCTCTACCTCTAGGTAAATTGCCTACGGTCTCGATCCTACCCGATCGATCGCAAGACAATCGTCTTCTACCACGGTCGCATGGACACGCCTAGTCTCAATTCGGGCGTTGCGTCGAATACGATTCGCGTTTACAACACTGACCATGGAATCTTCACGCTCCGTGGAAAAGTGAAATGAAGTTCGATTGGCCAAGACATCGTTTGGTACCTGCGCTGTTATGCGTGTTCGTGCTGATACCCTCCATCGGAGGGACGGCCGAACCCGATGCAAAGGGCGTCGAGGCTCATATCGAATATCGAACTCGCGGCTTGTACATAAACCCCTTTGAGTTGAGTGGTACGGCTGTACGTGACGGCTACTGGGTTGAACAACGGTTACGTTCCGACCTTCGTCTACAACACAACGAGAAGGTTTCCCTGACCCTTCAGATCGATGCTCTCGACGGTGTACTTTTTGGCGACAACGGTACCTTCGGAAAAGTGCCGGCGCCAAACTCCGGTTTAACCATCGCGTCAAAACGCCCAAATGAGGTTGGCTGGGGAATCGGCCTGAAACCGGGGGCGGATCCCTTGAATCCGGACAGCTATGTTCCGGTCCTCGAACCGAGGCGTGCTCTCCAGTTCAACCATATCTATGGGGATGCCGTGCTCCCAATGGGTCTCCTTCGCATTGGGCGACAACCCATGAAGTATGGGCCCGGTATGACGGTTCACGATGGCAGTCGAAGCAATCGCTGGGGTGTCAGCACCTTTTCGGATGTTGCCGACCGGGCCCTCTTCGCCACGAAGCTAGATGAAGTCGTCTATCGCCTGGTGAAGGGGAAATCACATACATTCAATCCCTCCATGGATGAAGGCGTCTTTCTAGCCGTCTTTTACGATTGGATGTCCCAGGGAACTCTGGACCAATACTCCGATGATCTCGGCAAGATGGGATTTGCTCTCCAATGGAAACAACCGAAACTGGAGACCTTCGGTTTGTGTTGGCGCGACATTCTCCTCTCGGCCAATGTTGTCTCCCTTCGAAATGACGCCTTCGATACCGACATATACAGCTTCCCAATGCGGGCGCAGGCTGGCCTGGGACCGCTTTGGCTGCAGCTACAATACACCGTCCATACCGGGACCACTCGAGAGGTCTCCGAAGGCTTCGCGGTGCTTTCAAGTGGTGATGCCCACATTCAGGAGCTTCAAGCCTCGGGAATGCAGGCCATCATTGATTATAAGGCTGGCCCCGTCACCATTACCTTCGAAGTGGATTACGCATCCGGCGACGATGATCCTCGACCGGATACTCCTATTACGTCGTTCACTTTTGCCAGAGACTCCAATGTAGGCCTACTTCTATTTGAGCATATTATGGCCTTTGAATCCGCCCGTTCTGCCGCCGTTGGCATCGAAAACCTGAGCAGCCTGGATGCACCAAGCTTCCCCCTCACCGAGATCAGCACGGAAGGGCGGTTTACCAACGCATTCGCCTTATTCCCACAGATCCGAATCGACTGGGTTGATGGACCGGTACATCAACTCCATACACGCCTGGGTGCCCTCTTTGCCTGGCCCGCCGCGTCCGGGGGCGTTGTCGATCCCATCGCCACTATTCTGGCCGAGGACGGCCATGATATCTCGGACGACGCCGTCAACTTTCATGGGGGCAAACCCGGTAACTATTACGGTACGGAGATCGATCTTCAGATCGAGTGGACCTACCAGAAGTACTTTCTCTGGACACTCGAAGGCGCGGTCCTGCTGCCCGGCAATTCCCTCTTCGACGAACACGGGCATGGTGTAACGTCCTTTTTAATCGAGAGCCGTTTCCTCTACCTTTATTAAATCCATGAATCTACGAATCCCAACTATTCTCCTGGCCGCCATTGCATGCGCCTGTACCTATACACCTCCCACCCAGGTAAAAATGGTGCAGCCCGAAACCGGCAGCTTCTTTGTCGAAGATCCGGTCGAGCTGGACTTCGACAACCCGGTGGCAGCCCAAAGCCTTATAATCAGTATCTGGCCCGGCGAGCGTGATGTGGAGGGGGAGATCCCCACCGGAGTCAGCCCCCATGTATCGGATTGTCGTATCGCCGACCCCTGTTCGGGCCTTGCAATCCGCCTTGCAGACGATCGAAAACGAGCCATATTGGACTTTGATCCCACGACCCTGGGTAAACCAGATGTCCCCTTAAGCATCGAAGTCCACCCCGGCCTTGAAGACGATTCCGGTACAACCACCGGGACCTCCAGTTGGTTCGATATTCAGTTCAAACCCATCAACAACGAACTCCCGCCCGATGGAGATATCACCTTCGATAATGGTCATTATGTAATGCTGGCGCAGACGACCGACCCCCTGCCGGCTATCCTGACCCTGATCGCCGACATTCAGGTCCGCTCCGACGGTAAGACCGCCCTGGCGGCAGCAGACGCCGACGAAATCGGAGATGCGGCCAAGACCACAATGAACCCGGCGGAGTTAGAAATCGATACCTCGGACCAGGGGTTCGTTTTACATATGAACGCGACCATCAGTCTAGAACCGGAAGGGCGATTTTTTGAGACCGAGCCCGTAGAGGTAGTGATCAAGCTCGGTCCAATCACGGTCACCCTGCAGGGCGTTCGTCTGACTGGAATCGTCATCACCAATACGGATACGGAGAAAGACGGAATTGAAGGAACCCTGTCCTACACAGGCATCCTTCTAGCGACGAACTCTACATCGCACGAATACGAGGCCGGTAATACCACCTTCTCTGCCGCCTATATCGAGCCTGACCTGGTTCCCGA
>Ga0310121_10005917_pt1 | contig 10387 bp, 13 predicted proteins | sample CB27_Tmax_986_MG_FD_203504 | JGI IMG/M metagenome (GOLD analysis project Ga0310121, IMG submission 203504) | Marine microbial communities from Western Arctic Ocean, Canada - CB27_Tmax_986 | ecosystem: Environmental > Aquatic > Marine > Oceanic | place: Canada: Western Arctic Ocean | collected... | reverse complement strand
GATGCCCAACGTATCGACTTAAGTACTCGAAGACCGTTGGCGGCAAGTACTACGCAAATAACTGTCCCAAATGCGGCGTGATCTCCGGCGATTTCTACCTTCACTCCGAACCTGGAGCGCCATTCTTTCCGACCGAACGAGATGAAGCTGAATTACTCACCACCGAGAACATTCCCACCGATCGCCCATATTTCGCTCGCTCGGGTTGCGGATATGGGACCAGCGAGTTGATACTAGAATACGCGAAACGTAGTGCACCCACCTCAACACCCAACGGCAATAACCCGTGACCGAACAAGTAAGGCTTTGACTTCGCGAGGTACGAGCCGAAGTCAAAGCCTTTGTTCAAGAAGCCCGGTTGATGCCGAGTGGCGGCCGACTATGGATTTTGCTTCTGCGGCGAAACAGCAAGCCGATAGAGAGGGAGCCAACGCAACTTGCGTAGTCCCGATTGTCGAATAGTCCTGCGGATAGGGCACGGTTGAGTGAACTCGATTTGCTCCCATGGACCATCGTGATTTGGAGGCATTTGGCATGGTTTGATGACCACCGCGCAGACCTTCAGCCGACGCCTCCTCAGCTGCGTTTCGACTTCAGCGATTGTGTTGAGTTTAGTGATCTTCATCTAACCACTGTCGAGGTAAGCCACGCTGTGCTCAACCAGCGCAGAGCAATTCGTGTTAACGATATTGACGATTCGCATCGCCCCGCCACAAGCGGCACAGCGAACTGGATCACGCTTGGTCGGTTCGCGCTGCGGTGCATGACCGCTGGCCAACCAGAACGTCCAGCCTAGAAACAACCAGACCAACCATTGGACTTCGTCCAGACTGATCCGACAGTTCGAACTCATCCAACCGTAATGACGAACTTTCTGAAAGCCTCGTGGCAACACGTGTTGCACAAAGCCGCTGACAAACTGCTGGCCTGAGACAGTCTTCGTCTTGGTGACCTTCGTGCCCGATGGCGTGTAAGAATAGGTCACCGAAGTTTCATCGCAGGCGACGATTCGCTTGTCGCTGATAGCTACTCGGTAGACATACGGGGCCAGGTACTTCAGTACCGCAGAACCGTCGCCCACTGGTTCGATATCCACCACCGACTTTTTGTACCACGCAGATTCGGGGACTTCGTCATAGATCCCACATTCTCTCAAGCCATCGGTCAGCTTCCCTTTAAAGACGTCAATCAGAGTGCCGTGATGGACCAGAAAATTCTCTGCCGTTGAACTCCATCGCAGGGCATTGCGATCTTCGTCCAGCAGCACTCCGCCGCCAGGGACGACCAGATGGATGTGGGGATGATAAACCATCGGATCACGACCCCACGTATGCAGGACACCGAAGTAGCCAAGTTGGCAACCACGTAAGGCACGTGTCGCCGCCGCCGCATCACGCAGTGACTCGGCTGCCGCGCTGAACAACGCTCGGTAGCCATCGCTTTGGTTAGCGCGCAGCGGCATCCGCAGCTCCTCAGGAACTGTGAAAGTCACTAGAAAATGGTGCACCGGCAGTAAACGAGACGTTTGTTTTTCGAGCCAAGCGGCGGTCTTTTTGACTTGGCAGGTCGGACAATGGCGGTTGCCACAGGAACGTCCGACCCAGTGTTCTCGATCGCAGTCGTCACATTGGTAAACGACTCCGCCAAGTTCACCCGTTCGACAACGAGTGATCGCACTGAGCACTTTGCGGTGACCGGTAGGAACAGAGTCGCCAAACGTCGAAAGGTATGCTGGTGCGTGCTGCCTCAGGCAGTCCGCGACGGAGGACAACTTCTACTTGCGCCCACCGCCACCCTTGTCACAGCGTTTGTCCTTGCCTTTGCCGGATGGCCGCTGAAAGATCTTTTCGATCACCGCACGGGCATCGACCTCCGCGACCTCGGTCAGATGTAAGTAAACCATCGTCGTTTGCAGCGAGCTATGACCGAGATACTTCTGGATGACTTTCAAACTCACGCCCGCTTCTAAAAGATGCGTGGCGTAGGAGTGTCGCAAGGTATGCGTACAGACCTTTTTCCTAAAGTTGATCTTATTGGTGATCAGCTTCATGGCGTCCTGTGGCGTGGTGGGCGCCATCGGAGTTTTAGCCTGTGACATTCCCTTGTGGTTCCTACCGTCGGCTGGAAACAGGAGTCGTTTGTTGCGATGAGTGAGCCAGTGAGTTCTCAACTGATGCAGCGTCGATGTCGGCAGGGGAATGTAGCGATCCTTGGCGCCCTTGCCACGGTGGACATGCACGAATCCTCGGTCAGCGTCGACATCGCCGATCTGCAAGTGCAAAGCTTCACTGAGCCTCAACCCCATCGAATAGGTAGTCCAGAAGAAGACAGCCATCCGCTCAGTGGTACAAGCGTCGATGATCGAATGGACTTGGGCGATGGTAATGACTTCAGGGAGCGTCTTGGGGCCTTTGACCTTGAGGCTTGCGAGAGTGTCCCATTTTCTCGGGCAAGTGATGACAAAGAAGAACTTGAAGGCAGAGAGGGTGACCTTTAAGGATCCCTCGGCGTACTGTTTTTCATTCTTGAGATACAGAAAGTAGCGTCTGAGTTGCTGTTCTAAAACCTTGTCCGGCGAAAGCTGACAGTAATCGGACAACTTACGGATTTCGCGAAGGTATCCGTCATGCGCACGCTTTCCTTTTCCGGTCAAGTGCAGGTCGTCACTCATTTTTTGGTAGAGTGGTCCGCAGAAGAAACGAGATTTTGCCATGGGAAGTTCTCCTTGTTGAGAGGGTGAGAAAGAAATCAACAAGAAAAGATGCCTGCTTAATCACTAGAATGTCGCCACATGGCAAAGAAACCGGTCCAAGCCAAAACAACCTGCTAAACTCAACGTAACCGAACCAAACACTCCCGCCGCGCAGCGGCTTACTTGAACAAGCAAACGAACCCGAGCCGTGCTTAGCGTGTTGGTTTTCTTGCAAGTTTTCTCACGACCCGGTTGCCCTGAACGACTATGCCAGAGGGGCATGAAAGTTAAGAAGCTTATGAAATACGTCATTGTTGCCGCACTTGTTGCACTGCATTCCGTTTCGCTGCTCAACGCAGCGGAAGAGGAGGATGCGAATATCTGGACTTTCGTCAGTATGCCGGACTTCCTCAATGTTGACACAGTCTACCCTCAACCGGGATGGGAGGACGCTCTGGATTTCGTGCTTAGCGCGGCCAAGGCCGAAAACCCTGATTTTGTCCTCGTTGCCGGTGATCTAGTGATGGGGCGATGGTGGAGTGAAGAAAAGATTGAGAAGTATGCCGCCATCTATTATCCGGACTGGATCAAGCGGATGAATGCTCATGGGCTGAAGTTCTACGAGACCATCGGGGACCATGAGATTGGTGACAACCCATGGCCTCCAGCTCGGGCAAAACTGGTACCCACCTTCAAAAAGGCTTTCGCCAATTACATAAAAATGCCCGTCAACGGTCCCGAACACATGAAAGGAACGGCGTTTCACTTCCTGCACAAGAACACATTGTTTGTTGCAGTTGATGTGTTCGAGAAGGGAAAAGGACCGCAGGGCGAAATTGTTGCACAAGTGACAGGCAGACAGCTAGAATGGTTTAACAAGACCCCTCACCAGCCACGCCGGTGCCTACCATGTGATAGTCATGGGACACACTCCGATTGTAGGGCCGGTCAGAAAACGATCCTCCAGTGGCCTGATGCTCGAAAAAGATCGTCAATCTCCTTTCTGGCAGAGCATGGCCAAACAAAACGTTGATCTATATCTCTGCGGCGAGGTACATGCCATAACCTGCACGGAGAAAGACGGAGTGCAGCAGATCGCTCACGGAGGATTGTTCGGATACAACCCGAAGGTCAACTATCTCGTCGGCAGGGTATCGCATCAGAGAATCGAGCTTGAAATCAAGGAACTTGATATTGTTTGTGACGGGCCGACCCTTTGGCAGGAAGGCCAGAATCGACCCAAAGAGTCGATCACTATTACTGAGGCAATGCGGAAACGTGGCTACGTCAGCGTCGGTAAGATGGCGATCGATAAGACAGGTGAAAAGAAGAAGACACAAGAGAAGACTGGATATTTCGACGAGAAGAAGAATCCCGTCAGGTAGCACCTGCCTGCTAAGACGGCTGGAGCGGATCCTTCGATCGCCAATAAGTCCGGAAAGAAGCCCGAGGAGTACGTAGCGGATGAAACAATCAGGTCGTTACTCAACATAAATGGCGATGCCGCATAAGGCGATGCACCGGAGCCAGAACAGCCGGGCTGCCTCGCTTCGCTCGTCCACGTCAACTCCCGGCCCGGTTATCCTGATCGTTCGGCAAGGTATTTTTATCGTGATCTGGCGGATAACGAAGCGAGCCCTACGAATGGCTGCCATTGCGATTGTGACATTCTTTGTAATCCTGACGGTTGTCTTCTTTTGCCAACGGTCCTTGCTCTTCTTCCCGACGCACCTCGATGTGCCCACGCGCCTGACTCCGTGGATAGTCGCAAACCGCACGATTGGCTATTACCGAGAAGTACCCAACGCGCGCACCATTTGGCTGATGACGCATGGAAACGCTGGTCAGGCTGCGGATAGAGACTATGTCCTCAGCCGAATGTCTGACCAGGATTCTCTGTACGTGCTCGAATATCCTGGATACGGCTCGCGCGAAGGGAGACCTTGCCTCGAGTCAATCAACCAAGCGACTGCAGAGGCGTATCGCATTTTAAGGTCGCAGAACCCGAACACCCCCGTGTGTGCCCTCGGCGAGTCAATTGGCAGTGGTCCTGCCTGCTCACTTGCTGGGGAAGAAACACCGCCGGACAAGATCGTACTAGTTGTCCCCTTTGAATCCCTGGAGAGCGTGGCCTCGAAACGGTTTTACTTTCTTCCGGTGCGGCTTCTGCTACTCGACAATTGGGACAATGTGGACGCATTGCAAGATTATGCTGGGCCCGTAGATATTTTCGGAGCCACGGACGACGAGATCGTTCCTATTAAACACGCCAAGACCCTGGCCACGCAGATTCCCAGCGCTCGGTTCACACCGGTGTCGGGCGGACACAACGATTGGGCCCTGACCGACCAGGTGAAAATCAGGCAATGAGAACACACTCACCCGTCTCGAACAAATCGTTGACGAAACAATTGACCTGTATCACGAGGATGGCAAGCCGCTACCGCCGCCAACGTCGGGAAGCGATATCGCAAACAAGATGCTGGGAGTTGCCTAACAAGACGCGGTACCTGACCGCGAACTACCTCGTTGAACAGAAACAGAGATCGCAAGATGGAAACGCCTCGTTGATGTTGCCAAGGCTCCAATGCAACATCCCTCGGCAGCCATCACCGCCGGTACCGGAAAAGGCAGACGATGCCGATCACCAGAATCACGCTAGTAGCCGGTTCGGGGACGAAGAGTCCGTCGCTGAGCGCGGTGAGACGGAAAACTCCATCTGGACCAAAGTCAGCGATGAACTCGAATTCAGCATTCAGATTCAACACGTAGCGTACGGATCTCCGTTGAATCGGAAGCCATACAAGATTGAGGTGAAAAAGTCGTCGGCCGCGTAGCTGCGGCAAAAATGGAAGACCGGCCGGGGCGACAGGTGAATTGACACAGGATTTTGACCGGCTTAAACTCACCCTGGCATGTTAAAGATAGAATGCGACTCCGGTGACAACCAACCTTTGTAATTGGTGCAAGCCGGCAGGTGCGCGCCGTGGTGCGCCGCGACCTTGGTTTTGATCGGCAGGGTGCGCACTTTTTCGCTTTCGGCATTTGTCTCCGCGGGCAACCGTAGATTGTGGCACACAAGCGGGGACAACGGTTTCGCGGTTCGCTGATGCGGGCCTACCTGTGCGGACGCAGTATGATTCATACGCTTTTTTATGAAGCGCTCGACCGAGGGACTCATGGGGCGACTCCGGCCATATACGCTGCCTAACGGCATGAAGGCCTATGGTCTGTCGCGTACCGACACCGATTTGGTTTACCAGGAGATTTTTGAAGAAGACGTCTATCGCAGGCATCGCGTAACGATCCGGGACGGGGATTGTATCTTCGACGTAGGCGCCAACACGGGGCTGTTCATTGTTTTCCTGAACCAGATCTGCCGGCGGCTGAGCGTCTACGCGTTCGAGCCGATTCCGGCAATTTGCCAGATCCTGCGGCGGAACGTCGAGCTTCACGACAAGCTCGGCGTGAATGTGTTCGAGATCGGGCTTTCGCGAGAACCCGAAACTGCCACGTTTACCTACTACCCACGGCTCTCGTGTGCGTCGACCATGTATCCTGACGACTTGCAAGAGGAAGACCAACGCGCGCGGGAGTATATCCTCGCTCAATTCCGCGAATTGCCGAACCGCCCCCTCCGCTGGCTGCTGTGCGCGACGCCGCTGTCGGCGCAGCGGCTAATTGCCGCCGTGGTGCGGAAGCATTATTCCAAGCGCCAACAGGTAACCTGCACCCTGCGGACCATCTCGGAACTGATTAAGGAACACGAAATCAAGCGCGTTGACCTGCTCAAGTTGGATGCGGAGCGGAGCGAACTCGACGTACTGGCGGGGATCGAGCCGCACGACTGGGCGAAAATACGGCAAGCCGTGATTGAAGTGCACGAAGGGGAGGCTTCCCGGCAAGCCGTTCACCGGCAGTTCGTCGAGCGCGGCTTTCACGTCGAAACGGACCAAAATCCGCACTTTCCAAACATCTTCATACTCTACGCGGTCCGGCCGGAAGGATGATCCTGGCCGGCGCCCTCAATCCGCCCTCACCCTATTCTACCTGCAAGATCCTGCCAAATGAATGCGTCACCGACAACTCAGTCCCCGCCGTTGCCGGACAATCCAAGCCGTGGAGGTGGCGCTGCTGACTCTTGCGCCGCTACCAGCGCCACACATCGCGAGGGGTCGCAGGTATCAATCTTCTGCATGCCCAAGCCGTTCGAAGGACACATCGGCGTGATCCAGCGAAACGCGATCCGGAGTTGGACGCTGCTCAGCCCGCGCCCGCAGGTCATCCTATTGGGCGACGAGGCAGGCACTGCCGAAGTGGCGGACGAGACCGGTGCGATCCGTGTTCCCGAGGTCGGCTGCAACAAATTTGGCACGCCGCTGATCGACGACATTTTTCGACAGGCCCGCTGCGTTGCAACGAGGCCAATTCTCGCCTTCCTGAACGCAGACATCATTCTGCTCGGTGATTTCCTCGCGGCTGTCGACCAGATCGTCGCAGCCGGTCACGCGAAATTTCTGGTCATTGGCCGCCGCAACGAATTGGACGTGAACAAGCCGATCGATTTTCACGCGAGCGACTGGCAGCTGGCGCTCCGGAACAAAGCCGAGCGCCACGGCAAGCTCGCTCCGCGAGTCTGCAAAGACTACTTTGTCTTTCCCCAATCCATGTACGAGGACATGCCAGCCTTTGCGGTGGGACGCGGCAACTGGGACAATTGGGTCGTGTACGAGGCCCACCGGATGCGAGTGTCCGTGATCGATGCGACCGGCAGCATCACGGCGATTCACCAAAACCACAGCTACGCCCATCTTTCCGACAGCCGTGCCCGCGCTTATGCAACTGGCCCGGAGGCCAGGCGAAACCAGGAGCTCGCAGGCGGGCGGCACCTGATACGCGGCTCGGCCAGCGAATGGAAACTAACGGCGCGCGGCGTCCAGAGGAAAATGTTCACCTCACCGCTGCTCCAGTTCGTCGCCGATCTGCCGCGATTCTCGCTGATGATGCTTGAGTTGGCAGGACTCAGGCGGCGAAGCTAACAGCCGCTGGGCCGGCCTCGGGGCAATTCCGCAACGGCAGGCATCCCTGCGGCTGTTGGTCGGTCACAAAAATGACGTATCCGCCGCCACCCGCGCCGGTCAGACCATGCGTAATACCAGCGGTTCACGCCGGGAAACAGGATTGCCAAGACGTCCTGAGAGCCGGAAATGAATTCGGTGCCGGGCATGGTATCGGGGGCAGAACAACTGCGAGAAAAAGATCTGATCCCCTATTGAAAATTGCATTAATACAGTGATACAATTATGCAGTTCGCAAAGATTACCGGTTATTTTGTCAGAGCAGACCCATGCGAATTCGCGTTTCGTCCGACGACGGCTCTCCGATCTATCTGCAGATCGTGAACCAAATCAAATACCTGGCTGCGGCGGGTCGGTACGCAGCGGGCGATAGATTGCCGCCGGTTCGAAAATTGGCCGAGCAATTGCTGGTAAATCCCAACACGGTCGCCCGGGCGTATCGAGAACTGGAGTCCGCGGGAGTCATTGCGACGAAGCAAGGCTCGGGCGCTTACATCTCTGATCATGGTTCGCCGCTAGGCCGCGCCGAAAAGGTGCGGATTCTAAACGATCGGATTGGCATGTTGCTGGCGGAGGCCAGCCAGCTCGACGTGCCGCTGGAAACCTTGCTAAAAATGATCCGTAGCTGCGAGCGGACACTGCAGCAGAAAGCCACTACGAAACAGATTTCCAATCGCAAGAGGAAATCGCAATGAACGAACCTGTGATTCGAGTGCAGGTCAGGCTAACACCGGGAGTCCGGCTAGTTTTCTGAAGCAACTGAGGCACGAACGATGAACCACGCAATGTGGGCAGTGACGATCGACTATTGGCGATCACGCGGCTGGCAACTCGTTGTCATGCTGCCGATGCTGATGCTATTGCCACTATTTATTTACGGGCCATTGATGGCCTTGGAAGTCCATGGCTGGCAGCGCTTCCCAGACATGGCAATGGTACAAGTGGCACTGACCGGCATCGTGATCGTCGGCATTGTTGGAAGTCTATTGACCTGGCTTCCAACGCAAAGCCGTGAATACGCGCTGCCGATAACGACGTGGCAGCTGGTTGTCACGCGTTCCGCAGGCGGCGCGTTGGCCGCGGCAGCAGCTTACGCGCTGATTTGCTTCGCGGTGAACGGACTATTTGAAGTCGCCTGGCCTTACCGGGGCCCCCTGCTGGCGATCGTCACCGTCTACCTGATTTCGCAGGCAGTCGCCTGGTTGACGTACCCATCCCAGGCATTGGGCTTGCTTGCCTTTGCCCCACTAGGCTTGCTTGGTGCCTGGTGGCTGGCGCTGCGGTACGAGACCGATGCGGCTATTGGCCTCGCCAGTTCACAGATGCAATCATGGACGAATGTCACGTGGGGCGAATTGATCACGCTGGCTGTGGCAGGGAGCGGCGGAGTGTGCGGCAGCTTCTATGCGGCCCGCTTACAGCGGATGGGGAGCGGGCCAACGTTGGCCAGTCTGTGGAGCGCGTTGTCCCGCACAAGCTCCCAATCTGACGCCGCGCTGCCTACCCGATTTGCAACGGGCGAGTCGGCACTCCGCTGCCGCGAATGGCGCGAACGCGGGCGGACAATCCCCATCTTATTCGCCGTGGGTCTGGTAATCTACGGATGTCTCCTGTTGCTGTTGGCACCGCGGATGCAGGAAACCATTGAAATGGGCAGAGGATTCTCAATGCTGGGTGCAATGAGTTTTTTTCTATTGGGGATGTATCTGGGCCACCGTAGCGAACAGCAAAATTTCCCCAGCTTTGACGCAGCGCTGCCGCTAACCGATGCGCAGTGGGCAACGGCCCTGTTGCGAAACCTGGCGAAGAGTACGTCGACCGCTTGCGCGCTATGGATTGTGGGAGTCGGCTTGATCGGGGCCGTTGCCTGGGCTTGGGGCGACGACTTGCTAAGGCCCGCACTGAATAACTGTCTGAAAGATGGCTTCGGCCCGCTTAAAATCCCGGTATCCGTGAAGTTGACCCTACTGACCTTTCTGTGGGCGCTCGGTTGCTGGACTTTGTCGGCCAACGGAATGATGGTCGTCCTATTGCGCCGCCCCGCCTCGGCAATTCTCGTCAGTGGGGTGATGGCGACGTTCTGTCTCGCCACGCTCGCGATCAATTTGCTCGTGTCCGAAAGCTGGGAACCTTTGGCATGGCAAGTCCTTTTCGGAACGTACTCGACCGTCGTCCTGGCGGCGACCCTAGGGTCCTTCCTAGTCGCCAGACAACGAAAAATGGTCCGCAGCTCGACCTGCTGGATTTGCCTGGCCGTTTGGCTGCTGTTGGCCGCAGGTTTTTTCTATGGGATGCTCGTCCCCGCGATGATCAAAAACCATAGCTTGCCGCAAGAACTATTATACGCCGTGTTTTGTTTTAGCAGTTTCCTGATGCTGCCTGTATTGCCGATTGCCGCGACGCCACTGGCAGTGGCCTGGAATCGACATCGCTGAAACGACCGCGAGATCCACAGACGGCAAGCTCCAATTACATCCGCTCAACCGTTTCGATGCCCAAGAGCTGGAGTCCGCGGGCAATCGTGCGAGCAGTGAGGTCGCACAGCAAGAGGCGACTGTCGCGCACCTCCCCACTTGCAGCTTTTAGCACCGCGCAGTTTTCAAAAAAGCTGGCATAA
>Ga0310121_10005916_pt1 | contig 10387 bp, 7 predicted proteins | sample CB27_Tmax_986_MG_FD_203504 | JGI IMG/M metagenome (GOLD analysis project Ga0310121, IMG submission 203504) | Marine microbial communities from Western Arctic Ocean, Canada - CB27_Tmax_986 | ecosystem: Environmental > Aquatic > Marine > Oceanic | place: Canada: Western Arctic Ocean | collected... | reverse complement strand
ACCGTGTGGGCCACGCCGTCCTTGCCCTCACTCTCTCTGGATGTAGCGGATGCGTGAGCGATGGCGATGGTGTCTCCCAGGTAGAGGTTGGCGTGGATGCCTAACTCGGCGGCGATGCCCAGGGCGGAGACCGCGTCTTCTCGGGGCACGAGCTTCTGGGCGATGGGCGATGATGCGACGGGATCCCACACCAACCCCCCGTTGAAGAGGATCAGCGGTCCGTTGGCGTCAATCGATTGGGCGTAGGGCAGGGCGCTGCGGAGCGATCGGCCCGTGGCCAAGCCCACCTGTTTCCCCCGATCCATCCATTCTTTCAAGACGGCGCGGGTCGAGTCAGGAATGTGTCGCTGGCTGTTTAGCAGTGTGCCGTCTAGATCGAAGAGAAGGAGATCCCAACGCATGACATGACTCCCCGTGGAATTCAGTCGTACGCGCCGAAGACATTTTGGTCAAAGTCGATGAGCGACCCGGTCATCATCTTCGATTGGTCGCTGAAGAGATAGGCAATGAGTTCCGAAACGTCGCGCGGGCGGAGGATCCGGCCAAAGGGCATGGCGTTGTCCGCGAGCTCAAGCCAATTTTCAGGTTTTCCTTCCGCCAGCTGCACCGCATGCTCGTTGGGGGTGGCCATCCAGCCGATGTTCAGACCGTTCACCCGGATCCGCGCGCTTCGCAACGCGTGTGCCGTGTTCTTCGTCAGGATCCCGAGCGCCCCTTTCGAGGTGCTGTAGCCCATCAGGTAGGGCTGGCCGCCGTGGGCGGAGACGCTGAGCACATTGACGATGCTCCCGCCACACCCTTCGCGTTTCATCACCCGAACGGCTTCTTGCATGAGGAGGAAGGGGGCTCGCGTGTTGAGCGCGAACATGTGGTCCCACTCCGCCGCCGTCGTGTTTTCGATGGTGCCCCGATCGGTCGACGCGGCCACGTTGGCCAAGCCATCCAGGCCACGGAAGCGTTCATCGTGGAGGCGCACAACGTTTCGGCACTCTTCTTCAATCGTCAGGTCGGCGCGCACGAAGAGACTGGGACAGCCCAGCTCTTCCAGGGCGCGAGCGACGGTGGCTCCTTTGTCGGTGTTTCGTCCACAGATGGTGATTCCGGCGGCGCCCAACTCAGCCAGGTGTCGAGCCGTCTCTTCACCGAGGCCTTGGGTTCCACCGGTGACGACGAAGGTCTTTCCATTCAGGTTGGCTGTCACGGTTTCTCTCCCTATGCTGTCTGCTCTGGCGGGAACACACGAGGGGTTCGGCCGCGTTCTTTACAACGGGCCTGGGTAGAAGTCCAGCATGGACCGAAGACCATTCCGTTTTTCTCCCCAAGCAGCCCTCGGAAAGGTGGGGTGTTCCTCGGCGGGTCTTCACAATTCCGATGGATGCTTTTGTTGGCTTCCCCGGGTGTGGTTCAACATTTGATGCGATCCATCTTCGGATCGTAGAGCGGTTGCAAGTGGAGCGTCGCCGGCATCCGCTCGGTGGCGATTTCAAGCTCGTAGCTGCCGCTGCGCAGGAAGTCTCGGGTGGCGCCCCCAGGGTGGTGGACATAGCCAAAACCGATGTTCTTTTGAAGGGTGTAGCCCCAGCCCGCGGTGGTCAGGTAGCCCACGCGCTCGCCGTCTCGATAGAGGGTCTCGCGCCCCAGGAGGACCGCGTTGGGATCATCCACCGTGAAGCCGGCCAGGCGTTTGGTGATCCCGTCTTTTTTCTGACGTTCGAGGGCGGCGCGTCCGAGGAAGTCCACGTCGGTTTTCAGCTTCACCGCGAAGCCGAGCCCCGCTTCGAGGGGGGTGTGGTTGGGGTTGATGTCCGTCCCCCAGACCAGATAGCTCTTCTCCAGGCGGAGGCTCTCGATGGCGCGATAACCAGCGGGACCGATGCCGTGGGGTTGGCCGGCGGCGAGGAGCGCGTCATAGACGGTGGTCGCGAACTCGACGGGGACATGGAGCTCCCACCCGAGCTCACCGACGTAGGTCACCCGCAGCGCCATCGAGGGAGCGCCGGCGACGCCGATCTCCTGCATGGTGAAGAAAGGAAACGCTTCATTGGAGACATCGGCGTCGGTGACCGCCGCCAGTACGGCGCGCGAACGAGGGCCCATGAGCGCGATGCATGCGTACGCCGAGGTCACATCCACGACGTGTGCGTTCAACCCCGGAGGGATCCCTTGCCGGATCCAATGAAGATCGTGGGTGGCAAAGCCGGTCCCGGTCACGATGTAGAAGCGGTCGTCGGCCAAGCGCGTGACCGTCAGATCGCACTCAATACCGCCGCGGCTGTTGAGCATCTGACAGTAGGTCAGGCGGCCGCGTGGCTTGCGCGTGTCGCCGGCGCAGATCCAGTCCAGCGCCTTCTCGGCGTCCCGGCCCACCACGAGGAATTTGGCGAAGGAGGTTTGGTCGAACACGGAGACGGCCTCGCGCGTCCGTTGGTGCTCCACGGCCACATGTTCGAACCAGTTTTGGCGCCCAAACGAATAGACGTCTTTGGGTTCGACGCCCTCGGGGGCGAACCAGTTGGGGCGTTCCCAGCCCAGCTTCTCTCCAAAGCAGGCGCCGGCCGTTCTTAACTTTTCGTAGAGTGGTGACATGCGAAGAGGGCGACCGCTGTCGTCTTCCTCGAAGGGCCACGAGATGGTGTAGTGTTTGGCGTACATCTCCTGGGTACGTGTGCGCACCCAGCGGGTGTCCTGATGAGGACGGCCAAAGCGGCGGATGTCGACCGGCCAGAGATCGTAGGGGGGCTCGCCGTCCACGATCCACGCGGCCAACGCCTTGCCCGCTCCGCCGGCCGCCGCGATCCCGAACGCGTTGAAACCCGCGCCCACGAAGTAGCGTTGGACCTCGGGCGCCTCTCCCAGGATGAAGTTGCCGTCGGGGGTAAAGCTCTCGGGTCCGTTGAGCAGTTGGCGCACCCCGATCGTCTCCAGAGCCGGGACCCGCGGCATCGCCAACTCGGCGAGCTGCTGGAACTGGTCAAAGTTGCTCTCCAGCAGCTTGAAGACAAATCCGTCGGGGATCCCCTGTTCAGCCCACGGAATGGGGTTCGGTTCGTAGCCGCCCATGATCAGGCCCCCCGCTTCCTCTTTGTAGTATGTGAGTCGATCGGGATCGCGCAGCGTCGGCAGATCGCGGGGGACGTCGAACTTTTCGGTGACGAGAAACTGATGTTCGATGCTCACCAAGGGCACGTTGACCCCGGCCATGGCGCCAAAGGCGCGGGCCCACTGGCCGCAGCAGTTCACGAGCACTTCGCACTGGATGGCACCCTGCGCGGTCTGGACTCCCGCGACGGCCCCATTCTCGATGGAGACGCCGGTGACAGGGCAATTTTCGAGGAGGGTCGCGCCATGCATCCGGGCGCCTTTGGCCAGCGCCATGGTGACGTCGGTGGGCGAGGCCGCGCCGTCTGTGGGCAGAAAGGCGGCACCCACGACGTCGTGAATGGTCATCAAGGGCCACATGTCCTGGGCTTCTTGAGGGCTCAGGATGTGCATCTCCAGCCCAAAGCTGCGCGCGGTGGTCGCCTGCCGCTTGAGCTCCGTCAAGCGCTCTTGGTTGCACGCCAAGCGAAGACCGCCGTTCATCTTCCAGCCCGTCGCCTGTCCCGTCTCTTCCTCCAAGCTGTCGTAGAGCGCCACCGAGTCGCCGAGGAGCTCGGTGATCGTGGCCGACGAGCGAAGCTGTCCCACGAGGCCGGCCGCGTGGAAGGTGCTCCCGCAGGTGAGCTGTCCGCGTTCCAGCAGGACCACGTTTTTGTTCAGTTTGGCCAGGTGATAAGCGACGGAACATCCCATGATGCCGCCACCGACGACGACGATGTCCGCGTGACTGGGAAAAGAGGTCATGACTGGGGATCATAGGAGGTTCCAAGCCTTTGGTGCAAGGTGTCGTCCCATTTCTTGAACACGACATGATCATTGCGTAAGCCGAGCGTTGATGGTATTTGCGGCACGGGTTCGCGTGAGCCCATGCCTGACTGACGGCAAGAGGGCCTGCCTGTGGCGAGCAAAAACTTTCCGGGTGTTTGTCGAGAATTGCTTGAGGCGTTGTCACGTCGCGGCTATGCCGAGCCCACAGCGGTCCAGCGATCGATTCTTAGCAGCGAAGCCAGTGGACGCAACCTGCGGATTTCGTCACAGACAGGCTCCGGCAAGACCGTCGCGATTGGACTGGCCATCGCACCGGATCTGATGAAGCACGTGGCCGCTACCACAGGCAATGTCTCCGGACCCTACGCCCTGTTCATTACACCCACCCGGGAGCTGGCCGTCCAGGTCCGAGACGAGTTGACATGGTTGTTCGAGAACATCAAAGGCGTGACGGTTCAGTCGGTCACCGGCGGCAGCGACGTGCGGCGAGATCAGCGGATGTTGTCGAGAAAACCCATGGTGCTCGTGGGGACACCCGGTCGGTTGTTGGATCATCTGGGCAGCGGCAAACTTGTACTGAAGGACATTGGTCATGTGGTGTTGGATGAGGCCGACCAAATGCTCGACATGGGCTTCAAGGACGAGCTCGACGCCATCGTGGAAGCCCTCCCGGAGACGCGGTGCAGTCACCTGGTGTCGGCCACCTTCCCGAGGGAGGTCAAACGCCTGGCGGACCGTTTCCAGGACGATCCTCTGCACGTGCAGGGCACCCAGTTGGGGGCGGCCAATCAGGACATTGAACACATCGCGTACGTCATGCGCCCCAAGGAGCGCTACGCCGCGTTGGTGAACATCCTTCTTTTGGAGCAGGGCGAGCGCTGTTTGGTCTTCGTCGAACGACGTGTCGACGCCGCCGAGGTGGCCGAGTACTTGGCCCGGGATCACATGTCGGCATTGCCCCTCAGTGGTGACCTGGCCCAGGCCCAACGCACCCGGACACTCAACGCGTTTCGCAATGGGACCGTGAAGACATTGGTCGCCACGGACGTCGCGGCCCGCGGGATCGACGTGGCCGACATCTCCACGGTGATTCACCTCTCGTTGCCTCAAGACGCGGCTATCTATACGCACCGCAGCGGCCGCACAGGCCGAGCGGGTCGGCGTGGACGAAGCGTGTTGTTGATTCCTCCCTTTGCGGAGCGACGTGTGCGGCACCTCCTGGAGCGGGCCCGGATTGACGTGTCGTGGGAGGCGTTGCCCACGCCCTCACAAATTCTGAAAGCCTTGCAGAAACGAAGTCGTCGCGTCCTCCACGAAAAGCTGGAGACGCACCGGCCGGACAAGGCGCTCCTGACCTACGCCAAGACGCTGGTGGAACGATACGACACCCCCTCGCTGGTGGCCCATCTGTTGGAGATGGTCCAACCCGAACTGCCCACGCCGCCCCTTGACGTGGCCTCGCTGGCCCCCCACGAGGGGTCCGATGCACCTCGTCCGCGAACCCCAGTCAAGAAAGCCGCGGCCAACAAACCCTGGCGTTCCAAGGGGTACGGTCGCCGTGGCTCGCCCAAACTCGGCGGCGGCAAACCGCCTCGCGGAAAGAAATAATACACACGACAGGTTAGTGGTGGGTGGCTGAGTCGGCTCCCCTGGGATGCCGAAGATCTTCGACCATGTCTTGGATCTCTTGGGGGGCGGGCTTGGTGAAACGTTGGACGGTCAGGGCCACGGCGAAGTTCAGGAGCATGCCCAGGGTACCGATGCCCTCGGGAGAGATTCCAAAGAGCCAATGGTCCGTGTTGTTCGCGTCCGGGTTGATGAACTTGAAGTAGATGATGTAGGCCGCGGTGAAGACGATCCCCGACACCATGCCGGCGATGGCTCCCTCGCGGTTCATGCGTTTGGAGAAGATCCCCAGGATGATCGCCGGGAAGAACGACGCGGCCGCCAGGCCGAAGGCAAACGCCACCACCTGGGCCACAAATCCAGGCGGGTTCATACCCAGATAGCCGGCGGCGACAACCGCCACACCGGCCCCAATCCGCGCCGCCAAGAGTTCTTGTTTTTCGGTCATGTTGGGCCGAAGCGATTTCTTGAGCATGTCGTGGGAGATGGAGGTGGAGATCACGAGCAGCAACCCGGCGGCGGTGGACAAGGCCGCGGCGAGACCCCCGGCGGCCACCAACGCGATGACCCAGTTGGGCAGCTGGGCGATCTCGGGGTTGGCCAGCACGATGATGTCTCGGTTAATCGTCATCTCATTGCGGTCATCACCGGCATAGAACATACGGCCATCGCCGTTTTTGTCCTCCCACTGGATGAGTCCGGTCTTCTCCCAGTTCTTGATCCAACTGGGCGCGCTCTTGTACTCCGTGCCGGCGCTGTCCTCGCCGTTGATGGTGCCGATCATGTTGGCTCGGGCGAAGGCCGCGACCGCCGGGGCCGTGGTGTAGAGCAGGGCGATGAAGATCAGGGCATACCCGGCGGAGATACGGGCGTCACGCACCTTGGGAACCGTGAAGAAACGAATGATGACATGGGGCAAGCCCGCGGTGCCCACCATGAGCGCCATGGTGATGAAGAAGATGTCGATCGTTGGCTTTTGTCCGCTCGTGTATTCGGCAAAGCCCAACTCTTGAGAGAGGCCATCCAGCTTGTCCAGCAGGTACACCCCCGGTTCGCTGACCAATTCGCTCCCAAAGCCTACTTGGGGTACCGCTTGGTCGGTCATGAGGATCGAGATGAAGATAGCCGGTACCAGGTAGGCGAAGATCAGGACACAATACTGGGCTACTTGGGTGTAGGTGATCCCCTTCATGCCCCCGAGCACTGCGTAGAAGAAGACGATGCCCATGCCGATCATGACGCCCAGATCGATGTCGACCTCCAAAAAGCGCGCGAACACCACGCCGACGCCCCGCATCTGGCCGGCCACATAGGTGAACGACACAAAGATGGCGCAGAACACGGCGACCATCCGAGCGGTGGTGGAGTAATAGCGATCGCCGATAAAATCCGGGACCGTGAATTTACCGAATTTCCGCAGGTAGGGCGCGATGCCCAGGGCCAGCAACACGTAGCCGCCGGTCCAGCCCATCAGGTAGACCGACCCATCGTAGCCCAGAAACGAGATGAGCCCGGCCATGGAGATAAAAGACGCGGCCGACATCCAGTCCGCGGCTGTGGCCATGCCGTTGGCGATGGGATGGACGCCGCGGCCGGCCACATAGAATTCGCTGGTGCTCCCGGCCCGCGTCCAGATGGCGATACCGATGTAGAGGGCGAAGGTCGTACCCACCAGGATGAAGGTCCACGTTTGGATGTCCATGGTGGCCCCTACTCTTCGTCCACGCCGTGGACGCGGTCGATGGTGTTCATGCGAAAGACATAGACAAAGATAAGGACCACAAAGGTGAGCATGGAGCCTTGTTGGGCAAACCAGAATCCCAGCTTAAAACCGCCGATTCGGATGCTATTGAGCTCGTCGACGAAGAGCACGCCTGCGACGAACGAGACGACGAACCAGATGGTCAAGAGGATGGCCATGAGCCGCAAATTGGCCCGCCAATAGGAACGCGCTTTGTCCTTGGAATCGAACGCCATCAACCCCTCTCCATCTGCCGATGCTCGCCGCCCGATAATGGATCGGCGCGGGCGTCATTTCAACCGCTTCAGTCGGGAATCTTTGTGGGGCGCCCACAGCCCTGGAAAACGAGGCTGTGGGTGTGGCGGAACGCCGCGGTTAGGCGCTGGCCTGCAGCATCGACACAATTACTATCGTGAAGCCAAAGAGGCCACACAAGACGGCGGAGACGTTGAGAACGTTATTGGATGTCTCGGGTTTTGCCGGGCTCTCGGAGGACGCGGTCATGCGGGCGTGGATCCGATTGCTCAAGGGGCCAATGACCAACTCCGACAGGAAAACGGCGTACAAGATGGTGAGGAGAGCCACCGCCATGGCCGGTCCAATGTTCTTTAGCTCATCCATTGATTGGAGCATCTGAACCAGCCCAATGAAAGTGCCGACAATACCCGACCCGGTGGCTGCCATGCGGAAGGTTTGAAGGACCGTCACATGCCGCTGTCCCTCGTTTCGATCCACATCGCCACTGCTGAATGCCGTTCTAAATGCGTTGAATGCGTCCATTATGGAGTGATTCGCCAGAGGCACACAAAGGGTGAGCCCCACTACGATCAATAGACTGGGCGCGTTGAAAAAGATGGCTGGGCTCCCTCCGAGAACAACAGCCGCGCCGATGAGTCCCAGGCCGATCAGTGCAAACATGATCTTCATAGCTGTCTCCCGGTATCTGCTTCGACCCTTAATCGGCAGGTGGGTTGAAAAACGTTAGTTTGGATTGCGTCCGCCTATGCAGGGCGCGGGTTCACGTGCTCATAGCACTTCTTTCGGCGGGGCTCGCGCCGGCGGATGTAGGCCTCCTGTTTGTCGATCATCCGATCGAAGGCGCCCAGCAGCTCGTCGAAGCCCGGCGTGTGGGGCTCGATGGTTTTCAGCGCGATGGTGATGGCCTCAATGGTCGACAAACAGTGCTCAGCCGGCTCGCGACGGATCCGGTAGCGGCTCCGGTGTTCGCCGGGCAGGGCGAATCGCGGCATGGTGGCCAGCGTTGGGTGGGCCTGAAAGAGTTTGCGCGCGTGGTGCCACGTTCCGTCCAGCACCAACAGGTGGGGCGGTTGAGCGTCGGGCGGCAAGATCTCTCCCTCGCCTTCGGGGTAGAGCAGGGCGGTGCCGGGCGGGAGCGTCGCCACCACGGGAGCAGGCCCATGATGGGGCCAATGAACCATCACCTCGACCCGACTCAGCCCCAACCTCGCGAATCGCACCGTCCCGATGGGGTGATTGCGCTCCCGGGGATGTTGGAGGATCGTGACGGGGGTCTGGTTGTCCACCCGTGAAACCAGGTCGCAAACACAGGTGCACGCTGCCTTGAAGCATCGGTAACACATGGCTCGGTGGTCAAGTTCGATGAACCCGATATTACGTGAAAGGTGTGGCCGAGCACAACCATTCCGGCGTGAGGACCGATGAACGACGGGGGGCGTACGAAGGTCTGCAACGGCTTCTGGGTGATGGGGGAGTCTCACGGTTAAGCCTTTCGCCTGTTCGCTGAATCCCAGCCTGACGGATGATTAGATTGTCAGCAACGGCGACGTGTGGCTCGGGTCTGGGTCTGAAGTCGGGGCGTGGCAGACGGCGATGCCGCGCCATGTCTGTTCAAGAACGCCCACTGCGAGGCCGGCGTGAACGCCGTCTTGGATGCCGATTCGGCCGGCCACCATCGCCTGAGGGGTTGTCGGATCGTGCGGTACCGGCCCCCTGGCTTCTGCTGGATTGGGGTTTGCGTCCCCGGCCACGACCCCGGTCCGGAGGCCGGGCGGAGGGCATCGCCTTTTCGGAGTGCCACTCGTGGTCGAGAACCACCTCGAGTGATTTTCCCGTCAGCTTCTCGATATCCACCAGGTATTCGGTTTCGCTCTGGTCACAGAAGGCGATGGCAATCCCCGCCTGGCCGGCGCGGCCCGTGCGGCCGATGCGGTGGACATAGCTCTCGGCAATGTTGGGCAAGTCGTAGTTGATCACGTGGCTGACGCCGTCCACGTCGATTCCCCGAGAGGCGATGTCGGTGGCCACCAGCACGCGGACGTCACCAGACTTGAACCCTGCCAGTGTCTTCTGACGGGTTCCCTGGCTCTTGTTTCCATGGATTGCGGCGGCGTTAACGCCCGCTTTTGCGAGGTCTTTTGCGACTCGGTTGGCCCCGTGCTTTGTGCGGGTAAAGACAATGGCACTTTTGATTTCATCGCCTTCCAGTAATTCACGGAGCAGTCGCTTTTTGTCCGCACGCTCCAGAAACATCACCTTTTGAGTGGTGAGGTCCACGGTCGTCGATTGTCGGTCCACTTCCACTCGAATTGGGTTGTGCAGGAAGCCACTGGCCAGCTTGACGATGGAGTCCGGCATGGTCGCGGAAAAGAGCAGGTTTTGCCGTTCGTCGTGGAGCAGGTCGAGGATCTTCCGAATGTCGCGAATAAAGCCCATGTCGAGCATTCGGTCGGCTTCGTCTAGGACAAAAAACTCGACGTGTTGAAAGTCGATGTACCCCTGGCCGTGCAGGTCCAGCAGACGCCCGGGCGTGGCAATTAACACATCCACGCCTCGTCGGAGGTCGGCCACCTGTGGACGTTGGTTGACGCCTCCAAAAATCACTCGGTGGTACAGGTCCACAAATTGGCTGTAGGCGTCAAAACTCTCGCCTATCTGAGCGGCCAATTCCCGGGTCGGTGTCAGTACAAGCGCCCGAATGACCGGTTTTCCGGGCAATTCATCCGTGGCCAGGTGTTGGATAATGGGCAGAAGAAAAGCCGCCGTTTTTCCCGTGCCGGTTTGGGCACACCCCAGCACATCCCGGCCTTCCAACAAAGGAGGAATGGCCTGGGCCTGAATCGGGGTCATGGTCGTATAATTTTCGGCCGCAATTGCCCGCTGAATGGGTTCGAT
>Ga0310121_10005913_pt1 | contig 10390 bp, 4 predicted proteins | sample CB27_Tmax_986_MG_FD_203504 | JGI IMG/M metagenome (GOLD analysis project Ga0310121, IMG submission 203504) | Marine microbial communities from Western Arctic Ocean, Canada - CB27_Tmax_986 | ecosystem: Environmental > Aquatic > Marine > Oceanic | place: Canada: Western Arctic Ocean | collected... | reverse complement strand
CAGGGGCTTGCGAGTGCGCTCAAACACGGTTCCCGACGTAATCGAGATCTCACCACCACACTCCCGACAATGCAGATAGCCCCGCGAGGTAATCCAGGGCGGCGTTTTGTTCCGGCAGCGAAAACACCGATATCCATCTGGCCAACGAACGCGAAAAAGGTAACTCCTGCAGGCTGCCTCATCCGCAAACACGCGGTCAAACTCCTGAAAATTCCGAGGGTAATCGATGCCTGCCACGGGTGCGGGAAAGGTTTTCTTGCCTCAAGATACTACGTAGTAGTGGCCGCTTGCGTCAAATGGATACCCCCTTTATCAGAAAAATTCGTTTATCAGAAAAATTCGTTGTTTGATTGGGCGCACATGGTTACAATACGGCGTAAGGAGCTTGTTCAAAAATACGACCGGAGAGTGGGGAATACTGATGAAACGTTTCGCTTCATTTGTGATACAAGCGCTGAGCGCGTTGCTTATTGGTAGCGTTACCCAGCAGGCACTCGCGGGCCCGTACATTGACGCCGTGCTCGCTGATAACCCCGTCGGGTATTGGCGGTTGGAAGAGGGTGGCACGGGAATTGCCGTGGATAGCTCGCCCGTTTCCGGTGCACAGTCCGGAATCTATGGAGTGCGCTCCGGGGCGGCAGCAAATGGAGCAATCACCGGACCGATCATTAACGAAACGAACAATACGGCAACGGTTTTCAATGGCTTCGGGCGCGTTGACGTTGAAGACAACGTCGGCAATATATTCGGCGGAGCGCAGGAATACACTTTCGAGGCTTGGGTTTTACCAGGCCTTGACTTGACGGAAGCCGACGACAATCACGTGGTGGGGAGAGGGGATGTTGTCGTTGGCGCGGCCAGTACCGATTGGTTGATGCATAATGGGGACGGCGGGAATGACTCGTACATAGTAGGAGTTAATGGCTTGGCTCAGAAAGGCGCGGGTGATTTTGCCCCGCTTCCCCCGTCAAATATTCCACCACTCAACGAGTGGGTTCACATGGTGGCCACCCACACGCCCAATGGGGCTGACGCGGACTTGCAAATCTATATCAACGGCGACCCGCAGCTGTCCGGAGCTACCGTTCCCTTGGCGCAAGACAAGTTCGGCGAACCGATAACCATCGGTGCCGCGCGTCTGGGCGCAGGGGACGACGACGATTGGTTCAATCACTTTGTGGGTGCCATCGATGAGGTGGCGTTCTATGGTTACGCCCTTTCCGAAGCTCGCATCGATGCCCACTTTGTAGCGTCCGGGTTTACGCCTGCGCCACCAGGGACGACCTTCAGCTGGATTATCAACGGCCTTGGTGACTGGAACGGCGGTGCCTCCAACTGGGCGCCCGGTTTCGGAGCGCCGCCCACCACCGCTGAAGAAACGGCGGTTTTCGGCAACCTTCCCGCGATTACATCGCCGACCACCGTCGTGACCAACACGGCCGTGATGGTCAATCGCATCGAATTTGACAATGCCACGCACCAGTACATTGTCGCCGGCCTGGGCAGCGTTAGTCTCGAAGTGTCCAGCGCGCCGATCGATCCGAGCATCGTGGTCACCAATGGCAGCCATCAGTTCCAGGCCGTGGTGAATCTCGGTGGAACGACGGACGTGGATGTAGCGGCCGGCGGGACACTGGATTTCAACAACGAGCTGAATCTACACGGCAATACACTGAATAAGAACGGCGCTGGGACGATGAACATTAACAACCGTCTCTCGACCGGCGGCGGAACGATCAACGTGAATGCCGGCATCGTCGGCGGACATGGCGCGATCACTGGTAGCCTCAACAATACTGGCGGTACGATTTCGCCCGGCACCAGTCCGGGCGTTCTGGAGATATCTGCCGACTACATGCAGGGAGACAATGCAGCCCTGTTGGTCGAAATCGGGGGTACCGTGGCGGGACTAGATCACGATCAACTGATCGTGGAAGGCACGGCTGACCTGGCGGGCACGTTGCGGGTGGCGCTGCTCGACGGTTTCCTGCCGGCCGCTGGGGAAACGTTCACCGTCTTGGAATTTGGCGCGCTAAGTGGCAGCTTTGACATTGTCGAGCTGCCGGATTTGTCCGCCGGCCTCAATTGGGATACGTCGGCACTTTATTCCGGCGGTACGCTGGCGGTCGTGCCCGAGCCAGCGACCGCGGTTTTCGTGGTGTTGGCACTGGCCATCATCCTTGGGACGCGCTACAAACGACGCTTCATGATTGTCCGCGCGGACCGTGCCACGCCTAAAGAAGGAGAAAACCGCATTATGGATAAGACTTTGTTTGCGGCCCTCGTGCTGGGTGCTGCGTGCGCGCTGATACTGGTCTCGTCCAGCCCTCTGTTGGCCCAGCTTCCCACCGCTGGCCTGACTTTGCACTTAGACGCCAGCGACGAGATGACGATCGAGGACGAGTTGGGTAATCATCCCAGCGACGCCGGCTTTACGGGCCTCGTGGCTGCATGGAGAGACAAGGCAACCGGCGATGGCGCACATGATGCAACTCAGGCCACGGCGGTCGCTGCACCGAGCTATCTGGCCGGCGGTGGAGCGACGGGACTCGGGGTGGTCGATTTTCCCCTTGGGGCAGCAACGTTCCTAGACCTTTCCCCCGTGAGCTTCAGTGCCATTACCGGCGATGGAATGACCGCTTTTTTGGTCGTGAGGGCGGATTACGATGTATCCGGTAACGGAGGCGGCGTCATAGGAAACTGGGAAACGTGGCTCGCCAACAGTGCCGATGGAGATGAGTTTATCACTACGCGAACATCCGACGGTCCCGATGGTTATGACGTACCGGTCGTTGCATTTGGTAATGACGGGGAAACTCGGCAGGCAGCATCCTCGCCACTCGACGTTCAATTCTGGCATCTCATCACCGCCGGCTTTGACGCGAACGGCTCGATTGCCCACATCAACGGCGAAGCGGGTGGTTTTTGCGTGAATCTCCCAGAACCGATGCAGCCCTGCACCGCTACGAGCGATATGGCCTTTGATACGATCGGAGACTACGCTAATGCCCCCAACTTCATTTTTGCCGATGGGGAAATAGCGGAAATCGCTCTGTACGATACTTTTCTCAATGACAGCGACAGGCAGTCGATTGAGTCCTTCTTGGGCGTTAAGTGGGGGGTGCCGGTGGAGTCTTTGCCACCGTCGACGACCTTCACCTGGAACAAAAACAACATCGGCGACTGGAACCAAGCTTCCAACTGGAGGTCCGACGGTTCAGGCGCGCCGCCCGACACTGCCGAGGATACGGCCATCTTCGGGAGCCCTGCTACGATTACGTCGCCAACCACTGTCGTGACTAACAGCGATGTGACTGTCAATCGTATCGAATTTGACAACGCCACGCACCAGTTCGGTGTCGCGGGCGCTGGCAGCGTCAATCTGGAAATGTCCGGCACGCCCATCGATCCCAGCATCGTGGTCACGGCCGGCAGTCATCAGTTCCAGACCGTGGTGAATCTCGGTGGAACCACGGACGTGGATGTAGCGGCCGGCGGGACACTGGATTTCAACAACGAGCTGAATCTACACGGCAATACACTGAATAAGAACGGCGCTGGGACGATGAGCATTAACAACCGTCTCTCGACCGGCGGCGGAACAATCAACGTGAATGCCGGCATCGTCGGCGGACATGGCGTGGTCACTGGTAGCCTCAACAATAGTGGCGGTACGATTTCGCCCGGCACCAGTCCGGGCGTTCTGGAGATATCTGCCGACTACATGCAGGGAGACAATGCAGCCCTGTTGGTCGAGATCGGGGGTACCGTGGCGGGACTAGATCACGATCAGCTGATCGTGGAAGGCACGGCTCACCTGGCGGGCACGTTGCAGGTGGCGCTGCTCGACGGTTTCCTGCCCGCCGCTGGGGATACGTTCACGGTCTTGGAATTCGGCGCGCTCCATGGCACGTTTGGCGATATCGAGCTGCCAGATTTGTCCGCTGGGCGCAGTTGGGATACGTCGGCGCTCTATTCCGGCGGTACGCTGGCGGTCGTGCCCGAGCCAACGACCGGGGTGTTGGTGCTATTGGCGTTGGCCATCATCGGGACATGCATCCGCCGATGACTTGCCCGCTCAGCGCGTCGAATCCACATCGAAATCGATGAAGTTCTCACCCTGCTTGATATCCCACTGGAGCGTAGACTGTTCGTTGTATCGGTTCGGAATGGATTCAACGATCTCACCTCGTCTAACGGACTAGTGGTGCATTAATGTAGAGTTTACTAATCCTGGGATATCGTGTAGATACCGATTTTTCGGTAAGTTTTCACGTATCCAAGGATGGATTTGATGCAAAAGGACAATTTTGAATTTGGTCAGTTACTACCAGGAGGCCCGCTTTGATGGTGGGTCGCGCATTGAAGTTTCTATCAGCCTACCTTCCGTACAGAGGCAAAGTTGTTATGAGTAAGAGTACGTTTCGTTCTGCGGATTGTGGTTTCCTTCTTGCTGGGATCTTGGCCTCTGGCGTCGGTTTGTCGATAGGGTGTCCGTGCGAATCCCTGGGTGACGAACCGGAGTCGAAGGAGGACGCCCAGGCCAAAGTAGTGCTCAAGGCGGGTGACATCTTCACGCCTACCGACCTGGAAGTGCGGCTTTCAGATGATTTTGAGAAAGACTATCCAGCACCGCATCACTTTGACATGACTCGCTGGACAAAGTGGAAGGGCGACGTCAGAACGCGAAACGGACAGTGCATCCTCTCGCCAACACCGCCTGGCAGTTTCGACTTTGCAGGTATCGGCACGCGAAAAAGGGATTTCAATCCAGGATTGACCGGGACCAACGGGGTGGAAATCACCCTGTCAGGATATGCCTCGGAAGGAGATGATCTCGAGGAACTGGGAAAACCGAAAGAAGAGATGAAATTGGTCCTGGCCTGGGGCCTGACTCTCGGTAGCTGGCACGGACTGATCGGCGACCAGGCGGACAAACAGAAGGACCGGGGAGTGCAGCTGCACTTGGACCTGATACTCCCCAATGGGCTCTATGTTTACCTGGTACGCGGCCTGCTTCCCGAGGACTTGCAAAAATACCCGAAGGATGGCTATAGCCCGGGAACGCCCCCGAGTTGGACCGCCGAGCAGCGAAGACAGTCGCACGAAGAGGCGGTAGAAAAGGGAGAGGTCTTCATCAGCGCACCGTGTATGTGCCTGGCAACCAGAGTCTATCGGTCTGAGCAGGAGATCCAGGAGATCCTCGGCCGCAGCCGTCGCTGGGGGCTCTATCTGACAGATGATGGCAACACCGTTTACTGGACGCTGGACGGAAAGGTCATGGACCGTGCCGATATCGCGGGGTACTTCCATTCCAGCGCTGAGTCTGTCCGGGAGGGGGCCCACCTTACCATCTCGGCATTGGCAACCGACAGCTGCACAATGGATGATTTGGCGATTTACGCCAGTCCGGCAGAGAAGGCCCCATGACTCGGAGCCGGGCAACTTGCTTGACTTCAATGGTCAACAGTGTTTAAATGGAGCAGGGTTGAGGAAAATTTCGCCGACAAACTAACAGATATAGAACTACTGTAGTTTGTCCGTAAAAACGCTGGAAACATATCGCACTCGCGGGCGATGTGTCTCCAGCGTTTTTTTTCATCGCATTTGTCCCCAGTCCTATCGCGGCTGGGCCACAACTGAACTAACACGACGCGCAAGGTGCGTGGACGGTGCGCGCAACCGATGTGCCATGAGATTCCAACAAAACAAGTGTTACACATAGTGATTTAGAGATAGACAGAGGATGTAATTCGATGAAGAGCCCGGGTTTAATTTTCGCGTTTGTAGTGGCAGCGGTGACGCTTTCGGCGAAGACGGTCAGCGCAGGACCGTACGTGGATGCCGTTTTGGTGGACAATCCGTCCGGTTATTGGCGGTTGGAAGAGGGAACCGGCATCGCAGTTGACAGTTCGACCGTGGGCGGGACGAACAATGGGACCTACGTCAGTCCTGCCGGCACATTGACCGGAGCCATCTCGGCAGAACCTTCAAACATTGCGTACCACAGCGCCAACGCGAATGACTACATTCGCATCCCGGATACATTCACCGACAACGCAATGTCCACGAGTGAGTTCACCCTCGAACACTGGTTGAATCCCGATCTTGTTGCTTCACCTGTCGGAAACTCGGTCGCGCGAGGCTTGTTCTTTGGACAGGAAGGGCAGTTCATCAACCAGAATGGGGAGTTCATCACCGGCGGTGTGGATAATGGTTCCGGTGGTCAACAGAATACCGTCATCGCTGGGATTGCGGCCGGCACCTGGACGCACGTCGTGATGACCGCCGAACTGGATGGTAGTGGCGGTACGGACCTGACGTTGTATTTCAACGGAGGTGTGGTGGCGGCCCACAACACCGGCACTGGTGTCGCGGCCGACAACACCGGTGAAGATGTCGTCATCGGAACTCTACCCTTCGGCGATATCAACCAGGTTCAGGATCCCTACTCAACCTTGATTCAGGGATTCGACGGAGGCATAGACGAAGTGGCTCTTTACCCATATGTTCTACCGGAGAGCCGCATCCAAGCGCATTGTCAGGCCGCCGGCTTCGGCTGTAGGCCACTGCAACCTGGTGTGTGGGATGAGGACGCATCGGGAAGGTGGCAGGACCCGAATAACTGGGAGCTCAATGACCCGCCCGATTCGAATGCAGAAACAGCTAAGTTTCTGGATGCTATCAGCTCGCCGCGAACGGTGGTCAATGAAATAGACGTGACGATCAATGGCGTCACATTTGACAATGCCAACGAGTACGTCATTGCGGGAAACGGCTCGGTAAACCTCGAAACGGGTGGGGGCAATCCAAACATTACGGTATCCTCGGGCAGTCACCAGTTTACGACTGAGGTCAATTTGTTGAATGCCACGACGATCGACGTTAATAGTTCCTCGTCGATTGAGTTTGTGAATCGGTTGACTCTAGGTGGTAATACGGTAACCAAAACGGGCAGCGGCACGTTACTGATCAACTACGACTCCAATACGGGCACCGGCACACTCGACATTCAAAGTGGCGTGCTTGCCGGCGGCGGCAACGTGGGCGGGGATGTCGTTATCAACGGCGGTATCCTCGCGCCCGGTAGCGTCCTCAACGGGTCGACCGCTCTTGGCTCCACTACCGTACCGGAACCACAATCGGCTTTCTTGATCGCAGTAGGTTTGCTTACGCTGTGCTGGTCGACCCGTCGCGCTGGAGTGGGTCGGCCGCAGCGGCTTTCCGGTGCAGGCGTCCTTTCCCGCCTCTCGGGTGTCGTGCTAGCCATGGCCATCACATCATCCACTGTGCAGGCAGGGCCATACGTCGATGCGGTGTTGCAGGACAATCCGTCCGGTTACTGGCGACTTGAGGAGGGTACGGGTACCGCAGTGGACAGTTCGTCCGTGGGCGGAACGAATAATGGTTCCTACGCCGGTTTTGGCGGCACGTTGACCGGAGCCATCCCGACAGAAACATCAAACATTGCGTACGACAGCTTCGGTCAGAATGACTACATACGCATCATGGACACATTTGCGGACGGTGCCATGGCCACGAGCGAATTCACCGTGGAACACTGGTTAAATCCATTTAGTGCGTTTACGCCCACCCAAGCGAACTCGGTGGTTCGAGGTTTCTTCTTCGGGCCGGGGGACACGTGCTGCTTTGCGCAGTTCGTCCAGCAATTTGGCGCGAACATCGAGGCCGGTGTGCAAGCTGGTGGCGGGGGCAATGTCATCGCCGGGATTCCGGCCAACGAATGGACGCACGTCGTTTGGACCGCCAAACCGGATGGTAATGGCGGGACGGACCTGGCGTTGTATTTCAACGGAGTTGAGGTAGGAACGCACAACACTGTCAATACTGTCGCGGCCGACAACACCGGTGATGACATCCAAATCGGTACTCTTGCGCTAGGACCAGCCAGCGATCCCTACTCCAGCTTGGTTCAGGGATTCAGTGGAGGCATAGACGAAGTGGCTTATTACCCGTACGCCCTTTCGGAAACGCGCATCTGTGAGCATTATTTAGCCGGGGGCGGCTCGTGCACCCTTCCTCCCGCCCCTGGCGCTTGGATTATCGATAGCTCCGGTAGCTGGCAACTTGCCAACAATTGGACGCAGAATGAAATCCCGGATGGCCAAGACGAGATAGCAAGTTTCACCGACGCGCTCAGTGCGCCGGCAACGGTCTGGACCGAAGCACCCGTGATGGTTAATGGCATTATTTTCGACAATTCGAACGAATATGTCATGGCCGGCAATTTCCCTATCAACCTGTCGGCCAGTACAACACTGACCGATCCAACTATTACCGTGCAGTCGGGCGACCATCAATTCCAGACGCGGGTCAGTCTGAACGATGACCTGACTGTGGACATCAACAGCGGTTCGACGCTCGAGTTCGTCAACCAGCTTTCGTTAAACGGCAACGACCTCACCAAGACAGGCGACGGTACGTTGATAATCAACACTAGCTTCGACACAGGCGACGGAAACGTGATCAATGCCAACGGAGTGCTGGCTGGAATCGGGTCGATCAACGGAGACGTACAGATCAGCGGTGGAGTTATTTCTCCCGGATCCGATAGTGCCAACGCCGGCCAAGTACCCGAACCTGGTACGCTGACGCTGCTGGGCTTGTCGGTACTGGTGTCGGCTTTGATTTGGCGGCGCTGACGCGCGCCCGCGCTGCGAAAATCTGGAATTGCAAACACCTATCAGTTTCAATTACTGCTTCCCAGGTTGTGTGGGATTTAACAGGAAGACGCAACTCGCCGCCCCCGGTCGAATCCGACCGGGGGCGTTTTTGTATAGGGCGTCTGTCAAAATCATATGGTCGTGGGGCACTAGAGAACTTGCTTCGCTCATTCTCGCTCTGCCCCGGGCCATATTGTATTCGGCCTTACAGGCCAAGGGAAAAACTGCGTGTGGCGTCCTTAATCAAACGGCTCACCACACGATCGGTTTTCTTGCCACGAAGCGCTCGACGGTCTTCCATTGCACCTGGTCCTGACGGTATTTCTCCCGCTGGTACAGGGGATTGTGCTTTCCCGGTGGGTCGATGTGCACAACGTCGTTGCCTTTGCGGATTATGGTATAGTCCTTGCCCTGGATGTTTATCTTGTCGGTGCGTTCAGACAAGGGGAAGGTGAGGGTCACAATGTCCTTGGCCTGGACCTTGCCGCACAGGACGAAGCGTCCTTGGAAGGAGACTTTCCGCCGTTTCCCTTTCGAAGTCCGGCCATTCGACTTGGGGGAGGGGGCGACCTGCACATTGACCTCGCCCGGTCTTACCCACTCCGGAATGCGTATCGACAGGTTACAGGCCTTTTTCATTTTGACGTCCACGCGTCCTTCATAGGGAATCCAGCTCTCCACATCGGCCCAAGGCGAGGCACGGTTCAGCAACAGATTCACATTCAACTGGCCGTCGTTCCAGTGCAGAATATTCTCCCAGATGTAGTAAATCGCTCTGGTCCCATTCCCTGTGCAGCAATGGATCATGCCCGCCCCGGTGTAATCTGGATCAAAAAAGTCGTTGGCAGTAATCCAACACCCAAAACATCCCACGCAGCGCTCGGGGACCCTGTCAGTACTGACGTGGGCCTTGTAAGGAGCTGTAACCGGCTTGTCCTTGACCATTTCATACACCCAGTCGGAGCTGGTCAGCTGGCCCTCCGCAAATTGGTTGCGCGCCAAACGGTCCACATCGTCCCAATAGTCTCCCGCTCCGGCCAGCGTCAGTTTCAAGGCCATGTGGATCATATCGGCGACGCCGCAAATCTCTGAAAATGGGCGGTTCTTGGATGACGAATGCTCCGGATCGAGCGTCTCGGGAACGTACCCCACCAGCGGACGTATGTAGGCGCAGGTGAACTCGTAGTTTTTGCGCACAAACTGGATCATCTCCCAATCGTCGGCAGCCACGGCGTATTCCAGCATGCCCAGCAGCGGATGGAAATGTCCGTGGATGTGCCCGTTGATTCCAGTGAATTTGTAGTCGGGAGTAAACATTCCCCCGTGGTACCTGGTAAAGCGTGCCAGTTTGCCCGAAAGCTCAAGCGCCGGTTCGTATCCCGTGGTCGCGTAAAACTGCGCCAGCCCCAGCGCGATCCATCCGAAGCTCATGTTCGTCCACGGATCCGGTATCGGCGCGTTTGGCTCGGACACCTGATTCTCACCGTAGATTCCTGTGGAAAAATAGGCATAGTCTCCGCGATCCACCGCTTGTCTGGCCAACCCGTCCACGATCCTCGCTCCGACCTGTTTCCAGCGCTCCTCGCCCGTCAGACGATAGTAGATGGCCGTTGCCGCAGCCATCCGGCCGTTCACGTAAGGTTCCGTGAAATGGTCTGCTTCAACCATCGGGCCGGTCTGTTCGGACATCAGTCCCACGGTGGCCC
>Ga0310121_10005912_pt1 | contig 10391 bp, 7 predicted proteins | sample CB27_Tmax_986_MG_FD_203504 | JGI IMG/M metagenome (GOLD analysis project Ga0310121, IMG submission 203504) | Marine microbial communities from Western Arctic Ocean, Canada - CB27_Tmax_986 | ecosystem: Environmental > Aquatic > Marine > Oceanic | place: Canada: Western Arctic Ocean | collected... | reverse complement strand
TCGACGAAATCGACCGGCAACTCAATGCAGCGACCGACCAGACAGCTCGCGACCTGCTCTTCGCCGAGTTTGGCAAGACTTACAGTCGCCTCGATTCCTTCGATCCGCTTCCCCGCGCCGCCACCCTCCTGGCCCCCACGAACGCGGTTTCAACGAAACCTGGGCCGACGTCCTCCGCTTGCATGAGAGCGGTATCGAGCCGGCCGCCTTCTCTTCCATCCTGATAGCGATATATGAACGATCTCGCAAACCAACTAAATATTTACAAGAGGTGATGCTCAACTTATAGGAGCATTATTCAGCGTCTCCGTATTTTGGACAGCAGTGGGATCTCTTCTCGGTGGCATAGTCGCCGATGCATTTGGCCATAGACGCTCATACTTAATCGGCCTGTTTGCACGCGTGTTCCTAGCGGGCGCATTTCTTACCACATCTATACCGGCCCTGTTTGTAATACTCTCAATTTTCGGCTTGGGGTGGGGCTGGAGCAACACGGGATTTCAGAGTTATTTAATCCAGTCATTTCCGAAAAATCGTACGGCTACGCTTATGGGCTTCTGGTTCAGCTTTATGGAGGTAGCCGCAATAATTGGAAGCGGCGTTGCAATCATCCTCGTCGAGGATCGAGGCTTCATACCAATCGGCGTATTAGGAGTATTAACAGCCGTAATAGGATTTATCCTGATATGGATTACTGTTCCAAAGCTCCCGGAGCACACAGCCCATCTAGATACCGGTACGAGCGACGAACTCAAACCGGCAAAGCTGACACTTTCACAATTATTTCATGAGCGAGGGTTGCTGGCGTTTCTTGGGCTGACCGGACTGCCAACGATCCTACTTGGGGCATCCTCTGTAGCCTTACCGTTGCTTTTATTCACAGCATCGGAAAGCGAGGGCCTAGTAGCTGGATACGGACTAGTCAGTGCGGCGGTGGCCCTGATTTTCCAACCGCTATTAGGCCGCCTGGCGGATGCAAAGGGCGTCTGGCTGCCAATTATGGTTGGAGCAATTATTGTTGTTATTGCAGCAGGATCCCTAGCAATTCTTCCAACTGTGCTAACTGCCATATATCTGGCAGGGATTGCTGGACGCTTAGGTGTTGGAATTAAGGACACAGTAACGCCGACAATTGCTAGAGACGTCATGCGCCCCTCGATCCATGGTCGAGTTATTGGCTTGGGAAGCATGACTTGGAGCATCGGTTTTATGATGGGGTCCTTGCTAGCTGGGGCATTGATAGACAACCAAGCAGGGCTTCTTTTTTGGATTGTCTCAGGCGCGACAGCGGGAACATTTCCACTCATCTACCGACTGCTAAATCACGCTCGCGACGTACAAATGGAAACAGCATGAACAACCTCCGTTGGTGTTAAGGAATGACGAAATTAAACCTAACCATCATGATGCAAATCCGGCTATCTGACTACATCTTGTGGCGCTTCTACTATCTGACTCGCTGGCTGCATTTTCGCTATTAATTAGTGTGGAGCAAAGCGCCGCAATTGGAGAAGCTACAGTAACCGCCCCGGCCCTCATGCTCCACGGCGACGACGATCCCCACACCGGCCCCGCCACCTGCGACACCCTGCGGTGCCACATCCCCCACCTCCAGTACACCGGGCTCCCCCGCTGGCCACCATCCCTGGCGCGAGTGTCACGCCCTTAAGCCCCTTCTGGACACCCTCCGCCAGTGGCCCGCTTCCAACTCCCACTAACCGCGCAACACCGCCCACTCCAATCCGCTAGTCTCCCCTCACACCAACTTGGACCGGCCCGCGTGCAGGCCGGGACAATTTCAAGACAGCTTCCTCAAGTGCCCGCAATCGAAAGAGAGCAGCCGTGCCACCGTCAGAACCCATGAACCTCCTCATCCTCATGTCCGACGAGCACACCCGTCGCATGACCGGCTGCTACGGCCATCCTCTCGTTAAGACCCCCAACCTCGACCGTCTCGCCGAGTGCGGCGTCCGTTTCGACAACGCCTACGTCAATCACCCCATCTGCGTGCCCTCGCGGGCCAACTTCATCACCGGCCGCTACACCCACGACACCGGCAACTGGGACAACGCCCATCCCTACACCGGCCACGAAGCCGAGGGCTTCGGCCACCGCCTGTCCGGCGCCGGCCATCAACTCACGACCATTGGCAAGCTCCACTATCGCTACCTCGACGACCCCAACGGCCTCCCCGACTCGCGCATCGCCATGAACGTCTTCGAGGGCAAAGGCGACTACTTCGGCAGCATGCGCTGGCGGCGGCAGACCAACACCGGCGGCCGGCCGCTCCCCCCGAGCCCCGGCGAGTCCCACTACACCCGTTTTGACCGCTCCGTCACCGCCGAATCCGTCAACTGGCTCCAGAACGAATCCGCCGGCCACGACAAGCCCTGGTGCCTGTGGGTCTCCGTCGGCTGCCCCCATCCACCGCTCGTCGCCCCCGAAGACTTCTACGCCCTCTATCCCGAAGACTCCGTCGATATGCCCATCAACTGGCGCGAAGCCGACTGGCCCGACCATCCCTACTGGAACGAAGTCCGGCCCTGGCGCGCGCCCGGCGGTCAGATGGACGAAGCCGAAATCCGCCGCTCCATCTCCGCCTATTACGGCCTCGTTTCCTTCATGGACGACAACCTGGGCAAGGTTCTCGACGCCCTCGAAGCCTCCGGCCAGGCCGGCAACACCCGCATCATTTACACCACCGACCACGGCGAGATGCTCGGCGGCTACGGCCTCTGGGGCAAGATGTGCATGTACGAAGATTCCGTCGCCATCCCCCACATCATGGCCGGGCCCGACCTGCCCGCCGGGACGACCTGCGACGCCAATATCTCCTGGGTCGACATCTTCCCCACCGTCCTCGATTGCGCCGGTGTTCCCCTGGCCGACGCTGATGCTGACCTGCCCGGAACCTCCCTCTGGCCCATCGCCCGCAGCGAATCCAACCCGGAGCGCATCGTCTTCAGCGAGTACCACGCCGCCCGCTCCTCCACCGGTAATTTCATGGTCAAAGACGACCGCTACAAGTTCGTCTACTATGCCGGCGACTACCCGCCGCAGCTATTCGATCTGCAAGAGGACCCGACGGAGCTAAACGATCTGGGCCGCGATCCCGCTCACTCCGAAACCCGGGCCCGGCTTGAGGCCGAACTGCGCAAGATATGCGATCCCGAAGCCGTCAACGACCGCGCCTTCGCCGACCAGCGCACCCTGCTCGAGAAGTACGGCGGCGAAGAAGCCGTCATCGCCGAAGGACCAAAGATCGGCGCTACCCCTACTCCAAAAGAGTTCTACGACGACGGCGTCGTTTTCTAGCCCCGATGTCCGCGTATGCCTTCTAGACGAAAGCGGCCTTGCTGCCCGCTGCGCCGCCTAGTACCCCACGTCGTAATTCAGAACTCGCGCGTTGATGATCGTAATCACCGCGATGATCGCGAACATCGCCACCGAGATCGCTGCCGCGTACCCCATCTTCAGGTACTCGAACCCGGTGTGATAAAGCAGCACCACCACCGTCAGCGTACTGTCTACTGGCCCGCCCGTATGCAGGGAATCGGTACCGGCCCCCGTCATCACCCACACCTGCACGAACATCTGCAGCGCCCCGATGAAGTAAACGATCACAACGAAAAAAGTCGTCGGCGCCAGTAGCGGCAGCGTGATGTACCGGAACTTCGCGAACCTGCCCGTGCCGTCGATATCCGCCGCCTCGTACAGGTGCGGCGGGATGCCCTGCAGGCCCGCCAGGTAGATCACCATGTTCAGGCCCATGTTCTTCCACACGCTCATGATGATGATCGATAGCATCGAAGTGTCTACGTCCCGCAGCCATTTCATCCGCGGTAGGCCCAACGCCTCGAATATGTCGTTCAATAAACCGAACTGTGGTTCGTAAAGCCAGAGCCATATCAGTGAAACCGACACGAACGAGCTCACCACCGGCATGTAAAACAGCGCCCGGAACGTGTAAATCCCCCGGATTTGTCGGTTGATCAGAGCCGCCAGCGCCAGCGAAGTCACCACCCCCGACGGCACCGTCCCGAACGCAAACAGCAGCGTGTTCGTGATCGCGTGCGCGAAGCGGTCATCGTCAAACAGCTTCCCGTAATTCTTCAGGCCCGCGAACCTCGGCGAAGACATCAAATCGTAGTCGGTCAGGCTGTAGTAGAACGCCGCGATGATCGGCAATATCACAAACAGCGCCAGGAACAGCAGCGAGGGCGCCACAAAGAAATACCCGGCCAGCCCCCTGCGCCGTCCAAAAGTGAACGTCCGCCGCCACCGGCGAACCTGTCCTGTCGTCGCCATCGTTATCTCCACCGATTCAGACAGAGACTTCGTCCCAGCCGGCCGCCTGCTCCAGTTCGACTTCTGCCAGCGCCGGTCACCCATCCAATATACCCAATCCCACCCTCCCGGCACATCCAGCTGTCCGTCTCCGGCACGAACAAAACGGCCGCGGGTCGCGGCAACCCGCCTGCCAAACCGCTACCATATTCCTCCGACTATCAATCATTCCGACCCACGTCCGCCGCCATCCGCCAGGGAGCCGCAATGTCCATCGAACCCATGAACGCGCTTGTCATCATGTCCGACCAGCACACCCGCCGCATGTCCGGCTGCTACGGCCATCCGCAGGTCAAAACCCCCAACCTCGACCGCCTCGCCGAGTCCGGTGTGCGCTTTGACTACGGCTACTGCAACAACCCCATCTGCGTACCCTCCCGCGCCAACTTCCTCACCGGACGCTACGTCCATGAAACCGGCAATTGGGACAACGGACACCCCTACATCGGCGATGAAGCAGCCTCTTGGGGACATCGCCTCGGCAATGCCGGCCACCAGGTCACCTCCATCGGCAAGCTCCACTACCGCGACAACGCCGACAACAACGGCCTCGCCGACTCCCGCGTCTCCCTGAACGTCCTGGACGGCAAAGGCGACATCTTCGGCTGCATGCGCTGGCGCCCGATGCCCCTCGATTTCATGGTCAAAAACGTCCTCGAAGCCAGCGCCGGCGAATGCCCGTACACCCGCTTCGACACCGCCGTCGGCGACGAAGCCGTCTCCTGGCTCAACAAAGAAGCCCTTGACCAAAGCAAGCCCTGGGCCCTCTTCGTCTCCTTCGCCTATCCCCACTTCCCGTTCATCGTGCCCGAAGAATTCAAGTCCATGTACCCCAACGAATCCGTCCCCCTGCCCCACCAGTGGGAACGCTCCGACTGGCCCGACCATCCCTTCTGGGACGACGTCCGCGAATGGCGCTACGCCCTCGGCGACGCCCCCATCGACGAAGGCGTCGTCCGTAACGCCATCTCCGCCTACTTCGGCATGATCTCCTTTATGGACCACCAAGTCGGCCGCGTCCTGGAAGCCCTCGAAGAGTCCGGCCAGTCCGGCAACACCCGCATCATCTACACCTCCGACCACGGCGAAATGCTCGGCAGCTACGGCCTGTGGGGCAAATCCTGCATGTACGACGACTCCGTCGGCGTCCCCTTCATCGTCGCCGGACCCGACATCCCCGCGGGCCGCGTCTCCGACCAGAACGTGAGTATCATCGACTGCTTCCCGTCCGTCATCGATTGCGCCGGCGTACCCTCAGAGGAAGAAGACGCCAGCCTGCCCGGAACCTCCCTCTGGCCCATCGCCACCGGCGAATCCACTCCCGACCGCATCGCCTTCAGCGAATACCATGCCCTGTTCTCCACCGTCGGCAATTACATGGTCAAAGACGACCGCTACAAGCTGATCTACTACGCTGGCAACCGCTACCCGCCCAACCTCTTCGACCTGCAAGACGACCCCTCCGAGCTAACCGATCTCGGGCAGGACCCGGCCTACGCCGACACGGTGGCCCGCCTGGAAACCGAACTCCGCAAAGTCTGCGATCCCGAAGCCGTCAACGAGCAGGCCTTCGCCGCTCAGCGCGCCATGGTCGAGCGCCACGGCGGCGACCAGGTCCTCCTCAACCAGGGCCTCGAAATCAACTTCTCCCCCGCCCCGGGGTTTATGTAGGGAAATCGGGCCGCTCGCACGCATCTCTTGGATCCGATCGCAACGGATCTACCTAGGAATTGAACTGACAGATGTCTAACAGCGGACAGGATCGGCAGTGTGGATCGCCCGGACGGCATACGGTCGCACCAAGACCGACCATCGCGTATACAGCTCGAAGCGCTACCTCGGGCGGCAGACCGGATAAAAGATGCCCGACAACCTCGATGACCTCAGCCTTCTTCCGCGCTTCGCCGCGGGACCGGTCGCGCGGCACGACTAGCGTAAGTTGGGATGATCCAGCGCTCGGACTCAATCCTCCCAAATCCAGCGCCCCCGAGCGATCCCCCCTATTCCGTAGCGGTCAGAAGACTCTGCACAATCCCCGGCGCATAGAACTCGCTCGCCGCTTCGACCAGGCCGCGGACGGCCTCATTGAGGTGCGTCGCTGCCTGCTGGTAGGCCGTCTCCCGTTCCTCCCGCATTTTGTCCAGCACGCTGAGCCGCATATCTGAAACCACCTTCCGGTCCACCTCCCCGATCTCCCGCAGCGAGATCGCCACCCCACCCCCCGCCTCATCCAACGCGTCCACTCCCGTCAGCGATTCCAACGCCGTCGCTAGCCCGTCATACGTCGCCGCCCGATTCGTCAACGCGTTCACGAGACCCGACGGATTCTGCGCCTGCTGGTTTCGCAAGAAGGCTTCCCGACTCTGCGCCAGCCCCGCCACCCATTTCAGCGAGATCAAATACCGGGCCACCGTCTTCGCGTCCTCCGACGATACTTCCTCCAACACCGCTTCCGCATACCGCGTCTCCAGCCCCTTGAAGTTCTGCTGAAACTGCGGCGGCAGCGCTTTCATCGTCCCGTCATAATCCAATTCGATCTCCCGGCTTACTAAAGGCGTTTCCAGCGCCACTCACGCGGCCTTCGCCACCCGGCACTCTACCAACCCGACTGCCACGCGGCACTTATCCGCCCGCCGTACCTCACATCGCGTAGTCCATTCAGTCTCCCGCCAGCTACACTCGATCCTCCGCTATCCACACGATCGACAAGCACCAGTTTACTAATTCACCTACACCATTCGACGCCAGCCGCGCCCATCTCAGCGCCACCGACGACTTCCCGCCCTACAACGTCGAACCGACTGACGAGCTCCCGCCCCGCGACATGCTGGACTTCGGCGAAATCCGGCCTGAAACCGAGCTGGTCATCACCGAACGCGCTGCAGCCACAAGCCCGCCAAATCCATCCGCCGTCACAAATCCGGCCCGCTCGCCTTCATCGACCGCCAGCTCGCCTTCCACCACGTCGCCCAGGGCGAAGTCGCCGGCCTTCCCCGGCTGCGAGATTTACCAGCCCTGACCGCACAGTGGCGAGCTAGATCGCCACCTCGGCCCGAGCCGGTGCAATTTCACTATCCACCTCAGGCGCCTTCCCCGAGTCCAACCGGTACCGCCGCAGCCGGAGCGAGTTGCCTACCACCGACAGCGAGCTCAGCGCCATCGCCCCGGCCGCGAACATCGGATTTAGCTGAATCCCGAATGGCGGGAACAGCACCCCGGCCGCCAGCGGAATCAGCAGTGTGTTGTAGGCGAACGCCCAGAACAGATTCTGCTTCACCGTGCGCATCGTGCGCTTGCTCAGATTGATCGCCGCGATCACCCCGCGCAGGTCTCCTCGCACCAACGTGATCCCCGCCGACTCCATCGCGATATCCGTCCCGTTGCCCATCGCCACCCCTAGGTCGGCCTGCGCCAGCGCCGGCGCGTCGTTGATCCCGTCACCCGCCATCGCCACCACGTGGCCCTCCGCTTGCAGCTCCCGAATTATCGCCGCCTTGTCCTCCGGCCGCACCTCAGCCCGCACCTCGTCGATGCCCACCTCGGCGGCGATCGCCTCACCCGTACGCCGGTTATCTCCCGTCAGCATGATCACCCGCAAGCCCATCTCGTGGATCTTGCCGATGGCCTCCCGCGACTCCGGCTTCAGCGTGTCCGCCACCGCCAGCACCCCGGCCAGCTCTCCGTCGATCGCCACGTACATGGGCGTCTTGCCGAGCGCCGCCAGGACGTTCGCCCGCTCCTCCGCGCCTTCCACCTTCACGCCGTCCTCCAGCAGCAGAGCCGCCGTCCCGATCACCACTTCCCGCTCTCCCACCTGCGCCCGCACTCCGCCGCCGGTTATCGAACGGAAGCTCCCCGAGCGCGGAATCTCTATCCCCCGCCCCTCCACCCCCCGCACGATCGCCCGCGCGATCGGGTGCTCGGAATCGCCCTCGGCGCCGCCGACCAGCCTCAGCAGTTCCATCTCATTGTGGCCGTTCAGCGTCGTCACGTCCGTCAGTTCCGGCTTCCCGCGGGTGATCGTGCCCGTCTTGTCGATCACCAGCACGTCCACCTTCCCGGCCGTCTCCAGGGCTTCGCCGTTGCGAATCAAGATGCCCGCCTCCGCGCCCTTGCCCGTGCCCACCATGATTGCCGTCGGCGTCGCCAGTCCCAGCGCGCAGGGGCAGGCGATCACCAGCACCGCCACGAAGCTCACGATCGCGTGCGTGATCACCGGCTCCGGTCCCGCGAGGTACCACACCAGGAACGTCGCCATCGCTATGCCGATCACCACCGGCACGAACCGCGCCGCCACCCAGTCGGCCATCTTTTGCACCGGCGCCTTGGAAGTCTGCGCCTCTTCCACCAAGCGGATGATCTGTGCCAGCACGCTGTCTCGGCCCACTCGCGTGGCCCGCACCCGCAGGCTGCCGGTCGTGTTGATCGTCGCCCCCATCACCGTGTCGCCCACCGTCTTCTCCACCGGGATGCTCTCACCCGTCACCATCGACTCGTCCACCGCTGAGGCGCCCGCCACCACCACGCCGTCCACCGGCGCCTTCTCGCCCGGGCTGATCACCACCACATCGCCCGGCCTCACATCCTCGATCGCCACCTCGATCTCTTCCCCATCGCGCTCGATCCGCGCCGTCTTCGGTCGCAGCCCCATCAAGCGCTTTATCGCCGCCGACGTCTGGCCCTTCGCTCGCGCCTCCAGGTAGCGGCCCAGCAGGATCAGCCCGACGATGATCATCGCCGTATCGTAGTAATACACCACCTCGGTCCCGCTTCCCGACAGGACTTCGGGCCGGATCGTGAGCACCAGGCTGTAGAAAAACGCCGCGCTGGTTCCTACCGCGATCAGCGTGTTCATGTCGGCCGTAAAGTGCTTCGCCGTCGCCCACGCCCCCCGGTAGAATCCCCACCCCGCCCAGAACTGCACAGGTATCGCCAGCCCCAGCAGGACATACGGCTCCTGCAAGAATTCCGGCGACCACAGCCACGAAATCCAGTCCAGCGAACCCCACAGCGCCAGTAGTCCCAGCCCAATCGCCATCGCCGCCATATTCCGCAATTTCGTGCGCTCGAGCCGTCGGACCCGCTCCAGGGCGCCTTCACCATCACCCTCGCCCACGTCCGCCCGCGCTTCGTCGTCCGCCACCAGCACCTCGTAGCCCGAATCCCGCACCACCCGGTGCAGATCGGCCGCGCTCACCATGCCCGCCACATAGCGGACCCTCGCCTGCTCCGTCGCCAGGTTCACCGTCGCCTCCAGCACACCCTTTTTCTTCGCCAGGAATCTCTCCACCCGGCCCACGCACGAGGCGCAGCTCATCCCGCTGATATTGATAATTAAGACCTCGGTCGGCACCTCATAGCCCGACTCCTCCACCACCTCCACCAGGCCATCGACCCCGATCCGCTCCGGATCGTAGGTCGCCGTCGCCGTTTCCATCGCCAGGTTCACCGTGGCCTCGGTCACGCCTTCCGCCTGCGCCAGAAAGCGCTCCACCCGCCCCACGCATGACGCGCACGACATCCCGATCACCGGCAGCATCGCCTGCTTCAGTTCGCCCGAATCCTTCTTAGTTTCAACCGCCATCATTTCGCCTCTCCCTCTTCCGATCCGGCGCCATTTCCGGCCGCAAGCGAATCCGCCAGATCGCCCAGCACTTCACCCACCGCCGCCACTCTCTTCAGATGACCCGAGCCCCGGAACACGTCCATCAACTCCACCAGCACCCGCTCCCGCTCCGCCGGATTGTCACCCTGTATCGCCGTCGTCACACACGAATTCAAATGCCGCTCCAGGATCGCCCCATTTACCTTCTCAATGGCGCCCTGAATCGCCAGCGTCTGCTTCAGAATATCCACACAGTAGGCGTCCTCTTCGATCATCTTCTCCACCCCCCGCGCATGCCCCTCGATCGATTTCCACCGATTCAGCGTTTTGGTGATGCCTTCCGCCATGCGATCCTCTTCTCCTGCGATCACCGGTTTCAATCCCACCCCAGGTAGGGTGTGGGTCAACTATATATCTAGTCCTCCCACAACCGTAAGTA
>Ga0310121_10005910_pt1 | contig 10393 bp, 7 predicted proteins | sample CB27_Tmax_986_MG_FD_203504 | JGI IMG/M metagenome (GOLD analysis project Ga0310121, IMG submission 203504) | Marine microbial communities from Western Arctic Ocean, Canada - CB27_Tmax_986 | ecosystem: Environmental > Aquatic > Marine > Oceanic | place: Canada: Western Arctic Ocean | collected... | reverse complement strand
ACAGATTTACTTTTACTTCCAATTAACTTCTTCGCAGTTTCAAGATGCGATTTTCTTAGGTTAACAAGTTCACTTTTCCACTCCTCATCAGCATTGGATGATCTTTCCCCCAGCTTGATAAGGCGATTGGTTACACCGCTCATAGCTGAAACCACAACAGCTACCTCCTCACCAGCATTATGATAGCCTTTTATTATTTCGGCAACCTGACGGATGTTTTGTGGTGAACCAACTGATGTTCCCCCAAATTTTAAAACCTTCATTTGTTCAGATGAGACTTTAAGGCGGCAAAATTGTTGAATTAAGCAGAAAGACTATAATATTCCGGGAACTATTACGGCTTTAATACTTTGGTTAAATGATTTTTTAGAAACTCCTATTTGTTTACAAATATGAATAATGGTCAAAAAGCAAGGAGTTGGTCCTTCACTTCTTCCATTAACCACATTGGAGTAGAAGTTGCACCGCATATCCCAATGGTGTCATTTTTATTGAACCAATCACTCTCAATTTCGCCTTTGTTTGTGATGAAATGGGTATTTGGGTTGATTTCCCTGCAAACGTTATAAAGTACTTTCCCATTGGAAGACTTGGTTCCAGATACGAAAATTATCTTTTTATACTTGCCGGCAAAGAATCTCAGGTCTTTGTCCCGATTGGAAACCTGTCGGCAAATAGTGTCATTAAAATTGACCCTCACACCTTTGGATTCAAGTTCTTCACGTATGTTGTAAAGATTGTCTGTACTTTTTGTCGTTTGACTGTAAAGCGTGATTTCTCGTGGAAGCTTTTCAATTTCTAATTCAGAAATATCCTGGAAGACGACAGCTTCATCTTTTGTTTGACCAACTAGTCCCTTTACTTCTGCATGACCATGTTTTCCATAAATATATATTGGGAGACATTCGTCAAAGGAGTTCTTTACCCTGTTCTGAAGTTTAAGCACCACCGGACAAGAAGCATCAATGAGTTCGATATTATTTTTTAGGGCCAATTCGTATGTGGAAGCATGTTCCCCATGGGCTCTAATCAGAACTTTCGCATCTTGTATACGCTCGAGATCATCGTGGCCAATTATTTGAAGGCCTTTTTGTTCTAGTCGCTTTACTTCCTGGTCATTATGCACAATATCTCCGAGACAATATAAATGGCCCTCATTGTCTAGGATATCTTCGGCCATTTCTATTGCATAGACTACACCAAAACAAAATCCAGAGCTTGGATCGATATCTACCGACAGGTTCAATTTATCTCCCATGGTGCAAATGTATAAACTAAAGGGGATTCATAAATTGTCTTGTATGCGATGAATTATGCCAACTTGGATTTAGATAAGTTTTTCAGTAAATGATTTATTTGTTGTTTTCATTGATCCCATTCTGGAGAGCAGTTCATCAACATCATCTGATTGAACGAAGAATTTCAAATTCGCAGATTTTAAAAGTTGTTCTTCTACCATTTTATGAAATTGATCAATAAGATGATCAAAATATCCTTCGATATTAAGAATTCCTATTGGCTTATTGATGATATCCAATTGTACCCAGGTAAGTATTTCACAAAGTTCCTCGAGAGTCCCGAATCCACCCGGTAATGCTATAAAACCATCAGCTAATTGAGACATTTTCAACTTTCTATCATGCATGGACTCAACGACAATTAATTCACTGATTCCATCGTGGGCTATTTCATCTTTTGAGAGGAATTTTGGTATGATTCCGGTGACCGACCCACCATTTGACATGCATGAATCTGCAAGAAGCCCCATCAATCCGATCTTACCTCCACCAAATACCAATGAGATATTTCTGGATGCCAGTGTTTCCCCCAACCTGACGGCTATTTCAGAATAGATTACTTTTCTTCCTTTGCTAGATCCGCAAAAAACACAGATAGATTTCATATGGTTAGATTTTGTTTTCAAGGGTCAGATGCATGGTTCATGCTTCAAAATTATATTGAACAATGAATCGGAAAAATATGAAGAGTATCCGCTGTTATCGAAGGGTAGCCTGATCATTAAGCTCCCAGTTGTACTCCTGGAATCCAATGTCGGAATCTTTTGAAATTTGGATCTTAGAATACTTATTGATGAATTCCCTGAGGGTTGTTTGTTTTTTGAAATCAGCCTCAAACCAACTAAATATTTTTGATACAGATACACCATTTGTTGCAATTTGATTCTTTCGTTTATCATTTATGAAATCAATGGCTGCTGCTTCTAACTGCTGGTCAATTGTTTCAGAAAAATACGCACTACGCCCCAACTTTGGGCAACTATAGGAAGCACAAACAATGGCGAAATGAATCCTTGGTTCTTCAAATTCTCCGCGAAGAATATCATGTTCAATATTATTGAGGTCATATTTTCTTCCCTCGATTTCGATAAATTCTATGTCCCAGGGCGTATTTACAAAAGGAATTTGAAGCCAACTACCAATGTCATTAATACTTTCAGCCGGGTAATGATCCAAAATGAGCTGAAGGGTAAAGGCATTATATGCATTTATCCAATAGGAGATTTGTTCTTCGCTGGACCAACCATCAGCAGGGTGGTTGTTTCGGAGGAGATTAAGGTAATTATCCAATCTGTCTCTTTTTTGGCCTAAACCTGTATAATCCACCCAACCTTGATCATTGACAAACTCTTTAAGCAATTGGTTAAAGCTTGCATGTGATGGTTGCGCTCTGGTTGAATAGCTAAAGAGTACTATGGAAAAGAGTATTGATAGATGTGAAAATTTCAAATTAAGAGATTTTGGAGAACTATGATACCCTTTAATTACGAAAACCGATCAATTATGATCGGTTTTCATTATCCATAGCTTGCAAAGACCCTGTTTAACTGCGATATCTTTTAGAATTCATTGATTTCCTGTATTGATAACTGAAGTTACGTATTTGCATTTCAACTTCCATTTAATTTCGATCAGTCATTCTTATTGATCGATTAGCCTTGAATATCTCCTGACAAACATTTTTGACTGATGATTAAAAAGGGCCAACGGCATGAATATTGGGTTTGGAAAATTAAAGATGGAGTGGATTTTTAATAATTTGTCTTTTTGAAGGATTCAATAATTTAGGCATCTTCGAGCCAGAATGAATTGGTTACAACTTTTATCACATCATCGCCTCGGAGAAGTAAGAAAAGCTGGAGGTCTTGATCAAGCCAGGAGCGCTTTTGAGGTCGATTATGATCGAATTATTTTCTCTCAGCCATTTCGGCGTCTTCAGGATAAAACACAGGTACTTCCCCTTCCTGAGCACGATTTCGTACACACAAGACTAACACATAGCCTGGAGGTAAGCAGTGTGGGGAGATCGCTTGGCAAAAAAGTAGGCGAAGAATTGATTGGCAGACATGAAGAACTTCTTTCAAACCAATATTCACCCTTTGATTTCGGAGCAATAGTCGCTGCAGCATCATTGACACATGATTTGGGCAATCCGCCGTTTGGTCATTCAGGTGAAGCTGCCATTTCGGATTTCTTTTTGAATAACCCCAATGGTAATTGCTTCAGGGAAAAAGTAAATGACAAAGAGTGGGCTGACCTCACTGCATTCGAGGGTAATGCCCAGGGTTTTCGTGTGCTCAACAGGAAAGGTGCCCATGGTTTGAAATTGACCATGGCTTCTTTAGCTGCATTTTCAAAGTATCCTCGTGAGTCATTGATTCATATTCAAGATGTTAATAGGAAAAGCCAGAAGAAATACGGGTTTTTCCAATCTGAAAAAGATTCGTTTGCTGCGTTAGCTCATGAACTTGGATTGATCAATTTATCTATTGGTGACGACATGTCCTGGTGCCGCCATCCGCTGACATTTTTGGTTGAAGCAGCGGATGATATATGTTATGGCATCATAGACTTTGAAGATGGTTGCAGACTTGGATTGGTGAGCTATGAACATACTGTTGAACTCTTGTCTGAAATAATTGGGGATTTGTTTGACAGGTCAAAATTGAATAAGATTCCAGGAAGAAACGAAAGAATTGGTGTTCTAAGAGCAATGGCAATTAATGAATTGGTGAAACAGGTTTCAGATGCTTTTTTGGCTTTTGAAAAGGATATTCTTTCTGGTTCATTCGATTCTGCACTAACAAATCACATATCAGCCTCAGAAACCTTAAAGAAAATCGAGACGCTATCAATTGAAAAAATATACAGATCCGTACAAGTAATGGAACGAGAGGCGGCGGGTTTCCAAATTATTGATGGACTTTTGAATGCGTTTTCACACGCTGCTATCAACAAGGGTTTTGACCAAAAATCATTTTCAAGTAAACAGAAGAGTATCCTCAGGTTGCTTCCAGAAACATCAATTTACGAAATTGAGAAACAGGAATCTCCGTATGAAGTGTTGCTTTGTGTAACGGATTTCATTTCCGGTCTCACTGATTCATATGCCCTCACTTTATATCAAAGAATTAATGGTATGTCGATACCTGGAAGCCACCGACTATAGGCATTGAACCAATTAGCTTCTTTGACTATAATTAGCATCTAACTTTAATTACATTTGCAGGCTTGCGCTCATGTGGAGGTTTCTATCCCATATCATCCTGACCTATCGTCGGTTTTTAATAGCTGGTCTCGCCATAGTAACAATTTATATGGCTCAAAAGGCCCAAGAGGTAGAGTGGTCATTTGATCTTGCCAAAACTGTTCCCACCACGGATCCTGAGATGATCTTTTTTGAAAAATTCAAAGAGGAGTTCGGAGAAGATGGGAACATTCTCGCTATTGGTTTAAAAGACAGTTCGATTTACGAAGTACTAAACTTCACACGGTTCAAATATCTTGTCGATGAAGTGACTAAACTCAATGGCGTCAATCATGTTCTGGCACTACCCAATTTCCACAAGCTGATCAAGGACAATGATTTAAAAAAATTTCGCCTTCAACAAGTTTTCCAACAAATTCCGAACAACCAGGATTCGTTGAATTTATTATTGAATGAAGCATCAAAAATCAAATTTTATAGCGGCCAACTCATTAATGAAGACAATGGTGCTACCCTTCTTCTTGTTTCCATCAAGAAAGAAGTCCTCAATTCTAAAAACAGGGATCAACTTATCGAAGACATCAGGTTTGCGGGGGATGCTTTTTCAAGAGTGACAGGAATCGAGTTACATTATGCCGGACTACCGTATGTGCGAAGTGTTACGACAAGCAAAGTTAAGAAGGAACTGGTTATGTTTCTTATTCTTTCGGTTGCGATAACCGGACTTATTCTCTTCTTGTTTTTCCGTTCAATAAATGCTGTAGTTATTCCGCTAATCATTATTGGGGTTGTAGTTATTTGGTCGATTGGTACACTTGTACTCCTGGGGTATAAGATCACTTTATTGTCTGGTCTGATTCCGTCTATTATCGTTGTAATTGGGATTCCAAATAGTGTGTACCTTTTAAACCGCTACCATCAGGAATATGCGCACAATGGGAATAAGCAGATGGCGCTAAGTAAGATTATCAGAAAAATCGGTATTGTGACATTTATCACCAATTTCACAACTTCGGTTGGGTTTCTGGTACTAATCTCTACGGATATTGTCATTTTAAAGGAGTTCGGCATTGTCACAGGAATCAATATCATAGCCACGTTTGTTGTTAGCATCATACTTGTTCCAGCATTTTATTCTTACCTGCCGGACCCCACACCCAGAAACTTAAAACACCTCCAATTCAAGCCGCTGGAAAGCGTGTTAACAGGGTTTGATCGATTGGTTCATAGTCAGCGAGTGTGGATCTATGTCATCACAATCGGGCTTATCACCTTTTCGGTTTTTGGTATTATGAAGGTAGTGGCCGTTTCTTATATGGTAGATGACCTTCCTAAAAAAAGTGATATCAAACAGGATCTTCATTTTTTTGAGAGCAACTTTAGTGGCGTTATTCGTGAATACAGGAAATAAGAATGGAGTGCAAAATCTTCGAACCCTTCGAAAAATTGAAGAATTTGAATTGTTCTTAGATAGTATTGAATATATTTCTCAACCCGTTTCAGTAGTAAGTTTTATTAAAGCCGCCAGGCAGGCATACTACAATGATGACCCTTCTTTTTATTCCCTCCCGAATAACAGGGATCAGGCCTTTATTTTGAGATATTTAACAGAAGATATTGATAGCCTGGGCATATCATCAGCGTTTATTGATTCGACAAATCAAATGCTAAGAATTTCTCTGCGTGTCGCAGACATCGGTTCATTGAAAATGGATTCCCTGGTTTCTCAAGTTATTCAGCCAAGAATCAAAGAGATTTTTTCAGAAGGAAAAATGAAAGCCACTGTTACGGGAACCACGTTGCTCTTTATTAAAGGAAATAAATTTCTTATTAAAAACCTCCAAACGAGCTTTCTCTTTGCTTTTTTAATCATTGCGATCATTATGGGAATCCTGTTTCGTAATCTCAAAATGATCATTATCTCTTTGGTTCCAAACGTAATTCCTTTGATGATAACGGGAGGGCTAATGGGTTACTATGGCATTCCTCTTAAGCCCAGCACGGCAATAATCTTTAGTATTGCTTTTGGCATATCGGTAGATTATTCCATTCATTTTTTGGCTAAATACAGGCAAGAACTTTTTGCCAACAAGTTCCTAGTGACCGTGGCCATCACCAAGAGCATAAGAGAGACCGGTGCCAGTATGATTTATACTTCAGTTATTTTGTTTTGCGGTTTCATTATTTTTTCCTTATCTGATTTTCTTGGAACAGTTGCTCTTGGCGCATTAACCTCCACCACTTTGCTAATTGCCATGTTTACAAACCTCACCGTACTTCCTTCTCTTTTGCTTTCATTTGACACTGGAAAAAGAGACCTCAAGAGTCATCCGTTAATTGAAAAATTGGATAAATTCTACAATGAAGATGAGGATGAGTAAATCGACCGTGACCTCTTGAAAATAGGGGAAAATAATACCGGAAAGGTCGATACTATCTCTGAAAAGGAATAATTTTACAGCCCTTAATTTTTGGTGTTATTGTGAAGTACAGAGAGTATAAAAACCCTGATTATCCTGCCATTGCCAATGAGATTCTCCAGTATTGGGAGGAGAAGGATATTTTTCATAAATCCATTTCTCTGAGGGAAGGAAGCGAGTCTTTTACTTTTTATGAAGGGCCGCCCTCGGCAAATGGAACACCTGGAATTCATCATGTGATGGCCAGAACAGTTAAAGATCTTTTTTGCAGATTTAAAACTCAAAAGGGATTCCAGGTAAAAAGAAAGGCGGGTTGGGATACCCATGGTCTTCCTGTTGAGTTGCAGGTGGAAAAAGATCTTGGAATTACAAAAGAGGACATCGGAAAGAAAATTTCTGTTGAGGAATACAACAGAAAATGTCGTGAGGCAGTGATGAAATTCAAGGATGAATGGGATGATTTGACCAGGAAAATCGGTTACTGGGTCGACCTGGATGAACCCTACATCACATTTGAGCCAAATTACGTTGAGACTCTCTGGTATCTGCTTAAGGAGTTATACAAGAAGGGACTACTTTACAAGGGTTATACTATTCAGCCATTTTCTCCGGCTGCAGGCACGGGCCTTAGTTCTCACGAATTAAACCAACCTGGAACTTATAAAAATGTAAAGGATACATCAGTTACGGCCCAGTTTAAGGTAATTAGAAATAATCAGTCCGAATTTTTATTTGATGGTGAGAAGCCTGCTTATATCCTGGCATGGACAACAACACCATGGACGCTGCCTGGTAACTGTGCTCTTGCAATAGGCAGGAAGATTGAGTATTTAACGGTAAAGACTTACAATCCCTATTTATTCAATGAAATCAGAGTTGTAATTGCGAAGGATCGGTTAAGTTCCTATTTCAATGAGAAAGCGGGTGAAGTTGATTTTGAAGATTACAAATCCGAAGATAAACTCATTCCCTTCGAAATTATTGATTCCTTTTCCGGAGATAAACTACTGGGCATTGATTATGAGCAGTTATTGCCTTATGTCCAACCTGTTGGTAAGGCTTTTACGGTAATTCCTGGGGATTTTGTTACTACAGAAGATGGTACTGGTATCGTTCATACAGCTTCGCTATTTGGGGCTGATGACTTCAGGGTGTGTAAAGAGAATGATATCGCGGCCATCACCGTCAAGGATGAGAATGGTTTTAATGTTCCGGTTGTCGATAGGCAAGCAAGATTTGTAAAGGAAATCACCGACTTTGCCGATCGCTATGTCAGGGAAGAATTCTATAACGACGAAACCAGGAATGATCCTGAATTTAAACCAACAGATGTGTTGATTGCCATCAAGTTAAAGGAAGATGGTAAGGCGTTCAAGGTTGAGAAATATGAACACTCATATCCTCACTGTTGGAGAACCGATAAGCCGGTGCTTTACTATCCATTAGATTCCTGGTTTGTGAAAACGACCGCGTTGAAAGACAGAATGGTTGAATTAAATAATACCATCAACTGGAAGCCGAAATCTACTGGAGCCGGTCGTTTTGGAAATTGGCTTGAAAACCTCGTGGATTGGAATTTGAGTCGTTCGCGATTTTGGGGAACGCCATTACCCATTTGGGCAACCGAAGATCGAAAAGAAGAAAAATGTATTGGATCAGTTGAGGAATTGGACTCTGAAATTCAGAACTCGATTAAGACCGGGTTCATGGTCAAATCTCCATTTGAGGGAATTGAAGTGGATTTGCACCGCCCTTATGTTGACGAAATAATTCTGGTAAGTGATTCTGGCCAAAAGATGTTCCGAGAGCCGGACCTGATAGATGTCTGGTTTGATTCGGGTGCCATGCCCTATGCACAATGGCATTATCCCTTTGAAAACGGAGATAAGTTTGACACAAATTTTCCAGCAGATTTTATAAGCGAAGGTGTTGATCAGACACGCGGATGGTTTTTTACGCTACATGCCATTGCAGCATTGGTTTACGACGGTGTTGCTTTCAAGAACGTAGTTTCTACTGGACTTGTATTAGATAAGAATGGTAACAAAATGTCGAAGCGATTGGGGAACACAATCGATCCGTTCGAGACACTTAAGAAGTTTGGGCCGGATGCCACTCGCTGGTATTTGATTGCCAATGCTAATCCCTGGGATAATTTCAAATTTGATCTTGATGGAGTTGCAGAAGTTCAGCGAAGATTTTTTGGCACACTCTTCAACACTTATTCTTTTTTTGCGCTCTACGCCAACCTCGATGGATTTAGTTTCAATGAAACTAACTTGGTTCCCATGGAAGATAGGACCGAAAGTGATCAATGGATAATCTCAAAGATCAACACTCTAAAACAAGAGGTAAACCTGGCACTTGACGATTATGAGCCTACTAAAGCAGCGAGGGCAATTCAAAATTTTGTAAGTGATGATTTAAGCAACTGGTATGTCCGGTTGAACAGGAAACGATATTGGGTTGGCGACTATAATGATGACAAAAAAGCGGCATATGAAACCCTTTATGAATGCCTTCTGACCATCTCCAAATTGGGAGCATCAATTGCCCCATTTTATATGGAAAGGCTTTATCACGATCTTGAAAAGGTCAGTGATCAGAAAAAATGCGAATCTGTGCATCACTGTCTTTTTCCACAAGCCAACACGGAATTGATAGACCAGGATCTTGAGGAAAAAATGGGACTGGCTCAGGATATTTCATCACTTGTACATTCGCTGAGACGAAAGCACAAGATAAAGGTCAGACAACCGCTTTCAAAAGTCATGGTGCCAGTTTTGAACAATAAGATGCATGAGCAAATCAGTGCTATTGAAGAATTAATTGCATCGGAGGTAAATATTAAAACCATTGATTGCATCGATGATGCATCCGGTATCATCAAAAAGAAGGTCAAACCAAATTTCAGCAGGCTTGGAAAGCAGTATGGGTCTAAAATGAAATCAATAGCTACTGCCATTGATCAATTGTCTAATGATTCAATATCAGAACTGGAGAGAAATCGTACCATTGAGTTAAATATTGAAGGGTTATTGATCAGGTTGGGGTTAGAAGATGTAGAGATCTTCTCTGAAGACATTCCTGGATGGTCAGTTGCCAGCGATAATGGCCTTACCGTTGCTCTTGACATTACCATTACAGATGACTTGAAGAAGGAGGGCATAGCTCGTGAGCTGGTAAACCGCATACAAAATATGCGCAAAGATATGGGATTTGAGGTGCAGGATAAGATCATTATAAAAACAGCAGCAGGAGACAATTTTGTACAAATGGCATTACAGGAATATCAAAACTATATTTGCCGAGAAACTCAGGCGACTGAGCTTAAGGTATTGGGACAGTTGGAAGAAGGTCAGGTGGTTGAGCTCAATGATTATAGTGTGACGGTTTCAGTGAAAAAGGAATAAAAGGACTAATATTCGGTTTATTTAAATAAGTCAGATATGAAATTTAATAGCAGC
>Ga0310121_10005909_pt1 | contig 10393 bp, 8 predicted proteins | sample CB27_Tmax_986_MG_FD_203504 | JGI IMG/M metagenome (GOLD analysis project Ga0310121, IMG submission 203504) | Marine microbial communities from Western Arctic Ocean, Canada - CB27_Tmax_986 | ecosystem: Environmental > Aquatic > Marine > Oceanic | place: Canada: Western Arctic Ocean | collected... | reverse complement strand
ACCGAGGCTGTACCCGGTCGTCGAGCTCGCGTAGCAAAACCGTATTCTCGAGGAGCCGGATGCGCTAGTCGCGCACGTCCGGATCTGTGGGAGCCCTGGGTGGGAAACCACCCAGGGCCACCCGGCCCCACGTGCTGCTCCTGGGCATGGACGGCTCGAGTCTCTGCCCCGAAGTCTGGAAGGAGACCTTCGGCCGGATCCCGGGCTCCCCCGAGCTCTACGTCCTCGATTCCACCGACCCCGCGCAGGTGCAGTCGATGCTCGACCGGATCGAGCTGACGAAGACCCTCTTCATCGTGTCCAGCAAGTCGGGATCGACCCTCGAGTCCAACATCTTCAAAGCCTGCTTCTTCGACCGCGTGACGCAGGCCCTGGGAGCCGAGGCGGCCGGCAAGCGGTTCATCGCGGTGACCGATCCCGGCTCGAACCTCGAGAAGGAGGCGAGACTCGACGGCTTCCGCCACATCTTCCACGGCGTCAAGAGCATCGGCGGCCGCTATTCCGCCCTCTCCAACTTCGGGTTGGTGCCGGCCGCCGTGATGGGGCTCGACGTCGAGCATCTGCTGGACGAGGCGGAGCGGATGCTGCACGCCTGCGCCCCCGGCGTTCCCGCCGAGGAGAACCCCGGGCTCGTGCTCGGCACGATTCTGGGCCTGGCCGCGAACGCGGGCATCGACAAGCTGACCCTCGTCGCCTCGCCGGGCCTCCACGACCTGGGCGCGTGGCTCGAGCAGCTGATCGCCGAATCCACCGGCAAGGAGGGCAAGGGGGTCATTCCGGTGGATCGGGAGCGTCTCGCCCGGCCCACGTCCTACGGCGACGATCGACTGTTCGCCTATCTGCGCCTCGAGGAGGCGCCCGATGCCGCCGAGGATGCAGCGGTCCTCGCCCTCGAGAAGGCCCACAAGCCGGTGGTGCGCATCGGCGTCGCCACGAAGAACGACCTGGCCGAGGAGTTCGTGCGCTGGGAGGTGGCGACCGCCGTCGCGGGATCCGTGATGGGCATCCATCCCTTCAACCAACCCGACGTCGAGGCCAGCAAGATCGCCACAAAGGCGCTGACGTCGGAGTACGAGAAGAGCGGGCGGCTGCCGTCCGAGTCGCCGTTCTTCGAGGGCGACGGCGTGAAGCTGTTCGCCGATCCCGGGAACGCCGAAGCACTGAAGCAGGCCGCCGGTGGGGCGCCGACGCTCGCCGCCTATCTGAAGGCGCACCTCGACCGGCTGGGCACGGGCGACTACCTGGCGCTGCTCGCCTACGTGGAGATGAACGCGGCCCACGAGCAGGCGCTGCAGACGGCCCGGCACCGCCTCAGGGACAAGAAGCGCGTGGCGACGTGCCTGGGCTTTGGTCCGCGCTTTCTCCACTCCACCGGGCAGATTTACAAGGGCGGCCCGAACAGCGGCGTCTTCCTGCAAATCACGTGCGACGATGCGAAGGACCTTGCCGTGCCCGGCCAGAAGTTCACGTTCGGAGTGGTCAAAGCCGCCCAGGCCCGAGGCGACTTCCAGGTGCTCGTCGAACGCGAGCGCCGGGCCCTGCGAGCGCACCTGGGCCCGGACGTGGCGGCGGGACTCGAAACGCTGAACCGGGCCATCGAGAAGGCGCTCGGCTAGGGAGAAAAGAGGAACACCAGATGCAGCTTGGGATGGTCGGCCTGGGGCGGATGGGCGCAAACATGGTGAGGCGCCTGATGCGAGGGGGGCACAGCTGTGTCGTCTACGACCGCTCGCCGCAGGCCGTCGAAGCGGTGGTCGAGGACGGCGCAAGGGGTTCGGCGTCGCCGGCCGAGTTCGTGAAGATGCTCGACAGGCCTCGCACGGCGTGCCTGATGGTGCCCGCGGCGTACGTGGACTCCGCGATCGACGATCTGCTGCCGCTGCTCCACGAAGGCGACACGATCATCGATGGTGGAAACTCGCATTATCACGACGACATCGTCCGTGCAAAGGCCCTGGCCCCCAAGGGCGTGCACTACGTCGACATGGGCACGAGCGGCGGCGTCTGGGGCCTCGAGCGCGGCTACTGCCTGATGATCGGCGGTGAGGACGAGGTCGTGAAGCGCCTCGACCCGATCTTCTCGACACTGGCCCCGGGGCGCGGCGACATCCCGCGCACGCCCGGTCGCGAGACGATGGGCGGCACCGCGGAGAACGGCTATCTCCACTGCGGCCCCAGTGGCGCCGGCCACTTCGTCAAGATGATCCACAACGGGATCGAGTACGGCCTGATGGCCGCCTATGCCGAGGGCCTGAACATCCTGAAGAAGGCCAACATCGGCAAGGCGGACAGAGACGTCGACGCCGAGACGACACCGCTCCGGCAGCCCGAGCACTACCAGTACGACTTCAACCTCGCCGACGTGACGGAGCTTTGGCGGCGCGGGAGCGTCGTCGCGTCCTGGCTGCTGGATCTCACGGCCGGGGCGCTTGCCGGCACCCCGGCTCTCGACAACTTCGCCGGCAGGGTTTCCGATTCGGGTGAGGGGCGCTGGACACTGGCCGCGGCCAAGGACGAGGCCGTGCCGGCCCACGTGCTGACCTCAGCGCTCTATGAGCGTTTCGCCTCTCGTGACGAGGACGACTTCCAGAACCGCGTGCTCTCCGCGATGCGCTTCGGCTTCGGCGGCCACGTGGAGAAGAAATAGGGAGGGATAGACTCGGGATGACGCCGGACGGACGGACGGGTTAGCCTTGGCGCCATGAAGCGCTGGAGCACCCTCGTCGGGCTCGTCGCCTGTAGCGCCGCCTTGTCTCTCGCCGACGCTCGAGCCGGCACGGCGCAATGTGTGAAAACGTACCTCGTGAGGCCCGCCAAAGCGCCGGCGCCTCGGATCGACGGCGTCCTCGAGGAGCGCGAATGGCCGGCGGAGAGCTGGGACGCGGAGATGACGTTCCCTTGGAGGGAGAAGGCCGCTCCCGCCACGGCGTTCAGTCTGCAGGCCGACGACGAGGCTCTCTACTTTGCGTTCCGGGTCGTCGACGAAGACGCCGTCATCATCGAGGGCTCGCCGGACGACGAGTCGCTGGTGGCCCGCGGGGATCGGGTCGAGCTGTTCTTCGCTCGGGACGGGGAGCTGAACGAGTACTACAGCCTCGAGATCGATCCGAGGGCCCGGGTGCTGGACTACCAGGCGAGCTTCTATCGGCGCTTCGACAGGGGGTGGGACTGCCCCGGGCTGGAGGTGGCCGCCCGACGGCGTCCCGACGGCTACGACGTCGAGGGGCGCCTCCCCTTCGGCGCCCTCGAGAGCATGGGGCTGGCCCTCTCGCCGGACGAGCCACTGCTGGCCGGCGTGTTTCGAGGCGAGTTCAGCCATGGCGGCAGCGGCGCCATCGACGAAAGCTGGATCAGCTGGGTCCGTCCCGACGCCGAGGAGCCCGACTTCCACATCCCGTCTTCGTTCGGGTGCCTGCGCCTCCAGACCGCTGAGTGAGGCGAAGGAACCGCATAGATGTGAGTCCGTCGCTTGCCAGTCCCCGGAAACCGTGACACAACCCCCGGGTGCTGCAATACATCGGACTGATCCTCGGCCTGGGCCTGCTCATCGTCCTGGCGCTGCGCGGCACGAACATCATCCTGGCGTCGATCCTCTCCGCGCTGGTGGTTGCGGCCACGAACGGCCTGAACCTGTTCGATGCGATCACGGACGACTTCACCTCGGGCCCGGTCGGCGGCTTCACCTTTGCCGGCCGTTTCTTCGCCCTGTTCGTCACGGGCGCCATCTTCGGGCGTGCCATGGCCGAGAGCCATGCCGCAGCGAGCATCGCGCTGGCGCTCGCCCGGGCGCTGGGCGCGCACCGGGCGCTGTGGATCGTGGTGCTGGCCTGCGCTCTGCTCACCTACGGCGGAGTCTTGGTTTTTGTGGTCCTGTTTGCGGTGTACCCGCTCGGCCAGAAACTCATCGAGGAGGCCCGTATCCCCAAGCGCCTGCTCGGGGCGGCCATCGGCCTGGGTGCCGCCACGTTCACCATGACCGCTCTGCCGGGCACGCCCTCGATCCACAACGTCATTCCGGCCACGGCCCTCGGCACGGACCTGTATGCCGGTGCCTGGCTCGGCATCACCGGCGGCGCACTCATGTTCGGACTCGGCATGTGGTACCTCGAGTGGCAGCGCGTGCGTGCTCAGGCGTCGTTCGTCGCTCCCGACGTGCCCACGGACAGCCCCGTGGCCCCCGAGGACCTGCCGGCCTGGGGCCTCGCGATCGTCCCGATCTTCGTCGTACTCGGCATCATCCTGCTGCCGCGCCTGCTCAGCCTCGCCGCAGACGCCAGCGACGGATCGCTTGCCGGCAGGATCGCGGAGCTGGGCCGCGCCGAGCCCGTCGCGTGGCCGAGCTTCGCGCTGATCGCGGGCACGCTCGTTTGCCTAGTCCTGTTTGCCAGGCTGCGCGTATCGCCGCTCGTCACCTTCGGCCGTGGTGTCGACGACGGGCTGCTGCCCTTGATCAACACCGCGGCGGTGATCGGATTCGGCAGCGTGGTGACGAAGACCGCGGCCTTCACGCTCTTCGCGCAACTCATGCTCACGCTCGACCTGCCGCCTCTGCTGTCGCTCTTCGCCACGGTGAACGTGCTCTCCGGACTCGTCGGCTCGGCCTCGGGCGGGCTGCAGATCTTCATGAGCACGCTGGCACCAAACTTCGTCGAGATGGGCCTCGACGCGCAGGTCGTCCACCGCATCGGCGCGATGGCCAGCGGCGGGCTCGATTCGCTTCCCCACTGTGGGACCGTGGTGGCGCTGTTCATGATCATGGGTGTCAAGCACCGGGAGGCGTACAAGGACCTCGGCGTCGTCACCGTCGTGGTGCCTTTGATCGCCACGCTTGCGACCATCGGCCTCGCGCTGCTCTTCTAGCCACCGGTGACGACGGTGCCGCGGCGCGCGTCTTTCGGCTATCGGAGCGGCACGTCGCTGCAGCGTTCGGATCGGCGCTGCGCTACTATTCGGCCATGCGAGGACGTTCAGGCAAGGGGGTCGTGTGAAGACAAGATTCGGTGCCGGTCTCAGCACGCGCACGGTGCTTCTCGGCTTCGCCGTTCTTGTCTTGGGTGTCGCCGCGGCCCACGCCCAGACCGCCGCACCGTCCCTCGCCGATCAGGCCGCTCAGCGCACCGTGCGGTTGCCCAACGGGTGGTCGATCAGCCCCCTGGGGGACGGCTTCACCGTCGGAGATCTCGTCCTGAACATCGTGAGAACCCCGGACGGTCGCCGCATGATCGCTCTCAACAGCGGCTACAACGAGCACGCGCTGACCGTCTTCGAGCTCGATCCGGCTCGCGTCGTCCAGCGCGTGCCGCTCCCGAGCTCCTGGCTGGGCATGGCGTGGAGTCCTGACGGCAAAAGGCTCTACGTCTCCGGGGGCAACGATCGCCAGGGTGGGTCGGCGCCGCTCAGCGTCTTCGACTACGACCCCGACGGCCCACCCTTCCTGCGCCGCCGGCCCTCGCCGGTGTTCCGGGAGACGTTCCAGGGCATGCGGGGCACCGATCCCCAGGGGGTGCGCGTCTTTCCCGTCGACGAAGGCGAGCCGACCCTGGGCAGCAGCGTCTTCTGGTCCGGTCTCCACCACCACCCGCAGCGTGACTTGCTATACGCGGCCAATCGCACCGCGGGGATTGTCGTCGTCTTCGACTCCCGGAGCGGAGCGGTCGTCGCCCGAGTGCCGACCGGCGTCAACCCCTACGCTCTCGTGACGAGCGCCGACGGCGAAACGCTATTCGTCTCGAACTGGGGCAGCGACTCGGTGTCCGTCATCGACACCAAGACCCACCGCGTGCGGAGGGTGATCCCGGTCGGTGACAGCCCGAACGACATGGTCATTGGAAGCGACGGGCTGCTCTTCGTCGCCTGCGCCAACGACAACTCGGTCACCATCGTCGACACGAAGACGGAGAGGGCCGTGGGGCGCATCGTGACCTCAATGTGGGAGCGCGATCCTGCCGGCTCGACCCCCAACGCGCTCCTCCTCGACGACGAGCGCCACACTCTCTACGTCGCCAACGCCGACAACAACAACGTGGCGGTGATCGACGTGAGCGATGGGGCCGACTCACGGGTCCTCGGCTTCCTGCCGACGGCGGCCTACCCTTCGGCGATCGCGCTCTCGGCCGACGGTCGATCGATGGCGGTGGGCTCGAGCAAGGGCGTGGCCTCGGCCTCCAACCTGCGCGGGCCGTACGTGGGCGCCACCGGCGGCGGCCTCGTGCCGGCAGACGAGGGCACCGCCGGCACGATCAAGAATCTGATGGCCGGGTCAATTCACGTCTTCGACCTGCCGGCGAGCGGCACCGAACTGCGAGAGCTCACGGCCCAAGTCTACCGCAACAGCCCCTATCACGAGCGCCTGCTGGCAGAGGCGCTGCCGCCCGAGACTCCCTCCGTGGTGCCGAGCGTCGTGGGCCAGACCTCGGCGATCAAGCACGTCATCTACATCCTCAAGGAGAACCGCACCTACGATCAGCTGTTCGGGGACATCCCCAGGGGACGAGGCGATCCGCGGATTGCCATCTTCGGTCGGCAGGTGACTCCGAATCATCACGCCCTGGCCGAGCAGTTCACGCTCTTCGACAACTACTTCGTCGACGCCGAGGTCAGCATCGACGGCCACTCCTGGTCCGACGCCGCCTACGCCACCGACTTCATCGAGAAGACCTGGCCTGCCGACTACGGTCGCAAGGTCGCCCGACCGCCGTTCACGGAGGCCGCCGAGCCGCCCTCCGGGTATATCTGGGATCTGGCTCGCCGAGCCGGGCTCACGTACCGCAGCTATGGCGAGCGGACCAGCCATCCGTCGTTGAGCGGCCACGTCTCGAAGGCCTACAAGGGCTGGGGCGCCGACCTGGACCTCGAGAACGCCGATGTCTTCATTTCCGAGTTCGACGAATTCGAGCGCAGCTACGACCATTCCGATCCCGAGAAGCCTCTGCCGGCGTTCACCATCGTCTCGTTGCCGAACGATCACACCTACGGAACCCGTCCCGGACGGCCGACGCCGATCGCGTGCGTCGCCGCCAACGACGTGGCGCTCGGTCGCATCGTCGAGCGGGTGACCAGGAGTCGCTACTGGCCGGAGACGGCCATCTTCGTCACCGAAGACGATGCACAGGACGGCTCCGACCACGTGGACTGCCACCGCTCCATCCTGCTGGCGATCAGCCCCTACACGAAGCGGGGCCTGGTCGACCACACGCACTACACCACGAGCTCGATCCTGCGCACCATCGAGCTGCTGCTGGGGCTTCCGCCGATGAGCCAGTTCGACGCCGGGGCGACACCTCTTTACAAGGCTCTCGGGGTCGAAAAGAACCTGGCGGGATACGAGGCCCTGCCGGCTGAGGTCGATCTGTCGGCGCGCAACACCCCGGCCAGCCCCGGGGCTCAGGCCTCTCTCGAGATGGACTTCGAGGACTTCGACCGGGCCCCGATGTTCGAGCTCAACGAGATCATCTGGAAATCGGTGCACGGCGCCGACTCCCAGATGCCCCTCCCGGTGCGCCGTTACGACGTGGGTGCCGTCCTCCCCGAGTTGCAGCGGGCCGGCCTGGCGTCCGAAGGAGACAAGGAGGTCTCGAACCCGGAGCCTGGCCTATGACACGCGAACCGAAGGGCGATACTCCGACCAGGCCCGGACCCAGGGTGAAGACCGACCCGGTGACCGGCGAGGAGTTCGAGTGCTCAGGGGGAGAGGGCCACTGCTGGTGCTACGACTACCCGCGTGTCATCGAAGTCCAGGGCGACGAGTGCGTGAGCCCGACCCGCCTCAAGCAGCTCGTCGAGGAGAAGACCGGAAGCTCGCCAGACAAGCTGACGAAGTGACGGCCGTTCACTCCGAGGCGGGACCAACGAGGTGGACGTTTCGGAACACGGCCTCCTCGACCACTTCCGGGTTGTGGGAGCAGACGAAAAGGCCAACGTAGACGTCTTCCCCGAGGTCGAGATCGGACACCTGGCTCTCCTGGGAGGGGGCTCGCCCGACCGGGCCACCGAGATGGTGAGGGTGGTGCCCTTGCGCTCGATCTGGAGGACGTGCGCCCCGGTGACCTCCGAGACGACCTCTTCCGTCTCCGCCCCCTTCGTCCGGCGGAACTGGAGCGACGTGAGCCCATCGCCGTGGATGACGGCGTCGGCGTACGGCGAGTCGGCCTCGAGGCTCGTCCTCGCGATGACGCCCGCCTTGCGGTGCCGGTCAACGCTCTCACCGAGAAGCTCGACATGGGCACTGAGGGTGAAGTCGCCTTTCAAGCGCGTCCACGCGAACTGCATCTCGTCTCGCGGGCTCCACATGTTCACGCCGGCGCCGGCCAGCCCGTACTCCTACGAGGCGGCGTTCCAGGTGGTTGAGCCCGGGAGTGCGGGCGAGCCCACGCCCCGTGCTCCTCGAACAGGCCGAGGGGCGCCGCCTGGGCCTGAGAAAAGATCGCCGCGAAGCTCACGATGCTGTCGAAGAGGTGCCCCAGGCGCAGGTTCTCGTTGGGGCTGTGCTGGTTGTTGTCGAAGTTCACGGTGGGCACGGCGATCGCGGCGAAGCCCAGGGTCTCGATGAAGGGGGCAATGGGGACCGTGCCCCCCATGGACCGCACGCGGATCGGCGGCTCGTTCCAGGTTTCGGTGAGGGCGTCCACGAGGGATGTGGTGCGCGGCTCCTCGAGGCTCGTCCGAAAGGCGTTGGTGCCCTTGGACCGCCGGACCTGAACGATGCGCCCGTGGCGGGCACGGGTCTCGTCGTCGGGCTCCTCGAGGACCACGTGATAGCCCTGCTCGCGAATGTGCGCCATCACTTTCTCGTACATCGCATCGGCGTCGGTCTCGGCGACGAGTCGCACGTCCACGGCCGCGATCGCGCGATCGGGAATGATCGTGCGGGCCTCCGAGCCAACCCAGCCGCTCCGCAGGCCGCGCACGTTGAGCGAAGGGTACTGGAGGGCCTCCTGGAGCGAGCTTCCCACCCGATCGGTCTCCGAGAACCCGTACCGGCGCTCCAATCCCTCCAGGTCGTCGGGGACGGAAGCGAGCACTCTCTCGTCCGACTCGCTGAGCTCGATGCCGTCGTAGAAGCCCTCCACCACGACCCGTCCCTCGTCGTCTTTCATCGAGGCCAGCAGCTGCGCCAGGCGCATGGCCGGATTGGGGACCCAGTTGCCGTAGTGGCCGCTGTGGAGAGGGACCCTGGGGCCAAACACCGTGAGCTCCATCGTCACGTTGCCGCGGGCGCCGTAGACGAGCGTGGGTCGTCCCGTCTGGTGAAGTGGCCCGTCCAGGATGAGCATCAAGTCCGCGGTGAGCTTGTCACGGTAGCGCTCGATGGCGGGCACGAGGTTGGGCGAGCCTGCCTCCTCTTCGCCATCGAGAACGACACGCAGGTTGCTGGTCGGGGCGAGGCCCAGGGAGTCCAGTGCATCCAGGGCGACCAGGAGGGCGATGATGGGGCCTGTGTCGTCGGAGACGGAGCGCCCGTAGAGGCGCCAGTCGGGCTCGAAGTGGCTGGTGGCGGCGAAGTCGATGACCTCGCCGCCCTCGTCGAGCTTCCCGTCTCGCAGCACGGGGCGAAAGGGGTCGTCCTGGCTCCACTTCGCTGGGTCCACGGGCTGGCCGTCGTAGTGGGCGTAGAGCAGGAGCGTTCGACTCGCGCCCTCCTGCCGGCGCTCACCGTAGACGAGGGGGTTGCCGTCGGTTTCGAGCAGCTCTGCTTCGAAGCCCCGCTGCCGCAAGCGTTCCAGCAGGAAGACGGCCTTTTCGCGGCTACGGACCTCGTCCCCAGCCACCGCGGGGATGTGGAGTGCCTGCCAGAGCTCATTCAGGATCTCCTTCTGATTCGCGGCGACGTAGCTCTCCACCCGGGAGCGGAGCCCTTCTGCGGCGACCGCCTCCGAGAGGCCACAGGCCAGGATGGCGAGAGTGAGAAGACGAAGGCAGCTCATGGGCATGGGCACATGTCAGTCTGCGGCCTTGGCCTCTCCCCGGATGGAGTAGAGCTTGCTCTGGGTGCGAATCAAGAGGCGCCTCCCTGCAAGAACCGGTGTCGCCATCGCGAACTCGTCCAGTGAGTTGATGCCGAGCAGCTCGAACTTCTCTCCTGCCTTGACCACGAATGTGTCGCCCTCTTCGTTCAGGCAGAAGATCATCCCGTTGTAGGCCTGAACCGCTCCGGGTTCTCCGGAGTGCTCGTTAGTTGATTCCGGCCATCATGGCTGGAGCCTCTTGCGCCCGATAGTACTGCTGTTCGTACTCCACCGGTGGCACATCTCCGATCGACGTGAGCAACCGCCGGTTGTTGAACCACTCCACCCATTCAAGCGTGGCGAACTCGACGGCCTCGAGCTGGCGCCACGGGCCGCGTCGACGAATCACTTCGGTCTTGTACAACCCGATCACCGATTCGGCGAGCGCG
>Ga0310121_10005908_pt1 | contig 10397 bp, 6 predicted proteins | sample CB27_Tmax_986_MG_FD_203504 | JGI IMG/M metagenome (GOLD analysis project Ga0310121, IMG submission 203504) | Marine microbial communities from Western Arctic Ocean, Canada - CB27_Tmax_986 | ecosystem: Environmental > Aquatic > Marine > Oceanic | place: Canada: Western Arctic Ocean | collected... | reverse complement strand
CCTGGCCACTTTGAAGGGATATCCCGCTGCGCTGACGTTCGGCAGCGGATTTCTTGCTAATGCGGGCGCGATTACGGCAATGGTGGGCCGGAACGATCACGTCTTTGCGGACCGGCTTGCTCATGCGAGCATCGTGGATGCGACAATTCAGAGCCGGGCGAAGTTACACCGGTTCAACCACAATGACGTGGACCACCTTGCATCTCTTCTTGGAAAAACTCAGTCCGACTCGCGCAAGCTCGTTATCACCGAATCGGTCTTCAGCATGGACGGCGATTTCGCGCCGTTACGGGAGCTGGCGACGGTGTGTGAAGAGTACGAAGCAATTTTTGCGGTGGACGAAGCCCACGCGACCGGCCTTTTCGGCATGAATGGGGCGGGCAGAATTTCAGAGGAAGGGCTGCAGGACTGCGTGGCGCTGTCCATTGGAACGATGAGCAAGGCGCTCGGAGGCTACGGCGGATTCGTTGCGTCTTCAAATCTCGTACGGCAATGGCTGATCAATCGTGCCCGGCCCCTGATTTACTCCACCGCGCTCCCACCAAGTGTCGCCGCTACCGCGCACGCCGCGCTGCAAGTGCTCAGCTCCGACCCGCAACGAGGAAGGACCGTGCTCAGATTGGCTGCCGCACTCCGGCACCGACTGCAGGAGGAGAATCTGGACACGCTGAATTCACAAAGCCAGATTATTCCGATCCTGGTGGGCGATAACAAGCGGACCCTGCGCATCTCGCAGAAACTTCAGGAAGAAGGAATTCTCGCCATCCCGATTCGTCCCCCTACCGTACCGGCCGGAACAGCGCGCCTCCGGCTTTCAGTGACCTACGCACATACCGAGGAGGACCTTCGGGAAGCCGCCGAAACCATCATTCGCGTGGTGAGGAAGACGTGAAACCAACACTCGTAATCCTGTCCGGTTGGGCATACCCGGCCGACGCCTGGCAAGACCTGAGAACCAGGCTTGATCCGTTTTGTGATGTACACGTGCTGGATCCTCTGGAACTCCTGGATCGTTGGGATCCATCGGATCTGTCCGATAAAGACCGCAAGCGAATCCTGGATCTGCTTGACACGGAAGCGCCCACGTATCTTGCGGGCTGGTCTCTCGGAGGCATGCTGGCAGTACGAATTGCCGAAGCGTATGGCTCCAGGCTGGATGGCCTCTGCCTGGTCGGTACGCCACTCAAATTCTGTCGCGATCAGACCCAACGTTGGGGAGCTGATCCAAGAAGGGTCAGGTCGATGCAGGAAGGCCTCTCCAAGCGCCCAATCCGCACACTCAAAGCATTTCACCACCTGGCCGCCCACCCCTGCCGGCCGCTGGATGCAGTGAATGGGAGTCAGCTCGCTGCCATGGTGAACGAAAAACTGGAAGCCCTGGACGCTGGACTCGACTATCTACTGCGCGCCGATCTCCGGTCCTGCGACTTCGCGCTGTTTCCTGAGACAGTAATCCTCCACGGAAGCGGGGATTCGATCATTCCCGCGGAAGCAGGCAGAGAGCTTCGCGCGACGATCTTGAACGCTCAATTCAATGAATACCCGGATGTCGGGCATGACCTGCCGGTCCGATATCCGGAGATCATGGTTGAGACCCTCACCCGGCTCATCGGCGTGGATCAAGCGATCCCTCCAGTGCGACACGAATCGTTCGGGCACGGGAACTGAATGCAGCCAGGTCTATTCATAACCGGCACGGATACCGATGTAGGAAAGACCGTATTGACTTCCTGCCTTCTGGCGGCGATGCGACATCGTGGTGTCAACGCCGTACCCATGAAGCCAATCCAGACGGGCTGCGAACAAATCGACGGCAGGCTACGCGCGCCGGATCTGGACTTCTGTCTTCGCGCCGCCGGCATGACCGGCGACATCGCACCATATGATTCGATGTGTCCCTATCGCTTCGTTCCCGCCTGCTCCCCTCACCTCGCGGCGCGGCAGGCAGGTACCCCCATTGACACGGACCGTATTACATCGGAATTCGAATCGCTGCGGCGCCAATTCGAGATTATCCTGGTGGAAGGCGCCGGAGGAATTCTCGTACCCCTCGGCGAAGAAACGATGACCATTGACCTCGTGAAGCAACTCGACCTGCGGGTGGTGGTGGCGACAAGACCCGGCCTGGGAACATTGAACCACACCCTCCTTACGCTTTTCTACCTCCGGGAACATGGAGCGCGTATCGCCGGAGTCGTGTTCATGGAAACGAAGCCAACAACCTGGGGAGATATCGAATGCGACAATCGCGCAACGATCGAGAGTCTCGGTCGCGTCCCCATTCTCGGCACCGTTCCCTATCTACACGATCTGGATCCGTTCAGTCCACCGGCGAAGAATTTGGTATCCGCCGGGAATGCGATACTGGATGCGCTGGAGGCCTCCATGTAGTATCATTCTCTTTCCCAATGGCCTTCGCTTGAAGGTCGGGCCAGACTGTATGGATAGTGCCAACACCTGCAAGGAGATCGAATCATGAAAATGAACCTGGGAAAGTGGGTTCTGTTTGGCGCCATTCTTTTTCCCGTATCCGGTTGTTCAACGGCACAGCGTCCGGTTCTGTACGACAATACGAAGCTGAATGAAGCCGGACGTGATGCCGCGGATATAGACATTGATGCATGTTTCGACAGGGCCGGTGAAGCCGGCTTGGAAACCCAGGCGGGGAAACGCGCGGTCAGGCAAACGGCGGGCGCAGCCGCCGGAACCGCGGTGCGAGAGACGTTGAATCGCAAGCACCTTGATCCGACTCAGAAACGGTACGCGGAAGCGTGTCTTCGGGAGAAAGGCTACCGCGTTGTTGGTTGAAAGTAATGCAGAGCAACGGCGCCTGCGGGAACATGCGGAGCGCAAGAAGCACTGGAGGCGTTGGGGCCCCTATCTCAGCGAACGCCAGTGGGGAACGGTGCGGGAGGACTACTCCGAAGACGGGGACGCCTGGAGATTTGTCACCCACGACATGGCGCGATCCTATGCCTACCGGTGGGGAGAGGACGGCATTGGCGGCATCAGCGACAACCACCAGCGGCTCTGCCTCTCCATTGCACTGTGGAACGGGGTTGACCCGATCCTGAAAGAACGCCTTTTCGGTCTGAGTAATCCGGAAGGCAATCATGGTGAAGACGTCAAGGAGCTTTACTGGTATCTCGACGGCACGCCGACACATTCCTACTTGAAGTATCTCTACCGGTACCCGATTGAACCCTTTCCGTATGCGGAATTGGTCGAACGGAACCGACAGCGCGACCGGTCAGAACCAGAGTTCGAGCTTGCCGACACCGGGGTGTTCGACGGGGCACGCTACGCGGACGTATTAATCGAATATGCCAAGGTGGATGACGAGGACATCGTCGGCACCGTCACCGTACACAATTTCAGTCCGAAGCCGGAGCGGGTGCATCTGATACCCCTGCTTTGGTTCCGGAAAGACTGGTCATGTTCACCGGGGAGTCCTGATCCCATTCTAAAACGATCCGGGGACGGCGCCATTCTCGCGACACATTCTTCACTTGGAACCCGGCGATTCGCATGGGAAGGAACCGCAACGCCATTCTTTACGGATAACGAAACCAACATGGGACGTCTTTTCGGCAGCCCCAACGCAACTCCCTATACAAAGGACGCTTTTCACCGCCGCATTGTGGAAGGCGAAACCAGCGCGGTGCGCCCGGACGAGGGTACGCGCGCTGCGATCCACTATGTACTGGATCTGGCGCCTGACGAATCTCGCACAATTCGCTTCCGCCTCTCAGACCAAACGGGTGACGAAGAATTCGACTCCGCAACGGCTCAAGACGTCACACAGAGAAGAAGAGAGGAGGCCGATGCATTCTACGAGCAACTGCATCCGCCGGAACTCCCCGCAACGCTGCGGAACGTGCAACGACAGGCACTGGCCGGGATGATCTGGTCGCAACAGTGGTATCACTATTCGGTTGACTCATGGCTCCGGGGGGATCCCGGACAGCCGACGCCTCCCGAGACGCGTTGGAACGGACCGAACCGAAACTGGACTCATCTCTACTGCGACGACGTTCTGACAATGCCCGACACTTGGGAATACCCCTGGTTTGCAGTCTGGGACACTGCATTCCACGCCCTTCCGCTCTGCCTGACAAACCCGGAATTCGCGAAAAGACAGCTATTGCTCCTTACGCGAGAGTGGTTCATGCATCCCAATGGGCAGCTCCCCGCCTACGAGTGGTCTTTCTCCGATGTAAATCCCCCGGTCCACGCTTGGGCCGCCCACCAGGTTTTCCGCATGCAGGAAAGGCGCAGTGGCGTTCGGGATTTGGATTTTCTTGAAAGCATTTACCACAAGCTCCTGATGAATTTCACCTGGTGGGTGAATCGAAAAGATATCGACGACAACAACGTGTTTGATGGCGGATTCCTCGGCATGGACAATATCGGGGTCTTTGACCGAAGCAATCCTCCCCCTGGCCTGGGGAAAATAAGTCAGAGCGACGGCACCAGTTGGATGGCGGCGTACTCCCTGCACATGTTATCCATTGCCTGGGAACTCGGGAAAAGCCGTCCAGCCTACGAAAGCATTGCCTCGAAATTTTTCGAGCATTTCCTTCATATTGCGGCAGCGATTCAGAATGTATCGCGGCGCGGTGCCTCGCTATGGCACGAACAGGACGGCTTCTTTTATGATCAAATCCGCTTCCCGGACGGTACGCAGGAACCCTTGCGCATCCGCTCGATGGTCGGCTTGATCCCTCTGCTCGCCGTGGAAATTCTCGACTACGAAAACCTGGAACAATTCGGCGATTTCCGAAAGCGAATGGACTGGTTTTTTGAAAACCGCCCCGATCTCACCGAAAGTGTGTTCTGCCTGTTTTCGCCCGGCGAGAAGCAACGCTGCCTCCTGTCCCTTTTGAATCCCGAGCAACTCAAGCGGGTTCTGGCGGTGTTGTTCGACGAAGACGAGTTTCTCTCCCCCTTCGGAGTACGATCCCTATCCAAATACCACGACCAGCATCCGTACACCTTTTCGCGGGACGGTTTCGAAGCGACAATCCGGTATGAGCCTGGAGAGTCGCAAAATGGCCTCTTCGGCGGAAATTCGAACTGGCGGGGCCCAATTTGGTTTCCGATCAACTACATTCTAATCGACGCCCTGAAGATTTATCACGAATTCTGGGGGGACCAATTTCTGGTGGAATTCCCCACCGGCTCAGGGAACCAAGTAACTCTTCAGGAAGCAGCGCGAAATCTCGCGATGCGGCTCATTTCCCTGACAGGCGGGTCGGAGGACTCCCCGGCGGGTGGCGAAAACCCTCAACGCCTGCAGTTCTTCGAATATTTTCACGCTGAAACGGGACATGGCCTTGGCGCAAGTCATCAGACCGGATGGACTGCACTCGTCGCCAATCTTATCGAGGAGTGGTGCGGGAATGAGTTGTGAGCTAACCAGGCTTTACAAACCGGCGGGGCTGAAGTAGCGTTCCCGATGTTCGCGAGTTGCCTGGACTCGAACGACACTAGAGAGGTACGTGATGAACTCACAATCCGACGGAACCTGGCTCGGCGACCGCAGTCACTTCAAGCGATCTTCCCGACGTGAATTCCTGTTTGTTGGCCTAGTAGGCGGCCTGGGACTGACTTTGCCCGAGTTTCTGCGCATGGAGGCGCAGGGAGCCCAGAAGACCTACGAAAGCAAAGAGGGTCAGGCCAAATCCGTGATCCAGATATTCCTGCCGGGCGGAATGTCGGCGCAGGAATCTTTCGATCCGAAGCCCTACGCCCCCATCTCCTACCGCGGCCCCATGTCCTCCATTTCCACCGCCGTTGAGGGTGTCCGATTCAGCGAGAAATTCGTCGAGACGGCCAAGATCGCGGACAAAATTTGCGTTATCCGCTCCATGACCCACGGGGAAGCGGCCCACGAAAGAGGCACCCACAACATGTTCACCGGGTACCGGCCCAGTCCGGCCGTCAATTATCCAAGCATGGGCAGCGTGGTGGCTCACGAACTCGGGGCGCGAAACACTCTGCCCCCCTACATTTGCATTCCAGCGGCCCCAAATTCCTTCGCAGGATCCGGTTTTCTCAGCTCGGCATACGGCCCGTTCGCACTGGGGAGCGATCCATCCGACGATGATTTCAAAGTACGCGACCTGACGTTACCGAGTGGCGTTTCCACGGAGCGGTTCGACCGGCGCCGGGGAATGCTGGGGATCGTTGATGACCACTTCCGAAAACTTGAATCGTCTGATGCCCTCTCTGCGATGGACTCTTTTTATCAACGAGCCTACTCGCTGATCAGTTCCGAGGAAGCGAGAACCGCGTTCGACATGAGTTCCGAGCCGGATGCGATGAAAGAAGCCTATGGCAAGAACAGCCCGGGCCAAAGGATGCTGCTCGCTCGTCGGCTGGTAGAGGCTGGGGTGAGGTTTATCTCGCTGACGGCTGGGGGATGGGATCACCACAGCGATATCAAGGGCGCCATCAACGGTAGCGCTCCCAGCCTCGACAAGGCCTATGCGCAGTTGATCCGCGACCTGGATCAACGCGGGCTCCTCGACTCGACGCTGGTGATGCTCACCACGGAATTCGGGCGTTCACCGAAGATCAATAAAGACGGCGGACGTGACCACTGGCCTCGCGTATTCAGCGTGGTCCTGGCCGGAGCCGGCGTTCAAAAAGGTCTCGTCTACGGGGCCTCGGATTCAACGGCGTCGGGACCCGATCGGGATCCCGTGGGCGTGGAAGACTTCTCCACCACGGTGTATGACCGGATCGGCATCGTCGCCGATAAAGAATTGATGGCCCCCGGCGACCGTCCGATCGAAATCGTGAAAGGCGGGAACGTCATCACAGATTTGCTCGCGTGAGGCCGAGCCTTGCGAATCCCGCCTAACTCGCGCGGTAGTAACCGGATTTTACGCCACTGAGACCGAACATTATATTGAGATGCCCGATTGGAGCGCGAATTGAGCTGACCTCATTCGTCGCTCCTTTTCGAGTTCTTTTCTGTTTCTTTTTTAGTGGTAGTGCAGAATCACTTGCGCCACCGAGCAAGCTCGGCGGTGGCATTTTTATGGTTGCGTTGGCGCTCAGTCTGCCGTTCCTGGCCACCTCCAGCGCCATCGCATCCGCTCCCAGCATAGGCTCTGTTCGTCCGATCGGGATTACCCGGGGGGCGGAGTGCACTCTGGAGATCAACGGCAGCCGCCTGAGCGATGCGCAGGAACTCCATTTCTATGAAGACGGCATCGAAGTCGTGTCGCTGGCGCCGGGCGAGAATTCTGAAGAAAAAATTCTGGCGGCGGTTCGGGTTCGACCCGATTGCAGGATTGGACGGCACCTGGTGCGGGTTCGGACCCCATACGGCATGTCGAATTTCAGCTATTTCCAGGTCAGCCCGTTTCCCGATGTGACCGAAGTCGAACCCAACAGTGAGTTTCAATCACCGCAGGAGATCGGCCTCGGTGTAACAGTGACCGGTATCGTCCAGTCCGAGGATGTAGATTACTACACCGTTCACGCAAACAAGGGGCAACGAATCAGTGTTGAAATCGAGGCCATACGGCTCGCCCACGGGCTGTTCGATTCCTATATTTCCGTGCTCGATTCGAACCGGTTTGAGCTCGCGGCAAGCGACGACACGGCAAAACTGAAACAGGACGGCAGCATTTCAGTAATCGCACCTACCGACGGCAAGTACACCGTCGAAGTCCGCGAGACGGCTTATCGCGGAGGCGGCGGCTCGCACTATCGCCTCCACGTGGGAACCTTCGCTCTCCCCACCGTGGCGTACCCTCCCGGCGGACCGCTGGGCGAGTTGGTGACGGTGGAATGCCTGGGGGATGTCAGCGGCCCGTTTCCAGAAACACTCGACATCCCGGAGACCGAAGGGACATTCCCCTTCTTTCCGACGGGCCAGGGCGTGACGCCCTCCCCGCTACTGATGCGCGCATCTCCGTTTCCCAACATCATGGAGGCGGAGCCGAACAATTCAAACGAGGAAGCGACCCGGGTTCCCCATGAAACACGTTTTGCATGCAACGGTGTCATCTCCGAGGAAGGCGATATTGATCACTTCGTATTCACTGCAAAGAAAGGAGAAGTGTATGACGTCGATGTGTTCGCGCGCCGGCTGGGTTCCCCGCTGGACGCAGTCATGCAGGTCCTCCGCGTGGAAGACAATTCCAACGCGGGAATGAACGACGACACCCAGGGGCTGGACCCCTACGGGCGCATCACGATCCCGGAAGACGGGGACTACCAGCTCATGATACGGGACCACCTCGGCGCCGGAGGCGCCGACTACGTCTATCGCGCGGAGATCTCACCGGTTCGTCCATCCCTTGACGTACGGCTTCCGCTCTTCGACGATAACAATCGCCAGGCGCGGCAAACGATCGTCGTGCCGCGCGGCAACCGGATCGGAATTCCGTTCATTGTCAGCCGGTCCGATTTCAGCGGTCCTGTCACCATTGAGCCGCAAAATCTCCCCGCCGGCATTTCCTATACGATTCCTGAGTATCCGATGACCCCGGAACAGATCCCGGTAATCTTCGAGGCGACGGAAGACGCCCCGCTCGCAGGCGCCCTTATCGATGTTCGCGGAGTCCAGCAGGTGGAGGAGAATCCGGTTGCCGGAGGCTACCGGCAGACGGTCGACCTGGTCTGGGTGCAGAACAAGGGCACCTATTTATCCGTCGATATTCCCCGCATGGCGATTTCCGTCGCCGAACGAGTTCCGTTCTCCGTTCGCGCGGAGGTGGCGGCCGTACCCATTGTGCATGGCGGCGCGGCGGAGATCCGCGTCATCGCGACCCGCGACGAGGGATTCGGGGAAACGATTCGCTGTAGAATGCTCTTCACTCCACCTGGCATCGGCCGATCCGAGCAGATTGAAATCCCGGGAGACCAGTCCGAGGCGATCTACCGCGTGAATGCTGACGGCAACGCAAGACCAGGCATCTACCCGTTGATTATTTCAGCCGCGGCAACCCACAAAGGGGGAGAAACGTGGGTTTGCACGCCGCCGGTTAATTTGGAAGTGAAACGACCCTATGTGACGGGAAGCATCGATATGGCGGCGGTCCAGCAGGGAAAAGAAGTCGAGGTGGTATGCACCCTCAATCAGCAGGATCCGTTTCCCGGAGAGGCGAGTATCCGATTGATCGGCCTTCCCGCCAGAACCTCCACCGAAGCGATTACCATTACCACGAATACGCTGGAGGCGGTGTTCAAGGTGACGGCGGAGGCGGACAGCCCCACCGGGAAACACAAGACCCTGTTTTGCATGTTGGATGTCCCGCACGCATCCGGAACCATTCCCCACACGCTCGGCGGGCTGGGGACGCTTCGCATCGACCCGCCGCCAAAGGATGAGCCCGCGGAGCCGGAACCCGAACCGGAACCCGAACCAGTCAAAGAAAATGAGCCGCCGAAAAAACGTCTCACGCGCCTTGAACAACTTCGCGAGAAAGCAAAAGAAAAAGCCGCGCAAGGAACGTAATGGAGGGACGTGACGCAACTGAATATAATTCGTGTTAGATCGTGCACCGTGATATGGGCGGCCTGTCTGTTACAGGTCGCAGCGGCCGGTCAGGGGGACGTAGCCACCAGGATCAACGTCTACCCCGAGAACGTGTCTCTCACAACAACGCGGGACTACCAATCCATCGTGGTTCAAGCGGTTTATCCGGACCGGACAACGAAAGATGTTACGAGCCAGGCAACGCTTACCTCTGCGCAACCGGATGTTGCTCGCGTGGACGGAAGATTCCTCCGCCCGGCAGCGGATGGCGAGACAGTGCTGTCGGTTTCCTTTGAAGAGCACCAGAAAGAAATCCCGGTAACCGTGCAACGCGCGGGCGAAGATCGCCCTGCAAGTTTTCGTCTTGATGTCATGCCTGTATTCATGAAGGCCGGATGCAATACCGGGTCATGCCACGGATCCGCCCGGGGCCAGGACCGATTCAGGCTCTCCCTTTTCGGTTTCGATCCGGAAGGCGACTACTACCGCATTACCCGGGAGCAAATCGGCCGGCGGATCAATCTGGCGGTTCCGCGAGACAGCATGCTGGTTCAGAAGCCGCTCGGCGTGGTACCCCACTCCGGTGGCGAGCGTTTCAAGCCCGATTCCGCATTCTGCGCTACTCTTGTGGAGTGGCTGGAGAACGGAACGCCCAAAGACAGCGAGGACATCGCAAAGCCTCTCGCCATGAATCTCATGCCCGCTGAGTTGGTATTGACGTCGGAAGGCGCATCGCACCAGCTTACCGCGCGCGCCGAGTACAGCGACGGTACCGACCGGGACGTCACCTCACTCGCCGTGTTTCTCTCCAACAATGAGATTTGCGCGGAGGTGTCCCCCGAAGGCTTAATCACCCCCAAGCGACGGGGCGAAGCGTTCGTTCTTGCCCGGTTCAACG
>Ga0310121_10005907_pt1 | contig 10399 bp, 9 predicted proteins | sample CB27_Tmax_986_MG_FD_203504 | JGI IMG/M metagenome (GOLD analysis project Ga0310121, IMG submission 203504) | Marine microbial communities from Western Arctic Ocean, Canada - CB27_Tmax_986 | ecosystem: Environmental > Aquatic > Marine > Oceanic | place: Canada: Western Arctic Ocean | collected... | reverse complement strand
GCTAACGATTCTATCTATTGTCGACATTCCAGAAGATCATAACAAGTTCGGCACTCTCCTTTGGGCAATCTACGATCTTGAGCTCAGCCCTATTACGCTTTGATCACATTGAACGTAAGTCCGGGGTTTGCCCGATTAACAAAAACTCATCGATTATGGTCGACTCAGTAAAACGGATATTGACCGTGCCCAGACCAGAGATGGGAAAATCCTCATGCCCAATGACAGAACCGGAGTCTGAGAGAATTTCGGGCCTGGTGTATCAATGAAGGTCACGCTGCAGTCCCCACGCTGGCGAGCGTTTTAAGGCATGATTAATGCCACCTTGTTGATCGTGCATTACCAAGGCAGAATGTCTTCATGTAACCGGCCAGTCGACGAATAAATTTGACCGTCAAGGGCCAAAATGGAGACTTCCAATGAATACCCGAATTACCGACATCCATAAAACAGATATCGCTCACGCCCTGCACCCCTACACCAATCTGGCCGCCCACGAGGAACAAGGCCCGCTGGTCATTACCCGCGGAGAAGGGGTATACGTCTGGGATGATCAGAATAATCGCTATCTGGAAGGGCTTGCGGGTCTATGGTGTGTATCGCTTGGATTCTCCGAGGAACGATTGGCAAAGGCCGCGGCGGACCAATTTGCCGCACTGCCCTATTCCCACACATTTGCCCACCGTTCCACCGAGCCGGTGATAGCGCTTTCGGAAAAACTGATCGAGATAGCGCCTGAGCCCATGACCCGAGCCTTTTTTCTAAATTCCGGGTCCGAGGCGATCGATGCCATGATCCGCTTCACCTGGTACTACAACAACGGCCGCGGGTTGCCAAAGAAAAAGAAAATCATCTCCCGAAAACGCGGCTATCACGGTGTAACGGTCGCCGGCGGCAGCCTTACTGCCATTCCGCTGATGCAGAACGACTTTGATTTACCCCTGGAACGAATGATCCACACCGATACCGCCGGCTATTACCGCTACGGCCAAGCCGGTGAATCCGAGGAAGATTTTGCCAGTCGCCTTGCTGACAATCTTGAACAACTTATCATCAATGAAGGTCCAGACACGGTCGCCGCCTTTGTCGCCGAACCGGTGATGGGTGCTGGCGGTGTCATGCTGCCACCGGCCACCTACTTCGGCAAAATTCAGGTGGTGCTGGACAAATATGACGTGCTGATGGTGGCAGATGAAGTCATCTGCGGATTTGGCCGCACCGGCAACATGTGGGGCTCGCAGACCTACGGTATCCGCCCGGACATGGTCACCTGCGCCAAACAGCTCTCATCAGGCTATCTACCCATATCGGCGCTCATGATCTCTGACAAGGTGTACGAGGTACTCAAGGCGCAAAGCCGAAAACACGGCGCACTCGGCATGGGCTACACCTATGGTGGACATCCGGTATCTTGCGCAGTAGCACTCGAAACACTGAAAATCTATGAGGAACGCGATACGGTTGGATATGTTCGCAGTGTCGCACCTCGGTTTCAGGAAAGACTGGCGCAACTCGGCAGCAGCACCTTGGTGGGTGAAGCGCGCGGTGTCGGCCTGATCGGCGCACTGGAACTGGTGATGGATAAGAACTCGGCAGAGCAGTATCCAGCCGAAGTCAAAGCGGGTGCAACGCTCGCTGCCCGGGCGCAAGCGCGGGGACTTATTGTTCGCGCCTTGCCTGGCGATGTCATCGGCATCTGTCCGCCATTGATCATTACCGAAGCACAAATAGACGAGCTTTTCGACTCGCTGGCTGAGGCTGTCAGTGAAACTGAAGGCCTGCTGCGGTGCGCTGCCTAAAGGTGTCAATCAAAACACTGCTACTGAATCGCGACCTCTTCGGTGTCGCGATTCTTGCGTGGCTGGCGACCCCTCTGCCGGCATCGGCAGAGCCTTCTATCAGCACGTGGCTGAGCGCGACAGTTGAAAACGGAGCGCCGGTGCAAACCGATACTTTGCGTTTTGGCTGCAACGACAAGATCTATGCGGTGATTGACCTGGCTGATCTTTCTGATGGCAGTCACCAACTACAGGTGGATTGGACGGATCCCACAGGCAAAACGCGCGAACACATCGATCACCCATTGCACGGCGGCGGTACCTCTCGGATTACGGTGTGGTTGCAACTGCATCCGCCTAAAGGCGCTGCGCTTTTTAGTTTCTTCAACCCAGCCATGGGTATGGACGATTTTATAGGCACCTGGCAAGTCGAAATTAACCTTGATAGCAAAACTCGCCTAAATCAATCTTTCGAGGTACTCTGCTAGACGGGTCACCTGGTATATTAAGGTCGGAACTGACCGTCATCGCGAGCAAGCTGCGGTGCAAATAGCATACTTCGATTGACTACGCCTTCGAATCCATCGCAGCGGTCGGCATTGTGCTGGTCGCCGCGGTGGCACTGCCTGGTGAGTCAGTACCGTAGTTCAAATCTCACCTGGTTTCCAGGTTTCATCGAACCATGGCTCGATGTGAATCCTCATCGGCCCGGTTACGGTTGATTCTAATTCGATCTCTCAAAATCATCCGGCCGCCAAGTTTTATCAAACCAGGGATCCAGCGGGCCATAGAGCCTTAATACGGCCCAGCATCTGTTCAAGCGTCTTTCCTCAGGAATTCCTGAGACCCTGGCAATGGTGGGGGGCAACAACTTTCCTCAGCGACTGGGTCGACGCTTGCTGCTGTTAGTCTATGATCTGTTTATTCCGATTGTCTTTGTGCTCGGCGCATACATCGCGTTTTTACTTGTATACGATGGACACGAGCCCAACCGACTGCTCATGATGGGGCTACTGGCCGGAATCCTGCTCGCCTGGATGCTCAATCAACTGGTGAACTTTATTTTTTCCCCCCACCGATCGAGTTCCCGACTTACGCCGCTGAACGATGCCGATTCCCAGCTTTTAAGTTCACGGGTCTCGTGGATATTCATTGGTGGATCGTTTTTATATTTTTTTCAGAACTATCTTGGCGCTATCAGTTCACCCTTTGAGAGCCCAGAGCTGGTGCAATCCGTTAGCCTGGTCGGTGGGATTATTCTGATAGCCACCATTATTACTGTTATGTGGCTTATACGCCGGCCAGTCAGCACTATGCTTCTGGCTGGTCGCCCCCCCTGGGAGCATCCGCAAACTTTTAACCGCTATCTGGCCAATCATTGGAACAGCAATCGTGTTATTGCTATTTGTGTTCGCTCTGTTCAATGCAATCGGATTGGAAGAAAAAGGCGCGCTGACTTCGGTACTGAAGACGCTGCTACTGCTACTGATGGTCCTGCCGCTAATACTCGGCGCCATGGGCCCATTGATACGTGAATGGGGCGTCTCTGACTCGGAATTGGAAAACCCGCAGACAAGCCAACGCGGGGCCAGGGGCGGTATTGTCCAGACTGCCCGGGCCGTGGTTCTGTTGCTGGGGCTTATGGCGTTGGGGCAAATTTGGCACATAGATATTGTAGAACTGACTGCTTCCAACCTTGGCGAAAAAGTAGCTGGCATGGGGGCTCAGATACTGGTGACCCTTGCGATAGCGTATATCTTGGGGGCCGCTACCAAGCGTTGGATTTCCTCCAGCGAAGTAGGTGGAACAGCGGATGAAGCCGAAGAAAATGAGGCGCACGCTGGCAATGACCCTGGCGGACAGGGTCTGTCGCGGGCGGCTACGGTACTGCCGCTCTTGCGCGGCTTCCTGTTCGTAACCATTTGTGTGGTCGCCGCCATGGCCATGCTGGCGAGTCTGGGCATTAACATCGGGCCACTGATTGCGGCGGCAAGCGTTATCGGGCTCGCGATTGGCTTTGGTGCGCAAACTCTGGTCGCAGACATTATCTCAGGCGTGTTTTTCCTCATCGATGATGCCTTTCGCAAGGGGGAATATATTGACGTAGGTGGTAACACAGGCACAGTCGAACAAATCTCAGTTCGCTCCATGCAGTTACGACATCATAATGGACCGATCCACACCATCCCTTACAGCACGATCAGCACCCTGACCAATTTCAGTCGTGACTGGGTAATCATGAAGTTCGAACTGCGGGTCCACTTTGAACAAAACGTGGGGAAAGTTCGAAAGCTGATCAAGAAAGTGGGTAAGGAACTCCTGGAAGATCCGGAACATGGGCCTCAATTCCTGGACGGGCTGAAATCACAAGGCGTGAATAGAATGGATGATTCTGCTTTTGTTATACGCTGCAAATTCTCTGCCAAGCCAGGTAACCAGTGGGCACTGCGGCGGGTAGCCTACGCTAAGATACAAGAAGCATTCGCTGACGCGGGTATTCAGTTCGCGCCCAAACGGGTAGTGGTGGAGGCAGTGACTTCCAAACTCGCAGTAGCTGGAGCTGCAATAGAGGCTTTAGATTCTGAGGACAATGCCAATGAGCAAGATCGCGGATGAATTGCCCACGACGAGCGCTGTTCCTCTTCCTTGCCGCGGTGCTGGCCATCATACCTGCCGCTGGTTTTTCACAAAACACGATTTTCCTTAGAGACACCCCGCTAGGGGTATTAGCCAGCGACGATCTTGACTCTCTACTGGCTAAGATTAATGAGACTCTAAATTCGGTTGCACTGGATACTCCAGTACAGTGGCAAAGTGCCGATGAAAAAGTCAGCAGCACCTGGACAATGACAGAAAACTACAGCAATAATGACCTCGTCTGTCGTAGGCTCAACCTCGATACCACGATGAATAACCAGACCACGCCCCGTCGCTTTGGGTTTTGCAAAGTTGACGGGGCGTGGCTTGTCGACATCGACTGAGCCTCTTTGTTATCCTTTTTTGAAAAACTCGCGAACCGCGCTGATTAGCCTATAAGGCCTCTTTTCTAAGACATTCAATATTCTAAGTAATAGAACCAATGAGATTTTTCACGATATTCACTCTTTTTTGCTTGAGTGCCGCAGCGCTCGCAGAGAACACGGACGACGTAGATCGTATCGATGAAACCCATGAAGAATGGTCCGAGTGGGTAACTGATACCGCAGGCCAGATTGACGGTTTTTTTGCTAATGAGTATGCAGACGAATCAGCTCAGAAAACCCGTCTTCGTGTATTTGTCCGTTTTCGCTACGATGGCAATGACGGCGTCAAAGTCAGTCCCGGCATACGCGCAAAAATATCCTTGCCCAGCGTAGAAAACCGGTTGCACTTGATGCTGGGTGACGACGAAGATGAAACCCGGGTGGATGACATAGACAACAAACAACAAAATATCAGCCTGCAATTCAAACCACGGACAGGCAAGCCTTGGCAACAGCTTCGCTATGACATCGGCATCAGGCGGCGTGATGGCAAATACCAACCCTATGGCCGCATTCGCCATAGCAAAACCTTTCTGACCAAAAGCCCCTGGGTTCCCCAGGTCAGCAATTCGTTCTACTACTTCACTAAAAGCAAGTTTGAATACCGTGGCGAAGCAAGTTTCGACCGCACCCTAAGCTCGCATTTGTTTTTCCGTCCGACCTCAATATTGCGCTGGTATCAAAAAAATCCAGGTCAGTGCGATGGTGGTTGGTGTTTTGATCAATATTTCAGCCTGTACGAGAAACTGCGTCGATCCCGATCCGAGGCCATCGCCTACGATGCTGAGATCTATCTTCGCGATAAACCGCAGTTCGTGCTGCACGACGCGGTCTTCAAAGCCCGTTACCGGCGCATGACCAGCAAAGAGTGGCTTTTCTGGGAGATCGAGCCCGCGATTCATTTTCCCGACGAGTACGATCACGAACCCACTTTCCGACTCACTTTTCGGATCGAGGGTATTTTTGGACACAATGACAGAGTCGACATTAATCAGGGCTTCATTCCGGTGGAGTCTCCTTGGGAAAATGAAAACCCATAATTAAGTCAACTCGCCGGATCAGATTCGAGCCGGCTCTCGAAATACAGTTTGTAGGCAATGAAATACTTGTTGATATTGCGCACATAATCAACCGTTTCACGTCCGATCTTCTCGGCTGCCAGCACCTCCACATTGCCAAACTAGATGTTCGGATCAAACCCGCGCTCAGCAGATAGTTTGCGCAACCGGCGAATACGATTAGGCCCCGCATTATATGAAGCCCAAGAAAAATCCATCTTTGCGGCGGCAGATATTTCCTCTTTATCGAAGTAACGGTGGCGCAGGAAAGCCATATATTTGGCGCCCGCATGAATATTGTTTTCAAGGGTTTCGATATTGGCGATCCCCACATTCTTATCAGCGGCAGTACTTGGCAGTAGCTGCACGATACCAACAGCCCCGGCTGAACTGCGCATGGCCTGGTTCAGCCTGGATTCCTGGTAGCCCTGGGCAACAAGCTTGAGCCAGTCTATATGGTACTTCGCCCCGTACAGTTCGAACAATCGCCGTAGTTCTTTAAGCCGCTGTCGATCCGCCTGCGATAGCGGATTCGTAATCCAGCGATTTTTCTTGTAGTAACGTGTAAATAGAATATTTCCCAGTAGCGAGCCCTTGCGATTTTCTTTGACAATTTTATTAAGACTGGCCAGCAACTTGGGGCTATCTGGCCGAATCGCCCAGGCGATCTTGCCATCGGTATTAATAGCCACATCGGAGTGAACTTTTATATCAGGAAGCAACTTTGACCAAGTCTGGGCGATATGCTTATCAGCAACAGTCAAATCGACAGCGCCTGAATGGACAAGTTCAAGAATATCTTCGGTAGCCAGCTCGTTGGCGGCCTCAATGATCTGCACTGCGGGAAGTGATTTATCTTCTAAAGAGCGGTTTACAGATCTCAGATGGGAGACATAGCTGGAACCTTTCCTTACCACTACTTGCTTAGCTGAGAGATCTGACAACGACGTGAGGGCCTCGCCATTGCTACGCCCTACCATGACTTCATCCATATTCTTGATATAAGGGTCGGTAAATACCACGCGGCGGGATCTCTCGGACGTTACAGTTAACCCAGCCGCTGCGATGTCGCCCCGCCCAGCGATCAAGTCATCCAGCAAGCGGTCAAACCTCACTGGAATGAAAACCAGTTTGACCTGCTGATCAGGCGAATCGATGCCGCGATTGAGATGCTTTTCATATTCCATCATCAGGTCATACTCAAATCCACGTGGCATTCCCTGATGAAAAAAGAAATTCGTCCGACTATAAGTAACCAAAACCCGCAAAAAACGCCTCTTGCGAATGCTGTCGAGGTCTCCAAAAACACTGCGTTGCGCCCTTTCCAGAAGAGAATCTGAAGGGGGTGACGCGTCCAGGTTCTGGCCCTGCGTTACGGGCTGAGATAAATCTGCTGGAGTCAGCTCCAATTGCATGTGCAAATCAAAGGCTGGGTTATCTGACGCTTGGCCTTCCTGACTTTGCTGGCTGACTTCTTTTGGGCCTGCAACAACTACTTTGGTTGATTCAGATGTGTCCTCGGAACAACCAATCAAAAAGAGTGCAACCAAAAGGCAGGCCAGCGCCCGGGTTGTGGTATTCAGTTTCAAAGCCTGTCCCGATCGAACTCCAGTTTGCGTTATCGAGTCGTAGGCCTATACCCAAACCTCAAGATGTCAGCCAAGACTCCGTGAGGCCTCGCACAGGTTTGTCAGTTTTGCGCGTGCCAACTCACGGCCCAACAGACCAAGTCCACAATCTGGGGCTGCCAGTAACCGTTCTGGATCGATATGCGCCAGGGCTAGCTGCAATCGACCTCGAATTTCCTCAACCGACTCTACAGTGCTTTTTGCGACAGTCACAACGCCCAGGATCACTGAGGTGTTGTTAAATTTTTCCAATAACCCTAGATCATTGTGTCGATGCGCATCCTCGAGCGATACCGAGTCGATTGAGGAATCCTCGATAGCCCCAGCCAGTTCGGCATAACTGTGTGGATCAGCCTTCGGGTAATCCGAATTATCCAGGCGATCCGGATAACCACAACACATATGCACGGTTCGAATCACATTCTTGGGACACTTGTAAAACGCACGTTCAAGATTTTCGAACCCATAATCCAGAGCAGGGCCGGGCTTACGGGCAAAAAGGGGTTCGTCAATCTGGATATGACGGCAACCCGCTTGGGCTAAATTCAACACTTCGACGTTGAGAGCATCAGCGAGATCGGCACCTCGACGCCCTGGATCATCATAGAAACTATCAGCGGTAGTATCACCGATAGTCATCGGCCCAGGCATGGTCATCTTCACTGGCCTGTCTGTCAATTCCTGAGCACGCCGCCAATCATGTACCAGAAACGGTTCACGGGCACTTACTCGTTTGGTGATGGTCGGTAGGCGCGCAACGTAGGCACCATTGCGCAACGACTTTTCTGTGAGATGAGCAAAATCGATGCCATCTAAATACCGGCAATGGTAGTGAATATAATTTTCTCGGGGCACTTCTCCGTCTGTCGGTATATCAATACCGGCTGATTCCTGATCGGCTATTGCCTGGGCTACGCCACGGGTGAGAATATCTTCGACATTCTCCCCCATGGCTGCCATAGCCTCACTCCAACTCTGGGTAGGGTCCGCAGTATCAGGGCCTTCGGCGACCGTAAACCAATCAGGCAGTTCAACAAATTCGGGCTTAGGGTAAGCGCCTATGCAGGTTGTTCTTATTTTGCTCATATGTTTGGCTGAGAATTCCTGGCGTTACCAATTAACTGTGAGTTTATGGTCAACGGAAGCCTGAATCACTGACAATAGCAACTCCATCACTCATCCTTAGTCTCTGAATCTATCTGCCCGTCTAAATTGGTAGGGGCAAAAATATTCTGGTACTGACGACCGGCCTGGTTGGTCTCGACAGCGCTTGTCGCATCAGAGTCGGATTCAGATGGCTCAGTTGAATCAATCTGGCTGCCAAGGTTTGTGGGTGCAAAAATATTCTGGTACTGACGACCGGCCTGGTTGGTCTCGACAGCAGCATCCGCATCCTGGCGGTTCGCCTCCCGTTTGGCCTTTGCCTCGGCGAGGCGTTGCTGTTTTAGAGCATCAAACTTCTTACGGTTCTCTTCGGTCACCTGTACCTTGCACTGCGCAACATCATAATCACGAGCAATCCACGCTGTTGCCAACATTGCGACAAAAATAAGACTGGCCAAGGCGCCTACAGGAACCCGCAGCACACGGTTACCCGAGCGCGAACGAGTTGGGGCTGGCAAACCCTCTGCCGCAAGTGCCTCGGTCTTCGCGGCTTCTTTTCGCCGCAGGTATTCGTAAATCACTGCCCCAACCAGAGTAAGGCCAATAATAATGACAGCCAGCGCGCTGATCGATGGATTGATTCCGTAGCGGACCTTGCTAGCTAAGACCGTTGTGAGAGTGCTTTTTGAAACAATTGTGAATACGGTCGTATTGTAGTTCTCGAACGAAGCCAAAAATGCAAGCACCGCAGCCGAGGCAATGGCGGGCTTAAGAAAAGGTAGTAGAATTTTGCGAAAAACCTGAGTATGGGTAGCTCCTAAGTCAAGCGCCGCTTCTTCAAGGCCTCGGTCAAAGCGCTGCAGGCGAGCCAAAAACACCAACATGGCGTAAGCGGCAATAAACGTGGACTGGCCGATGATGGTCATGAAGTAACCATCGTAAAAAAAACTATCTTCTACACCCAGAACCACGCGGTCTATCCGTTCCCAGAACACCAGAGTCGAGATACCCAGAACAACACCCGGCACCAGTATGGGTGATATCGCGATGGTATAAACAATGGAACGTGCGCGTTTTTGCAACTGCGTTATCAGCAGTGACGCCGCCAACCCAATGGGAACAGCAAGCAAAACGACACCGATGCCAACTAATAAACTGCTTCGCAGGCCTCCCATTAAGTGCTGATCTTTGAATAGCACCCCGAACCATTCTGGGGTAACGCAGTTCCACGGAGAGATCGAGGGAAACTCTGAACTGTTGAAAGCCGTAAACGACATAACAATCAATGGGCCAAACAGGTAGGTAAAGAACAGCAGAATATAAAAACCTACTGCCAGGCGCAGCACCCTTGCCGATGTCATCGGCCAATCTCTCCAATCTTGACTTTAAATATCCGCATGATTGCGAGCACCAGCAAGACACAGGAGAGCATTAAGACAATAGCGTAGGCTGAGCCACGTGGCCAGTTGCTGCCGGTATTGAACCACTGGTAGATAATCTGCGTAAACCACAGACTGCTGGGGCCTCCAAGGATCTGAGGCGCTGCCAACGCGCCGGCCGACAACATGAATACCATCGTACAGCCGGAACTAATTCCCGGTTTGGCAAATGGGATCACTACCCGACGGTGAATTCTGACCCAGGATGCTCCCAAATCCCTGGCGGCTTCTATCTGGTTCTTGTCCAGACTCTCCACAACGTTATAGATTGGAAAAATCATCAACAGGATGTAGGCGTAACCCAGGCCGGCATACAGCGCCACGTCCTCCCGAACAAAGTCGATTGGTTGATCTAAAACGCCGATGGAC
>Ga0310121_10005906_pt1 | contig 10401 bp, 7 predicted proteins | sample CB27_Tmax_986_MG_FD_203504 | JGI IMG/M metagenome (GOLD analysis project Ga0310121, IMG submission 203504) | Marine microbial communities from Western Arctic Ocean, Canada - CB27_Tmax_986 | ecosystem: Environmental > Aquatic > Marine > Oceanic | place: Canada: Western Arctic Ocean | collected... | reverse complement strand
TGCGAGCGTCGAATTCCTGATCTATGCCAACTATTTTTCAGGTGGCGAAGCGAAAACGAACATTGTCGCTCCGACAAAGGCTCAAGTACGGCGGCTCCACACGATCCTTACAGAGACAATCATCGGCCCGGAATTAATCTATGACTATCTCGAACATCCCTGGTTGAAAAAGGAATGTAATTCGGTTGGGATTTTTCCACCGCTCGGGCGTCTGCCTGGCCCGGACGATATGGTCGACCTCAGCAGCCTTGAAGACCAGAGCGCCGTTGATGGAACGGCTAGCGTGGACTTGAGTGCGGGTGTTTCCGCCCGGCTCGAAAGAGAGGACTACGTCATTTCACATGGCGACGAGATTCTGGCGCGTGTCTCGACCGCAGTAGATGAGTTACCCCGCGCCCTGAGTCTGGCGCCGTCGCGGCCACTGCAGTGGCACGAACTCACGCTACAGTTCATAAGTGGAAGTCACGGTTTCGACACAGAAGGCATCACAACCTGCTTCCTCGCCTACTTTGGCGGAAACGTGGAAGCACGCGCGATCTTGTTCGATGCTGCTGCATATCTGCGCATGCGCTTGTCAAATTTAGGCGTTTATTCGCGACAAATTTCCGAAGTAGTGCTCACACGTCTCCACGAAGATCATCTGGCTGGATTGCCCGAGCTATTGCTGCTCGGTGAACGACGAGTGCGGCTACTGACCTCAGACATTGTCTGTTCCGGCTTGTTGCACGTATTGAGTGCTATATTGGACTTGCCTGAGTTCCAGATCTCATCTTTGTTTGAGTTCATCCCACTCAACCCTGGTTGGCCGGTCGAACTGGAAGGCCGACGCTACTCCTCGATCTATGCTGTTCACAGCATTCCCACCCCTGCGCTGCGCGTCGAAAAACTATATTTCTCCGCTGACATGCGCTACGACGAAGCTTGGTTCGACGAAATGGTCGAGGCGGGCATTCTTGCGCAGGGCCGCAAGGATGAACTGGTACATTTTACCGATGAGGCCGATGTGCAGGATGCGGGTGGCGGAACAATCCATACAAACATCACGCCCGAAGTACTCAAGGCGCTGACAGCCAAGGGGCAACGGGTCATCCTCGCCCACACGAGCTAGAAAAACATGGATGTCCTAGACACCTTCGCAGGCCAAGTGGAAATCGCCGGGAGCGGGCACATTAGTCGAATGGGTGCAGTAGTTCCCAGGTGGCGGGAGCGAGCTTGTCGCGTGCATTGGGACCCTCTCCACTTGTACAATTTTCGCTCGACTCCCTATGGAGGACCGTGTCTGGCTAGGAGAACAAGCGACCCTGCATACCTGGGCTGATGGCGAGACGATCATGCGCGAAGGCGAAGTCTCGAACAAACAGACTTATGTGATCCACTCAGGTCTAGTCGAGGTACGTATGGGTGATCAAGTAATTCGTGTACTCGGTCGTGGTAGTAGCGTTGGCGAACGTGGAGCATTGCTCGGCAAGGTGCGCACGACTACGCTTATTGCGCACGGTGAGACGCAGTTGCTCGGGATCGAAGAGGATGTCTTCGGGCCGATCGCGCGCGTACTCGGACTGAAAAAGGCTTTTCATCGCGCCGACCGCCTGGCAGAGATGCCGCTCTTCAAAGAGCTGCATTGGGTTACACTTCTCGATCTGGCTCTGGACGTCCGTCCGAAACTAGTACAGAAAGGGGAGACTCTGTTCCAATATGGCGAAGCAGGTTTCGAATGCTATTTGTTGATCTCGGGTGAGATCCACATTGAGGATAAAGACGGGGCCTTCATCGATAAACTAACGAACAGTGGTGAGTTTATTGGAGGCCGCTCAGCCCTCTATAACACCCTGCGCAATGCTACCGGCCGCGCGAGCACCGATACAGAGGTGTGGGCATTTCCGACAACTGCTTTGCAGCGATTGCAGATGATCTACACGAACTTGTTGCTGCACTTGCACGTGACCGAATCCGGTCGCCACGGCACTCCCGTCGCCTGAAACCCAGGCAGGGACCCCTGTTAATTAAACTCAATCAGATAAATTGGCTCGCCTCCGATAATGCACGGGTCGTTACTACAAAGCGCGCCCGGTAATGTGACTTTGTATTGACCTTCTCGGGCAGTCACCCAGCGCGCCTGTCCTAGCATTGAAACGCGTTGCGCAAAGCCAACTTGGGATGGAATCTCTACCTCGATCGGTGCTGCACTACCTGACCACAGTACATGCGTTGTGCGATCAGAATTCTCGATCTCTACCCACCACCAGGCTCCGCCCGCTTGCGCAGTTACACTGATCGCACCAGAAAAGATCCGGGTTGCGACCGCGAGTGCAGTCGCAGCGGGTCGCAGCGTCCCATCAATCCTAACCAAACCAAACGGTTCGGGGTCAGAGCCCTTCTGTGGGTCGAGCAGGGTATAAACCGCAATGTGATCAACCCCAGCAGCCAAGCCCAGAGCTAACATTTGCGGAATATAGGCTGATTGCTCCTCTAAGGTGATCCTGAATTGTGGATTAGCTACCGGATAATCCGGATCGAGCGAAGGCGCGGCGTTTGTTTCTATCAGCCACAAAGGTTGGTCAAAGTCGTTCGTACGCAACCAACTAATATATTGCTTCAATAGATTGTAATTCGCGACAGGATTGAAATACAGATGATACGTAACAGCGTCGAAGAAATGATTGTATTCTTCCGCAGCCGGGTCGAGCTCTTCAATCGCTTCGACCAGCCGAAAAAGATATGGCGTCTTGCCAAAATTCGCGTCCCAGTAATGCGATAGCCCGGGCAAGTGAATAACGGCCTCCGGATTCCATTCCTTCGTAACCAAATAGGCGATACGCAGCAATTGAGCAAAATCACGTTCGTCTCCCGGCCACGTAAATCCCGGATGCTCTGCATCCCAGATGTCCGGCTCATTCCAAATGATCCAGTGATCGATCAAACCGTCGTAACGCAAGACGGCCTGGCGGACAAAATTTGCCCACAAGTTGTCTGGGTCGTCCACCGCTAGGTACAGCCCCTTTGGAAGCTGTTGGTCATCCATTGCCCAAGCAGGCAAACCGATCAGGAGTCCGACAACCTCCCGGCCGCTAGCCACTTCGTTCACTACCTGTTGAATAGTCACTTCTTCTTCGATCCATTCAAATGGACCGCAAGGTTGAATTTCTCCCCAGTGGAAACGCACACGTTGCCAGGCCACACCCAACTGGCGTGAAATCTCTGGTGCCTGATAGGCCTCCACAATGCCAATTCGCGAATCGGGGATGCGGTTGGGTCGGCCCTGCTCAAAAGGAGAAATCGCAGCGACCGAACTGGTGACTATGAAAAGGAGGAGAAGTGGAAATGTAAAGCGCGCCATCTGGATTGCGGGCACATACTTTGTCCCAATTAGCCGGGACTGGGAGAGTTGGCCTCGGCGATCAGAGCATCAAGGATGTCTGCGGCACTGCGACCGGATTGGACTGAGAGGACATCGGCCAGAGTTGTTGTCGCGCGCCGTGCAGAAACGAAATCCATTCATCGGCTGCTGGCCCTAGATCGCCAATGCCATAGCGTCCTGGCAATGACGTGGGATGTAAGAGTACACCGCTCGCGCGGCGAAATCTGGTCATCCAGTCGAGTTTTTATAGCCCCGCCGAACATGGGTGCCGGCAGGAATTTGCGAAGATGGGAAATCCGCTTTCACCACATCCGAGTGGATAACAGAACTGCCCCCAATCTTGTAACGAGTGGGGATTTGTGAGTTCTTACCTATCATGGTAAGGTCGCTTGCAGCTGTATCTTCGCCGACAACGGCTTCATGGCCGATGGTCGTATTCTTGTCCATAACAGTCCGGTACACTTGCGCACCGGCTTCAATATATGAGTTGTTGAGGATTATCGATTCGCGCACAACTGCGCCCGGCCCGACATACACACCTGGCGACAGCACAGAACGGACTACGCGAGCATCTTCGGCGATGATGGATCCGTCTGTGACGAGGCTATCCCCAACAATTGCACCGGCATGAATGAGTACCGGAGGCCGTTCCTGCGAACGCGTGTGAATCACCCAACTGCGGTCATTCAAATTGAAAGCAGGCGGACTTTCCAATAGATCCATGTGGGTCTGCCAGTACGAATCGATAGTGCCCACATCCACCCAGTAACCAGAATAAGGGAACCCAAATATACTTTGACCGTTCGCTAACAGTATGGGGACGATGCTCTTGCCAAAGTCGTGTGCTGAATCAGGATCACAAGCATCCTCAGCCAATGCGCGGTCCAGAGCATCCATAGTAAAAATATAAATCCCCATCGAGATCAAAGTCCCGGGTGGATCGGCGGGTTTCTCAACAAATTTGGAAACACGGTAATCGCCATCGGCGGCAAGCACGCCAAAACGAGTCGCTTCTTCGCGCGAGACACGCATCGTCGCCACAGTCATATCCGCCTGGTGTTCCTGGTGAAAAGTGATCAGCGGGTCGAAATCCATCTGATAGATGTGATCACCAGACAGGATCAGGACGAGATCTGGATTGCTGTTGCTGACAAAGTTAAAGTTCTATTGCACTGCATCCGCCGTACCTTTGTAGAATCCGCTTTCATAACGTGTGGTGTACGGTTGATGAATATGCACACCGCCGGTGAAGGAGCGGTAGAGGTCCCAGGGATGCCCGACACCAATATGTTCAATGAGCGAGTGCGGGCGATACTGTGTCAGTAACATCACATCGAATAAACCCGAATTGACGCAGTTGCTCAACGTGAAGTCAATAATGCGATATTTACCGGCGAAGGGCACTGCAGGTTTGGTGCGTTTGGCGGTGAGCACGCCCAGGCGCGAGCCTTCCCCGCCAGCCAGAATAACGACTTTTGTTTTCATTTAATTGCAGAAACTCAAATCAATCTACACCCGAGCGCTCGAGAGTGAAGGTAAATGTTGTTTCAGATTCAGGCGCGACATCGAAGGTGAAATCGGTTTCGACTTCGAGTGCAAAGAGCGCCTCTCGCACGCGAGAGTCATGCCAGGCTCGGTCTGCTGAAATCCGGACACTTACATCTGTATTGATATTGCGTACGGTTGGAGTTTCCGGATATCCATCGAATGCAAGCGCGGCTCGCCCTGCACGCATCACAGTCGCGTAGTCCGGGCACAATTCATTAGCGACACGCAGCTCTATCTTGTGCGCATGCGCATCCTGATTGAGGAAACGATAGTGTGCTTCCACCTGGCCATTGGCGAGCGCATAGTGTTTTTCGAGCGTCAACTTATGATCGAAGAATCGAATAAAGATTACATGCCCATTTTCAAATCGATAGTCAAGATCATCGTCCGGATCGTAAATCTCGCTGCCATCAACGGAAATATAATCAACAATGGCGCGACGCTGTGCCGGGAGCGGTTCAACTTCGTTCCAGAGTTCCATTTCGCGCACAGCGAGTGTCACGAATGAGGCGCTCCCATTCCAAACCCAATCTGGCAGGTAGCCGGCAAAGCGCGTCGGCGGAGCCTCCCTCACTTTTACAACTTCAGGAAATTGGGCCTGTAAATCCCAGTTCTCCGGCAGCCAGGGTTTCCAAATCGTTTCCCGCACCGGAAATATAGCATCGCCTTCATAGTCGAGATCGAAGACGGCCAACTGGTTTCCGACGTATTGGCAACCCGTCTCGAGATCGAACCAATAAAGCAGGCGGCCACCACCCGGCGCGAGCACAAGCAAATCGCGGCCGTCACACACCAGAACTTCGTCGTAACCTTCGCCGGTCACATCCTCCACAAGCATGAATGGCTCCGGGTCTTTCGCAAAGTCTGCCGCCCGAATTGCAGACAGCGCAGAACGCGCGCCTTCCCAGCCACGATAAGCGCTGCCACCGACGCCGGGTGTGCCGTAATTATGCTGATGCGCTAGAAAAGTGTGCAATGCAGACCGATGTAAAGCCTGTGCGCCTGCAGGTGCATCCACAACCGAATCGACCAAGCGCTGTCGCAGGCGACTGTACATGCGGCCAAACCGCTTCACATCCGGTGACGTTTTTAAATAATGAAACCAGGAGTCAAAACCTTCTTCGTAGTGCGGGGCTTCTTTGCGGTGCAGCGCATCATCGAGGGCCGCTGCCGCGCCCGCACCCAGTCCCGTCTGGTACTGGACGGGGGAAATCTTCTTCAGGTCTTGGGCGTTGCGCGACACTTTTGATAGCTGCACAAACTCGTATGCATCATCAGATTCCAACGCCGTCAGTAAGCGATCAAGATTCTGCCAGGTGGGATGCGGCAATACATTTTCATGCCAGCCCCAGAGACCCATCGCCTCCGCAGGCACTGCAATGGCAAGGAAACGCTCGTCTGTACCATCAGCTTCAGGAGCGGATTGCAATTTTGAGATCAATTGCTCTGGCTGACCAAAGAGCGCTGCGAAGATTAATGAATGTCGCAACGCGACGGACTCCCTCACTACGGTTAAATTATTACCATCGACAACTACACTTGCGAGCAAGATTGGTGCCAATCCAGCCTGATCGAGAATGTGGTCTTCAATCAGTGTGATCTGATAACCGGCTGACACGATGAGCGGTGCAAGTGATTGTCGCCAACTTCCGCCCGGGTTCCAGAAAGCAACCGGCTCGACATTGAACGTATCCCGCAATACTTCCTTGTGAAGCTCGATCTGCTGCGCGTTGTCCCAGTCATCGCTGGCATAGGCCACATTCTGGGCATAGGTCGAGCCGAGTAGCTCAAACTGCCCTTCGTCGATCCCGGCCCGAATCAGTTCTAAAGGTTCTGGATCAAGCCATTGCAAGGCATGAATGAGTGTGCCTGAGATTTGAATGTTTACCGGCAATGTCGGATGGGCGCGTAAAACCTGCAACAGCCCTCGGTAACAGTTGTGGCTTGCAACGCGCGCGAACTCAGTTAGATGTTGATTGAAGTTGAATAGAAGGGAGAGGCGCAGTGGCACGTCGCGAACGATAGCATAGGATGTGGGGTGCGACAAGAGGTTCGCGCTGATATTATTCTTTCGGCCAGCATTTGAAGTCCAGTTTGCCGGTCATCACATCAATCAGATCGGAGGCAACCACGAGAATACGCTCGATCAAATTCTCAACCAGTGCATCATGCCCATCACATTCCAGCGGCACAACATAGCCTGCCTCGCGCTCGCGGACGAAGATGTACAAATCATCGGGCGTGACCATATCCCCTATTTCCAGGCAGACACGCACAATTTCACCCCAAGCCAACTGCGCCTGCCAGCCTTTTCCGTTGGGCGGACACACGTCCAATTCGAGGTGCTTATCTGTACAGCGCACATAGAACCAATCTAAAAGTTGCGGTATTGAATTCACATCATTAACCTGACTGTATAATCGGCCGCATGTCACGCCGGTCTAGCTTGATCGCCAGCGGATTCACGCTGCTGGTCGCATTGATCTTAATTGTATCGATCTCGCCGCGCACATTTCCCAATTGGGCATTCTCACTTACGGGTGAAGAGTCGCTCGGAGGCCAACTGCGGGGTTTGTGGCAGTTGTCTGGGGATGCCCTGCGCCCACGGCTCGACCTGCGCTCGGACGTACCCATTGCCCATGCCGGGGTCAACCCCTATGGCATCAATACCTTCCTCGAGCAGGAGGTCGAAGCCGCCAAACGCGCGGAGCAGGTTCGCCTGATTAGTGCGGCCGGTTTCCACTGGCTGCGGCAGGAGTTCCCCTGGTACGACATCGAAATCCACGCCAAAGACGATTTCGAAGACCGCCGCTTCGAACCTTACCGGAGCGCCTGGGATAAATACGATCATATCGTATCGCTGGCCGAAGAACACAACATGGAATTGATTGTGCGCCTTTCGTCACCGCCTGCATGGAGCCGGACCGCCGGCAACACACGCGGTGCTTTTGCACCGCCCGATAGTTATGCAGACTTTGCTGACTACGCGGCTGCTGTGGCCTCGCGTTATGCCGGACGCGTGAGTCATTTTCAGGTCTGGAACGAGCCAAACATTTTCCCTGAATGGGGCGAACAGGATGTGGACCCGGTAGCGTATACACAATTGCTTTGTAGTGCATATTCGGCGATAAAAGCAGCAAACCCGCAGGCAGTTGTACTCGCCGGTGCGCTCGCCCCCACTGCAGACCTGACGGGGCGGGACTTGAATGATTTCATTTTCATTGAGCGCATGTACGCAGCCGGCGCGGGCGAGTGCTTCGACATCATGTCCGTGCAGGGATATGGACTGTGGTCAGGACCGACCGACAAGCGCATGCGATCTGTGGTAATTAACTTCGCGCGCAACCAATTCATCCGCGACATGATGGTACAAAATGGCGATGCGAACAAAGCCATCTGGATCAGCGAGATGAACTGGAATGCTGTGCCTCCGGAGAGTGGATTACCGCCGGTGTATGGACAAGTCTCGCTTGAACTACAGGCGCGCTGGGCACCACTGGCTTACGAACGCGCCCAGCAAGATTGGCCCTGGATCGGGGTTGTCAACTTCTGGTTTTTCAAACGCGCCACCGACACCGAACAAAACCAGAGTTGGTATTACTTCCGCATGGCCGAACCGGATTTCACCTTGTTGCCGGTCTACGACAGCATTAAAGCATACGTGGAGTCTAATCCACCGAGCATGTACCCGGGACTTCATCAGGATGACCATTGGGCGATTCAGATAGAGGGAGTATGGGAGCGCATCCCTGCCAATAACGCTCAACTCGGCGCATATGCTCTGATTGAGTCAGAGAGTGCGATTAACATCGATTGGCATGGCACCGACCTGTTGCTGATTACAGCTCCCGACATACCGGGCGGGAACCTCACAATCCGGATCGACGATCGCCCTCCGCAATCCATAACTCTTTCCCGGAGCGGTGGACTTGTGCCCGTGGCGGAGCGCCTCCCCAATGGCAGGCATCGACTCACAATCGAAGTCGACTCTGCTTTGGCTTTGGACGCAATTCAAGTCCGGGCGCGCGCGCCGATTTCCTTCACCATGCTGCTCGTGGTTTTTACAGTGCTGGGCACAGCCTGGTTCGTATATCGAAACTCTCTCGACGCCTGATTGCGGTTCCCACCTTCAATTCCAATGTCGCGCCTTGCAACTGCTCTACTCATCCTCGGTGCAGCCTTTGCGCTGCGTTTCTATCGGATCGACCATCAATCTTTTTGGAACGACGAAGGAAATTCAGCCCGCATTGCTGAACGCAGTACCGAGCAGATCATTGCGGGTGCGGCCGCTGATATCCATCCACCCGGCTATTATTTTGCACTGGCGGGCTGGCGCGCCCTCGCAGGTTGGACTGAATTCAGCCTGCGCGGTTTTTCCGCATTGGCTGGGCTGCTTCTGGTTGCGCTGCTGGTAAGGCTCGGAACTGATTGGTTCGGCAGCAGAGCTGGTCTGTTTGCCGCCGCGCTGGGGGCATTAAGCCCATTCCTGATCTACTATTCCCAGGAAGCACGCATGTATGCTCTCGCAGCCGCCCTTGGCGTAGCCGTATTCTGGGTTTCGCGCTACGCGACGTCGCGGCGACGCTATGCTCTTGCGTATGTGCTGCTTGCCGCTGCCGGGATGTATACGCACTATTCGTTTGTCTTTGTGCTGCTGGCACTGAATATTGGGCAGCTCATTGCGCAACGCCGAGATATGCGCCGCATCGCGATGTGGTTGCTGCTCCAGTTCGTCGCATTGCTTCTCTACCTACCCTGGCTGCCCACCGCCTGGCATCAAATCACCACCTGGCCAGCCGGACGCGCATATCTGCCAATCCTAAACACATTGGCCGAGAGCTGGCGTTGGCTCGTTTATGGTCCAACGACAGAAACACAACTGGTCGCCCCGGGTCTAGTAGCCCTTGCTGCCCTGGCGCTGGCCGGTCTCCTGAGCCGGAAGTCTTTTCTCCCGGCGGTTTGGCTGGCATTCCCAGTGACGCTGACATTGGCGCTTGGACTATTTACTCCGGTCTTCGCGAAATTATTACTGGTGGCGGCTCCCGCGCTCTATCTGCTGGCAGGCAATGGTCTCGCACATGGTCTTAATACAGCACAGCGCGCACAGACTGTGCGGGATCAGGCGCTGCTATTTTTCTACGGCGCGCTCACGATCACTCTTGCCCTGACATGGTTTCGTTTTGACTTAGGTGTGCTCAATAATCTTTATTCAAATCCAATCTATTTCCGTGCAGATTATCGAGCAATGGTCGCTGTGATCTCAGCCGACGCCAGGCCTGGAGATGCAGTTTTGCTTAATGCGCCCAATCAATGGGAAGTTTTTACATACTATCAACCAGACGATTCGAACGTATTTCCAGTTGCACTTACGCGCCCGCTGGACATTCCGGCCCAAATAGCCGAACTGGAAAATATTGCGGCGAGCCATGAGCGCCTCTTCACACTCTATTGGGGCGACGTGCAATCAGACCCCGGTCGGGTGATCGAAGGCTGGC
>Ga0310121_10005904_pt1 | contig 10407 bp, 5 predicted proteins | sample CB27_Tmax_986_MG_FD_203504 | JGI IMG/M metagenome (GOLD analysis project Ga0310121, IMG submission 203504) | Marine microbial communities from Western Arctic Ocean, Canada - CB27_Tmax_986 | ecosystem: Environmental > Aquatic > Marine > Oceanic | place: Canada: Western Arctic Ocean | collected... | reverse complement strand
CAGGGACATATCGTTTAGATACAATTAGGCCACAGGCTATGTCACAAGATTTACGTACTCGGATCTTCGGCGAACTCGACGCTCTGTTGTTGATCGATCCACACACCCATATCGATGCTCTTCGGCCCGCATCGACAACGTTAGCCGACATCCTCGGCTATCACTATTACACCGAGCTTGCTCATTCGGCCGGTTTGGCAAGAGACCAAATTGAAGATCCGGAGTTGGAACCTCGTGAGAAGGTCGGTCGTTTGATGGCCCATCTCGGTCCGATCGACAATACGATTCAGTACAGTTGGTTTGTCGAGATGGCGCAGGCTCTCTTCGGTTTTGAAGGCGACCGGGTGAACGCGGGCAATTGGGAGCAACTTTACGATTCGGCTGCCCGCCAGATGGCTCAAGGGGATTGGTCAGACCAGGTGCTGAAAATGGCCAATTTAGAAGCTGTGTTCCTGACAAACAATTTCGATGACCCACTGGAGGGATTCGATACTAGTATCTACGTGCCCTGTCTGCGAACGGATGAACTAGTATTCCACTTGGGCCAGCCCCAGGTCAGCCAGCGGCTGGAACAATCGTCAGGCCTGTCGGTTTCCAGCGTTGCCAGTCTGCGCGCCGCGATAGGCGAGTTGTTCAGTCATTTTACGAAAAAGAATGCGCGGGCGTGCGCTATCTCGCTACCTCCGGATTTCGCTCCGATCAGGGTTTCGGAAGGACGCGCCGGGACAGCCCTGGATGCTGTGTTCTCACGCGGCACTGCCGCCAGCGAAGCGGATCGCCGCGCCGCGGCATGCTTCATCTTTTGGACTCTGGCCGAGTTTTGCGCGGAATTCAAACTTCCTTTTGACTTGATGATCGGCGTCAACCGCAGCGTGTACCGCGCTGGCGTCTACCAAGGCCAGGATTTGTACGACAGCCGCGTGTCGTTGATTCAGTACCAAGAGTTGTTCAATGCATTTCCCCAAGTCATCTTCCCAGTCTCTGTTTTGGCTAGCGTAACGAACCAAGAGTTGGCCAGTTATGCCTGGATTTTTCCGAATGTCGTGACGAACGGGCACTGGTGGTATTCCAACACCCCGACCTTCATAGAACACGACGCCGCTGCCCGGCTGGAAGCCGTTCCAAGGACCAAGCAGATCGGCTACTACAGTGACATGTACAAATTGGAATTCGCTTTGCCGAAGTTCAAAATGTACAAGCGGATCCTAGCAAAAATCTTGTCCGAACGATTCGTCATTGATCGCGAATGGAGTGAGGAGCGGGCGATCGATCTGGGCAAACAAGTCTTGCGGGGCAACGTCGAAACCGTGTTCGGATTTGGCGATGGACAGGTTGGCTTGAACTAGTCCAAATTCTTACGCGGTGGCAGCAGAATTCTGATCGCTGCAGAATTGCTCTTCACCCGCGGAGGACGCTGAGTAATCCTTCACGGCGTTGGGCGAGGGGGCGGGAGTACTGCAGTTATTGCCTGGGCGATCCTACGCTCCACGAGTGACTCCCAGATTCCGCTAAGGTGCCCTCTGATCCTTGCCGAAATCCAGCCGTATACTGAGCTAGCCGCGTCCGACGCGCCCTTCGGATTTCAGGCGTTGATAGATTCGCTGCGCGATCGAGCTGGGAATCGCAAAACTGATTCCTTGATACGTCTGGCCCACGATCGCGGTATTGATGCCGACCAGGCGTCCACGAGCATCGACTAACGGACCGCCGCTGTTGCCAGGATTCACCGCTGCGTCGGTTTGCAGGAAGTCGCGATGGCCGGGTTCGCGGTTCTTGGCGCTGAGAATGCCAAAGGTGGTGCTGCGTTGCAGTCCGAAGGGACTGCCTAATGCCCAAACTAGGGCTCCTACTTCAAGTTTGTCGCTGTCCCCCCACTCGGCAGCGATCAAGTTATCCGCGTTTACCTTTAAGACGGCCAGATCGGTTGGAGCATCGGTTCCAATGATCGTAGCGCGAAACTGGCGGCCGTCATCGAGCGTGACTTCGATCTGCCTGGCCCCTCGCACCACGTGGTTATTAGTAACGATATAGCCGGCCTCATCAATGATGACCCCGGAGCCTTGACCCTGAGTCTGGCGCGCCGAACCGAAGATGGAGGCCGCCTCGTCGTCCGGCAACTGCTCGTTGCTCACCACGTTGATATGGACGACGCTGGGCCCCACCCGATTCGACACCAGCTCGAATGCTTTGGACAGTTGTCTCAACGGCAGGTTCTGTTGTCCCTCCGCGGCAATCTCCACTTCTGCCCGTTGTCGCCCATACGTAATCGCGTAGGAGATCTGTTCGGCGAAATACGGCACGAAGAATCGCAACAACAGCAAGCCGGCCAGGATCGTGAGAAACCAGTACAGCCGGCTCGACATCGGATCGATCCTAGGTGATTCGGGCGAGTTGGGCCTGCCGCCCAGAGAGACCGGGATGGAGTCACCTCGTGCTGGCTGAATGAATGAAGACGGTGAAGGGGAATCAGATTGTGGCTCGAATTCTTGCATGACGAACAATCCGCCCTGAAAACGGTTCTTGACGCCTAACTCGGCGTCCGCTCGGTTCAAGGCCCTAGGTGTACAGGGTCAATCGAGTTGGCTGGACTATGGTATTATAACGAATCGCCTTGGGTTACCGCTTTGCCTCGTGCGAGGACGTACGGGCTTCGGCTGGCCGAATCCGACAGTGCAAAACCCATTTGGCAGCAGTTGGCGAGGGATCGCAAGTGCCAGAGTCTCATTTGAACACTATCATTCGCGCGTCGGCAGGTACCGGCAAGACCTTTCAACTGGCGAATCGTTATCTGGTCCTGTTGCAGCAAGGCGCAGCGGTTGATCGAATTCTGGCGACGACTTTCACCCGCAAGGCTGCTGGCGAGATTCTCGACCGCGTCATTGTTCGCCTGGCCGACGCGACTCTGTATCCAAACAAACTGCAGGAATTGTGCAAATCACTGGAGACGCAGACGATGTCCCAAGGGCAAGTCGCGCAGTTGCTGCGGCATTTGCTTGTCGGACTGCATCGACTTCGGATCAGCACGCTCGATAGCTTTTTCGCCCAAGTCGCTCGTGGTCTCAGCCTGGAACTCGACTTGCCCCCGGGTTGGCGAATTCTCGATGAACTCGAAGATGCTGCTCTGCGAGACGAGGCGCTCGAAGAAGTGCTCCGCCGCGGCAAAACCGCGGACTTGATGAGTTTGACCCATTTGTTGACTAAGGGAGATGCGAGCAGGAGTGTTGCCGAACTTCTGCGAGCCACGGTCAACGATCTCTATAATCTGTTTCAGGATACCGACGAGCAAGCCTGGCTGCGCTTTCCAAGGGTCAAGCCGCAGAGCGAAACCGAATTACGCCAATCGCTCGATGCGCTGCGGGTTTGTCAGTTGACCGACAAACGGTTCGACACGGCGCGCAACGCCGATTTGGAGCAAGCGGGCCAAGGCGACTGGGAAGCCTTCATGGATGGCGGCCTGGCCGAGCGGGTGGCTACCGGCGCCGAGCAATACTACCGAAAGCCGATTCCTCAAGAGGTTCACGCGGCTTACCTGCCTTTGGTGCAACACGCCCGAGCCGTGCTCGTGGGCCGTGTGGCGCTCCAGACCGAGGCTTCCTATCGCTTGCTCAATGAGTTTGATGGCCATTACCAGCAGTTGAAACAAAGGCACGGTGGTCTGCGGTTTGAAGATGTGACGCGCCAGGTCGCGTCTGCCTTGCGGTCCATGACGGGCCAGGCTGCCGATGACTCCGCTGAGTTCGCTCGACTTAGGTTTCGCTTGGACGGTCGGATTGATCACCTACTGTTGGATGAGTTTCAAGATACCTCGCCTGCCCAATGGAGCGCTATTCGCCCCTTTGCCGAACAAGTGGCCAGCGGGGGGCGGCAGCATTCGTTCTTCTGTGTCGGTGATGTGAAACAAGCGATTTACGGATGGCGCGGGGGCGTCGCGGAAATCTTTGATGTGATTCAGCGGCAGTTACCGGGGATCGACACCCAGGCTCTCAACCTCAGCTATCGCTTTGCGCCTCCAGTCGTCGATTGCGTTAATCGCGTCTTCCAGCGCCTTGGCGACCATCCGAACCTCGACCGTCGTGCCGCAGCTGTTCGAAAGTGGTCGCGACGCTTCCAAGAACACTTGACCGCTCGCCGCGACTTGCGCGGACACGCGCGGCTGATCGTAGCATCTCGAGCAGACGATATTCAGGAACCGATTGACGTTGTGCTGCACGCCGCGACGGTGCAGGTGGCCGAGCTTGTACGAAATGCGCCGACGCACAGCGTAGGCGTTCTGGTGCGCAGGAACGAAGCGGTTCGCAAACTGAGTTTCTTGCTTCGGGAACAAGGCATCGCGGCCAGCGAAGAAGGTGGTAATCCGCTGACCGACTCGGCGCCGGTCCAACTCGTCATGTCGTTGTTGCGTATCGCCGATCACCCGGGTGACACCGCAGCCCGTTTTCATGTGAGCCATTCTCCGTGGGGCCAGCAGTTGGGTTTGGCCGGCGACGACCCATGCTACGAGCCGCTCGCCCAGCAAGTGCGACGGCAGTTAATCGACCAGGGGTATGGCGCAACGATCTTACATTGGTCGTCTCAGCTGAGCCGACATGCCAGCCCTCGCGAAGTCAAACGCCTCGAGCAACTCACCGAGCTGGCCTATCAGTTCCAGTCGCGCGCCACTGTCCGATGTGACGACTTTGTCGCTTTCGTCGAACATCAGCGCGTCGCCGATCCGACGGCCGCGAACGTTCGAGTGATGACGGTTCACCAAGCGAAAGGGCTAGAATTCGACAGCGTTGTGTTGCCGGAGCTGGATGTCCGGCTGATTGGCCAGCGACCGACTTTCGTTGTCCAACGCGAAGACCCGACGCAACCCATCACGCTCGTTTGTCGGCACGTGAATGCCCGTGTGCAACATTTATTGCCTGACGCGATGCAGGCGATGTTCGAAAAGACAGATCAAAAAACCCTGACTGAGTCGCTGTGTTTGCTGTACGTCGCGCTTACGCGAGCCGTCCACTCACTGGTCATGATCGTTGCCCCATCACCGGCAAACGAGCGCAAACTGCCCCAGACTTTTGCCGGCCTGTTGCGGGCCGCACTTACCGATGGCAAGCCGGCCGAATCGGGCGAGACGTTGTACGAGATCGGCCAACGAGAATGGTACTGCGGCGACGAAGAGGTCGAAACGGAGTCACTTGAGCAACCAGCGGCACAGGTTGAGACGCTTGCTGAGCCACTTGAGGCAGCCTGCCTGGGGACGCTTAGCCGGCGGCGCCAGCGCGGTTTGGAGCGAGTTGGTCCATCGGCCCTCGAAGGCGGTGCCCGAGTGCGGATCGGCCAACTGCTCCGGCAACAGAGCCTGACGGCGATGCTACGCGGGGGCATCTTGCACGCTTGGTTCGAGCGAGTTCGTTGGCTCGATGACGGACGACCCGAACACGCGGAATTGCGCCAGGTTGCGCGACCGATGCTGTCGGCGGCGACCGCTGGCGCATTGACGCTCGAAAAGCTGTTGAGTGACTTTGATGCCATGCTCGACAAGCCGAACGTGGCAGACGCATTGCGTCGCAGTTCTTACCAAAAGAACCCACGCTACGGGGCCCACCCCGATCTTCAGGTCGAAAACGAGTATACGTTCGCGGTACGCGACGGAGACGTTCTCGTCACAGGCAGCGTCGACCGACTGGTATTAGTGCATCAAGAGAATCAACTCGTTGCGGCTGAAGTAGTTGATTTCAAAACGGACGCGATCCGTGACGATGATGTCCTGCGTGACCGAGTTGGTTTCTACCGACCACAGCTCGAGGCGTATTGCGAGGCAATGTCCCAGCACCTGCGTTTAGAGCGACAGCACATCACCGCCCGGCTGGTGTTTGTGGGCGCGGGTCTCGTTGTTACCGTCTGATCATTTCCGGACGAATTCGCCGTTGTTGACCAGTGCGCACCAGATGTCGTTCAAAACGTCCGCTTCGTCTTGATCGGCCCAGCACTTCTGGATTGCCTTGTCTTCACGTGCGTCCGGCGCCCGCGACAGCAACGTCCAGAAGAGATGCTTGACCTTGTCGTCCCGGTCAAGTTGGCTGTTTAGGATCCTCTTGACACCTTCGCTAGGACCTACACGGAGGGCGTGTTGGAAAGCGGGATCAACCATGCGTTGCTCGGCCGCCGGTCCCAGCAGTTCTGGGTTTGCCCTACGTTTCTTCGGCTCGGTTCCGTTGCCGATTCGAGCTGGTGTGCTAAGTTTGCCTCCGGCATTAGCTGCTGCACTGTTCCCGCCCTCGGTGATGCCCGCTAAAGAATCGTAAAAGGTCGCAGCCGACACGCGCTGCCGCTCGTAGAAGCGGTTGAACAAGGGGCTTCCGCCGTAATGCGGTGAAACCGCCAGCGTTTGCTTCAGATCACTACTGGGCTGGGCAAACGGTTCGCTGAGTGCCAGCCAGCCAACTAGGGCCGCCAAGTCGAAGTTGTGTGCCGCAAATTGTTCCCCCAATTGATCCAACAACTCAACATGCTCTGGTGGGTGATGCCGCATCACGTCTGCGTAGGATGTCAAGCTGAAAGTGAACATCTCCGACCAACAGCGATTAACGACCGCCCGGCGGAATTTCGCAGAGCGAACGATGAATTCGGCCAGTCGCTGCCGCCGGTTGCCATCGGCTAGCAATCCGCTCCGCGGCAACGGATCCGCGTCAGAGAAAACGGGGAACACCACCTTCAATAAGCCGGTCGGGGTAACGAAGTGCACATCACCCTCGCGACCATCGCCGAGAAAATCGACATCAGAAAGCTCGCTACGACCGTCCTTTTGAGTTAGTGCTAGTTGGCGGAAGAACGCATTATTTTCCCAGAATGTTTGCTGTGCTAAAGACTCGTCGAACGGGTGGTCGTGGCATTCAGCGCAGGCAATTTGTTGTCCGAGAAACACGCGTGCGACATGGCCCGATGTTCTAATGGCACGTTGGTCTTGATCGAGATGTGCCAGCAGGAAACTTGCGGCACCAGTGGCTCCCTCAACGCCGGGTTGACCGGAGCCAGAGGCTGTCAGCAATTCGGACGCGATCTTGTCAAAGGACTTGCCTTCGACGAGTGCTCTACGGAGATACTGCTGCAGTCGGTCGCGATTGACCTTTTGTTTCTCACCAGGTCCGATCAGTTCCCGCGTCCATACCGAACTCCAATGGCGAGCGAATTCGTCTCGCGATTCAGGGTCGTTAAAGAGCCTCGCGATTAGACGGTTGCGACGATCATTCGCTTGGTCCTTGGTGAACCGGTCGGTTTCCGCGGTTGTTGGCAGTCGTCCGAGCAAGTGCTGATGGACTCTCTGGCACCAGGTCACGCCATTGATCCGGGCACCAATGATCCGGGCACCGGGCTCGACGTCGTCGATCCACGCTGTTTCCAGGGTCGAACCGATGAGCTCGACGATTTCCCCATCGGAAATCCGCTCGATGTTTTCGGCGGCGAGTTCTTGGTGCGGTTGTGGGTCCGTTGGAAACTTAATATTTCCGTCGAAGCGTACCCTCGGTGTGTCCGGAGCGGCCGGCTCATCACGCCGTATCTGGTCCTCGTCGAGCGGTTGTTCAAAATCTTGTGGTTCCGGCGCTGGCGAATGCTGGGCAACGGGTCCCAATGGTGATGCCTCTTGTGTCGTCAGCCGCAGCACCACTTGCCAGATTGCGCCGCCGACAGCCACGACACTGATCGCGACCGCTACACTGATCCAGGGTGCTAAACGATTCGCTCGACGAACCGGACCTGTCTTGGTCACGGTGATCTTCGGCGGTAGCACCACATTCGGGTTGACCGTTGGCGGCGCGTTTAGTGCGTCCCAAGCCTTGAGGATGCGCGCCGTGAGATCAGGAGGGCGGTTGCCACTCAGCAGCTCCTCCAAGCAGGCATCCAAGATGGGATCTACTTGTTCGTCGTTCATTCCAATTTGCCTTTGACACAGTCGCGCAGCTTTTGCTTTGCACGCTGCATCAGATTCTTAGCCCCGTGTTCAGTAATCTCCAGTTGCGCCGCGATCTTGGCACGCGACTGGCGATCACGAAATCGCATTTCCAATGCCATCCGAGCGCGATTCGTGAGCGAACCCAAACATTCGCGCAGGGCGTCTAGCAATGCCTCGCCGCCGTCTTGGCCGGCCCATCGGCTCCATGTCTCGTCCAAGCGATCGACGTCCGCAATCAGCTGGCACTTACCAGCTCTCCGTCGAGCTGAAACGTAGAAGTGATAGGCCGTACGACGCAAGTAAGCGGCTGTGGCCGCCGAGTTGTAGTCTTGAAACGGCCGCTGTAATACGGCCAGGAAAGTTTCTTGGGTTATATCGTCCGCTGTAACCGCGTCACAACCGAGCACGCGCAGATATCGCCAGACGCCGGCCTGATGGTTTTCGATCAGCCCGGCCGGATCAAAGCCCGTCGATTCTGGCACTGATGCCGCTTTCATGCCTCTATATATGAACGAGTGAGTTGCCTTAGAGTACTCGGCATCGCGTCACACAAATCTGACCCCTGACACCAGGACAGGTTCTCAAAATGAGACGAAAACTGCCGGTTGTGACGACTAACGGTCCGAGATCGCGATCTTGGCCCGTCAACCGATCCCACCAGCCGCTCGGAAGAATGCGTCGCCGCCGGACGGTTGTTTTTCAAGTAAACAACTCCTTGATTACTTTCCCTGAATTGGCAATCTTCAGAGGGCGTCCGCTCAGACTGGTAAAAGTAGTCTCCAGTGAAATTCCTAGAGCCTTACAGATGCTCGCCATGACGTCTTGCGACGTGTAGGGTTCCGTTTCGACTCGCGTTCCATCGGCGTTTGTGCTGCCGATGACAGTGCCACCCTGCATGCCGGCACCTCCTACAACGACGCTCCATGCTCGAGCCCAGTGATCGCGGCCCGCATTCCCGTTGATCCGGGGCGTCCGACTGAACTCACCCATCCAAATGATGGCGGTGTCCTGTAACTGTCCCCGCTGCTCCAAGTCTTCGACCAAGGCGCTCATTGCCCGGTCCATCATCGGCAAACGCTGATCGGCGAGAGTCGGAAAGATGTTCTGGTGGTTATCGAATCCTCCCAGCCCGTCCACCTCAATGAAAGGCACTCCCATTTCGATCAACCGCCGCGCCATCAGGCAGCCGCGGCCAAAGTTGTTGTTGCCGTAACGTTCCAGTGCCGGGCCTGCTTCTTCATTTACACGGAAGGCTTTCATTTGTTCGCTGGTCATCAAGTTAAGCGTCTTCTGGAGCACCTTTCGATGGTCGGAAGCGGATGCACCACGGTGTTGGCGAACGAAACTCGTCTCAATCAAATCCAACGCTTCCATACGCTGCCTCAGACGGTGATCGCTCAAGCCTTGGATTTGCAAATTGCGGATCTGCCCATTGCTATTCACGGCGAATGGCGCCCAGGCCATTCCCAAAAAGCCAGGACCGACGCTGCCGCCACCGATCGTGACAAACGGTGGCACTTCCAATTCCGGACGTTGATCGCTCAACTCGTGCGACAAGACGGCCCCGTAACTTGGATGTTCAACCGACGCGTTGGGAACGTAACCCGTGTGCATGTAATAGCGGCCACGATCATGATCGGCCTCTCGCGTGCTCATCGAACGAATGACGGCCAAATGATGCATCTGTTTGGCCAGCATCGGCAGATGCTCACAGATCTCAACATCACCGCTGGTGGCGATGGGACGGAATGGCCCTCCGGTCGTCGCGCCAGGTTTCAGATCCCACATGTCGATTGTCGAAGGACCACCACCCATCCACAAAAGAATTGCCGATTTGCGCCTTCGTTTCAGCTCTTGCGCATGGACACGGATCGTTTGGCCGATCGAAAGGGCCGGAATCGTCATCGCCGAAGCTGCGGAAAGATGCGTCAGGAAATGACGCCGAGTCATGTCTTTAGGGATCTTCATGAGTTACTCCGCTGTTGCCGCGGCTCAATTCGCGATTGGATTGTCCGATTTCGATACCGGCTCGGTACGCGAGGTCAAAGGTGTCAGTGATTAAGAATGAACTCGTTGCTGTTCAACACGGCCCACCAGATATCCTGTAATGCGCCAAGACCAGCCCGCTCCGCATTGACCGGCCGACGGGGCTGCTCTGGGGCAAACTGGTCGCCGGCTCGCGCCGTCAATAACTGATTGGCGACGTCCACTTCGGCAGGTGTTGGTTTGCGAGCCAAAGCAGCTAGAAACAAGTACTCGATCGTCTCGCTGGGAGTAAGGCCGTTGTGGGCAATGTCCCACAAGAAACTGCCCCGCCCGGCGCTCGTCGCACTGCGAATCATCCCCCCGTTAAACATCATCAGTGTTTGCGTGATGGTTCCATCAAAAGTTGTGGACTCGCCGCCCTCGTCGGTGCCGAAGGCTGTCACGAACTGATTGAGCCAGCGCCCCTTTTCACGCTCCTGTTCCTCGTA
>Ga0310121_10005901_pt1 | contig 10408 bp, 9 predicted proteins | sample CB27_Tmax_986_MG_FD_203504 | JGI IMG/M metagenome (GOLD analysis project Ga0310121, IMG submission 203504) | Marine microbial communities from Western Arctic Ocean, Canada - CB27_Tmax_986 | ecosystem: Environmental > Aquatic > Marine > Oceanic | place: Canada: Western Arctic Ocean | collected... | reverse complement strand
TGCTGATGCCGAGCTGTTTCAGGTTGGACATGCATTTCATACTGACACCCTGCTGGCGGGCGCGCGTGAGGGCGGGCATCAGCAGGGCCGCAAGAATCGCAATGATCGCGATGACCACGAGCAACTCAATCAGGGTGAATCCGCTTCGACTTCGCTTCTTGCTTGCGTTCATCTCTCCGGTTCTCGGAATGCTGTTCAAGTGTGTCCGAATCCGGGACGACCTGCAACATGTTTTGGCGATTCCGCGGTGGCGCTCGTCATTGTTCAGTTTTCCGAAGTACTCCGACGGATACCGGGTACGGGTCCTGGGTACCCGGCACGTCTACGGCGATTCTGAGGGGCTGGCGGGTAAGCTCCCGGATGGTCGTACCGCCGCAGAGCGGGTGCCGCGCTACCGCGCCGGCACCCTGACGGCAAGGACTCATCGCGCTGCCCTCACGAGGCGGAAGCCCAGGCTATTGCCCTCGTAGCCGGGCAGGTAGTCGTTGCGATTCGCGACACGGCAGCTGCTCGCGAAGCCGTCCCAGCCGCCGCCCCGAGACCCGCGGTACGACCCCGACACCGGGCCATGGGGATCCGTTCCTGGCGACGCGGCGTAGTAACTGCCGCCGTACCAATCCCAACACCACTCCCACAGGTTCCCCGCCATGTCGTACAACCCATACCCGTTCGGCGCAAACGTTTCCACCGGACTGGTGTGTGGATATGGGTTATCGGTTCCGGTCCTTTTTGAACTTAAGGAGATAAGCGCGATTGTGGCAACGGTGCGTAACATGATAGTTCCGACCCTCGGGTATGTAGCGGTTTGCTCGTGGCACGATTCCCCCCTTCCTGGCGTTAGGTGGTAAAACCAGAGCCCAAAACGCAATCTAACGCCATGAAATGGTCGTCTGAGTCGACCTCAGCCGGTCGTGCGCAACAACTTCCCGAGGCCCGACCCGCATGGGGCAACTGCGGTCATTTTTTCGGTAGGGATTCCGGGCTGGGCACTTTCCCGGTCGCAGCAGGATTTCGGGGAACAAGGTGTTTGGCAAAAGCCGCAGTGAACACCTCCTTGCGCAATCCATGCGCTTGTGCCGTCCAAGTGACGTTGGTCTTCGTGTCCAGGAACACGAGACCATGATGTTTTACGCGCCGAGCGTTCATTTCCGGATGAATCGTCTTATCCTTCGAATTCTTACGCACGTAGTTAGCAACCCCAGGGTTGTCTTTGTCGAGTTTCACTAGCCATCTGTCAATGTTGGCACAGATTCCACACCGAGGGAGTACGTAGAATACCACTGTGGGCAGTTCAGGATTGATGTCCCGCTCGATGGGCAACTTGCCGATACTTCCAGTATGGCCGCCGCGGCCTGCGTTCTGGTCCGCCATGCCGCCGGCCGCAAACAGACCCACCGATGTGAGCACAGCGAAACAAGCGAGTTTATCATTTTGCATTTTGTGTTCCCTTCTCTTTGAATTTCGCGTCCTGCGGTCCATGGCATCGGAGCTTTTGACCGATATTCTTTCAACGATGCTCCGCGTAACCACCTTGTCCCGACGATTGTAAAGCTTGGTCGTTCGCGCATCCGCATGCGCCCGCCAAGTGTTGGATATCTTCGGGGGCCACGTCCTGCTTAGGCAAGTCTGTTATCGTGGTGACGCGAAATTAATGAGCCGAAAAGCGCATGAACCAAATGTTCCATGTGAAAGCTGAAACCTGGGGGTTGGGGTCCTCTTGGGAGTGCGAATTCCAGTTGCTTGGTTAGAAAGGATCTTCACGGGAGCGTGGCACATTAAGCAAATCGATTGCCAGAATCCATCTCCGGACACAATCTCGCTCCCAACTCGCCCCAAAGGAAGGATGCGGGCGTATCCGCCCAGGACTTGCACGCGACACAATACGCCTTGATCGAGCGGGTTAGGTCTGTTTCCGGAAGTGGAATAGATGGTGCCCCCAACGGGATTCGAACCAATTTTGACTTCCCGACGGACACTGGCCACGGACGGCGGAGAACCGGCCAACCATGGACACAAAGATGCAAACTCCGGACAGCGACTGAATTGCGAGCAACACGCCGGCCGCCCCCAATGTCAGATTGCGGACAGACCCGGACAACCAGAACCCACCCCCGGACACAATCTCGCCCCCAACTCGCCCCCAAGGAATCGGCGCACTGAACTGTGTCCTTGCGGCAAGCCTGCGTGAACGCTGAGGGGGCCTTGCCTTTCATCTTGACGCCTTCAGCCCGCTCCGGCTACTGACTCCCCGCGAAACCGCTCCTTCAGTCTGGGTTAAGCGGGCATGTGTCCGGCACCGCCTCAAAAGCGATTTCTTATAAATACGCACTCATCTTGTACCTCCACGACTAAACCGTTCGCCGGCCTCTCCCTAACGAGTAGCTGCAGTACCGCAATGGAATTGCATACCTCACAAATGAGGATTAAGTGGTCTGGAACACCATCTCCTGAACTTTGGCGGCGATCGTCTCTTCGATACCCGGTTCGAAGGCGCCGGGCAGGCCGTACTCTTGCATACCTTCGATTCCCTCGTAGCCACCCTCACAACGGACACGCTTCGATGGGATATAGGCCAGAAGCTCATCGTTGTAGCCGGAGACCCAGGTATTCTCCCAGCCGTAAGCCGCCTTGAAACGCAGCGAATAATCGACACATGGCTCGCCCGCCAGCGCGATGTGGGTGAGATAGTCGCCGAACTGCCACACCTGCACTGCATAGGGCACGCTGGTGCGAAGCTTGCCTTCGTGGTCGTATTTCGCGAGGAGATTGTTGACCGAGTGGTCGTGAACCTCGACCATGCCGGGGTGAAATGCGATCAAGCATCCAAACTGTGTAGCGGTCAATTACTTCGTGTTCGCGCTGCGGTAAATCGAGAATAAACGGTAGCACCCCGGAGTTGACGGGGCCGCTGTGGTTGTGCGACGCATTCAATAGAATCTGCGAACGTTTCGGTAGCGTGGCCGCCGAAAACCATGACGCCAAGGCGGCCGTTGCCGATGGGGTAGGCGTCGAGCCAGCGCTCGGCGGCGCTGTCGAGCCAGAGGATATCGGGGCTGCGCAGGGAATCGCGATCCATTGGAAATTCTTAAACGCGGCTTACTTGTTCGAATTCAGGGCGCATTCATAACCGGCTTGGTCAGGCCTTTGGGCAGCGAAACGTTGGTGCCGATCGTGCCATCGATCGAATACGACAGCAGGCGTGAGTTCGGGTCGGCGAAGTAGGGCGAGCGGAAGTATGTGTTGAGATCGATTTTGTCGTCCCATTGCAGCGGCGGAATGCCGGTCGCGAGGATGCTATTGGTCAGTCGCAGCACGTTGGGCACTTCGAAACAGTAAACCGCGCATTGGTGTTCGGAGCCATTAGCAACGATAAAGCAATCGTCCATGATCAGCGTGGTGCCCATTTCGTTCCAGGGGGCGTTGTTGAGAATGGTGCCGGTGTATTTTTTGTATTGATACACCGGCGTCATGCCGCGCCCCTCGCCGCCGAAACGAAATTTCTTAATGGTCAGCCACTCGGCGTGGTTGTCGATCCAGCGGCGTTTGGGCGAGCCCTCATCCGGGCAGCCCACGATGTTCTCCAGCGTCATCATGCCGACGTGGTGTTCGATGGCGGCATAGTCCCCCATCCTCGTGGTTTCGATCCAGCAGTCGCGCATGATCGATTGATCGCAATCCCTGCTCACCCAGGTCTGGCGGCAGCGGATGAACTCGCAATCCGAGATTTTCATTGTCGTCGAAGTCACCTTATTCCAGATGGCCGCGCCCGTTGATCCGTAAAAACGGCAGCCCTCGATAATGATCTGGCCGGAATTGACGTTGGGATTGAAGAGGTGAATCTGGTCTTTGCCGCCGAAGAAAGTGAGGTCTTTGATGCTGAGGCGCCAGGCATATTTCGATTCGAAAATATGCTTGTCCTTATCGGTTTGCAAAATGATGGCCCGGCCCTCGCCGCGTATCGAGAGCACGGAATCGACCTGGAAGGTATCGTGTACAATGTACTTGCCCTGTGGAAAAACCAGCACCGGCCCGCTTTGGAAGGTGCCGCCGATAGGGGTGAGCTCGCTGCGCGTTATGGCCGCTGCCTTGACGGCGGCCTGGATGGCGGCGGTGTCATCGGTATCGCCGTTGCCAGTGGCGCCGTAGTCACGCACGTTGATGATGCCCGAGCCATCGTTCAGGGCGGCGTGCGAGGGGGCGTGTGCCGTCAGCAAACCTATCAACAGGGCTGCAATTCGTAGCGTGCTTCGATACAACTGGCGCATTCGGATTCTCCTTCGCGTTCAATCCGGCGATACTGTGGCAGCGTCCAGCCAAGTACACCGGCGCTGGGATTTCGCCCACACCTGGCTGGGAGGCCGATGGGCGCCTCGGTTCTATTTGGGTCGTTTTACACAAATGTACGTAAATCGTGATAGACCATTTCGTAAGATCCGTTCCGCAAAAGATTTGCGATGGAACTCCGGCCCCAATTCCCAAGGGTAAAAAGGACCAGAATTTTTGGGATGAGTTTCCCCGGGAGCCTCCGACTTACACGGAATTGCGGATTTGCCTGTCACGCTCTTGGTGCCTTTGTGTAGAAACACCTGGAAGTGGAGAGAGAGAATGCAGGCAAAACAGGGTTGGATTTCAGGCGCATGGGTGGTTGCCGTGCTGCTGGTTACGGCTGCCGACAGCGGGGCCATTACCCGTTACGTCAATCCCGGCGGCGACATCCAAGGCGCGATCAATGCGTCCGCAGCGGGTGATACGGTCCACCTGAACGCCGGCACATTCAACATCAGCAGCACCATCATCGCAAAGACCGGGGTCACCATCGAGGGCGCAGGAAGGCTTACCACCACGGTCGTAAAGACGGGCGGCGGCACGATCATCGATCTGAACGCTCGCAGCAACGTGCAGATCGCCCATCTCACGCTCAATGGAAGCGACACGGCTCTGTATGGGATCGATGGGTCGAATGGCTCGGGGCACTACATCCACGACAGCGGGATTCAGAACCTGGGCGCTAATGCCAACGGGATCCGTTTCTCCGGGGCAGGCGGGACCTACACTTCCGGCGTGACCGACTCGCGTATCGTCAGTAATCAGTTTTTTAATATCGGCGTTGGTTCGGTGTGGGGCGCCGGGGTCCGCATGGCTTGGGGATCGTCCAGAAATCAGGTCATCGGCAACACCATCGCCAATGCAGGTCGCGGGGGAATCTTCGGCAATGACGGGTCCACCGATCTGGTGATCAGGAACAACACGGTGACCGGCTCCGGCTCCGGCGGCACGGGACTGGGAATTGAAATATGGCGCAACTGCCACCGGTCTGTGATCGAAAACAACAACGTCGACCAGTGGCTCAGCGTGGACAGTTCCAACGAGGTGGCCGTGCGCAACAACACGGTCAACGGCGGGATTATCGGCCTGGAGATGGGCACCTCCGGCAGCGATAATATCTTTAGCGGCAACACCGTCACCGGCGCCGGGACCGGCATTTCCATGTCCAACGCCGGCACCAAACAGCGGATGTTATTTGCTCACAACACGGTCTCGTCGAGCAGCCAGTGGGGCGCGCAGATCGCAGGCGGCGATGGCAACCCGACCATAGAAAAGCTGTATTTCTACAAGAATATAATCCAGACAACGGGAGGCACCTTCTCCACTGCAGGGACTGGGCTCCGATTCAACTGTGATTTTGTAACGGCCATTCAGAATATCACCCTGGACAGCAACACGCTTGTGAATAACAACGGCTTCGGATTTGTGCTCGGAACGTGGCCGGGCCACAACAAGTTCAGGAACTTGCGCGTGGTCAATAACACCATCGGCAATAACCACGAGATGGCGGTCTCGGGCAGCTTCGGCGCACTGGATTGGCTCTTGCAGCAGACCGGCAGTTTCGCGGGCGCCGCTGCATCGGACAACAACAGGAATCCTGTAAACGAGTTATCCTGGTCGGGGAATACCCTGGCCAACAACGCCACCGGCTACACCAGCAGCCCTCCCTGGCCCTCAGACCGTCAAAATGCCAACAACCAATGGACCTCCACGGGCACGTTTCTCTCTCCGGGTAATATGCCGTCGGTTTCCATCAACGCCCCCAGCCAGGCCATTATCGGTCAGCCCGTGCAGTTCTCATTGAACTACACGCCGGGGGCCAGCCCGCTGGGGAACGTCCTCTGGGATCTGGGCGATGGTCTCCCCGCCATGACGTCGAGCACCTCCTTCACGTACGTGAATCCTGGCGTCTATGACGTCGGTTTGGTGGTTTGGGACACGTCGGGAAGGGGCGCCTTCGACGACTTCAAGGTAACGGTCGGCGCCTCGTCGGTTCCTGAGAACATCATCCTGTCCATCGCCCGGTCCATGACCCATCCCAACACCCTGGACCTTACCTGGTCGAGCCGCGTCGACCGGGTCTATGTCGTGGATCGGGCCCTCGACATGCTGACCGGCTTCACCCAGCCCTCGAGTCCGATTCCCGCCACTCCACCAGTCAATTCAGTGCCTATCAGCATGAGTGGAGTTGACCATGCCTGTTTTCGCGTGCAGTCGTTGGCTGCGCCGTGAATCGGACGCTCAATTGTGCAAAAGCGCCTCCCGTTACGCGTCCAGCCAAGTGCACCGCCGGAGGAATTTCGCCCCACGCCCAGGGTTGATGCCGTCGAACGGCTCGATTCGATCTTGAAGTACTTTCCATGAAGCGAGCGGAGGCGTAGCCGACGCTCTGCTTCATGGCACCCCCAACGGGATTCGAACCAATTTTGACTTCCCGACGGACACTGCAGAGTACCGGTCAACCATGGACACCGCAATGCAATCTTCGGACAGCAATCGGATTACGAGCAACTCGCTTTTGCCAGATTCCGGTCATGCCCGGACAGCCAGAACCCATCGCCGGACACAATCTCGCCCCCAACTCGCCCCCAAGGAATTGCCACACACAGTCATCCCGACAGCTTTCGTGTCCGCATGTTTATTAACGCACGTTACCAAAGGTGGAGGTTTCAATAGTCGCCAAAGCTCCTTGAGCCTAGAAAGAGCAGTTGCGGCCATGAAGGTCAGGGCGCCGGATCGGAAATGGTCTGTGTTTTCGGGATTTTCCGCCTTTCAGATGCGCATGGGCGGTCGGCTCTGTCTTCACCCAATGGGTGCGGCGATTTCGAACCGAAATACATGTCGCAACTTGTTGCAATATAGAAGTTTACAACTTCATCCTTCAACTGCGGAGCAGTTGAACTGCTTTTTCTAGGTTGAGTAACGGTGAGCCGTTCTGGTCGATGTAACGAGCCAAAATTGACTGTGATGCACAGGTCGAAAGAGCACCGAGGCTGATCGCAGTAAACAGATGCTTTCCGCCTCTACTCCAAATCGCCCACCTTCATCCGGCAGCAGCGCAGATACGTCACGGACTCCTCCGTAACGTAGTACGCAACCACGATCGTCCCGTCGGAACATTGCGCGGCCGCCGGTGCGCCGAAGGTGAAGTAATGCCACGCGTTCAGCGCGTCTTCCTCGGTATCCTGTTTCGCTGCAAGTGTCGGCGCGGTGCGTACAGCCGCCGGCTCGATACCCCAGATTTCCAAGTGATTCGGTTCATTGAATTTTGTGCCGTCGAGGTCGGACACCAGCACCCGGATACCGAGGGGCTTGCGCCGATGGTTGGTTACCGCCAACACGCGTCCATCGTTCAGGGTGAGGAGGGCGGTGCGCTGGCCCCAGAACCCGCTGTCCTCCGGTTGGGTCCAGGTACGACCGACGTCTGATGAAGTGGCGAGATGTACGTTGAGTCCGTCATCCGTCGTCATGTCGTGCGTCCAGTATGCGGCAAGCAGGCGGTGGTCGGCCAGTTGAGTGACCGCGAGATCGAAGTAATACGGGTTTGTACTGACATTGATTGCCTCGAGCGGATCCCAGGTGCGCCCGCCGTCGAAGGATCGGCTGAGCAAGTTCGCGAAACGGTCCTCGGGCACCCGATCGCCGTCCCCCTTGCCTTCACCCGTCACCAGGAGCGTGCCGTCCGGCAGTCCGGTGATCGCGCCGATGCCGCCAAGCTTGCCGCAGGGCTCGACGTTCACCGGTTCCGGCGCCGACCACGAGAGTCCGCCGTCCCGCGAACGAACCAGGAAGAGGGTCGCGTCCACGCCGATCTGCCTGCAGATTCTCAACCCGGCAATGAGCTCGCCGTCGGGCATTACGGCAACGCCGCCCCCCCATTGCGAGCCTTCAGCCCCCGCGAAATTGTCGCAGATCGTTCCTGCGCACGTCCAGGTGAGTCCGCCATCGGTTGAGCGATGGACCTTCACGATGCCGTCCGCACTCTCCCGCGCCGTGCCATGCCGGCAAAGACACACGAGTGTATCATCGGCCTGCGCCGCGAGATACGGGAATGCCACATACTCGCTGGCCCGATGGGGCTCCGGGTTGATGTAGATCGCGCGGTGATCGATTGTTGTCAGGCTATTCATCAGCGGTTTCCTTTTCAGCATTCGGGCGCCTGCAGCACGTCGTCGATGCGGTTTTCGCTATACAGTCTCGAAAACCGCCGATGATGCTGCTGTGACCCGGTGACATCTTGACCTGATGACGCCGGGATAACTAACGGGCACCTTCCCGGGCGCGATGCAGCCCTTCCATCGCCCTGGCGGCGCCGTTTCGGATGAAATCGAGTTCGTTGTCACACTCGAAAAACTGCACCCCACGTTCGATCCACCGGCTCGCACCGTCGTAGTCGGTTGCCACAATCCCCTGGATGATGTTGCGGCGGGCGGCGATGTCGAGAATGCGATTGATCGTCGCCACAAAATCCGGATCCTGATATTGCCCGGGAATTCCGTACGACACGCTCAGATCGCTCGAACCGATAAAGCAGACATCGATCCCGTCAACAGCCATCACGTTTTCGGCATTCTCCGCGCCGGCCCGCGTCTCGAAGTGGGAGACCGAAAACGTCTCGGCGTTCGCCTCATCGTACCATGTCGACTTGTCGACCTTGCCGTAAAACGAATTGCCGTAGGCGGTCGCACTGGCACGTGATCCGACCGGCGGGTATTTGATGAAATCGATCAGGGTCCGCATGTCGTCCGCTGTTTCGGTGCGAGGCAACTGAATACCCATGACGCCCATCTCCAGCAGCCGCGCCGTGTCTGCCCTCGACAGCTCGCCCAGCTTGCTGACGACGGTCAAGCCGTTGTCGCGCGCACACAGGACGAAGTCCGCGAGCCGTGACGGCTCAAACGAAGCGTGCTCGTTCTCGAGAAAAATGTAATCGAAACCGGCGTTCACATACGCCTTCACAACCGACGGCCGTAAATGTTCCGTAACCGTGCCGCCAAACACAATCTCGCCGTCATGCAGTCGTTGTATCAAAGTTTTCATTGTCCGTTTCTTGTTGTCCCTTGTCAGTTGTCCATTGCTTTCCCGCCGATGCAGGTTCATCAGAAACCCACCCCATCACGCCGCGACCGGATTCGACCACGGCGGCGGCGACCGTCTGTCCGGCCGCCACCGCGTCACCGAGTGCCCCGCCCTTCGCCAGAACCGTCAGCATGCCGCCGTTAAAACTGTCACCGGCGCCAATCGTCAGGTTGGGGCGTTCAATCCTGGGCGCCGGCTCCTGCTCGAACGGCTCATCCCGTCCCTGCCAGGCGGCGCCTTCGGCACCCAGCTTCACGGTAACCTGTCGCGGCCCGTGATCTAATACAGCGCGCGCAATTGTCCGTGGATCATCGGTTCCCGTCCAGTCGCCGAGCTCATCGTTGGTGCCGATCACCAGGTCGGTGTGCTGCCACAATGCGTACATGTCCGCCGGCGGCATCCGCCCGCGCCAGCCCACACCACAATCGTATGCCGTCCGGCGGCCCGCTCGACGCGCATGCGCCAGGGCCGCCAGAGTATTCTCGTAGTCCGCCCGGGTCGCCTGCGCATGGGTCCCGATCAACAACCACTCAGCATCATCGCATTGACTCGCCGCCAGCCAGTCGACCGGAGGCCCCGGATACTGCAGGCATCCCAGCCGACGGCCGTCATCGTCGACGGCAGCGAGTCCGAACATCGTCGATGCTGTCGGCGCACCGAGCAATTCGACACCTGCGTCCTCGAGCCAGCGCCGGGTCAATTGCCCGACGATATCGGTGCCGACGGGTGCGCTCAAACGGGCGCGCACCCCGGACTTCGCCATGACGTAGGCGGGCACGCCGCCATTGCCGCCGAGCACCATCTGAACCGGCGCGTCCAACCGCTTTATGATGCCCGGGACCCAGCTGTCTGCGCCGGCGCTGCCATACCAATCCAGCGGCGGATTACGCAGGCTCATGTCCACGCTCACCGCCCCCGCGACTGCGACGATTGGTTTATCCGCCATTGGCCAATAAGAGTTTACTTTCATATGGTTTCGGAGAACACGTCTGCTGCACGACCT
>Ga0310121_10005900_pt1 | contig 10409 bp, 11 predicted proteins | sample CB27_Tmax_986_MG_FD_203504 | JGI IMG/M metagenome (GOLD analysis project Ga0310121, IMG submission 203504) | Marine microbial communities from Western Arctic Ocean, Canada - CB27_Tmax_986 | ecosystem: Environmental > Aquatic > Marine > Oceanic | place: Canada: Western Arctic Ocean | collected... | reverse complement strand
AGTGCGAAAGCTGTGAAGCTGTTGCGCGAAGCTGGTTTCAAGAAAGCAAAGAATCTACGTGGCGGAATTCTCAGGTGGATTGATGTTGTTGATCCATCTTTGCCGAAGTACTGAAACGTAGAGATTGCTAGATCAGCTTGCGATTGCTGTTTTCTTGGCTACGCCCCGGAACCAACGTTACAATTAGAACGTAATTCCGGTTGGTGTGAGATGCTTCGATTTTCAAAAAAGGCTGATTACGCTCTTATCGCGCTGAAGGATTTGGCCTCGCACTCTGCGGGTGTGTCATCGAGCGCCCGAGAGATCGCTCTGCGGTACGACATTCCGGTTGAGTTGATGGCGAAAGTTTTGCAGCGTCTAGTGAAAATTGGTCTAGTTGCCTCTCAACATGGGACCAGAGGCGGTTATTGCTTAGCCAAGCCGGCTGACCGGATTTCTGTTGCTGACGTAATCGAAGCAATAGACGGGCCGGTGTTAGTAACTGCGTGTTCCGACGAGGACGAAACATGCGACCAGTACAACAAATGCAACATTCGTGACCCGCTTTGGCGCCTCAAAGATCGTATTGTACAGTCTCTGACCTCCTTTACTGTTGAAGAGCTTGCGAGTGAGCCCGGTCGTCAGTTGGGGCTGGCAGCCATTCCCATTAAAAGTCGTTCTGGTGACAATCTAGATCCATCGACGACGACGTTTCATCATTAAAACGAAGTGCTTTTGGCGTTCCGGATAGACTGGCAACGGCATCCATACGTTTTGGTCTTGGTCGGTCAACCACTGAGGCCGATATTGACTATGTTGTCCAAAAACTTTCTAGTCGAGTTACGCGTTTTCGGAGTACGTCACGAAATCATTCGTACTGCCCCTGAACGGTTACGATCGGGTACACTGAAAACGACAAGATGATAGAAGTTACGGAAGCAGCGTCGAAACGAATCCGAGAGGCAATGGCGACCGAAGGCGTTCCAGGTGGAGGACTTCGAGTGGGTGTTAAAGCGGGTGGCTGCTCGGGCTTTAGTTATATCTTTGAATGGGAATCGGCGCCTCGACCTGACGACGAGATTTTTACTGCCGGTAGCGACATGAAGATTTTCGTTGATAAGAAAAGCTACAAGTACCTACGTGGCACGGTGCTCGATTGTGATTCCAGCATGCTGGGACAATCACTAGTGTTTCGCAATCCGAATGCCAAAAGTGAATGCGGTTGCGGACTTTCCTTTGAAATCTAGCGGTCGTTTTTCTGCGTTGTAGGGACGTGGAACCTGCCCTCGATGATGTCTCCTAAACTCATCGGCAATAGTAGTTCCGCTGCTGGTCGGCCGCTGGTTGTTGTTTCGAACCGAGAGCCGTATCAACACACGTACGATCTCAATCGTAAGATTCAGTGCTTGCCGACTGATGGTGGTGTTGCGGTCGCGCTGGATGCCATTATGCGCGAGCGCGGTGGGGTATGGATTGCGCATGGTTCTGGAAATGCTGATCGTGAAGTGGTCGATTCTAGAGATCGTGTTCTCGTACCGCCAGACATCCGTAATTACACACTCCGGAGGCTTTGGCTAGGTCAGCGAGAAACGACAGAATATTACGAAGGGTTTGCGAATGAAGGGCTCTGGCCACTTTGCCATGAAGCCCATGTTCGTCCGATCTTTCGATTGCCTGATTGGTTGTCATACCGAACCGTGAACGAACGATTCGGCGCAGCAATACAGGAAGAGCTGCCTGGAATTACGACGCCTGTTTTCATTCAGGACTATCATCTTGCTCTTACGGCAGCTGCCTTACGCCGCCGTATGCCAGGTGTCAAAATAGCACTTTTCTGGCATATTCCCTGGCCTAATCCGGATCGACTAAGGATCTGCCCATGGAGGAGGGATTTGATTGCTGGGTTACTAGGAAACGATTTGATCGCATTTCAACTTGACCGAGATCGTAAGAACTTTCTAGCGGCGGCCCGAGGAGAATTGTCGATCGAGACGACTCGAAATACGGTGCATATTGGTAATCGCATAGTTGCCGTCAAGGCTGTGCCGATAGGGGTTGATTACGATCGGATCCAACAAATCAGTGGCGATTTAGCATCGACTGATGAGATGGAAAAGTTGAGGGAAGAACTCGGTTTCGAGTCTCGTGTTTTAGGTATTGGGGTTGATCGACTGGACTACACCAAAGGCGTGTTGGAGCGGTTGGAGGCAATTCAGTTGTTGTTGGATCGTCGCCCAGATTTGAGACGTGATTTGACCTTCGTTCAGATTGGTGTGCCTTCACGTTCAGGACTTCAAAGCTATGTGGATGTGGTTAAAGCGATTGAGCGCAAGATATCAGATATCAATAATCGTTTTGGTTCTGGCCGAGAACTGATTCGCTATCGAAAATCTTCTTTACGCATGCGACGCCTTGTGGCGTTGTACCGGCTGGCTGATTTTTGTATTGTTAGTTCGTTACACGATGGGATGAACTTGGTTGCGAAGGAATTTGTAGCATCCCGAAGAGATGATGATGGAGTATTGGTCTTAAGTGAAATGGCCGGTGCTGCGCAGCAGCTACATGATGCACTGCTCATTAACCCTTACGACACAGAAAGTTTCGCGACGGTTATTGGGCAGGCAATTGATATGCCGGCAGATGAGAAGGGGCGACGGATGCGCGCTTTGCGGCGTATAGTGGCGGGACGCAATATTTTTGGTTGGGCGTCAGATATCTTGGAGGATCTTGAAAGCCTTAACCCGCGGTCGCTCCCACCGGTTCCGGATCGTGAGCCAGGCGATCTCGAGCGCCGGTCCGTTAAGTTGACACGTTCAGCAGGTGAGGCAAAACCGTCGTAGCTTTTATTGGATCGGTTCAGGGTCTCTTGTCATGATTAAACGCATTATTTCCCATAGCATGCGAGCGTATTACGTTCCGTTGATCGCTGGTATTGTGCTTTCGGCGAGTGCTTTTATGCCGTGGATGGTGGTTGGCGAAGAAGGTTTTGGAGGTGTACCAACAATTTCCTCGCTGGGGGTTTTAGGTTTGGCTATCTTAGCCGTGGTACTGGCTACCCTCAGTGTTATCACTAGAAAAAATTCACGACATCCGCTCTTGGTAGTTGGTTTGGTGGCCCTGGGACTCATTTTAGTCAGTGGGCAGTGGATGGAGCGAGAAGCAGCTGATCGTATTTGGGCTCAGACGCAGGCACTGGTTATTGTTCAAGGTGGAGAGACAACCGTTACGATGGTTGATCCAACGATGGCGTTGGGTGGCTACCTCGCTCTTGCAGCAGTGACCGCTATTGTCTTGTTCGGGATGACGATAATTATCAAACGTGTGCCGACTGCATATGTCGTTGGCGACGACGACGATGCTTAGTAGCTCGAGTTATCCTTTACTAAAAGGCGTTTGGATGAAGTATACGTGCCAGCCTCCCTGTGCCAGCGGCGAGTCGGGGACCTGGCACAACCAAGTCGTTGCCAGCAAGTAGGTGAACACGCCCCGTTCGTACGGCTGGAATTGCTGACAAGGCTTGCCAGACATTTTGATGGCGAGGCGACTGCCTCACTGACATCATTCCTTCAGCCTGAATTTCAACGATGACTTCGGGTTGTAGCGCTAAAAGCGCTTCAGCTGTTGGCTGCACTGCTTCTTTGAGGATATTCCCAAAGACATTTTCTCCGCCGGCAGCGACAATCATGTCGTGGAGAAACCCAATCCCCCCGCTCGCGTACAGGTTGCGTATCGTGTCTGGCTCACGGCCCACAACGAGGAGCACTCGTGGCCGGTCCTGGCCAGAGACACGGTCTGTAATGGCTGAGAGCGCCGCTTGGATATTTGCAACGATCTTATTTGCCTCAAAGGCGCGCCCGGTTCGGCGACCAAGTTCTTTCAATACTTCCATTGCGTCTGTGATGCCGCCGTGACGGTAAGTCAAAACTTCTATTCCCGCACCCGTTAACTGTTCTATGGCATCGGTTTGACTACCGTAAAGGATTGCAAGGTCTGGCCCAAGCGACAAGATACGCTCGATGTTGGGATTTAATAATGCTCCTACACGGGGTAATCGTTGTACGGCTTGTGGGTAACGGGCGAAGTTGCTTACTCCGACCACGTGAGGGCCAGCGCCGACGGCAAACAGCATTTCGGTAACGGCAGGAACAATAGTCACGATACGATTCGGCGTTTGGGCTTGGGAGCCTGTTTGTGCAGCGATCCAATTCTGGGAGAACAAGACGGTTACGATTGTTGCGAGAGTGAGCGTTCTTATTATTTGAAAAGATTGATAGCGCATGTCATACCTTTCGTATCAGCATCCAAAGGAAGAAAGGGCCCCCAAGCATCGCAGTAATTACACCGACGGGCAGTTCCTGCGGTGCCATGAGTGTTCTTGCGGCCACGTCGCAGATTACTAGGAACGCGGCTCCCATAAACGCAGAAGCAGGAAGTACCACTCGGTGGTCGGCGCCTACCATGAGGCGTACCATGTGGGGTACGACTATTCCGACGAATCCGATCGGCCCACCCAGGGAGACCGCGGCACCTGTAGCCAAGGAAGCGCTAAGAAACGCCATGCGTTGTGTTCTTGTGACGTCGACGCCACGACTTGCAGCGCTTTCGGTGCCGATGCTAAGGAGATTAAGTGACCTGGGTAGCCACGCGAATACACAGGAAGCAACAATCAATAATGGGAGACTCCACAAGATTGGCGAATAGCCACTAACGTTGAGGTTGCCCATTAGGTATCGAACAGCCTGGAAGGTTTGAGTTGGGTCGGCGAGAAACTGAACAAACATGATGATTGCCGAGAAAAGGGAGTTCAGCGTCACACCTGCTAAAAGCAAAACCGTGGTCGATAGTCCCCGGCGCCGATACCGCGACAAGCCGTAAACGATACAGACTGCGCTGAGCGCACCGATGAAGCTGGCCAGAGGCACTACCGGTAACGCGCTTATAGCGATTGGTGTTCCAAGGACTATTACCAACAATGCACCCAAGGAGGCCCCCGAGGAGACACCAAGGGTAAAGGGTGTGGCTAACGGATTTCGGAGTAAGGCTTGCAGAACGACACCAGCTGAGGCGAGGGCGCCACCGACAAGAGCCCCTGCAAGTGCACGAGGCAGTCTCGCAATGAAAAATATTTGTGCGTCTATGTTTTCATTGAATGGTCGGGTCGAATCGAAAACGGTATCCCACTGGATTGGTGTTGGACCGATAAAGGGTGCAACTATACATGAGGCCAGAGCCGTGCTAGCAAGCATGAACAGTATACGGCTTCGCTTTCTGTATTCTGACGGGGTGCCCAATTGAACTTTCATCGTTCCTGATCGTTTGAGCGTGAAATTCTGTGGTCGGCGAGCAACGCGACCAGTCTCTCTGTGGGCTGGTGACGCACGATTTCAATATCCGCGTTATAGAGGTTCCGCATATTGGCTGTTGTTAGCATGGAATGTGTCGATCCACTGGCCATTACGGTTCCCTCTCGAAGTAGCACCAGATAATCACAGATGCCGATAGCAAAATTCAGGTCATGGGTGGAAATAATCAAAGTATGGTTTGATTGGACCTGCAGTGTGCGGAGTAGAGTTAGAAGTTCAACCTGTGAGCTGAGATCCAACGAGGCAGTAGGTTCGTCAAGAAGCAAAACTGAACTCTTATTTGTTGGTACTGTTTGGGCCACTAGTTGAGTGAGGGCTGAGGCAATAATCACACGTTGTTTTTCTCCACCGCTTAGAGTGCTGAACGAGCGGTTCGACAGATGATTTGTTCTCGTTAACTTTAGTGCAGAGATGGCCAGGTTAATATCGTCAGGTCCTTCAATTGCGAGAGCTCCAAGATGGGGGTGACGTCCCATGAGAGCGACTTCAAGAACCGAGTAGTCAAATTCAATACTCGTTTCTTGAGGAACCATTGCAAGTTGTTTGGCGATCGAACCACGTTTGAGATTTCTGAGGTCTGTTGTACCCAACTGTACGGTTCCCCGATTTGGAGTCACCAGACCTGCAAGAACTCGGAGTAAAGTGGTTTTACCGGCTCCGTTGGGACCAAGGATGCCGATCCGTTGCCCAGGCGAGGCGGAAAGTGTCACGTCTCGAAGAATGGAGATGGTGTCGTAGCCGAAGAAAATATTGCTAGCTCGCAGCATCGTACACCTGGTTTTCAGGATAAATGACTAGAACGCGATCGGTGATAACAGGACTGTTGGCTGAACGAGACAATCGCGACAAAAGACGATCAGGCAAGAACTCTCCTTATCGGTGTAACCACGCACCGAATTAACTCGCGACAGCCAGTCGAACTGGCATGAGACGAGCAAGAAGACGCCCGATGAACAGGTCTCCTGACTTACGGATTAGCGCGGGCCGGCCTGCCCGTTATCCGCTTACAGTGGCGGGACCGTGTGGGATTTCCACCCACTTCCCATGGCCATCAGGACGCATCGGTGACCCTCGTCTGGAGGTTCACTAAAGGTCGGAGTATAGCAGCTTGTTGACTAGATTCCCCGACTGGGATCGGCCGACGATCCATGAGGTAGTGATTACTGGGTTAATGTCATGAATACGTTCTGGTTAAACGTTGGTTGCGTGGTTTGTAGCAATGAAATAACATACTTAGCTCGGGTCAGGCGTTGGTCGTGTCGCGTTGAGGACGACGAATGGAGTGTTGTCCTGGCTGATAGCGAGAGGATCGCATGAGCAAGAGCTCCACCGTTACAGTACGTGAGAGTCCCGTCCCTGAGTTTTCGACCGCCACCTCGGGCGGGTTGATTATTCGTGGTGAGACGATGGTGATTTCGACAGACCAGAGGGTGGAGGTTGTTGATTTAACTGACCGGCTCATGGCTTTTGTTCGTAAGCTGGACCTTAGGGAAGGCATGGTCAGTTTGTGGTCTTTGCATACCACTTGCACGCTCTTTATCAACGAGTTTCAGTCGGCGTTAACATCGGATATTAAGCGGTTTCTTGAGCAAATGGTGGACCGAGATGGTGAATGGAAACATAACGATCCGGACCACTCAGATTGTGATCGTATGAATGCTGATTCGCATATACGAGCATTGCTGCTTGGGCACAGCTTGACGCTCCAGGTTAGTGATGGCGAGTTGGTGCTGGGGCAATGGCAGCGAGTGCTCATGGGCGAACTTGATGGACCACGGGCTCGAACACTCAGACTTCAGGTCTGGGGTATTGCTGAGTAGAGATCGGCGCAACGAGTTTTGTGGATATACCTCGCAATCAAATGTACACTCGGCTCACGACGAGTGGGCTTCGGACTGTCACTGACAAACTAGATACTGGTGTGCGTCTCGACGGCGAAGACGGCTTGCAGTTACTTGAGTGTCCAGACTTACTCGCTGTTGGATGGCTCGCTAACAGGGAGCGTGAAAAGCGTCACGGTCCTCTCACTTTTTTCAACCATAACATCAGGCTTGAAGCAACTAACGTTTGTGTTGCCAGCTGTCTTTTTTGTGCTTTTGCTCGGCTGCAACCAGGTGACGAAGGTGCCTATACGATGAGTCTGGAGCAAGCGTGGGGAAAGCTTCGGGAACGTGCCGATCAGTCGCTCACTGAGGTTCATGTCGTCAACGGACTTCATCCTGACCTACCGTGGGACTACTACTTGGAATTGCTCAGTGGATTTAAGAGGATTAAGCCAGGTATCCATCTAAAGTGCTTTACGGCCATTGAGATAGCCTTTTTCGCTGAGTTATATGGGAAAACGGACGAACAGGTATTACGGGAATTGATGGATGCAGGACTCGATTCTCTACCAGGGGGGGGAGCCGAAGTTTTTTCGGACCGAGTCAGACGGAAGATATGCCATGACAAGGCGGACGCGGACCGGTACCTTTCGATTCATCGAATTGCTCATGGTCTCGGGATGCCATCGAATGTCACGATGCTTTATGGTCATATTGAAACGTCAGAAGAACGAATCGACCATATGCTTCGTACGCGTAGGTTGCAGGATGAAACGAAAGGTTTTCAAGCGTTCATACCACTGGCATTTCATCCCGATAACAATCAAATGCGTAAACTTCCGGCGCCGACTGCGGCCGACACCTTGCGGGTTCTTGCCGTCTCGCGGTTAATGCTCGACAACGTGCCACATGTTAAAGCCTTTTGGATTGCTACCGGTATCGACGTTGCTCAAACTGCACTTTGGTTTGGAGTTGACGATCTCGATGGCACGGTTCAGGAGGAGCGTATTTACCACATGGCGGGTGCATCAACTCCTGAGTCGATGACGCCTAGGGAAATCATCACCCTTATTCAATCGGCAGGGCGTGAGCCGGTCGAGCGTGACACGTTTTACAACATTGTTTCGCAGCCAAGTTAGCGTCAGTGGTTAAACTTTTAATTTCTAGCATTTGTGGCGTGATAAGATCGAGGTAATGTCAGATTCCTCCGGGGGAGGCTGGCATTTTTAACGTCGTTTGCTTGAGAAACTTTTCACAATATGTTTCGAGCATGCTTTTTGGGGAACAGGTAGATGGATCTCGAGTTACTTAAACAGGTTGAAGCTGAAGAGATTGGGCAGCGTCAGGTGCTACCGGACCGGTATCTTGGCTTGGCCGACGAGGAGATGGGTGACCGTATTACCTCTGCGCGGCGAGAACTAGGGTCGCGTCTCCTAATTCTCGGTCACCACTACCAGCGAGATGAGGTAATCAAGTTTGCCGATTGTACGGGAGACTCCTTTAAGTTGGCGCGGCAGGCAGCGGAACGACGTGATGCTGATTACATTGTGTTTTGTGGCGTGCACTTTATGGCAGAGAGTGCCGATGTACTGAGTGCCTCGCATCAACGGGTCATCCTTCCTGACTTGGCGGCTGGTTGTTCGATGGCCGATATGGCGGCGCCCGAGCAGCTTGAAATGTGTTGGGACGAACTTTGCGCTTTAGGTGGCAGAGATATTGTTCCGGTGACCTATATCAATTCGGCGGCATCGATTAAGTCTTTTTGTGGCGAACATGGTGGTGTTGTTTGTACTTCAAGTAATGCGGTCCCGACACTCCGTTGGGCTTGGGAGCGTGGCGAAAAGATCTTATTTTTGCCAGACCAGCACTTAGGCCGAAACACCGCTTATGGCATGGGGATACCCCTTGATCAGATGGTGGTCTGGGACCCTGACCTTGCGTATGGTGGTGTGTCCCCAGATCAGCTTCGCGATGCCCGCATCATACTGTGGAAGGGACATTGTTCGGTTCACACGAGGTTTACAGCTAATCAGGTTGAAGCACTTCGCGAACGTGAGCCTGATGTTCAAGTAATTGTCCATCCGGAATGCACTTGGGATGTTGTGCAGGCCGCCGATGACAGCGGTTCTACCGAATACATAATTAGAAAGGTCACCGAAAGTCCGATCGGATCGAAGTGGGCGATTGGGACTGAGCAACACTTGGTGAATCGCTTGGCCTCTTTGCTGGAACCGGACCGTAGTGTTCGGACTCTTGACCCGATAGGCTGCGTCTGTTCGACAATGTTTCGTGTTTCTCCTAACCATCTTCTTTGGGTGCTCGAGTCACTTACTGATGGTACGGTTCAGAATCAAATCGTCGTGCCTAACCATGAAAAAAAATGGACTCGAATCGCCCTCGACCGGATGTTGAAGATCCACTAGACTCGCTGACTGTATTGAATCAACTAGCCCACGGCTCTGCGTTGTCGTAGGCGTTAACCCCAAGCTGGCGTCCAGACCGGAAGGAGATCATCTATGGCACACGAATTACCGACGTTAACTTACGCGTACAACGCTCTTGAGCCGCATATTGATGAGCAGACGATGCAGATTCACCATACGAAACACCACCAAACATATGTAACGAAACTAAACGGAGCGCTCGAAGGACATCCTGAATTAGCGAGTAAGTCCGTCGATGAACTCATTGCGGACCTGAATAGCGTCCCAGAGAATATTCGCACTGCAGTGCGAAACAATGGTGGAGGGCATTCCAATCACACAATGTTTTGGCAGGTGATGGGACCGAACGGTGGCGGTGTGCCTACGGGAAATGTCGCTAACGCGATTGATGGCAGTTTTGGTTCCTTTGAGACCTTTAAGGAAAAATTTTCTGCTGCAGGTGCCGGACGGTTTGGTAGCGGTTGGGTATGGCTGGTAAATAACAGCGGGGTACTGAGTATCGAGAGTTCACCAAATCAAGATAGTCCTATTATGTCTGGCAAGGCTGCGATTCTCGGTCTTGACGTCTGGGAACATGCCTACTACCTACGGTATCAGAATAGGCGACCGGACTATATGGCTGCCTGGTTTAACACCATTAACTGGGACGAAGTGAACAGGCGGCTTGGCTAGTATTTAGTGTCGAAACAGGGGCAGCGGGCTCGCATTTTCAAAAGTCCGCGCCTTTCGTGTTTATCCAATGTCCTCAGTCCTTTTTCTCTTTCTCGGGCATCTTGGTATTGGGATCGCTGTGTCACTAC
>Ga0310121_10005898_pt1 | contig 10414 bp, 8 predicted proteins | sample CB27_Tmax_986_MG_FD_203504 | JGI IMG/M metagenome (GOLD analysis project Ga0310121, IMG submission 203504) | Marine microbial communities from Western Arctic Ocean, Canada - CB27_Tmax_986 | ecosystem: Environmental > Aquatic > Marine > Oceanic | place: Canada: Western Arctic Ocean | collected... | reverse complement strand
GCGAAGTGGGCTGAGGCCATGAAGCAGATCGAACAAACCGCTCACCAGGCTCTCGGGTGGATTGCGATGCAGCGCGGCGACCACGAAAAATCCGAAAAGGAATTCTTGGCTGTCATCAAGAGCAACCCCAACGCGGCCCAGGTTTCGTACTGGCTGGGTACGGAAGTCCTCAAACAGAGCAAGCCGGAAAAAAACGAGCTCGCCTTGTTCGCCATCGCCCGAGCCGCCTCTTATCAAGGCGAAGGAGCGCTCCCCGCTGAAGGCCGGGCCCAGGTTGATGAATACCTCACGACCGTCTACACCACTTACGCGGGAACCGAAGAGGGCCTTGCGGAATTGAAACAGCAGGCCGCTGGCCAAGCGCTGCCGCCGGCGGGTCTCGAGATCAAATCGGCCTCCGTCCGCAAGTTCGAAGAAGAGAAAAGGTCGCGCGCCGAGAGCCCGCTGCGCTGGGCTTTCCTTGACCTGAAGAAGACACTGCAGGGGCCGTCCGGCGACACCATTTGGGGTGACCTCAAAGGTAAACTCACCCCGAAAATGAGCCTGTTCGTGATCTCCGCGGCCGCACGCTCGAAGTCCATCAGCTTCAGCAGCACCAAAGGCGGCCCGGTGGAAGTCGTCCTGAGCTTGACGAACATGATGCGCACAGGCGTTGGCTCCGGACGGGAGCTCACCTTTGACGGAGTCGCAGCGAATATGACGAAAGAGCCCTTCAAGCTGACTCTGACCAACGGTGCGGTTCCGGCCTTGGGCATCAGCCGCTAAGCGCTCCGGCGGCGTTCGACGCCGAAGACGCAAGGTTCAACGGGAGAAGTAGCCAAGCACCGGCGCTTCTCCCGTTTTCCATGTGGGGGACAATAGATCATGAACCGTCGACGCTTCTTACGCGCTTCCACCGCCAGCTTGGCAGCCTCCGGTCTGAGCCCCAAGCAAGAACTGCGGGCATCGTTGGCAGGTGCAGGCCGCGCGACAGGCATCGCCCCGGCCCTCCCCTTCCAGGGTGTATCAAGCGGCTTGCGCATCACCGGCGTCCGCGTCGTCGACCCGAAACCAAAGTCCCCCGAGAACTTCTGGGCTTGGCTGCAGAACACCATCATTGCCAACCCGATGTCGATCTACCCGAAGTACAAGCAGCAGCGCTCCTCATGGCGCTCGCAGAAGATGCGAGACGCCGTATGGGTCGAGATCACCACGAACAAGGGCATCACCGGGTACGGCAAGACGGAAGGCGGCGGCGCGGCCCGGTACATCATTGAGGAACACTTCGCCGGCCTGCTCGAAAATGAAGACCCCTTTGATGTCGAGCGGCTGTGGGACGTCATGTTCCGCTCTTCCCTGCCCTACGGACGCAAAGGGGTCGCGATCTTCGCCATCAGCGCCGTGGACTTGGCACTGTGGGACATCATCGGCAAGGCGCACAATCAGCCGGTCTACAAAGTACTCGGCGGCAGGACCAAAGATAAGATCCCCGCCTACGCCACCGGCAACGATGTCGAGAACTACGTCAATTTCAACTACCACGGCGTGAAGCTCGCCATCCCCTACGGACCCGCCGACGGCGTCGCCGGCATGAGAAAAAATGAGCAACTCGTCAAGGAAAGCCGCGCCACCGTCGGGCCGGATCTGATGCTCATGCTCGACTGCTACATGGCATGGGACGTTCCTTACACCATCGCCATGGCGCACCGGCTCGAACCCTACAACGTCCACTGGATCGAAGAGTCCTTGATCCCCGACGACTACCGCGGCTACGGACAAATCACACAGGAGATCAGCTCCACACTCATCGCGACCGGCGAGCATGAGTACACCCGCTGGGGCTTCCAGCATCTGCTCGACCACAAAGGAGCCGACGTCCTGCAGCCCGACATCAACTGGTGCGGCGGGATGACCGAGATCCGCCGCATCGCCGCCATGGCCGCCGGGCATGGTCTTCCCGTCATACCCCACCAAGGCGGCACCGTCTGGGGCCTGCATTTCCTCATGGCGACGCCGAACGCGCCCCTGGCCGAAAGCATTGGCCCCTCCCGCAGGATCGACGAAGAGCGGCGCTCGTTCATGCGCGCCGTGACACTACTGCCGGACGAAGACGGCTACGTGGTCCCACCCGAAAGGCCCGGCTTCGGCCTCGACATCACACCCTATCTGGCGTAATCGTCCTTGTGGCTTGGTTTGTTATGCTCTAATGCTTAGACGCTTCCGGCCCCTCCAGCGAAGCGATCCAACTTCCCTCCGCGGGAACATCGGGACGCCGCCGCCTACTCGCGAAAAATGCACGCTATAAGTGAGCGCCCTAGCGCGATCGGCCCGCTCGTATTGGCCCTCGTAGCGATTCACTCCACAGCGACACTCGAACTCGCGCTCGCCATGGCGCGTCAAGGTCCCAACGCTGTACCGGGGTGGCTCGACTTGCTAAGTGCGTGGGCGGGATCGATGCTCGTGGCCGCCGCCTTCTTCGGGATACTGTACATCCTCATCGCGGTGGCGCTGCGCGCTATACGACGGGACACGGGGTTCCCGGCGGCCGCGGCGGCAGCCGCGGCGATGGCTTGTCCTATTCTCCTGGCGGCCTTCACGGGTAGTGCAGCCTCGGCGCTGTTTGATCCCGTGCGTGGATCGGTCACCCTTGCCGTTGCTTTCGGCAGCGCCGCGGCCGCCTACCTGATTGCGCGAGTCGTGGATTTCGAAACATCCGAGGGCAGCCAGTTCGCGAAAGCCCTCTTGATGACGCCCTTGCCACTGGCCCTAGTGGTCTGCCTCATCTGGCTGCGCCTGTCGTATCTACGGACCGAGCTCGCCTTCATCACGCCGGCCTACTGGGCCTTGCTGACCTTGCTCCTCGTCGTCGCCGCCACCGTCTTCCTTTGGAACCGGAATTTGCCACAATTCGTGCCGCGGGCCCTAAGTGCTTGGAGCGTGGTTCTCGTGATCGCGTTCGCGTGGCAGGCCTTTGCGCCACAACCGGCAATGCGTAAGCTCTCCGCGGCCACACCCGGCAATCAGAAGATTCGCCACGTCATCCTGATCACCATCGATACTCTTCGAGCCGACGCGCTTTCCCGAGGGCTCTCCCCCCACTGTGAAAGCCCGGTGCTCGACGCACTCGCACAGGAGAGCATCAACTTCAAGTCCGCCTACGCTCCTTCCCCTTGGACTCCACCGTCGGTAGCCTCGATCATGAGCGGGCTCTCGCCGACCGTCCATGGCGTGGGCCGTCAGCGCACCCATTTTCCGGTATCCCCGCCAACGCTTCCGGACTTCTTCCGCGAAGCCGGCTATCTAACGGCGGCCTTCGGGGGCAACACGCTCCTCGCGCCACAGTACGCTCTCTACCGCAACTCGGATGTCTTTCGGTTTCCCGAACCACAACCGCCCCGGACACTGGCACGACAGGCTCTAGCCTGGTACCGCGGTCCAATCCGCATGAGTGATCAACACCGGACCGAGGACATCACCGCCGATGCCCAAGAATGGATCCGATTGTACGCGGAGCAGAACTTCTTTTTGTGGCTGCATTACTTCGATCCACACGCCCCCTACCTGCCTCCACCAGAGTTTCTCGCGGACCATGACCAGGACCGGCTCTACCGAGTTGCCTTGGCGTTCGATGAAGATCGCGGAAGAGCGAGGTTATCACCGCCGCCACCGTTGCGTCAGTTCCTGCTGCGTAGTCTCTATTGCGGTGAGGTGCAGTACGTTGACAATCGTATCGGTAGAGTGATCGAAGACCTGAAACAGCGTGGCATCTACGATGACGCGCTCATCGTAGTCACGAGCGATCATGGTGAGGAATTCTGGGAGCATGGCAACGCTTTCCACGGGCACTCCATGCTGGATGAGTTGCTACGGGTGCCGCTTATTTTCAAACTGCCCGGGCAGGCTATGCGGATGGCCATCCAGGAACCTGTTTCCAATGTCGCGGTGATGCCTTCGATCCTTGATCTTGCCGAGATCGAGTTCGATCCAACACAGTTCTCCAACCAGCCCTTAAAGCGATTCTGGGATGGGCGGCAGCCGTCGCCGGAGTTCCCCCCGGTCTTCGCGGGCCACAACTTTCTGGGCGGCGAGCAAGAGGCAATCGTTTCGGGCGGGTGGAAGTATGTCCAACACGCGAATTCCCAAATGAACCAGTTGTACAACCTGACTAAAGACACAGAGGAACGAGTGAACCGGTTACACTCCGAGCCGGCTCTCGCCGAGCGATTTCGTGCGCTAATCGAGGAGCATCATGAGGCCAGTGCGGCGTTGCGGGAGCGAATTGGGATCGGGGGCCGACCACCTCTGCACATCTACAAAGAGATGCAGCGGCGACTGAGATCGCTCGGCTACATCCAATAGCCATATCCGCCGGGTCGAATGCAACTTCGCTTGGCCCGGAGCGTCTATCGATGAAAGCTTTCAGATGGACCCGAGGCTGATATCCTCGAAGAGCATGACCCGATCGACCATGCGAACGAAGCAAGACAGTATGAGAGCAGTTCTCGCCCTACTGGCGCTGACGGCAATCTGCGTATCCTCATACGCCGCGGAGTGGCCCCTCTTTCTCGGAACACCGCAACGAAACGCTGTCCTGGAAAAGGCCCTCTCCCCGCCGCTTGCGGTCGAATGGAGCTACGACGCGACCGAGCCCATTGATTCCACCGCCATCGTTGTAGCGGGAACCGTGTACTTCGGCGACATGAACGGCCGCTTCCATGCGGTCGACCTCGAATCCGGCAAAGGCAAGTGGATCTACCAAGCCAAGCTCGGAGTCCCGGCTTCCGGATGCGTTCAAGATGGCGCGGTCTTCTTCGGCGACGAGGAAGGCTTCTTCCACGCTGTGGATGTCGAGACCGGCGAAGCTCGCTGGACGTTCGAAACCCACGCCGAGATTCTCTCTTCACCGAACTGCCTGCCCGGCGCTGTGATATTCGGATCCTACGATTCGAACCTCTATAGCCTGAACCCTAAGACCGGGGAGCCGAACTGGTCACTTGCCACCGAAGACCGCGTTCATTGCAGCCCCGCCATCGAGGGCAACTCGACCTTCGTCGCCGGCTGCGACGGCTATCTCCGCGTCATCGACATCGTCAAGGGCGAGGAAACAAAGAGCATCGAGATCGGCGATTATGTCGCGGCGACACCTTCGGTCGTCAACGGCATCGTCTACATCGGGACGTTCGGCAACCAAGTCCTCGCCATCGACTGGAAGAAGGGCGAAATCCTCTGGCGCTACTCCCATCCTCAAACGGACCACCCGTTCTTCGCCGCCCCCGCCGTGAAAGACGGCAAGGTTGTCATCGGCGGCCGTGATAAACGCCTTCACGCCATCGATCAGGAAACGGGCACTCTCATCTGGGATTTCGAAACCAAGGGCCGCGTCGATTCCTCTCCGGTCATCACCGGAGATGTCGTCTACGTCGGCTCGTATGACGGCAACCTCTACGCCCTCAACCTCGCCGACGGCAAGGAACTATGGAAGTTCACGCTAGGTGGCGATGTCGTCGCATCACCGGCCGTCGCGGGCGACCGGCTGCTCATCAGCTCACGCGACAACATCCTCTACTGCCTGCGCGCTGATTAGGTGTAAGAGCTCCACACAGACAATGTAGGGGCACGGCATGCCGTGCCCGCCAGGCCCTCAGAGCTTCATCCGGCAAACGATCCCGACATCATCGCAGTACCACAGGTCGCCATTCCAGATCGTCATCCCATGTGGCAGCGGGTCGGTCTCGGCGAGCTGAATCTTCTCGGCGATCGCACCCGTTTCCGTGTCGTGCTTGTAGAACGCGTTCAGATTCGAGTCCGTCACCCAAAGAAACCGGCCTTCCCAGCCGATGCCATGCGGACGGTTACCGATCGTCGAGAAGTTGTGCTCGACGACCCAATTCTCCGCGTCCATGCGGTACACCATGCGTGACGGCGGGACGGCCACCCAGAGCTTCCCGTCACGCCATTCGAGACCGTGTGCGCCGGTGCCGGTCGTGTTGAGAGGCTGGGGCCGCGCCGGCGCCGAAGAGAGCGCGGGTGCGGGCCTGTCTTTGATCAGCGGGCTACTGCGGCCGGCGGCGTCGCCGGTCCGCTTGTAAATGACACCCGCGCCCGGCGTGAAGTACTTCTTGATCGTCTTGCCGGTCTTGCCATCGGCCTGAATCATCTCGCGGCTATAAGTGGACGCCAGCCAAAGCGCTTGGCCATCAAACGTGATACCGCTCGCCTTGTCCGCCTCGGTAGGCAGATCGCGGATCACGCGGCCATCTTCGTACGAAACCAGGTAGACATGGTTATCCCCCTGGTCAATGATCCATAGCCCGTCGGGCGTCGCCTGAAGCCCGTTCGGTTTGGGACCGGGTGATTTGAACACCGTCTCGACCTTGCCCGCCTTGCGCGTCCGGATACTCCCGGCGTCAATCGGAGCAGCGGCAGAGAGAGCAGGCAGAGCGGCGAGGGAAAGAAAGGTCCTTCTTGTAGTCGGCATGTCGCTGCGATGATATCAATCGCTGTCCTCGCGCTCAAGGGTGAAGGCAGGTGGTAGACCGGCGCTCTAGCGCCGATCACGCCACTTCTAGATGTCCGCTAGCCAATTGACCGTTTTCCCCGCGGGCCACCGCCCGCGCACCCGCTACTTTACAGTCGCGGCTCTGCCGCCGCACAGCGCGCCTTCGCTACCAGTATTGAAACTCCTCCCACCGGTTTGGGTTTTCGTAAACCGCCATGGAGCGACCTTGTTGGCGGACAACGTAGTCCACAACTGAGTCGACGTGAAGCGCCTTCCACACCCAAGCGGTGCTGCCGTGGCGGGTCCAGCGATGGTCTTTCTTCCCGAACTGTTCGTTGAGGGCCCGGCTCGCATAAGCTTTCAGCTTGTTCATCACAGGCTCGGGCTTCGTCCGCGCTGAGACTACGATGTGAACATGATCGCTGCGAACGTGGACCGCGTGAAGGAACCATTCCTCATGCCGGCATACGCCACGAATCGCGGCCAGTACAACCGACCGCTCAGCGGCATTCAGACGCACGCTCGGTTTTCGCAGAATCGACCGTGCGTGGTCGTGAAGCGCACGACTCTCTTCGCGATATCGTCCCCGCCAAGCATTGTGGTGACGATCGACCGAGCCCTTGGCACGGCCATGCAGTCTTGTTCCGTAACAGGAAAACGTAATCAGGTAAGCCCAAGGACGTTCGACAGGCCGCTCAGGCAAAACATCGGCGCACAATCGCCCAAATCATAGCAAACGACCCCAACCCAAAGGAACCAATCATATTCCGGTCAGAGCCGCGACTGTAAAGGAGCGGGCCCGCGGGCAAAGTCCGCGCGGTAGCACGACACAGCCACATTTTGGACGCACGCCGGGTGCACGGTGGGTGGGGTGGCGGAGGTTGGCGGGTTTTGTCAGTTGGTCGAAGTTACTTTTGGGCCTCCTGTGGGCCGAGTTGGCCGGAGGTAGGCAGGACGGCTTGCAGATTCTTGTCGATGATCTTCAGGACTTCGTCCGGGTGGAGTTCGCCGATCTCGTTCCAAGACATTGAATCCAGGCCGGTTGCGACAGATTCGGTCTGTCCGGCCGGTTCGATGTTGTCGCCGGGATCGGTGCGTGGGACGGACGCACCGTTGGCCGTAGCGGCAGCGGCCGGCTGGTGTTGCTCGGGTGGTGGTTGCGGGTGACGTTTTCGCCACTGTTGTTCTTCGCGGTCGCGCTCTTCCATGGGGCGCTCACGGAGGAAGATTTGCTCACGGTCTTTTCTCAGGTCACGGAGTTCCTTGACGGCGCGGTGGTAGCGGCGTGAGAGTTGGCCCTCGTAGCGAGCGAGACGGGTGAGGGGGTCGAAGCTGAAGGCATTGCCGAGGATTTGTTCGTCATCCTTGCCGGCGTTGTAGCTTTTGCCGGTCTCTTCCTCGATGCGGTATCGCTCGAAGGCGGCTTCAATGTGCGAGAGGCGCTTGAGACGCCAGAAGGTGTCGGCGATCTGTTCGACGAGGTCGTCTTCGAGGGCGTTGAGGGGGCGAATGTCGTCCCGGAGTTTTTCTAGTTTGTGTTGGTATTCGGTTGGGTCTTCGCCGGGGATGACGGGGTGCTTGGAGCGGAGTCCGTGCTTGATGGCGTTTTGTGAGCAACGTTGTTTGCCTTGGTCGGTGCGCGGTCCGGTGGAATGTTTTGCGTTTTCGCGGTTTGCTTTGATTTGCTTTTTGGTCGTCATGAGATTCGTGTCCTTTGGGGGCGGTTTGCGCCCGGGAAATGGAAACGGCCGAAGGGGCGCTGGTTTCTCGCTAAGACGCCAAGTCGCAAAGGGCGGCTAGAGAGAAACCGGGCAGACCTTCGGCCGGTTTAAGCAGGAGGGAGATGGAGTACGGCCTCCTAGTTCTAGTGTCTACCCTGTGTCAAGGGGTGGGATGGATTGCGTGGGTTGGAGGAAGTCGATACCTTCAAGGGGCAAAGCTTGGACTCGACCAGAGCGATCTGAGCCCGAACTGCCCTGTCGCGAAACTGCCCCAGTTGAAGTCCGACAGCCAAGAGCGAGAAACCGAATCGGACCAGTGTAGCGTGAGGTCCCTTAAAGGCACCCATCGAAAGAAGTCGACTACATATAGTAAAATGCGGGCGTCCTGAGAACAATTCTAGCAACGCTGGATAAATTGGGCCTCATCTTGCCTTCGGCAGTGGGACGTCTGTTAGCGACGTGTAGCAAGGAGGAATACGAGACCATTCTGTACTGCTTGCACCATGCGCTGCTAGAAGATACAGCTGAGACGCGAACGAGCAGTCACGAGAGAGGTCTGGACCAGTTCCGATTCTTAGCTGGATCATCGATCCGCGGTGACTCCGGTTGTGCGCACCTGGACTGCCGCCTAGGAAAGGTTCAGGCATTGGCGCGTTATGCGGCGCTTTACGCGGACGAAATAGTCATTCCCGTAGAGCTTCCGCACTTCGGCGGTTACGAAGATGACCTCCTTGCAAGACTTGGCGTGGCTGCAACAATATGCCTTGCGCTAGAACTCCGACCGTTAATCGAAGAAGGCATTGTGAAGTTGGAGTTGCCGCTTTTCGGGTTCTGTAAAGAATGCGGTCTTGCACATCGAAAGCGCGAGCGCGAGGTATTGCGTAAAGCGCGACAGCTCTACGAGAAAGAGATCGATCGTTTCTCTCTCCGCTACACTCCCGCGACAGCCGAGAGGCACGGGTTTGTCGAAATGATGGGCCCTCCTGAGTATCTGGAACACGGACTCATCATTTGGAAATACCTAAAGGAGCCAGCGTGGGCACCGAAGAGACCCATCAAGCGGCCCCCTCGCACGCTCTCAAGAACCGTGGTGCGCAGATCGAAGTTGGTTCGAAGGCTCTTCGATGGCCTTGCGGACGACTTGGTGGATCAGCAACTTTGGGGTATGGGGTTCGACTTAAAGTACTTGACCGCCTCGGAGGGAGACATTAGGTTTGCGTCGTGGCTGAGCAGCGGGGTGAATGGTGAGTTACGGCTGCCAGGATCGGCTGCGCGACTTACACATTCGATCCCAATTCTAGGCGACCTCTCGATTCGATCCGTGCTGAAGGTCCGACGCGATGACCGAGAGTCCTTTCTGATCTATCGAGACACTATCACAAACATATTGAAGGACCACTTAAGTCGAGGCAGCGAGTTGAGCGAGCGCGACACGAACCAAATCTACAACGATGTGCAGAGACCAGAACTAATCCGACTCGAAAGGGCCGTCAGGGACCACCGGAGAGCCCACAGAAGGGACACCCTCGCAAAGTTGGTCGGGCCAGCTGCCGTGATGTCGTTAGGGTTCGCTAGTGGCTTGGTGCCGAATGAACTACAGAAGCTCTTCGTCGCGCTTGGTGGACTAAAGGTCTTGAACGATATGACTGAAGCTGTGGCATCGATCCGGGAGCGACCGGATGAGGTGAGAAACCACAGCCTGTACTTTCTACTTCAGCTTGCACAAGACGGCTAAGCGTACTCCCTACATTCAGAGGTTTACCCAGGGCGGCACCCTTTGGGCTTGCCCTGGGCTACTTTCTGGCCGCCCCTGCCGGGGCTGGAATCCTCGGTTCGGCGGGCTTGTGGCGGATATCCGAGGGTTGGTCAACGCAGGCTAACGCCTGCGGCTCTGAGTTTGGCTTGGGGTTGATTGCGTTGTCCACGGAGCGGTCGTGGTCCTGTGGGTTTTTCCGCGGGCGGGGCCCGCGGGCCGCCGGATTGACATCCGCCGCTCCGTTCCTTGGATTGAGGAAAGGCCGCGGATCTCAAGACCGAGATCCGCGCTACGGGGCTAAACTCGCCACTGCTCCCCCCTTCACCCGACGTGTGTCTAGATCGTCCACCCGTCAAACTCGGAGCCGCAGCCGTGAGGCTGCGTTGACCCACCACCACCAATCACGATCCCCGACAAGCGGCAACCAGCCTCGCAGCTCGTTATTCGCGGGCTCGGCGA
>Ga0310121_10005897_pt1 | contig 10416 bp, 9 predicted proteins | sample CB27_Tmax_986_MG_FD_203504 | JGI IMG/M metagenome (GOLD analysis project Ga0310121, IMG submission 203504) | Marine microbial communities from Western Arctic Ocean, Canada - CB27_Tmax_986 | ecosystem: Environmental > Aquatic > Marine > Oceanic | place: Canada: Western Arctic Ocean | collected... | reverse complement strand
CATGAACAACCAGGTTGGCGACATGTCCTCGACTTCAGCCGGGCGCAACGGCACTTCGCTTATGCGCACCATCTCAACGAAGGGATCATCGAAGGGCACCGTCGGTGGATAGTTCCAGGCATCTCCGGCCGCCTGCGCCAGCACGTATACATCGTCCAGCCGTGTGAAGACAGCCGAGTGTTCGAGTTCGTAAATCTCATTCAGCCCGACCATGGTCTTGATGGTGAGCAGATCGAGATCGATCGTATCCCGCAAATGCTCACCGAGCTCGTACAACTCGGCGATTTGCTCGCATTGCGGTGCGCGGTTAAATGGACGGGTGAAAATTCCGGTGGATCGCGCCATTAGGTTCTCAGACACATAAAGCGTAGCAGTTTATAACACCGCCGCTAGGCAGACACAAGTATTTCGGAGTTAGCATTCGCATATCACGCCACATGAATGTACAATCCTATCCATGGCTGGGAAGGCTGAGAAAAAAGATTGCAAGCCGCGCAGACGTAAGCTGCATGATTGGGAAATTGACGAAGCACGTCTGGTCTTCGGCAAATCATTAAACTACAAACGGCTCATTGTCCACGAATGTACGGATTGGACGAATGCGATTGATAATGTGGGCCGCATTCTCAAGCGCATGCCCCCTCGGGCAAACCATATACGGAACGCAATCACGCTCGGCAATGAGTTGTTCTTTCCAATCGAACTTCCGAAGAAGCTCATCCCACAAGGCGAATCCGGCGATGTCTATATGCCATGGCTCATCCACGAAATGACGCATGCCTGGCAGTTCCAGCACCTGGGCTGGCGCTATTTGATTCTAGCACTCCGTGCCCAAACGAAGGAAGGCAAGAACGCCTACAAGTTTGGTGGCGCAAAAGGGTTAAAATCCCGCAGCCAAGAAGGCTGGAATATCGATCGCTTCAATTTGGAGCAACAAGGCGACATCACGCGCTCTTATTACGTCGCGCTCAAGACAGGCAAGACTTTGGATGCTTGGAACCCCTTTGTTCGCGATATTCAAAAAAAGAAGCTGAAGTAACCTCCCGCTAATAAGACGTGACGCTTTGAAAGAGTCACGCACTCTCCTTTCGGCCACAAGACAGGCGCTATAATCCTCGCCATGTCTTCCACCACAGCCGCACTTGACCAACTTCGCATGGACTCCGAGTTCATGGCTAATATCGTCGCGTGGGAGCATATCCCTGCCCGTCCGGCGCGCTATGGGCCACTACCTGGCGGCCTGGACGAACAATTAGTGACGGCGCTGGAGACGAAGTTTTCCGCTAGCGTCGGGGCGACCGGCCGGTCGCCCCGACAAGACTTGCTCTATTCACATCAATCTGACGCCGTCCGCGCTGCACTCAGCGGCGAGAACGTCGTGATGGTCACCGGTACGGCCTCGGGGAAGACTCTCTGCTACAACCTGCCCGTGCTGAATACGTTATTGGCCGACCCAGCTGCCCGCGCGCTCTACATCTTCCCAACAAAGGCCCTGGCGCAGGATCAAGCTGCCGAGTTAAGTGACTTCATCGCCACCATGAAATGGGATGCAACCCCTGTTGTGCGCATTTATGACGGCGATACACCACAGGGCCGGCGGCCGGCGATTCGGCGCGAAGCCAATATCCTGATCACCAACCCGGACATGTTGCACACCGGCATCTTGCCACATCACACACGCTGGGCAGACTTCCTTGCCAATCTGCGCTGGGTGGTTCTCGATGAAGTACACACCTATCGCGGCGTTTTCGGTTCACATATTTCTAATGTTATCCGGCGGTTACGGCGCTTGTGTGCCTTCCACGGTTCGCAGCCACAGTTCATCTCCGCCTCGGCCACCATTGCCAACCCGGAACAACTCACGTCCGGCCTGATCGGCGCAGCGGTCACGCTTGTCGATAACGACGGCTCTCCCCACGCCGAGAAACACTTCCTGCTTTACAACCCGCCTTTGATCGACCCACACCTGGGCCTGCGCCGGGCTTACACATTGGCTGCCCGCGACATTGCAGCCCGGTTCATTTCGCACGACATACAAACGCTTGTCTTTGCGCGCGCCCGCGTAACAACGGAACTGCTGCTCGGTTACCTGCGCGATCAGACGGCGCAGTTCGGCGTCAAGCCCGAAACGATTCGCGGCTATCGGGGCGGTTATCTACCGCATGAGCGACGGCGCATCGAACAAGGCTTGCGCAACGGCGAGGTGCGCGGCGTTGTCGCGACAAACGCATTGGAGCTGGGCATCGACATTGGACAATTGGGGGCAGCTGTCATTGCAGGTTATCCGGGCTCCATCGCCAGCCTGTGGCAACAAGCCGGGCGGGCCGGACGGCGCAGTGCAGCCTCCGCCGTTGTCTTCATTGCTTCAGGTGCGCCACTCGATCAGTATCTGGCATTACAGCCGCGCTATGTCTTCGAGCGCGCACCCGAGCATGGGTTGATCAACCCGAACAATCTCGCAATTCTTGTAAACCATCTGCGTTGCGCACTTTTCGAATTGCCCTTTGCTCCCGGAGAAAGCTTTGGTACCTTCGAGGATGTGGACGAAGTTCTGGACGTACTGGCCGAGATGGGCGAGGTGCACCACTCACCGGATGCAACCCGCTGGATTGGGAGCGCTTACCCCGCTGGAGAGTTTTCTCTGCGCACGGCGGGCGATGACCGCGTTGTCATCCAGACAAGCGGGGATGGGCGTCCGGTTGTGATCGGCGAAGTTGATTCCGCAACCGCTTCACTCCAGGTGCATAGCGGTGCGGTCTACGTGCACGAAGGCCGCCAATATCTGGTACAGGAATTGAACTGGGAAAACCGGCTGGCAACCATCGAAGCCATGGAATTAGACTATTACACACGCGCCAGTGAGACCACTTCGCTTAGTGTGCAGGATGTCTTCGATGCCGACGAGTCTCGGCCAGCCCGGCGCGCTCATGGGGGTGTACTCGTGACCTCGCAGCCCTCTGGTTACCGCAAAATAAAGCATTACACGCACGAAATCCTGGGCTTCGGTGAAATCGACCAGCCACCGCGCGAATTTGAAACCAACGCGTACTGGACGTGGCTGGGGCCAGAAACGGTGACTGCATTGGAGCGCGCCGGGATCATGTTGCGTCCAAATAACTACGGTCCGAACTGGAAACAGCAACGCGCTGCGGCGCGCGCACGAGACAATTACCGCTGCCGACACTGCGACGTACCCGAATCCCCCTCCCCCGATTCGGAGGAAGTCCGAGATGGGGGTCGGCAGCATGATGTCCACCACATCCGCTCATTTCGAGAATTCCGTTACGTGCCCGAGGAGAACAAAGCCTATTTAGAAGCAAACGAATTGGACAACTTGCTCACGCTCTGTCCACGTTGTCACCACCGTATCGAAACAACACGGGGCACACGCACAGCTCTGAGCGGATTGGCACACGCCTTGCTCAATGTCGCGCCGCTGCATCTGATGTGCGATCCACGCGACATCGGCTCCCTCACGGAGCAACGCTCGCGCGAAACCGGTGCGCCGACGATCACGGTCTACGACCTCACACCGGGCGGCGTTGGCTTGAGCGAGCGTCTTTACGATCTGCATACCGAGTTGCTGGCGGGCGTGTACGAATTGGTGGCGCGCTGCCCGTGCCGTGCAGGCTGCCCGGCCTGTGTCGGACCGGTGCAAATTGGCGAGTCCGATGAACAGACTGTCAAAATGTTGGCGCGTCAGGTAGTGGAGGCTTTGCTGTGAAACGGCACACACGCTATCAAGGCGCCATCGTCCAGGATGGAAAGCTGTTGATCATTTCGCACCGCCGGCATGACAACGGCCACGAGTACTGGGTGTTGCCGGGCGGCGGTATCGAGTCGGGCGAAACGGAACACGAGTGTGTGGTACGTGAGATGCAGGAAGAGACAGGGTTGCAGGTGCGCGTTGAACGCCTGCTTCTACAAAAGCCAGATATTGCGCCGGCTGCCATATATCAGCAGATCAACACCTATCTCTGCACACCCATCGGCGGGGTGGCAAGCCCTGGATACGAACCTGAGATTGAAGCATCAGCTGTCTATTCAATTCACGCAGTACGTTGGATTTCCCTTGCAGATGAGAGTGACTGGGACCAAGCCGTGAAACAAGACGTGGTCACATATCCGCAACTTCAAGACATCCGTGCGGCTTTGGGGTATGCCTGAACGGATTAATTCCTTTCGATAGACAAGCGGCAGACTCTCACAGGCTTACCACCAAAGCGCAACTTGTAATCCTCTCCGCCCTGTAAAAAATCGAAGCGTGTATGGCCATTCTTAATCGCATCTTCAATGAGATAGGCAAGCAACACCCAGCCGGCTGAGATGCCCACTGCTTTATCAGGATCCAATCCTGAGTTATAGACCCAAATGCGATTTGCAAACTTAAAGTTGATATATGCTGCAACCGGGCTCTCACCAACTGTCAAAAAGGCGAGTTGCAACCACCCGGCCGCATGCATATTTGCGAAAATATCTCGAAAAGCAGCCCTCATCTCTGAGGTGAGAAACTCTGCTTTCGTTGGATGACTGGCGGTCATCAGTTGCAGAAACGTTTCCGTCTCCGCCTCCAGATCCATCTCCGGTGAGACGACATACCAGGCGACGGCATTTTCACCACCTTCGGCTCGTCTGCGCTTGCGACGAATTTCGCGCCGTTGCTTGCCGTCGATCTGGTTTAGATACTCCTCGAACGAAGACGGGAGCGGCACAATCGGGCAGACATCCAGCTCTTTGATCTCTGCCATCCATCCTTTCTCCCGTGCGAGAGCCTGCCAGTGTTCCAAAGTCTCTGTCCAGTCTGGCGTGTTTGATAATTGAGCACGCTGCCAGATTGGCGCATCCGGTCTTGTTAGCCAGGTGAACACCGCTTGCCGGACGGGTTCCATCTGCTCAGGTGGCGCGATCACGTCCAGGTAATCGGCGATCTCCTCACCGCCCACCCAGCGCAGCACACCTTTCGGGTCGACGAAGAGACTGGCAATGCCCTCCAATTCGCCGCTATCAGAGCGCGCAAGCAAGATGCACAAATCACCCGTGCCGAAATGTGTCCACCATGTGTGTTGAAATTCATTTGTCTGAAATGGAGTGCGAACCTGACTACGATCAACCAGAGCATTCCAATCCGGCTTTAGGTTGTCGAACACAGCAGCAGCAGAGTAAGCTTCGATTTGCATACGCGGATTATAACGTTTAGGAGTCGGGCTGCACCTGAAGCCGCAGCAGCCTGGTGCGGTTGTCTTCGATTGTTGTGGTTGAACTCGTGACGGTTGCTCGCACTTGAGAATACGGAGAGTAGAGACCCATCCAGAGTTCGTATTCTCCAGCCGCTATATCTGCAATTCCAATTTGGACGGTCTCCTCGACCAATTCGCCTGAGTCCCACACCGAGGGTGGATAACTGCCACCCGTAATGGTGCGATCAAGTTGCCCAACGAGTTGGGTGTTATCTGTTGCAGGTGTGAGGTGGAAGAATGCAGTCCAGTCCGGCAATCCGCTTTCTTGTGCCCGCCACCAAATTCGTAACGCGAGCATTCCATTCGCGGAAGGAACTTCTTCGATACGATAGCCAACAAGCTCCAGGTTGTCGTTAAAAATAATTTCTGTTGGGATCAGATCATTTGGCAAGGTAGTTTTCGGGCGTGCAATTTTGAGATGTGAGAACAAGACCCGATCGTCGCCCAGTGCTCCTTCAGAATTAACCGCGGGGACTCGCTCGATCCCGGGCTGTGTATACATACCAACTTCAATTGTGTAACGTCCGGGGCGCATTGAATTTGGGACGACGAAATCATGCGTGGTCAGTACTGTCTCTTCCAGACGCCATTCATATGTGCGGTACGCATGTTCCAAGGGAAAGTCATCAACCCCACCAATCGCATTCCCATCTGGGTCGAGCAGGTGTACAAACAAAACGAAGTCCTGCTGCACACGGCGCTGCAGTTCCCAATACAAATGCAGGCGCAGCCTCTCTCCAGGGTGTAGTGCAGCTACATAGGTCACACCTGTCAGACAGAGACCGAATTCGAAGCAAGTATGGGATTCGTATTGTGGTCGGTAGAGGTCAGCGAGCCCCAATTCGTTCAATTCAATCTTTTTGGTATGCCCTAACAAAATGATCTCTTCGACACCGGTGCCGTAAATTTGCGTACTCTCATTTATATCGGGCAAAAACGTACTCGCGCCGATGAGCGGGGGCAGAATAAAAGCAGCTTCATGATGAAATAGAACCCATTGCGTTGGATCGCCCTGCCACGCTTCTTCTTGGGATTTATGCGGTAGCAGGATATTAACTTCGCTATTTAGCGGTATTGAGGACAATAGTTCACCCTCAGCGGATATTGCACTCGCAACCGTGTTCGCCCGGTTCAATGTCAGGTAATTGATGACATGCCGAGAATAGTCCTCCAGCGGAAGAAGGAATGACTCGTCGCTGGAGGTGATGAGTGTTCCAACCCCGGCCTCGATGCGCCCCAGCCACCAATTCTGATTCCAGTAGAGTTTGCTGTAATTGGCCTCCAACGAGAAGAACTCTCGCGCTTCCTGGTACATCGTGACTGTTACCGAGGCGAGCAAAGCAACCCCGATGAGCACATTGGCAAACGACCAGCGCCTGAGCAGACTCCAGCCACCGCCGAGTCCCAACCCGGCAATGATAGCGACAAAAGGATATACGCCAACAAGACGCGTCTCGTGTGGCCAGTCGCTCGCCCCTGCGATCATCTCGGGCAATACCATAACAATAAGACCGCTCAGTACGATCCACACAAACCGACGGCGCAGCCCCAACAATAACAGCGGTATCCCGAGAATGAACCCGCGATAAAAGAGCTTGGCAAAGAGCGGCTCTTTGATGTGGTTGTATTGACCAAGCCAGTAAGATCCCAATGCTTCCCAATACATCTGCAGTTTGGCCCAAATCGCAGCTGCCGATCCTGCTGTAGCATAAAGCGGGTGTTGATTCAAACCCGTCTGACTGGCGCGTGCGAAGAAGGTCTCTGGATACTCGAGGTACCAAACGATTTGGGGTAGAAGTAGCAAAAGGACGACCGAAATATATACAAGCAGCCCCCTCCAGAGCGATCGCAAACCACCTCGTTTGCCACTCAGTTGAATTAACAGCACCAGTAGAAGGAGCAATGGCAAAGCGCGCGCAGCCGAATAGGTGTACTGCGTCATGCCAGCCAGTACGGCTGCAACTATCCATTGTCTGGGTCGATCGTTGCGGATCGCCCACGAAAGAGCCCAGATGGCACCCATTTGGAAAATAGTGGCCATGCTGAAGCGCAGGCCCATTCGATGCATGAACGCCAATACCTGGCTTGTTGCCAGCGCCGCGACTGCCAGAAGGCCGATACGTTGGCGAGTGACATGATCCAGTTCGCCTCGTCCGAGTTCCTTGATTGTGGCGTAGAGTACGGCAAAACCAAGCCAACCACTAAATACAGCAGGCAGACGGAGAGCAATGATCCGTTCGCCAAAAATAAATGAGGATAGCGTTTGCAGATAAATGAATAGAAAATCCGGGCTACTCATCTTGACAATATAAAACGGCCAGATGCCATAACGCAGCGGCTTGAGTGCCTCCAATCCGTTGTAGCCAACATCAAGATCAGTGCCCGGCGGATAGGCAAGGAACAGCCGCAAGTGCATAAATGCCGCGTATAGCATTATGCTGGTTACAGCACCCATGTAGAAGTGTGGGCTATCGAACGCGAATACTGTATAAACTCGATTGCGAACTGATCTAATGATTTGTAATGGAGTCGATTTCACTTCACTTGGCTGTAATGCATTTGTTGAAACTCATTGTCGTCCACAAGGTAAACGCCCGGTTGCCCGGGCGCGACAAAAAAACAGAGCAGGGTGCTTAAAAATAAACAATGCTAGTGCGTGTGTCCGTTTACGCGGGCAACTTCCTCGTCTGCAAAGACCACTTGTAGACGCTCACTAGCCCCGAAGAAGCGGGTCAAATTGCTACTCCCTCTGTACGTGCCCATGCTATGAGTACGTCATCAATCTGTTCCAACAGTTCGCCTGCAATCGACACGCGCTCCGCAAAGTCTTCCGTACTCCCTTTTCGGGTTTGGGCAAGCCAACTCGTATACATCTCCAGATACGTCACCGCGTCTTCTGGTGGCGCATAGTTGAGGATGTGGTTGGCGCAGGCTCCCAATATGTTCTCAAGTAGCAGGAGTGAATTCTGCGCATGCCCGGCTTCTGCTAGGGCCTCAAATCCGCGCAGATAATAATATTCGCGTGTAGGATGAAGATCTGCACCCTCATCCCATAGCCCACTGTGGAAACGATTGGAGGCGTTATAAATATCGTGCCATTGCTCCCGCATTGTGGCGATCTCGTCATCAACAATTTCTGTAAATCCGAGCCCCTCCATGGCGCGCGCGTATAGGTCCGACCGTTCGAGCTCTGAAGCCGCAGCTTCGAACTGCATCATCTGTCTCCGGTTTGTATGTGAGCGAAAGGTGATCATCAGGATCGCGGTTGAAGCCCATTCGAAGATGGCATGTAGATGGTGTAACTCGTCTCGATCTAATGGTACAGGAACCGGTACTGCCCGGTAGCGTTCAATGGCGTCAAAGTGCTCACGGGCCTGACGGTAGGCCTGTCGGGCACGCGCGTAGACATTTTCGGGTACGTCGAACTGTCCGCGCACAGAAGCTTGAATCAGATCAAACATGTGGCGCGGATCGTATAGAGGCACAGCATCGTATAGGCTTGGCCCGAGCAAGGCATGTCCACGAAGATAGGGTTTATCCTGATAGACGTTAGGATGGTTGTACCAGCAATCAATTAGGATCGTATCCGAGACCCGTTGAAAGCGCTCGTAATTCAGCGGAGGATCGTTATCAATCAGGCAGATGTCCAGGTCGGTCGAGTCGCCTAGCGGAGGTTCCGAGCGCGCTACCGAGCCAATTAGAAATCCTGCCACTATCGTCGCGCGCTCACGGCCTTTCTCTTCCGCAAAATCGCGTGCAACTTTTAGCAATAGCTCACGGTCAATCATTGCTCGGACAATCGCCCTTCCGAGAGCTTGTGTAGCTCCGCCTGTAAATGTGGAAGCTCAGGCTGATAGGTGCCTGCTTCCGCAGCTCGAATTCGCGCAATGATACTGTCCAGATCATTACGTTTTTTTACAAAATCTATCTCATTCGAATCGATTGTCAGGACAGGTAAATCGCTGGATCGATTTAGGGACTCATCGTATGCTTGACGCAGTGCGTCGATGTATTCCCATTCCATATCACGCTCATAGGGTCGGTCGCGGAGCGCGATCCGTTGCATCAGAACATCTGTATCAGCCCGCAAATAGACGATCAGATCAGGCAATGGAATTTTTTCTGCGAGCGCTTTATGGACTTGATCATACGTATCCAATTCGTCACCGGAGAGATTAATCCGCGCGAAAAGTCGATCTTTTAAAAACGTATAATCCGAGATGAGCGGCCATTTCCTGATAGCGGCCGGCACAGCCTCGTGTTGTTGATGGCAACGACTCAGCAGGAAGAAGACTTGAGTCTGAAATGCGTATCGGGCTCGATCTCCATAGAAGTCGCTCAAAAATGGATTTTCTTCAAAAACTTCCAGCAAAACGCGTGCATCGAAAACGGGCTGCAGCATTCTGGCTAATGTTGTTTTCCCAACGCCGATGACACCTTCAATAGCGATATACATGTTTCGGAAGCATAATGCTCGTGCGTCGTTTCTGCAATACCAAACTCGGAATATTTAAGGTAAAAGAGTCCGTAACAGGGCTGCAACCTAGAGAACAGCAGTGCGTATATAACTTAGACTGGGAAACTGCCCCACATGGCAGTATGCCCGCTGACAGTGATTTGATTGGGGACGGGGATGTCCGAAGATAGTTTGCTCGTTGAGCGCGCTTGCCAGACAGTGTTGGTGCAGAGTCCGAACCTGATGATGACGCATAATTGGTACACGTTCCGGTTGGAGGATCGAACATGACAAAAACAATGAGAGGCTCTTTGCGCAGAGCTCGTCAAGGCGCGATGGTTGCAGGTGTCGAACAGGGATTTGCGAATTTCTTTGGGCGTGGATTCAACTACCAAGTGCAACTTTGCAGGTCGAAAAGAGAGCCGCGCTACGGTAGGACGAAAGCTTCTCAACGACCAGGTCAAAGGAGCACTCATGAGAACCTACACGCAGCTCACCCAGGAGCAAAGATACCAGATTTATGCACAAAAGAAAATGGGGCACAAGCCTTCGCAAATAGCAAGCTGCCTTGGCGTACACAAATCAACGCTCAGTCGTGAACTCAGACGAAACAGTGGCCTGCGTAGCTATCGTCCCACCCAGTCCCGCACCGTCACGGGCAGACGGCATCGTGAAACGTACTGGGTCGGGAAGCAATCCCATAAAAAAGGACTGGAGCGACCC
>Ga0310121_10005896_pt1 | contig 10417 bp, 9 predicted proteins | sample CB27_Tmax_986_MG_FD_203504 | JGI IMG/M metagenome (GOLD analysis project Ga0310121, IMG submission 203504) | Marine microbial communities from Western Arctic Ocean, Canada - CB27_Tmax_986 | ecosystem: Environmental > Aquatic > Marine > Oceanic | place: Canada: Western Arctic Ocean | collected... | reverse complement strand
GTCAGAATGGGACTTAGCATTGTTTTTACCTGTCGAGCAGTTTCGCAAGAGTACCAAAGCCGATGTTTGGCAGGAGTCGCAAGAGCGCATACTGGAGCAGAAATAATAAATGGCTGATATTCAAGCGTTCTTAGATCGTGTGCTATCCGGTGGGCTTCAACGCACCAATCGTTATCGATGTAAGTTGGACCTCGCTGACCTATTTGCAGATCAAATCGGTACAACTGGTGGTGGTGTCGGCACCAGCGACAACCCCTTCCGCGCCGGCGTCGAGGCGCGGCCGGGGCTTATTTCCGCCATTGAGTTGCTCAAAGAAGGCCTTCTTTGTCGTACGACTAGCACTCCGACTCGGGAGTTGAACACAACATCGGTCAACCTAGCTGGTGGGTATGATGAATCGTATGCTATCAGCACCACATACAACAACCTCGACTGTACCTTCCTATGCCCACTCATCGGGGGAGAGACCCCCGGCAGCACAGCCACGAATCCGGTGCTGTCATTGTTTCATGCATGGCAGAATCTGATTCAGAACCGCGGCACAGGCGGTGAAGATGCCGACATGGTTCTGACGTTTCCAAGGGAGTATCGTCTGGCACAGGGAATGAGATTGGAATTGTTTACTGGGCGCGTGCCGAAGAACGTTCACGAGGCCGCGGCGAGGCGGGGGGAATTGGAACAATTAGAGAGAAACATGCCCGATCTCAATCCCGAACATCTTGCGATAATGCGAGAAGGCATCGCCAATCAGGGAGTCGTCGATAATACTCGGCAAATTTCCACGGCTTTTGAATACTTCGATGTCTATCCGGTGACTGTTAGCGGCACTACCGTGGAGTGGGACATGTTGGACGAAATGATGGAAGTCACTGTCGGCTTCTCATATACACATTGGCAGCAAGTAAAGGATGGGGATCTGAATCTGTAACGTGAATTATCATTCATTGAGGAGCATGTAAAATGGCATTACCTAAAGTTATAACACCTGAATATACTATTCAACTGAAGAGCATCAAGGCTCCGGTCCGATATCGCCCGTATCTTGTCAAGGAAGAGAAACTTTTTCTGACCGCAAAGGAATCCAATGATCCGAAAGAAATAGAACGTGCGGTTTTGCAAGTCATCAAGAGCTGCACCTTTGGTGAAGTGGATGTCGACAGCCTGCCCACGTTTGATATTGAGTATCTGTTTCTACAATTGCGCGCCAAGTCGGTCAACAATGTCCTCGACTTGCGCTACGAATGCCGCAACATGCTTCGTGACAAGTCGCAACGCACCTCGGAAGCGGACGATGGTCGCTGCCATAATACAGTGACGCTCAACATCAACTTGGACGACATTGCGATTACGACAGACGAAGCACATGCGTCAACGGTGACACTACAGAGTGGTTTGCTGGTGGAGATGGTGTATCCCTCGATGAAAGTTGTGCAGTCGATTCAGGGGGCGGGCAAGAAAGTCGGCACCGCCGACAAGGTCGGTCAGATGTTGACCGCCTCCATGAAAACGATCACCGACGCCGAGGGCACCACCTATGAAGTGCAAGATTACACCGACACGGAACGCATAGAATTCATCGATGAATTGCCCGTCGAGGATTTGCGTTCGTTCGAAGCCTTCTTTACGACCATGCCGTCGGTTCGTTCTGAGGTGCCGTTTCATTGTGATAAATGCGAGCATGACGAAACGGTAACGCTACAGGGGTTAGCAGCTTTTTTTACGTAGGGCAGAGCCACGATACTCTGTCGAACCACTACGAACTGAATTTTAATTTGATGAAACATCATAATTTCTCTCTGACTGATATAGAAGATATGATGCCCTATGAACGTGATGTCTATGTCTTGTTATTACGACGGTGGATTCAGGAAGAGAACGACCGTATAGAGAGACAAGCAGCGAGACACTAATGGCAGAAGACAACTCAAACGACCGGTCACAAGCACTTATGCGCGTCGCGGACGCCTATCCCCAGCCCATTATTGATATCACACCGGGTTCGGACCTCGACGCAGGGTCCCCGGCCCCGATGGGATTGATGAAGAATGTCACACCGGGTGCGGCCGCGGACGCGGCGGCGCCGCTCCCGGCGGCGGCTGGTGATTACGTCATTGAGTTATTGGAACAATCTTTATTGTCGCTAAGAAACATTGACATTACAGTGGCCGAGGCCACCGGCTGGCTGTCCAAGATATGGCACCAGCAAGAGGCGATTGCCGCCGCCTCTGACCGGGCCAGGATGGAGGCCGAGCAGGATGCTAATGAAGCTGGGGCAGGCATCCGGCCGGTGGAGGCGCCGGAGGAGGATGATAGTCCGTGGCCTGTGCCCAAGAAAGGAAAACTAAAAGAGAAAGCCAAAGGTGGCCTTGGAGCCATACTGAAGGGGCTTGGTGGCGGACTCGGTTTTCTCATGACGGGTGTGATGGCCGTCGGTAGCGTACTCGCCGGATTTGCGTTGCCGGTACTCGGCATCATCGCTGCTCTCACCATTGGCTATGCAGTCTTTAAGAACGTCAAATGGGAGGACATGATAGAACCCTTCGAAAATGCCTTTGCGGTGTTGAAAGATGTCGCCCTGTCCGTGTGGGATATTTTCGGAAAAGTCGTCGATGTTATTGAAGTAGGGCTCATGCCGATGTTGAGATTCTTCGGTGACGTGCTGAACGATTTTCTGATACAACCTCTCATCACCTGGCTGGCCCCATTCTGGGAAAATACTCTTTCGCCGTTGGTGGATAGTCTTGGTGAGGGGCTCGTTACCGTAAAGAATTTCTTTAAGGGCATTCAAGATTTGAGAGGAGCCGATCTGCGCGACGCTATCGTTGGGGGCTTTATGCACATGATAGATTCGTTATGGGATGCTATGGCCAGATCGGGATTGGGTAAATTCTTTGGGATGGATACCAACGAAAAAAAACGGGAGCAAGAATTCGAAAAACGAAGGGAGGACGCGAGAGAGCAGCACAAAGAACGAATGGGCGTGGAGCGCGGAAAATGGGACCCCCGGTCCGACACCGGTATCATGGCTTTACCAGAGAATGAACGAGCCGCGGCGATAGCGGAGAGTGAAAAGTGGCTAGAAATGGACATGAGGGGGATAGATTCGGATGTGGACGCCGGGAAGTGGTTTCGTGAAAATGCGGGCGCGGGCGCCGCAATCGCTAAGGGTGAATCGATGGCTGATAGCCCGGGGCTGGTTCGTCAATCGATGTCAGTAGTTGAGTCGGTGGTGCCAAAACTCCTCCAGAGTGGCACAGATGCGTATGCTGGTCTTACAATCAAGGGCAGTAGCGGAGGGACTCAGACAGGGGGAGGTGGACAGGCGACCGAGGGAGGTCCAGTCGAGCCGGGGGTGATTGATTTTGCCTCGGCGATACAGCCAAATGTCGATGGCTTTACTCGGTTCACGGCATTCAATGACAATTTCCACCAAGCATCGAATACATCCTTGCACGCCAAAGGCTTGGCGTTAGACTTCACGGTAGATGATCCCTCTAAGGCGCCGGCGGCGGCAGCCACTGTTAGAAGAATCGCCGCGGATGCGGGCGTGCCTTCTGGCGGTGTGGATGTCATCGACGAATATAATAATCCGTCATCGGACGCCACGGCGGGACACATCCATGCCGAATTTAATAGCAAGGAAGACGCGATGAAGATGGCCGCTGGGGGATTAGATTCGTCTCCGACGCTTGTGCCAGGCGCACCGGCGGGCCGCGGCGGCGGCGACGGTGCTGGGGGGACAGGAAGCCTGAATGCCGCCGCGCAATTGCCTGGGGGGCCCGGAGCCTCACGTAGCGGCGCTGGTGTCGGCACAGCAACCTCTGACCTTGCGTCGCAAGGTGCGGCCGCACCCGTGATGGTAGCGATGCCCGGTGGTCAACCTCTGGCTCCGCCCGCACCCCCGCCCGTGATTACGATTCCGTTACCTATGAACGCAAGAAATGAAGAGCAAGTCCATCGTGCCCTTCATTCCGTGAACTACGTGTAGGAACGTACGATGAAAGAAAGCGGGTGGGTGAATATGCTGAATTATTGGTACGCACTTGTTGACTTCACAGCAGCACACTTCATTGCGATTGGCGCGTGGTGTGTTGTGATGTTTGAATGGCGCCGTGGGCATCGCTTGCTGCGGATTGTCGAGGGTTTGCGGGAAGAAGTGTCGCGCTTACATGTCCGTCTGGATGTGCGAGAATCTAGGGTTTCCAAAATACGTGAACGGGTTCATACTTCATAATCTTACCATTCATCTTGAGATAATTCTTAGCTGTCGCTTCCCCATCTTCGGTGACACGATTCGCACCAGGCATATTCATCAGCGCCATCAGAATCGTTTCTTTATAGATGTAGCCGATCTCCTGCGCAATCTGTTTGCTATCCTGTTCCAACGGCAGAAATTTCTTTCCGACTTTTAAGTCCGCAATATTCCACAACAGATACCGTTCGTGATTAAGCCAGTCGAACGTGTGCTGAAGTGTGACACGGAGAAACTGGTCACGCCAGAGATCATAGGACGTAAACTTTTTATACGATTGATTCGCATCCTCGGAGTAGGCTTCCCGATTAAAATACGGCGGCGACGAGAACACCATGTCACCCTTGCCGACATACTGCTGATACGCGGGTGTCTCTGGAAAATCCTCGCTGCCGAGTTGATAGACGGTGCCGGTATTCGTCTCACCAAACAATGACGCTTCGCCGCGAATCTTATTGTAGTAATCTGCAATCACACGATAGACGCTGGTGCCCTCCTTGTAGAACGCAGGATTCGGATCAGTGCCGTAATACTCCAGTCGCTGGTCCTGCTTGGTGCGTGGACTATACGCCAGCGCACCGAGCAACCGTCCGGCCCAGCCTGCGGATGGGTCCCAGACACGCACCGTCGGCGCGTCCACGTGCGACAGGAATGTTTCATACAACAACTTCGCGGTCAGCGTCGGATAGTTCACCGCATACTGACACATCGAGATACGGAAACTCCGAAACAGATTCGGAAAGAGCCGATGCCCTTTGGTGTAAATGCGCACGTGGAATTCGTAACTGTCGTCTTCGTGCTTCGGAAGAATGTTCCGTCGCGTGATGGGTGGGAGCAACCCCGCATTAATGGCCGCCCGATACTCCGCAAAGGACAGCACCATCAACGGTGAGGCGCGCATCTTATCATTATAGCCTGTGTATTGCTGCCCTTTCGCCACCAGCTTGGCTTCCATCAACAATTCCTGTGTGTGATAGGAACGTTCGTGTGCGGCAAACTGTGTGACGAAGTCCACGGCCGTCTCGGGAATAATTTCTGGGCGATGGGACAATGGCGTGCCGCCCGTGACCGTCAGCGCAAACATATAGAAACTGTCGCGCAGAAAATGTCGACGGGCGTAGGGCAGATACCGTTCGAAGAATTCCGGTTTCGCAAAAAAGTCGTAGATACTTTTCCCGTCATCCTTCTCGGTGTAGTTGATGCGGGTCTGGTACATCTTTGACGCATGCCAGGCATTGACTGCGCTACCCGTGCTGACGTACGTATTGTGAATCACGCGCCGTTGCGAGAGTTCGTCGGTTTTCCAAAACCTCTGCACATCAAAGCCGGACAGCTTGCCAAACTCTTTGGTGATTTCCTCATACGTCCACCCGCGCCGTGGCGGCAAACCCTCGTCGTCCCAATACGCCAGAAACGCGGCACGCATCTCTCGCACATACGTCACAAACCCGTCATCGGTCAATGCCAATATCTCATCAAACGTGCGATTGATGCGATGGTCTTCGATGAGCGGATGCAGGCGGGCAATGGGAAATAATTCAGTTGCGGTATTCATACTGTCCTACAAGTATAACAGAGAGTGCGTAAATGTTCAAGCCTTGATGGCCGAGAATCCGCGATGCTTCTCAAATGTAATCACGTGATGAAATTTGTCGATCAACGAATCCGTCTTGTGTGAGATAACGAACACATTGGCATGTTCCAATGCATGAATGATTTTCAAAAACTCCTCGGTGCCATTGATGTCCAACGAGGAGTCGAACACTTCATCCAAGACCAGCACATTGCAGGAGGCGCTATTCTTGAGTCGGGCAATCGAACGCCATGTCAGCAACAGGGCCAGATCGATACGCTTCTTCTCGCCCTCACTGAAGGATTCATAACAAAAATTATCCCGGTGACGCGACTGAATCGATTCTTTGAATTCTTCATTGAGCGTGAAGTGAATCGGAAAGTCCATCGCCGTCAGATAGTAATTGATATGCTTGTTGATAATCGGCAGATAGTGTTTGATGACACGTGCTTTGATGCCGCTGTCTTTCAGCAGCGTCATGGCCGTATCCAACACCGACCGTCGGGCGGCGACGACGGTGTGCTGTTCGAGAATTTCTTGTTGCTGTGTGTGGAGTGCATCGACATCCACGGGGGCTGCGGGCGGTGCTAACGTGGCCTGACGTTCCTCTTCCAACTCGCGCAGCCGTTGGGTGTGAATCGGCACCTGGCCGCTCACCAACGCAATCTGGCGATGCAGTTCGACATCCGCGTCCAATCCCAATTGGTGCGTGTCGACCAGTGCCGCATACTTGTCCATCAGCGCCTGACACTGCGTGAGCGCCTTCTGCGCCGCAGCTTCTTTCTCGGCAAGCACCAGAAAGCGGTCCTGCTTGAAATTGTCGGTGATGGATTGTTCGCAGGTTGGGCACTCGTCGTGTGTCGTATAGAACACACGTTCCTTCTTCAATTTCTTTTCTTGCGTCGCAATTGCTCGATGCGTCGTCGCGTATGTTGAATGTTTGTTTGATGCGGCGCGATGCTGTGCGGGGACCTCCGCGTAGGCTTCACGTGCGGTTGTCCACTCGGACTGTTGCTCACGCAGCGTATCAACTTGCGCTTGCGTCGAGTCCATCGCGGCGCGTAATGTGGCGAGCTTGTCGTCGCGTTCACCATCCAACTGCGAGGCGAAGGTTTCCGCCATGCGCAATTGCTCTTCCAACAAGACACGCTGCATGGTCAACTGATCGCCGGTGGTTTTGACCTCAGCGATTTCGTCTTTCGCCAATCCACTCATCGCAGAGAAGATTTCGATGTCCAACAAGTCTTCAATAATCTCACGTCTGGCGCCGGGCGTCAGTCGCATGAACGGCACGAACGAGGCACTACCCAACACAACAATCTGCATGAACGACTTGTAATTGATTTTGAGAATTGTCGTTTCCAAGAGCGTCTGATAATCTGCTAACGCGGCCGGCGATGGGAGTAACACGTCATCCACATAAATTTGAAACACCGTCGGTTTGATGCCACGCTTGATGCGATACTTCGTCTGGTCGATGGTAAACCATAGTTCAACAACGGTGTCTTTTTGGTTCGTAGAATTTATAAGTGCGGGTTTGTTTATATTGCGCAACGCTCGTCCAAACAACGCAAAGCACAGGGCTTCCGTCATGGTAGACTTACCCACGCCGTTCTTGCCAATGATCAATGTCGACGCATTCTCGTTCAGCGTCAGTTCAATCGACACATCACCTGTTGCGAGAAAGTTCTTATAACGGACCTTCTCGAAAATAATCATTAACTCAGCCTCGCCGAATTTGTATTCATCATCGCATCGTGGTAGAGTGACCGCAGATACGTTTGCAATTCAGCTTTGTCACAGGACACACTCAACCCTTCCACATAATCATCCATCAGTGTCATCGTATCGACATCGGCTGACAGTGCGTCTATCTCGCTGTCTGGTAGCGTGTTGACAATATCATCCACAATCAGCACATCCTGTGGATTCACTTTGGAGAGCGCATCCAACACTAAATCAAAATCATACGGGCGTGTCTTGTTCTTGACCACGATTCTAACATACGCCTCGTGATACGGCGACTGTGGGGCAACCACAGACTCCACTAGCCCGCTCGCGTAGTCGGCGGGTTGATCCAAATCATCATACACCAATCGCGCAAACGCCGTATAGGGATTCTCGATGAACGTCAGGGCACAAGTCTCGGTGTCAAACAGATGAAACCCACGCGGATCGCGAAAGTCGGCCCACGTCATCGCATACGGAGCGCCCAGATAATGAATCGGGTCTTTCGATGAACGATGGTGGTAATGCCCCGACATCACCAATCCAAAGCGGTCGAACATCGACGGGTCGAGCCCCTCGCGATTCTGCATGCCGCGATGCATCTGAAACCCAGAGAGTTCTAAATGTCCTAACACCACGGCGGCTGAAGAGGTCGCAATGGCGTGCATCGAGGCGTCGCGATTGCTGCCGCATATCCACGGGAGCAGAAGGATGCCGCAACCATCAACGTCTAGCTCTGTGGGTTGTGTGTAGATGTGCAGACTGTCGTCGTGTCGATACAATTCCTCGACGGAATTGATCTCGGTGCTATCCCGCAGAAAACAATCGTGATTGCCGATGATCACATCTTCACGAATGCCTCGGGACCGCAGCGGTGCGCGATACTGATGTTCGATGAATCGTGCAGTCGCGAAGTTGATGTACTTCCGGCGATCGCCGTAGTCCCCGCCATGCAGCACCCGCGTGACGTTGTGTGTATCGAGTATCGGAAAGAACACCTCTTCAAAGAACTTCTGCTGCATGTGATACATTGCCGGCGTGTCCGACCGCACGCCGAAATGTGAATCTGTAATAATCGCAATTGTACTCAAATAGTCACCATCATATCCTGAAAGACTTTACGCTAGTGTCGCGGTCGTGGATTTCTTCTTCGCCAACTTTCGTCGGGCCCGGGCCCGGTCGGTATAATCATCGAAGCGTCGAATGAATTCCTGCACATTATCGAAGGACAGCATGCTGCTATCGACGTGGTACTCCCCGGTGGCCGACTGCGAGGTGCGCGTATCACCAGCGATGACGGCTTCCTCAATCATCTTGTAACGCAAATACGTATGACGACGTTCGCGTTGAATCCGTCGCACGAAGGCGTAGTAGATGACGCTGGTGAAATAGCCAAACGGATTCCTCGACTTGCGAGGATTGAAGTTGTGCATGTAGACGAGACAATTCTCAACACCATCAGACACCATGTCTTCACGGTAGGTGTAGTTCGCAAAATTCGGCTTGAACGATAGGTGTGTGCCGATTTTCAGAAAGCATTCGCCGATATATTCAGGCACCAACGGCGGCTCGGCGCCTCGTATCTTCGCATGATTGCGGGCCCGCCGGTGTTGGATGAGTGCTATCAAAAATTTGCGGTTGTCAACGTAGTGGACTTTAGCCATATGGCCTCCTCTATTTGATGATTATTTGACATACATGAGTATACCATATGTTGTGGTGTATGTCGATTCATAATACGTGCGTTTTGCGATTCGAACAGGTGTCGCAATTGAGTGACTCGCCGTCGACGGCGTCAAGTCCACCACAGGAACCTTGCAGACAGCGGCCGCTGAACACGATACCGACTGCCATGATCATCATGACGATACCCATACCTCCAAGCGTCAGCAGAAAGATTGTCATGATCCATTTGAGGGGAAAGGGGGGACTATAGGGGGGATAGGGGTCTGAAAGAATACTAGATCCAATTTAAGTTCTAAAGTTCTTGATCTGGATCTAATATCCTGATAACCGTAGGCGGACTGTGCCACATGCGTTTTGATCAATAAAACCTCGTCCCCTTAATTCTAGGTATCTGGCTTGCGTTCTAAGCGTGCCAAATATATTTCCGCACCCTCACTATACTTTGCTATCCCCGGCATCGTTAGACGCGCTCTGAAGCGATTTGGCGACACTTGTGGTTAATAGCCGTAACCACGTTTCGACATCATACTCATGCAAGGTGTATGGAAATCGTTCTGTAGCGTAATATTGCACACGTTGTTCTGCATGCCGGAACACATGATTCACCGAGCTACCAACACGAAGATCATCAACAAAATCCAATAGAGTCGCATGTGTTTTACCCTGTGACAATCGTAACGTGCGCCCTATGGACTGTAGGACACGTATCTTCGATTTCGCGGGGCTTGCAAAGATGAGCGTTGAGAGATTAGGAATATTTATACCCGTTGAAAACGTCCCGAACGATGCAACAATGATTTGATTATCGTTCTGTTCTACCCAGAGACGAATGCGTTCGCGTTCATCACTCGCGACGCCGCCATGGACAAAATGCACATCACGTCCTACCACAAGATGTTGTATGCGCTCGAATAATGGAATTCCATGTTTTTCAACAAAATTAAAGAGGACTAACACGTTCCCTTTGGTCGCAATTGCCGTCTTCGCAATGATGTCCAAACGCTGCGGCGATGTCACCAGATATTCCACTTCATCGGGATATAAGGCCCGCCGCATTTCTTTACATACAGAGACAGGATATTTTATCACACACATCTTGACACGTAGCGGCGATAGTTGCTGTTGCTCAACCAGGTCGTGTGTCGTGGTGACCTGTGTGACATCACCAAAGAGTCCCT
>Ga0310121_10005895_pt1 | contig 10417 bp, 5 predicted proteins | sample CB27_Tmax_986_MG_FD_203504 | JGI IMG/M metagenome (GOLD analysis project Ga0310121, IMG submission 203504) | Marine microbial communities from Western Arctic Ocean, Canada - CB27_Tmax_986 | ecosystem: Environmental > Aquatic > Marine > Oceanic | place: Canada: Western Arctic Ocean | collected... | reverse complement strand
CCTCCTGTACTATTTTTTTCTTGGCTTTCTGGGTGTGCGTTGTTTGAGGCGTTTTTGGGCGTGTCGGAGCCGGAAACTTTCTCCGTTAGCTTCCAGGATATGGACGCGATGGGTAAGCCGGTCCAAGTGTAGCTGTCAAGCGGGAGTGGGACCGCTGTTGACGGCCAATGTTTTCGCCCTTTCGGGTCGAGTCGTGTGTTTCTGTGTGGTAGATGCGGAGATGAGGGCAGGTGCCTGAGACCGTCGCAGTCCCATTCAGCGACGCATCTCGGCCCAAATAACAAGGTGTGGCAAGTTTAGGTTCTGTGGAAGAGAAGGGAGGAGGTTGGAGCAGCCGGGGTTTCGTCAGGCGGCCATCTTCAATCGATAACCCGTGACACTCGTCTCCTGGAAAACCTGACATTCGATTTCGGAGGGGACGGTTTTCGCGTGGCGGGATAATCCAGGACGCCCCGATCCGGAAAAGAGATCCTCTGGTCTTGCCCCGCCCAGTGTCATGTGAGGACGCCAGTCGTTGTACCATTCCGTAAACGACTCGCAGAGTCCTGAAAGATGATGGAATCCTTTCAGAATTGAAACTCGACGTAACCACTCATATTTGAGCGTCCGGATGGCACGCTCAGTCACCGCAATCGAGCCATGTTTTCTAATCGCACCAAAGCGATGTTTGATATTCCAATTGTTCATCGATTCAGCAAAGGCTGCTCCAGTGAATACACTCTCTTGATCAGTTATCAGGTGCTTCGGAGCCCCAAGCTCCCTGAAGACCTGTTCGAGCGCCTCGATGCACCAGCCAGTGTTGGGACCTTCCAATGGAGCGACGCATACGATCTTGCGCGAGAAATGATCAATCGCCAATAGAACGTGTGTGGGCCAGAATCTCCACCGATACACAATCGTTCGATCCACGCTCCAAACGTGGTTGGGATACCAAGCAAGAATCGAGCGATTGGACTGTTCCTCTGGATCCATCGCTCGCCTGCAGATCGGAGAAGCTGGCCCCGCTGGCTGGGGGCGGCCCAAGATATTGCGAACCGTGGAAGCAGCAAGAAAAACCTCCAGAAGAGCCAACTGCATAGAGATCCGAATCCTTCCCCAATGGGGATTGGCTTTGGCGATTGACCACACCAACCCGACGACTTCTTTGGGCGTTTTATTGGGCGGCTCGACCTTGGTTCCTCCTCCTTCATCAATCTTCTTCAACCAACGATAGAGTGTGGACCGAGCCACCCCGAGACGTTTCTTCACTTGTCTTTTGGGAACCTGAAAATACTCCAAATACCAAAGCACAAGAAGTCGCTCCTTCAGAGTGTAGCGAGGTTTTCTTCCCGTCCTTTCCGCCTGTATGCGAATCAAGGTCAGTTCGGTCTCCAATTGAGCCACCCGGTCCCGTAGAAAGAGGACTTCAGCAAGAATCTCCTCCCCATGGCTGATGACTCCTTTCAGAGCCTTCATACGAGCAATGCCAGCCCACTTTGCGCTGAGCCAAAGACTTTTAAGGATGAGAGGAATTGCGGCTGAAAGGACTTCCATTGGTTCCCCCGGTCGGGTTTTTGAAAAGGACTGGAAAGTACGAAGGAAGTCGAGACAGATCAAGAGGATAAGGTAATGTCCGACATCGGTCCCATTTCCGCTTGACAGCTACAACCGGCACGGTCGTGAACCCCACAACGATCACCTTCACCTCGCCGGTTGCCGGCGTGCAGGCCGACACGCTCTCGAACGTGACGTTGCTCTTCCCCACCAATGCGACGACCGCCTTGGGCTCCAACCTGTTGACGTTCAGGACCCCGACGGTGACCGCCTCGTCGCTGGCCAACGTCCCGTCGGAGATCCCGACCGTCATCACCATCACGGGCACCGGCTTCGCCGGCTCCACGCCGACCGTGCGTTTTGCCAGCGCGGGCACGCCGTTCTCCGGCGGCACCTCCTCGACGATCGACGCCACCGGCGTGACGCTGGTCAACCCGACGACGATCACCTGCACGCCGTTCTCGTTGGGCACGCAGCCGTCCCTGACGGTCCTGGGCACCATCGTCAACCCGACGACGATCACGTTTACGTCGCCGATCTCGGGCATCCAGGCGGACCTGAACGCCGACGTCACGCTGACGTTCCCGACCAACGCGGCCGTCACCGCCGCCGCGGCGCTGCTGATCAAGACGCCGAAGGTGACCTCTTCGGCGCCCGCGACCGTGGACTCGGAGAACCCGACGCTGATCACGATCACGGGCAGTGGCTTTGCCGGCGCTACGCCGACCGTGCGTTTTGCCAGCGCCGGCACGCCGTTCTCCGGCGGCACCTCCTCGACGATCGACGCCACCGGCGTGACGATCGTCAACCCCACGACGATCACCTGCACGACACCGCGCGCGGGCGTCAACGTCAACGCGCCGTCCACGATCCAGGTGCTCCTGACCGGCGGGCTCAACCCGATCTCCGCGGGCAACATCATCACCTTCAACGCCCCGACCGTTACCTCGTGCGCGCCGCTGCTCATAGATTCAAGCGTTGCGACGCTGGTCACGGTCACGGGCACGGGCTTCTACGCGCCCGGCACCGTGACGATGCGCTTCACCGCCGCCACGGGCACGCCGTTCGCCGGCTCCGCCACTCTGGACGTAACCGGCGCCACCGTGGTGAACCCCACGACCGTCACGGCCACCACATCCGTGCTGGCGCTCACCAACAACGCCGCGTGCTCGGTCACGATCATCTTCTCCAGCGGCGCGACACCGACGTCGGGCCCAGGTTGTACGACCTTCGAGGTCCCGGCTGGAGAGATTAGCGGCTACAAGTTCCAAGACCTAAATGCCAATGGCGTCGACGACGGCGAACCGCGTCTGGCGGGTGTCACCATCCGTCTGAACGGTGGCACACCCATGGTGACTGATGCCAGCGGCGAGTACCAGTTCACGAATCTCGGACCGGGGTTCTACACGGTTACCGAGGATCCGCCGGCCGGTTCGTTTCAGACGGCTGGTGGCGCGACGTTTTCTCCTCTGGGGAGCGGCGATGTCGTCACCCCCACTGAGGATCAGGGTCTCGCGTTCGGGAATAGCCCGATTGTGGCGTTATCGCCGGATAACACGCCACCGGTTCCTGGCGGCAGCAATGCTCCGAATGTCGGCTCGTCTGAACTCGGCGACATGTCATATACTTTCACAGTCACGTACAGTGACAACTCGGCAGTCGACGCCGGTACCATTGCCGCCAGTAACGTGACCGTGACTGGCCCCGGCGGTACCGTCGCGATGGGGACTACAACCGATCCTAATGGTTCGCCTCTAACCGCAACTTATACGTTCACGCCGCCAGGTGGCTCATGGGACCCCGGCGACAATGGCGCCTACACGGTCGCTCTGGTCGGCACCCAGGTCGGTGACGATGGCGCTCCTCAACTGTTTGCCTCCGCTGGAACCATCACAACGTTCAATGTTTTTGTCACGGAACCGACAGTACTAAGTTTCTCGGCCGGGGATGTGTCCGGCGCTAATTTGGGTGAAATGTCCTACGACTTCACAATCACCTACACAGATACAGACGCTGTCGATGTCTCCAGCATCGGCGTTAATGACGTCAGCGTCACGGGTCCTGGCGGTCCTTTGACCGTGACAAACGCTTTCGAAATCACCGGGTTAGATGGTGCTCCCAAGACAGCCACTTATACAGTGACTCCGCCGGGCGGCTCTTGGGATGATACTGATAATTTCGCGTACAGCATCGCGGTCGTAGGCAGCCAAGTGGACAACGTTGCCGGCGTGTCGGTCGCGGCTACTCCTGTAACCACGTTTAATGTTGCAATAACTCCACCGCCTGACCCCGCGTTGTCGCCCCCGACATTCCAGGCGCCTCACAGCAACCCTCTCACCGCGGACACCAACGTTAATGACGTCACGTGGCTGATTCAGTTCAGTGAAGATGTCACCGGCGTGAATCCAACCGGGGCAGATTTTGATCTGAATTTCATACCCACTGGCGCCGTCAGCCTCACTGATGCAGGAGACTCAGATGATTCAACCTACCTGCTGACGGTGTCCACCGTACCGGAGGGAACGTTGCAGATCGACCAGATCGCTGCGGGCAACCTAATCTTAGATGCCAGCCTAATTTCTCCTGTGCAGGCTCGACAGGGCAGTAACGAATTACATCGTTATAAGGTGGATCGCACTGCGCCTACCCCGGTGATCACCTCGACGGAATCGCCAGGCCCAACGAACGCGGCTCTGATTCCGATCACGGTTGATTTCGGCGAAGAAGTGGTCGGAATGGACCAGCCTGATCTCTCCGTTACCAACGGAACGGTCAGCACCTTCACCACCACCGACCTCCAAACTTACACCTTCGACATCACCCCGCTGGCGAATGGGCTGATCACCGTCGATATTGCCGGAGCCGCCGCAGCTGATCCGGCTGGAAACGATTCGAACGCGGCCGCGCAGTTCTCGATTACCAGCGCGATCCTGAATGTCGCCATCACTCGCGTCGACCCGACTCCAACCACAGCCACAACCGTCGATTTTGATGTCGTCTTCAGTGAACCGGCCGTCAATGTTGACCCACCCGACTTCGTGGTGGTGACCACAGGATCGGCCAGCGGTGACACACCTGTCGCCGTCGCTGGAGCCGGAGCCGCGTACGTCGTCACGGTGAACAACGTCAGTCGCCATGGAACCCTCGGCCTGGATCTTGCACTGGGCACCGATATCCAGAACGGAGGCGGTACCGCGGTCACACAAATACCAACAGTGGACGAGGTCTACGACGTCATTAACGACTCGCACGGAATCCTGTCGCTGCCGGCTCGCACACCGGGCAATGTGACGGCGGTCGTTTCCGGGTCGAATCTTATTGTGACTGGCGATTCGGGCGATAACGGCATCAGCATTTCCTCGCATGCCTCGGGAGATGTCGTGGTGGCCGGCGTGGGCGGCACGACCATCAACAGCGCCGCCGAAATTATTGCTTTTTCGGGAGTAGGTGGAATGCTACCGGGAGGTTTGACGGTCAACAGTTCTGCTGGCAGAGACCTGATCAGCATTGCGGACTTGACCGTGACCGGCAATGCGCTGCTGTTGGGTGGCGACGATGTAGATGCCATTGATGTGATCAACACCAACAGCAACGGCACCTTAGTTGCCTTCGAAGACGGTGGTGATGGATTCATTGATATCAGCGGAGGCACGGTCACGGGTATCGGACAGATCTTTGCCGGTGAAGGCAATAACGGAGTCACGGTCGCGAATGCAAACTTCCTGAATGCGTTGTTATTCAATGCAGGAACCGGAATTGACCAGATTACACTAAACACCGTGTCGGTCACCGGTGGAACGCAGATCGATCCAGGAACGGGTAACGATACCATCAGCCTGACTAGTACCGATCACCTGAGCACACTGTTCATTTCAACAGACAGCGGCAACGACACGGTGACTGGAAACGATGTCGACGTGACGTCGACCACATTCCTGTCCACGGGGGACGGGAATGATATCGTCGATTTTGATGATCTGCACGCGATGAGTGTCGCAGTTCTGATTGCCGGTGCTAACAATGATGCTGTTCGATTCCTCAACTCCACGTTTGACGGCGTGGCAAACATCCCGATCACAGCGGGCAACAACGTGGTCGATGTGCAGGGCACGACTTTCAACGGCACGACTTACATCCAGGCAACAGGTGGAGCACTGGGCCTTCGTATCAAGAACAACACATTCAACAGCCTCGCAGTGTTTGTCGGCGGCCCGGGGGCGACCGATGTGCTGATGGATAACGGCACTTCTTCGTTCTCCACAGCCCCGATCGTCAGCGGCTTCGAGGATTTGTCGAACACCCATATCGATACATCATTCGCGAATCTATTGGGACTGGTATTCCCATAAGGATGCGCTCTGTTTGGCACGCTATGAACCGTTTCAGACGCAAGAAGCGGAACGGAAGGAATTGATCGATGATGAATATTAGACACATTGCGCCAAAACTATTTGCACTTGGGACAAGCCTCGCTATCCTTGGCATGGCATCCGCTCAGGACATTATTTTCGATGTCGGCAACGGGCTCCCGGCTGGTGTGCCGGACCTGCCCGAAGGCGCGAGTGTCACGATCTCCTTTACTGTGAGTGTGCCCGACCCTCTCCCGGCAGGAGTTGATACAGCAACCACATTCGGCCAGGTCGCCGGCGCTAATTTCGCCGCTGTTGCCACCAATGATCCCAAAACCGCGACACCGAACGACCCGACGATCACTGTCCTGCTCCAGCCGCCGGTGGCCATCTGTCAGGATGTGACCGCCACCGCTGACTTGAACTGCATGGCGGATGTGCTGCCCGTCGAAGTGGATAACGGTTCCTTCGACCCCGACGGCGATCCTCTAATCCGAACGCTGACTCCCCCGGGCCCTTATCCACTCGGAATAACTACTGTGGTTTTGACGGTAACGGACACCCGGCCCGAGTCGGCAACCTGCGAGGCAAAGATTACAGTGATCGATACGTCTCCCCCACAGGTTTTCTGTCCGCTCAAGCTCGTCGAGGTTGCCGGACCGGGTAACCAAGCTGCTGTACCAGACCTTCTCGGAATCGGGTTCGTGGGAGACAACTGTACGACGCTGGGAAACCTTGTTATCTCCCAAAGTCCTCCCGCGGGTGCACTGGTGGGGGTGGGCGACACGAACATCCTGTTGAAGGCAACCGATGAGGCAGGGAACAGTGGTGAATGTACGACTGTCCTGACAGTGATTGAACCAACGCCCACACCCTCAGCGACTGTTACCGATACATTGATGCCGACAGACACCCCTGTCCCACCCGATACCAATACACCCACGGTCACAAACACACCTGTCGATACAACAACACCGACCGACACCACGCCGCCAGCGGCAACTCCAACAACAACTGAAACACCCATCTTGTGCACACTGGCTGGTCCGTGTGTCGAGGCCGCCACGATTTGTATCAACTGCACCGGAACCTTCGTCGACGCGGGGTTCCTCGATCTAGTTGTCTCGCTTCCGCCTTTCAACCCGATCACAGCCTGTGGTCCGGTCGATTGCGGGACACCTATTGCCGTCTGTAATGTGATCTGCCCGGCGAGTCTCACGGTAGACTGCACCGCTTACGCCCAACTTCTGGCGCAAGACCTGATCAACTGCATCAACGTGTCGATGAACGGTTTCGTGTGCGCTACCGGGGCGGGACCAGGGAAGGTTTGTATCCAATCGGCTTCCGATCTGACCTATTGCCTGTGCAGCAGCGAGAGTCTGGTGTGCGGTCCTCTTTATCACCCGCTGGAATTCTGCCCGGCTGTGAACCTCTGCGACGGCATCACGGACAATGAGAACCCCAGTAACTCGTTCACAGCTGGTCTATCAATATCATACCAGGATAAACCCTGCCCAGGTTTCGTGACCCCGACTCCGACAACCACGGAGACTGCGGTGGGTCCAACAGAGACAGGAACGCAAACCCAGGTCGGTGCCCCCACTTCCACCAATACAGCACCAGCGCCGACCAACACACCAACACCGACGCAGACCCAGCCGGTACCAGCCGATTCGCCGACACCGACAGCCACGCAGACTCAACCTCCAGCGGATACGGAAACGCCAACGGCCACGGAAACGAACGTGGATACGCAAACAGCAACGCAGACACAGACAGAGGCCATCACCCCGACAGCGTCGCAAACCGATGTCCCGACGCGGACTGTGACACCGACACCAACAAATACGTCTGGGGTCGTTCTGACAGACTGCGATCTTAATAATGATGACCGGGTGGATGCATTTGATCTGCTGCTGTTGCTTGAGTCTTCCACTGCGGATGAGGGTGATTTCCTGATCCTGGCGCGCTGTTGGTATGAGGATTTAGGTCCGTAAGGCGGATCGGTTGTGGGATCTCGTCGAAATGAAATGAGGTGTGCGAGAGGACTGTGACTGGTGTGAGAAGGTCTTCGGTGACTTCGCCACCGCGTTGGCACCTTTCTCTATTTCCTTACTGCAATCAAAAGTCTCTTTGCATCAACTTCCGCGCAGGCGAACATAAAGTGGGGGATCTTGTGCTCCAAAGCTTTTTGCATGTGCGCGAGCGCCCGGTCCTTTTGATCCACGATCTCGTAGTACTTCCCCAGATAATAATGGGCGTAGAATAGGTTGGTCGTCAGTTCCCCCGCGGAGGAGGTGTCGCGCCTCGCTTCCTCAAGAACGGCATCAGCACTTCCTCGATCAAGATAGAGCGCAAGAAGCGCGGGGAACGGCATACGCGATTTGTGGGGATAGTTGAGAATAGTCTCACGCGCTTTCGCGATTCCTTCCTCCTCAGCGATGCAGAGAAACCTCCAGATGCCGTTTTCAATGTCGGATGGGCCGACGCGATGGTAGCGGGAGAACTGGTCCCTTGCAGCGCGAAAGTCACCTGAATAGTACTGGGCCAATCCACGCTCCCAACAGGAATCCTCGTCGTGCGGCCGTCCGAGGCGAGCAGCCGTGTCGTAATCTCGAATGGCTTCCGTAAATCGACCCAGTTGGAACAGAACGCCCGCGCGCTCATGGTGATGCGGGGAAGGCTTCTCCGTGATAAGGCCGTTCAGTTTCTCGAGAGCCTGCTCGAGTTGCCTGCGACGCGAGGCATGAGAATCCTCTTCTCCATCGGCAACGTCTTCCGTTTCCGCTTTCTTCCCGGCGTCGTGCGAATGGTCTTCTTGTGCCACCGGACCTGAGCACGCACTGATGAAAGCGAGCGAGATGTAAAAGAAGCCAAACAATCGGAGTTTCATGGGCGGATAATAACACGGAACCGCATTTCGAGCGCAGTCGAGGTTTCACCAATCTCACTGTGGTAAAGAATGAAGCTTACTGGCGGACTAGATTTCAGGCAGAATCCGCCTCCAGACACTCAATTGAGTCGGAGGTAGTGAACATGCGGATTCTTGTTTTATTTTTAGGCGTTCTACTTGGAGCATCCATTTCAGGGGTTTCGGCGGCGCCCCCGCCTGAAACGATTAACATACAAGGGGCGCTGGAAGCTCCCGGAGGCGGTCCGGTAACCGGATCGCACGACTACCAAATCGGATTCCATGATGCCGACACTGGCGGGTCCGAGATCGGTGTAGTCAGTGGAACAGTGACCTTTTCCGACTCTGGCCGGTTTTCAATTGATGCCGTACCACCCGGTGGAATTCTTTCTACCAACGAAACGTGGTACGAGTTGGCCATCGATGTGGGCGATGACGGCATCGATCCCGATGACATCTTTCCTGACCGGGTGCGGATCCACAGCGTTCCGTTTGCGTTGCTGGCCGCTGACGCGAACCTTCTGGATGGATCGCCCGCGTCCTCGTTTGCTACTGTCGGACAGGTTGGAGGGTTTCAGACATCCGCCAATGTCACCTCAAACTCTCCCGGCGATCTTGCCAACGACGACTTCGTATTCGGCAGCGACCAACTGGACGATGATGGGAACAATGACCACGTTGCCCGATTCTTTTTTGACAAGAGCAAGGGTGCGTTTCGCGCCGGTAGGATGACAGGGACCGAGTGGGATGATGCCAATTTGGGGAATAATTCCACGGCCATGGGTTTAGGGACCACCGCCAGCGGGGACACTTCCACCGCCATGGGGTACAGGACCACCGCCAGTGGACCTATCTCGGCCGCGATGGGGAGCTTCACCACCGCCGGCGGATTCAGTTCCACCGCACTCGGTGAGAGAACCGACGCCAGCGGGGACCAATCCACCGCCATGGGATTCTTCACGACTGCCAGTGGCACTAAGGCCACCGCCATGGGAGAAGCGTCAATTGCCAGAGGAAACGTGTCTACCGCCATGGGGCGACAGACCGACGCGAGCGGGAGTTACTCCACCGCCATGGGGCGAGAGACCACCGCCAGTGGAACCGGCTCGGCCGCGATGGGGAGCTACACCACCGCCAGCGGGGATTTTTCCTTCGCCGCGGGACGCTATTCGATAGCTACAGCGGCCCACTCGACCGCTTTAGGCTATAACGCACAAGCTGAGGGGGTGACCTTCCCGAAAACTCGAACTACCCGATATGTGTGGACTTACGGACTCGATGCGTTCGTGGTTTTCGACGGGGAATAGTCATCCATGGTGTAGCTGTCAAGTGGGAGTGGGACCGCTGTAAATGTGGGAAAAGAACCCTTCGCAGCGTGGCAAGATTTAGAGGGTGCCTGAACAAACAGGCTAAATGTGGTCCCATCTGTAGCTGTCAAGCGGAAGTGGGACCAATAAAATTCGTAACAACCGCGCTCTTCAGACTGATTCCTGGAGGGGAAAGGATTTCCTTTGAAGATTGAGACCGTCACGGTGTTCAGCGACACTTGGAACTCCCTGGTAACGACGATTAAAAATCCCTGATTTGCGGGGTCGTATAGACTGTCCTAAAGCCTTGAAATTAA
>Ga0310121_10005894_pt1 | contig 10417 bp, 8 predicted proteins | sample CB27_Tmax_986_MG_FD_203504 | JGI IMG/M metagenome (GOLD analysis project Ga0310121, IMG submission 203504) | Marine microbial communities from Western Arctic Ocean, Canada - CB27_Tmax_986 | ecosystem: Environmental > Aquatic > Marine > Oceanic | place: Canada: Western Arctic Ocean | collected... | reverse complement strand
GGTCACCCCTACGCAGGCCCAGGTCCCTCATCACGTTGGCGAAGCGGCAGACCTCATCCAGGAGCTGCGCGTAGGTGATCGTCCGGGTGTCGCCCGGCTCGCCCTCCCAGTGGTAGGCAACGCGATCTCCCAGACCGGCCTGCACATGGCGGTCCAGGCAGTTGGCTGAGACGTTCAGCTGCCCGCCCACGAACCACTCGGCGTACGGCAGATCCCATTCCAGGGTGGTGTGGAAGTCCGTGTCCCAACTCAGCAGCTCACGGGCCTGTCGGGCCCAGAAGGCCTCGTAGTCGGCTGCTGCCTCCTCGTGGTGCGATGCATCGCTCAGGAGTGCCGCATCCCGGAAGGCCGGCGGGGGCGGGAACCTGCGATCCTCGACGTAGTAGTCCTCGATGGTCGGTTCGTTCAACGATCGCTCCATGTCCGGATCGGGTCAGCCGACCGGACCCTAGTCAGCCGACCGGTGCCGGTCAGGGGCCGACCCGCCACTCCAGGACCGTGAAGCCACCCAGCCCTGCGGGGTCCAGGAGGGCCTCGGCCTCTGTGATCCGACTGCGTGCCCGCAGGGCCGCCAGGTCACCCACCCCTGCCCGTTCAGCCCAGCGGCGTCGCCCCTCGGCCACCAGGTCGTCTATGCCGTTGGCACGCAGGAAGGAAGCCTGGGTGTTGAAGTCGGCTCCCGCAGCAAGCTGGTCGACAGCCACCTCCACCGTCACGTCCTGGGCGCCGGGAGCCGAAACCGCTGGTCCCCCCCGTTGGTGGTCCCGATAGGTGCGAACCCATTCACCGGGCGGGCGGCCAGCAAGGGCCGCCGTCGTGGATGCGTAGTCAATGACCAGAACTGACCCCGCCGAAAGAAGCGCCCGGGCATCGTCCACCCAGCGTCCGGCGCCGGCCTGGACCGGTATCCGGGAACCCTGCAGTGGATCCACGCCGACCGGGGGGAGGGCGGCGTCGCCGATTACCTCCCGGAATGACTGTGGGTCCACGCTGTCGGTGGCGACATCCACGAGGACCTCGCGCCAGGCACCGTCCACGGCCTCGAGTAGGCCGAACGCCAGGTTGTCGAGCAGTTCGTTGGCCATCACCACGCCCACCAGCCCGTCGCCTTCCCGGGCTGGGAGGTCCTCCAGGCCGGGGAGCGATGACAGACCATCGCCGGTCGGTTGTGCCTCGCGTAGCACGGCGCAACGTTCCACCATCACGTACCGGCCGGCCTCCAGACAGGCGGGGAGCGCAGAGCGCACGCTGCGCGCCAGGGTTCCGACACCGGCGGCCGCCTCGACCACCGTGAACCCGGACGGTCGGCCCAGCGCTTCCCAGCGGTCATCCAACCAGCGGGCGACAACCGCCCCGAACAGGGGACCCACTTCGGGCGAGGTGAGGAAGTCACCGCGTCGGCCAGCAGACCCTCCGGTGGCGTAGAAGCCCCCGTCGGGGTCGTAAAGGCAGGCCTCGACCCAGGCCTCGAACGGCATCGGGCCAGAGGCACCGATCCGCTCCGCAAGCCGATCGGCCAGCGTGCGTCCGACCGTCTGATTAGTTGTTACGTCAACCCCCGAAGGCGAGGAGGCTGACGTCGGTGAAGCGGGCCACGAGCTGTGGCGCCACGCCGAACGCCAGCGTCACGATGCCGCACAGCATCAGGGCCGACATGATCGACGGGGTGACCGGGACCGGGCCCAGGTCGCCGTCGACCGGGTCGTCGGCCCACATGCGGCGGGCCAGGGAGGCGTAGTAGTAGAGCGCCACGACCGAGTTGACGGCACCGACGATCGCCAGTGCGTAGCCCCACGGCTCGCCGGCCGTCGCCAGCACGCGGAACACCTCGAACTTGGCGAACCATCCGCCCAGCGGCGGGATGCCGGCCAGCGAGAACAGGAATACGGACATGGCCACGGTCAGGCCGGGTGCGAACTGGAAGGCGCCGTTGAACGAGGTCAGCTCGGCCGAGCCTGAACGCCGGGCCAGCGCTATGACCACAGTGAACGCACCGAGGTTCATCGCCGCGTAGATGACGAGATAGGTGATCACCGCGGAGAGGGCCTGGTCTCCGTTCACGACGCCATGGCCGGCGACGGCCAGCGGGGCGATCATGAAGCCGGTCTGGGCAATGCCCGAGTAGGCCATGAGCCGCACCACGTTGGTCTGACGCAACGCCACCAGGTTGCCGACCGTCATGGACAGTGCCGCCAGGATCCAGAACAGGGGCTCCCAGACCTCGCTCCGGGCGTAGAAGCCCACGAACACGAACACCAGGAGCGCCACGAAGCCGGATGCCTTGGAAGCCACGGAAAGGAAGGCGGTCACAGGGGTCGGGGCGCCCTCGTACACGTCTGGAGCCCAGGTGTGGAAAGGCGCTGCCGAGACCTTGAAGGCGAACCCGGCAACCACGAAGACGATGCCCATCGTGACGACCGCCGGTGAGGTCTCCATGCCAGCCAGGGAAGTCCCGATGTCAGCCAGCATCGTGGAACCGGCGACGCCGTAGAGCAGCGACATCCCATAGAGCATCACCGCCGAGGCGAACACACCCATCAGGTAGTACTTCAGGCCGGCTTCCGTGGAATGGAGGTCCCGCTTACGCCAGGCCACCAGCAGGTAGGCCGGTATGGACAGCAGCTCGAGGGCCACGAAGATCGAGACCAGGTCCCTCGCCGAAGCCATCATGACCATGCCCATGAGCGACGCCAGCAGGAGGCCGTAGTACTCGTTCTCCCAGTAGTCGCCCTCGGCCACGTAGTTGGTCGACAGGAGGACCACGACGTAGCCAGCCAGGAGGAACAGCGCCTTCATGACCAGCGAGAACTCGTCGACCACGTAGGCGCCATCGAACATGACCCTCTCGGTGCCGTCCACCGCCAGCGTGAGAAGCGGCACCGCTGTCGCCAGGAGGCCGATGCCGGCAAGCGCCGCCGTGTACGGGCGGGCCTTCTCCAGGAACACGATGTCGACCAGCGTGATCAGGCATCCGGCAGCCAGCAGCACCAGTTCGGGCGCAAAGGCATGCCAGTCGATTGCCGGTCGCTCGAAGGCGAGGGTCAGGAGGTCGAGGCCCACGGGCTAGTTCCCGGCTGCGTGCTCTACGGGAGCGTCGGAGCCACCACCGAGGCCATAGACGTCGCTGCACCCCAGCGCAGCCACCTCGGCGCCCGTCAGGACACGCTCGTCGACCCGCAGACACTCGTTCAGCGAGGCGTCCACCGCACCGTCCGTGACCCGGAAGACCAGGTTCGGGTAGACGCCGATCGCCACGATGAGCGCCAGCAGCGGTGCCCAGGCGATCCACTCGTGCTTCGTGGTGTCCGTGATGTTCGGGTCCTCGGCGAACTCCTCTGTCGGGTTGCCGAACGCGACGCGCTGCAGCAGCCAGAGCAGGTAGCCGGCCGCAAGGACCGTGCCGAGAGCGGCGATCACCATGTACGCCCGGAAGACCTCGACGGGTACGCCGTTGGCCGGCTGATACGCCGACAGGATCGCCGGGAACTCACCCCAGAAGCCGGCCAGGCCGGGAAGTCCCAGCGAGGCCATGATGCAGAAGCCGAAGACCCAGCCCATGCGCGGGGCCTGTACCAGCAGCCCACCGAGGCGGCTGATCTCCAGGGTGTGGAACCGGTCCTTCACAGAACCGGCGACGAAGAAGAGCATTCCGGTGATGAGGCCGTGGGCGACCATCCCCATGATCGCTGCGTTGATGCCGAAGTCCGTGAGCGTGGCGATACCAAGCATCACGAAGCCCATGTGGGCAACGGACGAGAAGGCGATGAGTCGCTTCATGTCGGTCTGGGCAAGGCACCCGAGGGCGCCGTAGATGATGCCGATGACCGCCAGGAGGCCGATCCATGGGGCCCACACCACCGCTGCCTCAGGCAGGATCGGGATGGCGATGCGCACGAAGCCGTAGGTGCCCAGCTTCAGGAGAACGGCAGCCAGGATGACCGACCCGACCGTGGGGGCCTGGGTGTGGGCGTCTGGCAGCCACGTGTGGAACGGGAACATCGGCACCTTGATGGCGAAGCCCAGGAACATCCCACCGAAGATCCAGAGCTGGGCTGTGTGCGACACCCCGCCGGCTGCCACCGCATCGGAAAGGCCCGTGAAGGAGAACGTGTCCGCTCCCGTCAGGAAGAACAGGGCCAGGAAGCTGACCAGCATCAGTGCTGAGCCGAACAGGGTGTACAGGAAGAACTTGAGGGAGGCGTAGCGACGGTCCTCGCCGCCCCACACGGCGATCATGAAGAACATCGGGAGCAGCACGACCTCGAAGAACACGAAGAACAGCACCAGGTCCTGGGCCACGAACGTGCCGATCATCCCCGTCTCGAGGATCAGGATCAGGATCAGGAATGCCTTCGGGTTCACAGGCTCCGGGAAGTGGTCCCAGCTGTAGATGATGCACAACGGCACGATCAGCATGGTCAGCAGGATGAGCGGCAGGGACATGCCGTCGATGCCCACCAGGTACCTGCTGGAGATCACGTCGATCCACGGCTTGTCAACGGCGAACTGCAACTGGGCGGTGTGGCCCATGTCGAATCCGATGAGGAGCAGCACGCCGATGAACGCCACCCACAGGGAGGTCACGAGCGCGACCATCTTGTGCTGGTGCTCCCGCCCCCCCGGGATGACCATCATGATCGCCACACCGACCAGCGGTGAGAAGGTGGCGAGGGTGATACCCCAGCCGTCGAGCAGATTTTCCATGTCGGCGTCTCCTAGACGATGACTATGAGCAGTCCGGCCAGGACCATTGCTGCCGCGAACAGAATCGCCGCGTAGCTCTGGACCTTGCCGGAGTTGACCCTTCGAAGTTCCTCGCCCATCCCGGAGGATGCGCGGCCTGAGGCGTTGACCGCCCCGTCGACCACCAACTGATCGATCCTGTCGTAGACGACCGTGCCCACCTTGACGGCGGTCTCACCCACGACATCGACCGTCCTGTCGATGACCTGCTGGTTGAACCGGTATACCAGACGGGCCAGTGGACCCTTGGTGCCGTTGGCGATCACCCCGTTGTAGAGGTGGTCCAGGTAGTACTTGTTGTCCAGCAACTTGTAACCCATTGCAGCCACCGGATACCTGGTGGTCGGGCCGTCGGGCAGCTCGGTGAGGCTGGTTCCGGCCGCCTTCGACGCCGCCTCCACCTTCACGAAGTAGTAGTAGCCGGAGGCTGCGATACCGCCCATCACCACCAGCGTCGAGGCAATGGCGAGCGACCAGCTGGGCGTGGCATGCGTGATGGCCGGGAAGTAGCCGGCCACGGGCTCCACGTAGTGGCCGAAGCGTTCCTGGAGCGACCCGGGAGCGAGCTGGAAGCCGGTGGGCAGGTTCAGGAAGCCGGCGACGATGGCCAGACCCGCCAGGATCCAGAGCGGCACGGTGATACGGGGACCGGACTCATGGGGTTCGCCGTGGCCACGAAACTCGCCGAAGAACGTCAGGTACACGCACCGGGTCATGTAGGCGGCGGTCAGCGCCGCCGTCAACATGCCCATGCCCAGCATCAGTGTGTAGGCGCCGTTTCCGCCGGTGCCACCGAGGAGCCCCCATCCGCCGGTTCCGACGAGGATCTCGTCCTTGGACCAGAACCCGGCGAGGGGCGGCAGGCCGGCGAGGGCGATCGTGCCGATCATGAACGTCCGGTAGGTGTGCGGCATGTGCTTGCGCAGTCCACCCATGTCCGACTTCATGTCGAAGCTGTGCACGGCGTGGGCGACCGAGCCGGAGCCCAGGAACAGGCAGGCCTTGAAGAAGGCGTGGGTGAACAGGTGGAAGACGGCCGCCGTCCACGCACCCACCCCGAGCGCCATGACCATGTATCCCAGCTGCGAGATCGTCGAGTAGGCCAGCACCTTCTTGATGTCGCGCTGCACGAAGGCCAGGCAGGCTCCGACGATGGTGGTCAGGCCGCCGATGAAGGCCATCAGGTTGATGGAGCTGCCACCGATCTGGAAGCCCTCGAAGAAGACGCCGTACATGCGGGCGATCATGAACACGCCGGCCACCACCATGGTGGCTGCGTGGATGAGTGCCGACACGGGAGTGGGGCCCGCCATGGCGTCGGGCAGCCAGGTGTGCAGGAAGAACTGTCCCGACTTGGACATCACCGCTGCCATGAGGCCGCAGGAGGCCACCAGCAGCGCCGTGTGCGACAGCATCCCGCTGGACGCCAGAGCGTTCGTCTCGGCAATGGAGAACGACCCGAAGCGGCCCGGTAGGGCCGAGCCGGCTGCGAAGAACAGCACGGTCACGCCGACGAGTAGGCCCATGTCGCCGACCCGGTTGGTGAGGAATGCCTTCAATGCCGCATCGCTGTTGGGCTTCTCCTCCCACCAGTGTCCGATCAGGACAAAGGAGCAGACACCCACGAGCTCCCAGGCGCAGAGCAGCTGAAGGGTGTTCTCCGAGACCACCAGAAGGAGCATCGAGGCGCTGAACAGCGACAGGAACGCGAAGTAATGGGTGTAGCGACGGTCACCGTGTACGTACTCGGTGGAATACACGTGCACCAGCAGTGACACGAGGGTCACCACGACGAGCATCATCACCGCCAGGCCGTCGACCAGGGTCCCGACCGTGAACTCCATGCCACCGGCCTGGAACCAGACGGCGGTGCGGTGCACGGCCAGGGACGGATGACCGCCACCGTGGCCTTCCTCAGACCCGTCTCCGTGCCCGACGCCGTGGTCGTCGAACTGGACGACCGCCACATGGACTTCCTGGTCATGGGAGTTGTCGCGGTGGTCCACCCAGGCGATGCCGGTCAGCAGCGCCAGCACGAAGGCGATGCCCACAGCTGCGATGCCCAGCTCGGAGCCGCCGTGTGGCATGCGCTTCCCGAACGTGAGGATAAGGACGAACGACAGCGCCGGCAGGAGGGGGATCAGCCAGACGTTGCGGAGCAGCCAACTGCCACCCTCGGTTATTCCGAGCGGGAGACCGGCGTCGGCGGACAGAGCGGCAATGAGGAGGTTGTTCATCGTGTCAGCCCCTCAACCTGTCGACGGTGGTGAGATCAATGGTCCGGCTGCTGCGGTAGAGCAACAGCACCATGGCCAGCCCCACACCGACCTCGGCGGCAGCCACGGCGATGACGAAGAGGGCGAACACCTCGCCGCCGATGGTGCCGGTGAATGCAGCGAAGGCCACGAGGTTGATGTTGACAGCGTTCAGGATCAACTCGATCGACATGAGCAGCAGCACGCCGTTGCGGCGGGCGAGGACCCCGTAGACCCCGATCGAGAAGAGGACGGCGGACAGCAGCAGGAACTGGTTCAGCAGCATGTCAGTCCTTCCTGGCCACGACGATGGCCCCGATCAGGGCTGCCAGCAGCAGCACCGAGACGGCCTCGAAGGGCACGATGTAGGCGCTGAAGATGCTGTCGGCGATGTCGGCCGTGGTGGACGGGCCCGACCGGGAGAGCTCGGCATCGGCGAACGACTCGACCAGGGCTGCAGTCATCACGCCGAACACCAGGAACCCGACGAGGCCGGCCATGAGGCGCCTCTCGCCGGTTACCCCGTCGTCATCGCCGAAGGAGCCCTTCGTGAGCATGATGCCGAACAGGAAGAGGACGACGATGGCGCCGATGTAGACCATTATCTGGGTCACGCCCAGGAACTCGGCGCCCAGCAGGATGAAGATGCCGGCCACCCCGGCCAGCACGATCACGAGGTAGAGGGCGGCGTGGACCACGTTGCGTGTGGTCACCATTCGCAGTGCACTGGCGACCATCGTGATCGCCATGATGGCGAAGGCCACGTTCTGCGCCACGAGGACGTCGCCGCTCGACAGGCGGTCCATGCCCTCCAGGGCGGCAAGGACGGTCACTGTGGCACCGTCGGCTTCTTGGCTTCGCTGCCCGACTCGTACTCCTGGAAGTCAGGAACGGTCTCCATCCACTGGCCGAGCTTCGTCTTGTCGTGGAGGAGATCCGCGATATTCGGCTCCGAGTACTCGAACTCCGGGGACCAGAACAGTGCATCGAACGGGCACACATCTACACAGATTCCGCAGTACATGCACAGGGCGAAGTCGATATCGAAGCGGTCCAGGGCGTTCTTCAGGCGGGGCTTGCCACCGGGGCGGCGTGGCGGTGCCTTGTACTTGTGGCCCTCGATGTAGATGCACCAGTCCGGGCACTCACGGGCGCACAGCATGCACGAGGTGCAGTTCTCCTCGTGGAGCGTGATCACGCCGCGGGCCCTGGGGGCGGGGGCTTCCTTGACCCTCGGGTACTGGACGGTGTGCGATCCCTTCGTGAGGGTGCGCACCATCGTCCTGAAGGTGACGCCGAGGCCCTTGAGCAGACCGGGCATCTTCAGTGTTCCTGGCATCAGAAGACCACCTTCAGCACGCCGGTGACGACGATGTTGACTAGCGACAGCGGGATGAGGACCTTCCAGGCCAGCTGCTGGAGCTGGTCCTCGCGGAACCGTGGGTAGGTGAACCGGAACCAGAAGATCAGGAAGGAGACCAGGATCACCTTGCCGAGCAGGACCACCGGGCCTATGACGTTGAACAGGTCGCTCGTCGGGTCGATGCCGGGCACGTACCAACCGCCCAGGAACAGCGTGGCGGCCAGTGCGGCGAAGATGCCGGCGGTGGCGAACTCGCCGATGAAGAACAGCAGGAAGCGCAGGCCGGAGTACTCGGTGAGGTAACCGGTGACGAGCTCCGATTCGGCCACCGGCATGTCGAACGGCGGCTGCGTGAGCTCTGCCTGGACCGCCACCAGGAAGATGGCGAAACCCAGGAACTGGGTGAAGATGAAGGGGTTGCCAATGCCGCCCCAGCCGAAGATCTCGCCGGTGGCCTGGGCCATGACGATGCCCTGCATGTTCAGCGTGCCGGCCTGGATGACAACGCCGACCACTGCGAGCACCAGCGGCAGCTCGTAGGCGACGAGCTGGCCTGCTGCCCTCAGGGCACCCAGCAGCGAGTACTTCGACGACGACGCCCAGCCGGCCATCAGGATCCCGATCACCGAGATCGAGGAGACGGCCAACGCCAGGAAGATCCCGGTGTCCACGTCTATGAACCACGCGTCCGGTCCAGCCGGGATGACGAGCACCAGCAGGAAGGTGGAGATGAGCACCACGAACGGCGCCGCCTTGAACACGATGCGATCGGCCTTCTCGGGAACGATGTCCTCCTTCTGGAGGAACTTCCCGACCTCGGCCAGCAGCTGCAGTGACCCGTGCGGTCCAGCCTCCATGGGGCCCAGGCGGCTCTGCATGAAGCTCATCATCTTGAACAGGAAGAGGTAGACGAGCGTGCCGGCGGGGAGCAGCACCGCCACCAGACCTACGACCGCGCGGATGCCGGTCTGCTGCCACCAGGCCAGCTCGACGGCGAGCGTCAGGAAATCGCTCACCGATCTATGTCCCCGAGGATGAAGTAGAGGCTGGCCAGGATCGAGACCACGTCAGGCACGTAGGTGCCCTCGAGCAGCCATGGCGTGATCGAGATGTTGCTGAACGACGCTGAGCGGATCTTCACCCGGTACGGGACCAGGTCGCCCTTGGAGACCACGTAGTAGCCCATGACGCCGAGGGGGTTCTCGGTCTCAACGTAGGCCTCGCCGGGTGGGACCTTGATGATGCGCGGCACCTTGGCCATGATCGGGCCCGAGGGGATCCCGTCCAGCAGCTGCTCGACCATGTTGCAGGCCTCGCGGACCTCCTGGAGCCTCACCCAGTAGCGGGCGAACGAGTCGCCGTCCGGATGCGTCCAGACCTTCCAATCCAACTTGTCATAGACGAGGCCGCTGCCACCGTCACGACGCAGGTCCCAATCGACCCCGCTGGCACGGATGTTGGCGCCGGAGAGGCCGTAAGAGAGCCCCACGTCTGCCGGGATGACGCCGATCCCACGGGTCCGGGCCTGGAAGATCTCGTTACCGGTGACGAGGTCCTCCATCTCATCGCAGAACTTCCTGATCCGACCCAGCACGCCCTTGGTCTCTTCGGTCCATCCCCTGGGGATGTCGTCCTTGAGGCCGCCGATGCGATCGAAGTTGGGGTGGAACCGACCACCGGTGACGGCCTCGATCTGGTTCAGCACGAACTCGCGGTCGCGGAATGCGAAGAACACCGGGGTGACTGCGCCCAGCTGCACACCCATGTCGCCGAGGAACAGGACGACGTTGGCGATCCGGGAGAGCTCGAAGAGCAGCGTGCGGATCCACTGGGCACGCGGCGGCGCCTCGACGCCCATGATCTGTTCGGCCGCAAGGATGAACGGCACCTCGTTGGCGAAGCTGCCCAACCAGTCGATGCGGTTGATGAGCGAGGTGACCTGTGGGTAGGTGCGGACCTCGGTCAGCTTCTCGTAGCCGCGGTGCATGTAGCCCATGATCGGCTCGGCACGCATCACCCGTTCGCCGTCCAACTTCACGACTATTCGCAGCGTGCC